>Ga0210239_100989_pt1 | contig 24168 bp, 17 predicted proteins | sample ChrtobMetP5a_0mM_FD_155451 | JGI IMG/M metagenome (GOLD analysis project Ga0210239, IMG submission 155451) | Chrysochromulina tobin associated microbial communities from unialgal haptophyte culture, Seattle, Washington, United States - P5a_0mM | ecosystem: Host-associated > Algae > Haptophytes >... | reverse complement strand
CCCCCACCCCCCGACTCCCTCACCCACTCAGCCCGCCCCGCTCGCCGCCGCGTCCGCCGAGCCTCCCGCCGCCGCGCCCGCCGCCTCACCTGCGCCACCTGCCTCATCGCCACCCTCGTCAGTGACGCCCCATGGCGAGTGTTCGGCCGCGGGGCAGCGGTGCTGGGAGACGCGCTGCTGTGCAGACGAGCGGCACGGCTGCTTCAAGTCGGTCGGCAAGCGGTTTGCGCTCTGCCGGGTGGTTCCTGCAGAGCCGTGCACAAGCAACGAGCATTGGGAATGCCCCGGGACTTGGGAGCCCGATCAGGCACCCGCTCCGGTGCACCATCTCCGCCCCACTTCTCCGCCCTCCTCCCCCTCCCTCGAACCGCCGCTGCCGCCGCCACCGCCTGCCGAGTGCCCGAGCTGGTGCCCAGGCTGGCAGTGCGACGGCGCCGAATGGTGTGCTACCGGCGCCAAGCCCCGGGATTGCGACCCTTGCCCGCCGGCGCCGCCCCCGCTGCCGGTGGAGCCACCCCCATCGCCGCGCCCCATCCTGCCTCGCGTCTCACCTGAGGAGCTGCTGCACCCGTCGTCGGCCTCATGGCGCCGCGCCGCAGGCCTCGCGATGAGCCTTCGTCGCCTCGACGCCTTCTACTACCGTCTAACGGCCATTGTGCCGGCCGGCGAGCGCGCAGGCGCACCGGGAGAGGCACGGGTGGTCTTATCGTCGGGCGGCGCCGCAGGCGGCGTCATCAGCGAGGGGCAGGGCTACGGCCTCCTCCTCTCGTCCCTGATGCTCGCAGCGCTCCCCGCGGATCACGAGAGACGCATCGAGCTCACCGAGCGGGCGTACGCCACGTTCCTCGGCTGGCGAACAATGGGAGAGCGCACGGCGAAGCGCCGGCGGCTTGGCGGGACGTCGTGCCAGACCGGGCCCTTGTGCGGCGAGGGCGCGAGGGATGGGTTCACGCCCAACCCGGCGGCCGAGTGCCCGAGCTGGTGCCCCGGCTGGCAGTGCGACGGCGCCGAATGGTGTGCTACCGGCGCCAAGCCCGGGGAGTGCGACCCTTGCCCCCGGCCAGGCTCTGCCGAGGAGGCGGCGGCCAACGCTGAGCCTATTGGCTTCCCGTGCTTGCCGTCGTGGAAGTTTGACAACCAGGCGATGGGCGAGGTAGGCACCGGCTCGGCGCCAGACGGCGACGAGGACGCGATCCTCGGCATGATTGTGCTGCTGCTCGCGACGAAGGCGCAGGTACCACGGCCCACGTGGTGGCTGCACCTCGCGCGCTGGGCCTATCAGTCATGCCACTCCTTTCTCGTCCATTCCACCCAGCCGCACCCGACGCGCCTCGCCTCCAACGGCCGGCCCGAGAGGATCGTCAAGCTAGGTTCCTGCTGGGGGGGATGGGACTGCCTGAACCCATCGTACCTCGCGCCCGCGCACTATCGCGTCTTCCGACTCTTCATGGACTCGCACGGCGCCGTCGTGGGCAGCGCGGCGAGCGCCGCCCAAAAGGCCGAGATATCCTCCGATTGGGAGGCGCTCATTGAGACCTCGTACTCCCTGCTGGACGAGGCACAATGCGCGCCCACCGGCCTGGTGCCGAATTGGTGGGTGGCCGCGCAGGGTGAGCTGCCGACGGGCGCGGCAGCGCAGGCGCGGGAGCAATGGCACGACTGGCGCCCGGGCAGCGCATCGTGCTCGGGCAGCGGAACGCCCGCTGCCGAGTTTGGCTCGGAGGCCGGCCGCACGCTATGGCGCGTCGCTCTGGATGCGATCTGGTTTGGGAGCGGCGAGGCAGCTCGCTTCTCACGCGCTGTTGGCGCTCATGTGGTGCCCAAGCTCGCACACTACGATGGCGTGGCAGCGAGCAGCGCGGCGGCGGGCAGCGATGCGGCGGCTAGTGCGTCTGGAGCGGTGGTCACAGCTGGCGCCTTACACGCACACGACGAGCCAAGGCGTATGTCCTTGGGTACTTGCACTGCGCCGGAGACATGCGAGGGCTTGCGGCTGGAGACGCCATCGAGTTGCGCTGTCACGAGCGTGCATGCCAACTGGACGGGACGTGCCTTTATGCTGACGCCCATCGCCGCTGCACTCATGGTGCCCCCTCTTGGAGACGTGCGCGATCCCGGGCGTCAGGCACTGGACGACCAGTCCGCCAGCCTCGACATCGCCGCCGTGCTGTTGAGCCAGATGCCCGTTGACGAGTACTACGACGGCGCGTGGGTCGCGCTAGGCACGCTCACGCTGACGGGCACAGTGCATGCCGCCGCGCCCTTGTTCGCCGAGCTCGACACAACGCCGCCTAAGCCGTGGCTCGCAGTGCTCGAAGCTGCGCTGGAGCCCTCCCGCGCAGCTTCAGAGGAGGTGCCCCTCGTACGATGGGTGCTGCCCGCTGCGGGCGTGCTCTTTATGCTCGCGTGCCTCGTGTTTCGTCGAGCCACGGGTCCCGGCGGCGGCGTAGTACTCGACATCGCCAAGAAGCTGCGGCCGGGGCGCGCGGCGGGCGATGAGTACGAGCGGCAGCCACTGAGTGAGACCCAAGGGGTCTGCGATACGAGTAGCATGGGAGAGAGTGGAGAGAGCGCTGAGCCCGAGTGGGTGATGCATTACGACCGCACGGGCCGCCCGTACTGGAGTGACGGGGTGACTTCGACTTGGAAGAAGCCCCATTCGTACCGCCCGGTGTGAGAGACTGCAGTCTGCATGTCATACCAACCAGCTACCAAGAAGGTGGTCGCCGAGTGCGCGGGCCCCGTGGAGGGTGAAACGATAAATATGTGAGGCTCTGAGGGCGCATTTCGCGGGTGTACTGTACGGTACCTACAGAGAGTGAGCTAAACAGCTTCCTGGCCGTTCAGATGAATGTCATGCTCATGGAGGAGGAGGCACGACCATCATGCTGAGGAGCGATTTGACGGACGTGGACTCGCCGTCGCGCGACAAATCGTAGCCCGTCAACGGCCACCTCACGCTGCCCTCATGGAGGGGTTGCCAGTCGTCGTAGCGCTTGCCGAAGCCCTTGTAGTGTAGCTTGACATCGACAGAGCCGTCTTCTCCGCGCGCGACGTCGACGATCGTCGCATCGTACCAGATACCCTCGGCCCAGAAGACCTGAACGATGGCCCCAATCTTGGCGTCCTCGGCGGAGACGAGCCCGGCCGAGGCCAGTGTAGTTGGCCCGTGGAAGCTCAGCGTCGCCTTCTCAGGAGTCGTCGCGGATGCCGGGAATATGGCAACAGCGGGCTCTTTGGCTGTGCCGGGAGCGGAGGAGACGAGGACTGCTGAAGCCTGCCTGACGAGACGCTCGAAGTCGGCCGCAGGCACTGGCTTTGGAGCCAGCTCTCGGACGAACTTCTCCAGGCCCTCTCCAACCTCTCCCGAGAAGTTGCGGACCGGTTTGGCCACATGCTCGTCCATCCCCTTGGCAAAGCTCTGGCCAAACTCGTGCACGGGCTCTGTGACGTGCTCCGACACGCCCTTGGCCAGGTTTTGGCTGAATTCCTGTACGGGCTCGGCCACGTGTCGTTCGAATGCGACCGGTGCGTTCTCGATGGCCTTTGCAAGACTCTGCCCAAACCCCTGCACCGGCTCCGCGATGCGCTTCTGCCACGCGCTTTGGATGCCGGCGAATCCGTCGTGAGCCTTGCCATCGTCTGTGCCGTGCATTGAAGTCGCCATCCTAGGCCGGTCCTCGTCCGCGACCCATCGCAAGGCCTCGTCGGCTTGCTCTGCCCGGAACGCGATCGCGGGATGGATCGGTGAAAGCTTGAGGAGTAGCGGGATGTAGGCGTTGCCCACAACGCCGCCGACGCTGTGCAGCACGGCCACGCGGAGCATGAGCCCAGTGCGCTGGAGCTCGAGGGCGTCATCGAGCAACCCCTGGGCGATCGGTGAGAGCTTCTCGATCGAGCGCACCGCGCGCAAGTCGTGCAACAGTCCATATGGTGTGCGCCTCTGGCGCAGGAACTCGACGACGCGCGCGTAGTCGCGCCGCAGGCCCTCATCTTCCACCGCCTCCACCTTGGCCAAGGAGGGCCACCGGATGGCCACCACATACAAGCCCACGGCCTCCGCATACAAGCCCACGGCCTCCGCATTCAAGCGACCGTCGTCGAGGGACGGCAGGCTCCGAGAAACGTTCTCTTTCGCGGGATCTGGCGGCGGGGCGCGAGGCGGGGCAGCAGGTGGGGCGCCCGGCGGGGCACATGATGACGACGAAGGGGCCGCAGAACCAGGCGGCAGCCGACTCGTCGGGCTGATCGTCGGGTGTGCTGCCGAGGTCGATGCAGGAGTCGATGAATACGGTGCCCCGTCAACGGTGGCCGCGGCAACGGTCGCCGGCGGCTCGAGTGTGGGCTTCCTTTCCCCGCGTGGCGACAGCAGAGATCCGATCGTGGCGCTTGCCTTGCTGGCCAGGCTCTTTTTCTTAGGCTTAGGCTTGGCCGCCGAAGCCACGGCGGCGTCGACGTCGGCGGCAGCGGCAGCGAGGCACTCCTCAGCGCGCTGCTCGAGAGCTGCGAGCACGACGGCCGGGAACCCCATGCCCATCGCTGCCGCAGCCATGGCTTCGCCGCTCGCCTCCGCCGCCAGGCCACCATCATCATCATCGTGGGATGACCACGTCCATGTCATCGCACTTCCGTCCACATCTGCCGCTCCTTCTACGTCGCTTTCTTGAGGTTCGTCGCGCGTTTCCTCCGAGCCGCCGGGCCCCGCGGACTTCACGGCGGCACCAGACCACGAGCCCATCTCCAGCACGTTGCTCCGGCCCTCGGCGCTCTTCCGGTGAGCGAGGTACAAGTGCGTGTCCTCTGGCAAAGCTTTCATGCGTGACTCAGCACGACGTAGGACCAGGTGCGCGATGGTCTTGCCAACCCAAAGCGGTTTCAAGTTAACCTCCACTTTGACGCTGGAATGGACACGCACCCCGCTCGGTGCCAGCGGCTCCGCCCACTGGCTGCCGGTGACCACCAGCGCACCGACGAGGCCGTGGGGTTGGAGTACCGTTGTCCTGTTGGTCATCGGCTGCTGCCGAGTGCAATCGCCGTGTATGGGCCAGGACTGCTTCATGTCGAAGGTGAGCGTTCCATGCCCAACGATCGGTCTGAATGGAAACGGAATCGGATTGACAAGACTACTGATCAAATTGTGCCGCTCGATACGCCCATCTGTCGTGAGCCGCGCCGAAACAAGAGTAAACGCCTGCCCCTCTTGTTCTTGGCACCACAGTTCATACGCCACCTCGTCGCGCAGGGAGGTCCACTCCTCAGGCGAACAATTTGGTATGTCGGTGACACAGTTCATAGACATGGGCGCCCCTGACCGCAGGATCCGCACCTCGCTCGCCCGGCACCGGACCCACACGCGGCCGGGATTCCGGTGAGTTTCTTTTTGAGCGACGCGCGCTTTCCTCATTAGGAAACGGCATGCATCCCGCCGTTCTTTTCCGCGTACTAGTTGCCGCGTACCGGCCGCTGACATGTGGTTGAGGGGGCTGATTTCCGTTCGATCTATCTTCAATCTCACCGAAGCCACGGCGCGTCGATGTGCCTGGGGGTGGTGTTGGCGTGATCACATGCGGTGCGTACGTACCGGTAGCCGGATGTTCGGTGCCGGTGCCTGCAGAGAGCTCCTTGTACTGGAGGCCGGAGGGCAGCGTGACGACCCCCTCCTTCTCTTTGTTCGCAGCCAGGAATGCGAGGCCAGCCTCGTTCGTAGCGGAGACGTTCGCGATGTAGTCGCGATGACGATCGCACCGACGAGCAGAAAGAAGAGCCTTCATCTTGTGCACACACAGTCCTTGTGCCTGTGAAATGCGCGGCTCAAAAACATCGGGGGGAACTGGGTACCGGCAAGTATGAGGCTGACACCAAAGACCAAACACCGAAGGAGATTGAACTCCCCGCCGCAATGCCCGCGAATCGCGAATTGCGTTTGCAATCCAACGGCGCCCATGGCGTGACGAATCGTCGAACCGTGCAGAAATCCAGTCATGTGCTTGCGCATCATGACCCAAGCTTCCGGTGAGATCTGTCTTGCAATTGTCCTCACCGTGAGCGTGAACCGAACGGCTACCAAACAAGTCCCTGACCCACGTCATCCGGCGGAGAAGGACCTTGAGGAACGCAGGCTGTGGTTTGCGAGGAGCCTCCACCTCTGGCAGCAGGATCGGGGACAGCGTCAAGCAGTTGTCATCGCGGAAAATCATGACCCGCCGGAGACTTTGAAACCCAATCAGACATACGCCAAGCACTATCCAAACTTGGAATTGGTGGCATTTCAGCACAGTACACAGGTGGAGCGGGACGAATGCGGAGAACCGACTGAGTATATGGGCGAGCACGAGCTCATCGCGCTAAACATGGCACGAAGACGAGCTAAGCGAGTTCAAAACGCAACGCATGTCCTCATGGTCAGTGGCCGCTACTACATCCCCTCCCTTGTGGATGTGCTGGCCGAGAGGTTGAAAACATCGCACGACATCATCACCATGGCAACGGATGGATTAGGGGGAGGATGCAGTGTCATGGGATGCCGAAACAGCGTGAGCCACCAATACAAGAAATCTAGAGATGAGAATAAGACGATGTGCGACTTATTGTGGAAGTGCCCCTATTGGAATCACAATTGTGAGAATGCGATGCATTACCGGATGCCGAAACTGGCCGATTACAAACAGCGAGCAGTGCTCAATCTTCCATTCCTATTCTCGGCGCGCACGAGATCAGGATCAGGCGGGTACTATCGGGATACTCCTGATATGCCAGGCACACGCGGAGATGTAGTGTGAACCCTACGGTCATGAAACAATAGGCGAGGCTTCGTACTACTACTACTCTTTCCGTTCCGGAGTCAGAGGCAGCGCGCGGAACGGCAACGGGGGGAAAACGGGGGGAGGGGACGAGACGGGAGTCGCGAGTCCCGCGAGCGAGCAGCTCGGCCGACCCCACCCCCCCAATTAATACACCCAACCTTAAACGACTCGCCACATGCGTTTCTGGACACGTGAACTCGACTCACTGATCTCATACAATCATAGTTTACTGGTCGGGTGTCCGGTCGGCGTGTGTGATCTGAACATCTGTACGACAGCCGAAGTGCCGAACCACCTTCCCTCTGAAGCTCGCGGCTCTCTCATTTCAGATGGGCCGGGCGGACAACGCCCGCGCCCTTGCGCTCGATGTCGTTGACCCAGATTGGCAGCTTGCCGAGGCTGGTGCAGCCTCGGAGGCTGAGCCCGGTCAGGTTGCTCAGCTTTTGGCTGATGCCCTCCTCGAGCTCGGTGAGCGCGGAGCACCCATCGAGAATCAGCGATTCGAGCTGGCTGGGGATGAGCGGGAACTGCACCTTGATCCTGGACAGCCTCTTGCAGTCGGAGACGTTGAGCGTGCGGAGCGAGGTCATCTCGAAAAGGTTCCACGGGATCTCCTCGAGAGTAGGCCAGCCCTGGAGGTCGACCGTCTCGAGCTGAGCCGCGCGGAAGAGCGCCGACTCGTGCGCGTACCCGACGAGCCGGCCAATCACCATCTCGGGCGACTGCAGATGGCGCGCCATCTTGGACAGCTTCTCGGTCTCCTCATCCGAGAGCGCGCGCTGGCGGAGCTTGAGGTGGGTCATGTCGGGGAAGACTTTGACATTATCCCACGAGGAAGCATCTGCCTCGTCGCGCTTCTTCGGCTTCACCTTGTACAACACGTCGGGTAGCTCAAGCTCGAGGATGCGCAACGTCTCTGGCAGGCACTTGAGCGCCTCCTCGAACTGCGCCGTGTTCTTGGCGTCGCGCATCGAGACACGTAGGACCGTCAGGGGCGCCGTGCGCACCTCCTTGATCACCTTCTCGAGTGTCGACTCTCCCTCACGGAACGCTCGCTGCAGCGCCTCGGCAGCGAGCTTCGCCTGCAGCAACCCATTGTACACGTCATACCCCTCGTGCTCCGCCGGCGGTTCCGCTCTGAGGGCCTCCATAGTAATGCTGATACTCCTCACGTCTTGGAGCGAGGCTGTGCGCTTCAAGTGCCACGCGCCCGCCGCGATCGCGCCCGCAACCCGGGCCTGCGACTCCGTGTACAGGTTCACGAGCGCGTTGAGGATGTGCTTGCGGTCGGCGGCGATGGTGGCCTCCGCCTTCTGTAGTTTGGATGAGAGCCCCGCGATGAGAGCATTGCTAGGGAAGAAGGTCTGCCGGTAGTCGCGCTGCTCTTCGCTTTCGTAATTTTTGAACTCACGTGTCGACACGGGGAGCTCGAGCGGTGCGGACGGATCGGTAATGCCTACCGCCTGCCGCTTCTCGTAACCGTCGCCCTTTGCATTTACGATGAAGAGGGGAGGCTCGTCCAGGCCGAATGCCGGGTACACGAGGTTGCCAGTGATGTTGTGGCTGCGCGCCGTGTACATGTCGAAGATGTACCCTTTCTCGGCGGCTCTCTGGAGAGCGACTGCGATCTCGAAGCACACCCACAGCCTGCTGAACGCCTTCGCACCCTTGTACGGCACATTCGTGTCCAGGCTCTGCTTCGAGCGGTCGCGGTCGACGACGACGACACAACCCTTGGTGGCCTCGAGGGCGTGGAAAAAGGGCGAGCTGAACGGGTCGGCGGCGAGATGCTCTGAAACGTCCCATGGCGACATGGCGAGTGCACTCACCCAGTAGGTCGTCGTGTTCAGGTCGAGATTCCGGTCCTTCGCATGGCGCTCGAGGCACGTGAGGGTATCCACAAGCGGCTCGCCCCATCGATGCACCACATACCATTCCGGCCGCTGCGCGTCCTTGGCAACGAGCTCTACAAACGAGCAGCGGCGCGCGCGCGTCGCCGGTTTGACGACATACGCGAGCACATCGTACATGGAGCACCTGTCCCACTCAAGCGGCGTGGACGCACCGGTCTCGAGGCCAAGCTCGGCATTGACCTCCTCGTCGGTGGTGACCCAGCCCTCACTCTTGCATCGGCGCTTGAGATGCACGATGAGCGAGCGCAGCTGCTGCAGCTGAATGCCGCGCATCGTCTGGTCTTGGATGGTGCATCCCTCTGGAGCCACCGTGATGGCCTGTGCCATTGCGGACCGAGAACTCCGGTAGGGCACCTTGCCATCCGGCCCGACCCAAGTGGGGTGCAGAGCATCGACGAAGAGGTCCGAATTGGGCGCGTCGACAGGTTCCGTCAGTGCGAGGAGGGGCGATGCGCCTAGCGTCGCCGCGAGCTTGCTCACGCCCGTCTTCCACTCGTCCTCCGTCAGAGTACCGTCGCCGTCCTTGTCGATGATCTTCATGAGCTCGTCTACCGCTGCGGCGCTGTAGCCCTCGGCGAGGAGGAAAGCAAGCACCTCCTTGATGCTAGCGGAGCCGTCACCGTCCGTGTCGATGGCCTTGAGGCGTGCGAGGGCGCCTTCCATCTGCATGTGGCCCGCGCGGGTGAAGGTGGCCTTGTGATCGGCCTTGGTGTAGCCGGTGACCGCACCCACCTGCAACTTCGCGCCCAGCTGCGAAGGGCCGCGGCCCGCCTTGATCATGGTGGCAAGCTCATCCATATCTAGTGATCCAGACGAGTCCGCGTCGTACGACTCAAAGACCTTTCGCGCCTCCAAGCAAGGGACGTCGTGGAGCCCGAGCTCGACGAGCGCCGCCTCGAACTCGAACTGATCTATCGCTCCCGAGCCGTCCGAGTCGAACTTTTTGAACACGTCCATCATCTTGAGGTGGTTCTTGGCGGCCATCTGCTGCAGCAGGCGCGGGATGCGGAACTCCCAAGACAGATCCTCTACAGCGACCTCCTCGACCTCGGCCTTCTTCCTGGGCAGCTTCTTGCGCACCGGCTTCTTCTTGGGCGGGCGCGGGGGAGGCTCGGCGGGCCCCGTGAGCCGCCGCCAGATCTCCATCTGGAAGTGCCCCCACACCTCCTCATGAGACACGGTCACGTATGGCACCGGCCGCGCCGGTGGCTCCTCGGCGAGTGGCTCCTGTGAATGGCTCCTGTGAATGGCGAGTGGCTCCTCGGCGGACAGCCCGGGCGGCGACAGCCGGTCGGCTCGCGTCGCCGGCCGCGCTCCTGTGAATGCCCGTGGGGTGCCGTTGGGCGCCATCTCATTTCTGATGCCTTCTCCCACGGGGCTCGCCGGCCGCGGCGCGCCGACAGACGCTGAGCTCGCGCCCGGCATCATCGGTGGCATCGCGTGCTTGTAGTGAGCCTGCATGATCTGCTCAAGCTCCGCGCAGGGCACCTCGCGCGCCGCCCGCACACGGTGCGAACCCGGCCGAGGAGACGGAGGCACCGGCACGAAGGTGCTCGGGTGCAAGTGCTCGAGCAGCGGCGTCGGCGCTGCCAACGGCACGTTGGCCAGGATGGCCGTGACTGGCCGTGGCGGGTGCGCATCGATGAGGGCGGCGGTCGCGATGCGCACCTGGGTGGCGCTCATCAGCGGCCGCGGGATGAGCGGCGGTGGCGGGTGCGGCCCACGAGCGGCCTGAGAGGAGGCCGTGCGTGGCGACAGCGTGCGCGGCGACAGCGGCAGCACCGGTGCATACAGCGGCGTCGACGGCGGGATCGTCAGCGTGATGCGAGACTGCAGCGGCAGCGATGATCCGGCATGCCCTCGTGCAGAGGCGGGCAATGATTGACTGCTCGGCGAAGTGACGGGATGCTGCTGATGCTGCTGCCGGCTGTAAGCTTCTGCGTATTGGCGAGCAGCATTGGGTCCAAACTTCGAGGTCAAACTGGTGAATGGCCGGTCGACGTCGTGGCGTTCGCGGCCCCAATCCGCCTTATGGATCATATTCTTGGATTTCAGGAACGCCATAGCAGACGAGAAGGCAGCGCGCCGCCGACGCGCTCCGCTTCGAGTTCGGCGTCTGTTGCATGCACGTGGAACCGTGAGTGTCGGTCAAGTTTGGGATCGTCGGTTTCGACCAGAGCAGAAAACGGCCTTCCCTCCGACACGGCGGAGCCGAGGCACACATCACGCACCAGTGACTATTTTACCTTCCGGTCAACCAACAAATTGACAACAAATCACATTACTCGGGGGCAGCCGACACTCGGGCGGCGAAAGCGTTATGCACTGCCGTGGGTTCATGAAAAGTGCATCGGCGCATGCATCGGATCGGTCCAGAAGGTGAAGATGGTGCATGCTCACGAACCCGAGCGCTATGCCGATGACAAAGCCAGCGACCATCGAGACCAAGCTCGGCTTGGGGATGCGTGTGAATGTGAACTCGTGCTCGTCGCCCTTGCACGTTCCCTCGGGCGCGATGAACGTCATGTCCACGTCATCGACGGTCCAATCAAACGCCTTCCCACCGTCCACTGGAAGCTCAATGGTCACATAGCGCGTCTCCAGAACGCGCCTTGCTAGGCCCACGATGACCTCCCGTGAATGGCCCAGCTGGGAATGGTCCAGCTGTGAATGGTCCAGCCTCGGCCGGGCGCCGTTCCGGGCGCTATTGGATGGTGTGACGTGAATGCTAGGGCGTGCCTCAGGGCTGGGGCGCTCAGCGCGGCGCTCCACCTCCGCAGGGAGATGGAGCTCCTGCGATTTCAGCCAGCGCACGACTGCCGCCTCGGTCGGTGTGGTGGTTCGGCGCGACGTCAGGTTTGGCGTCATGTGATTCGTCTCGATCCTGTGATCCGTCGTGATGAGCCTGTGATCCGAGCTCGAGGGTGTGGCGGTGGAGTGCACCGCTGCATCCTCCGCTGCATCCTCGGGGGTGTTGCAACTCAATAGCGTGCCATCCGATACCATATTTGGCAGTACCCCCACCGGATTGAAAGCGCGATCGAGAGCTCCGGCGCGCAAAATCCATGCGTTCGCGCCGGGAGGGCCAGCCGCCTCTTCGAAGAGCATGGGCATGCAAGTGGTCTCCGCCTCGGCCATCTCCGCGGCTTTCGCTCGCAGCGCCTCCTCCACTCTGCGCTTGGCCGCGCGCGCTGCCGCCCAGTCGCGCGCTCGGAGCGCCGTCGTGAGCTCGGACCAGATCGCATGCGGATGTAACGGCCAGGCGAGGGAGTGAGTGGGCAGCTCGTACGGCAGCGGCAGCGGTAAGTGGACCAGTCCGGTGGGCCGCGCCGCGCCGCCCGGAAGCGCCGGTAGCAGCTCGAGCTCATCATGCCCATCGGCTGCTGTTGCAACGACTCGGCTCGTCCAAGCGCCAGCGATGTGGTAGAGCACAGTGGCGAGTTTAGCGTCGCCAGAGGAGACGGCCCCTACGACGCGGTGCGCGCTCGCCGCATCGAACATCTGCGCGGCTTGGAAGGTAATTCGGCCGACGAGGCCTGACGAAACGCCCTCGACCTCGAGATCGCCCACCCACTCGCAATACGGCCGTCCGATCCCGAGGATGTTGCGCAGGCACATGGACGGGAGGCTCTTGACACGATACTGCTCTTCCGTGCCGTCCTCGAGCGTCAGAAACGTACCGCCTGGCTGCGGCGCTATCCGCACCTCGACTGTGTTCCCAAGGAAGAAGACGGAGGATCCCGAGGACCCGTAGTGTCGGAAGCTGGAGGCACCAGCGTATCCCTCAAGGTGGAAAGCAGTGAGAGGCGGATTCAGCGAGACTTGCTCTATGACCGCGCGCCATGCGCTCGCTCCGCCCGAGCCCGCCTCCGCAAGCTCTCCGCCACGAGCGGCGAGGACCTCCCCAAGCACCGGATTGTAAGGCTTCATCATCGGCGCCGACAATGTGTGTGCCATCGCCCCCAGATGGGCGCTTAAGACACGAAGCATGCGTCGGATGCGATCGGCCTCCCGCGTCGCCGCGGCGAGGCCAGGGGCACTGCATGCAACTCCGAGCAGCGAGAGCTCCGTGGAGCTGAAGGGCAGCATCAGCGATGCCGGCGCGACAAGGGATTCCAGCCTGGAGCCGAGATGTAAAGTGCCCAGCTCCTTCTTCAAAATCTGCCACGGCTCGTTGCCCGCCGGGCTCTTGTTGGGCCCTGGTAAGTTGAATGTGCTGGCAGGTTTGCTGACACGCGCCGAACCGGCCGACAGCGCGTCTTCCGTTGTGGGCGTCTGCTCAACTCGAGCCGCGGGGGCGTACGTCTTTCTTCGCGCGGACGGAGGAGAATCCATAGATGCAAAGAAGTCCGATTCGTCATTCACACAACATTCACAGCCCGCGAAAGGTGGGGGAGAAAACCCAATGAGAAAAAGCGGCAAAACCCATGTATGAACTCGGGAGGGAGGGCGCCCGCCGACGTGGGCGGTGAAACCCCAGGTGGGCGAGCCAATGGAGCAACCCGCGACCCCCTGATCGGGCCCCTGATGCCTGAAGAAACGCTGACTCCGTCCGTCCTCGCGCACGACCCAGCATGACGCCGGATTCGAGACAGGGACCCACTCAACTGTCCTTCCTAGGCAATTGCTCCAAGGGGCAATCACCCGAGGAGCTGTCTGCATGTGCGACAAAGTCAAGTAGTTGCCACCGTTACTACGTACATGTGCATTTAAACAACGACAACCACGGACAAGCCTATCGAACTTGACTCGACTTGACATGACTGCCACAAAGGAAGTCCGACATAGCCCATAATTCCAATACACAATCAAAACACACGTGGTGGGTAACGATCCGTTCTCCACCCATACATCGCTCCCCACCACCTGTGTGATTTCAACGACGGGGTGGGCCGCGGCAGAGGCCGGGAGACACACTGCTGACAGAGCAGGAGCTGGGTTTGGGACGAGCGGGTGACATGCCGGGCGCGGAGCCGGTGGGCGGAGCGCGAAGGGGAGGGGGGAGGGTGTCCGGTCGTGCGGTGTACGGGATTATTTCAATATGTCTTGTAAAATGCGCGCCAAATATGGCAGGGGGATCAGATCAGGCACGCCTTCTCCCCGCGCGATGCTTGCTTGCCGCGCCGGCAAGCGGCGTGAGTAGACAGCCCGAGTCAGCGCCTGGATCGCGCATCTCTTGATGCCTTGAGCGATGTGCCACCGCCGGGGCCCCGAGTGTCCTGGGCGGAAGCTGCGCTGCCGGATTTGCTTTTCATGCGATTCCCTTTGCGTGGCTGAGTCGAGTTTTGGCGGCTCTCGAGGCGGCGCGTTGCCGGGGCGGCGCTTCCTTTGCCTCCGCGTGCGGCGCGTTCGCTGAAGCGTTCGCTTGCCCCCTCACGACATCCACCGCGACATGGCCTTCGTGAGCCTTCCACAAGCCCATCAGCTTCGTCGTCGCTCCGCTCGTCACTCTCGTCCTCGTCCTCGTTCCCGTCGTCCGCCTCGTCGTCCTCGTAATCGCGCCTGCGACTACGAGTGCCCTTACCGGTACACCGTCGCGATGTCGCCGCCGCTGCCTGTAGCTGGCGCTCGACATGGCGCTCGTGCTCCTTGCAGCATGCATCCACCAGCTGTATTTGGCTGTATTCGCCCGGCGCCGGCGGGAAAGTCGCCGACCAGCATGCATCCCCAGCGACGAGCAGGCACAGCGCCAGCAGCAGCAGAAGCACGAGAACCCAGCGTACCGTCACCGGCAGGCGCTTCCACCGAGCTTGCCACGGCGAGGCATCATTTGTGTCGCCCTCGTCGATCGGATTGGCATGCGTGCCGGGCGGCGGTCGCGAGCCCTCCGTGAAATGCTCCGTGAATGGCTCCGTGAGCATCGGCGGCTCCGAGGCACGTTCGCCATGACGCTCGCTTTCCTGGGAGCCCCTGCCGCCTTGTTCGGCGGACGACGGGACGGCGTGGTGAGCACTTGCATGCGAGGAGGCCGCACTTGCGAGCGCACTCGAGACGCCAAGCAAAGCGTGCGTCAACGGTGGCGGTGGCGCGCCCGCAGACGGCGGCGGCAGCGGGAATGGCGGCGGCGGCGGCGGCGAAGGTCGCGGTGGTGGCGGCGGAGGGTGTGGTCGCGGGGGAGGATGTGGTGGCGGGGGTGGGCGTGGTGCCGGGCGAGGATGTGGTGGGGCGGGTGGCGGCCGAGGCATCGGTGGACCGGGAGGCGGCGTGGTATACGGTGGCGGAGGCTTTGGATTGGCTTCGGGACAAGTCACCGTCGGTGTCTCCATCGCTGGCAAACTCTTTGGCGGTGCCTGCAATATGAATGAGAGCCAGCAGCACGTGTCGGGCCCACGAGAGAAGACTGCATTCGCATGCGCGTCCGTAATCAGCGCGCCCGCTCCCTCGCCGGCGCTCGGGCCGGCGCTCGGGTCGGCGCTCAGGACAGCGCTCGGATGGGCGCTCGGGACGGCGCTCGGGACGGCGCTCGGGACGGCGCTCGGCTGCCCCTGTGCTCTCGGAGGTGTCGACGTGAGGCTCGGCGCCTTCGGGCTGTCGCGCAGAATCGTCTTCCCACCATGCATGGGAATGCTGGCGAGCCGCCGCGACGGCACCTTGCCTTGCAAGCGGCGCGTACGCGCGCCGCTCGGCAGCTCGGCCAGCACAAAGGCAAAATGACCGGCTAATGGGGAAAAGGTGAGCCGGGCGTGCCGCACGGACCGTGGCGAGTGCGGCATCGCATCGGCAGGGGCCGCGAACGACATCCACACGGTCGTCCCCGCTCGCCACGTGTCCATCCACAGGGTGCCGTGCACGCACCCGTCGGGGCAGTCGGGACCGTACGGCGCAATGCGCACCCACTCCCAGGACGAAGCCAGACTGCACGTGATCGGCAGTGGCGGATGTGGCGGCGACGGTGGCGGCGGCTTGGGAGCAGGAGGTAGAGGCGGGAAAGCTGGCGGAACTGGAGGAGCTGGTGTGCAAATGCCACAGGCCTTGCAGTGGCACCACTGACAAACAGAGATGGTCTTCGCAAGGTCCGTGCACCATCCCTTGCAATCGGCAAAGGAAACGTCGCCGGATCGGTCGATGGCGACGGTGTCGGCGATACAACCGGGAGGCGGCGGCACACGTGGGGGAACTGGCGGCGGCGGTGGCGACGGTGATGGTCGTGGCGGTAGAGGCAGTGGAGGCGAATGAGGTGGTGGTGTGCAGAAAGCACAGGCCGTGCACGAGCACCAGCCACAGTGGGCCAATGGGGCGCTGGACGAACACCAGAGCTCGCAGCGGTCTCTCTCGCACACTCCATTCACCGGACGCGTCGACGTTGTCAAGCTCAGGACGAATAGAGTTAGACTCGCCTGCATGTGCCCTTGGGTCCACACGAGTTGCTGGTCCTCGTTTTTCCTTCGCGTTTCCGGAATCGGCATGCAATCGACACGGCACAAAACCAAAAAAGCACACTCAGGGTCTCGGCCCAGCACCGCACGCCTCACGCGCGCACACGCACGCACAATTGCACAGGCAGCAACCCTCGAAAGGATCCAAGCGTCGACTCAAGCATCTCTGTGAAGTCACACTGTGTCTTGTCGTACAAGGCGGTACTTCAACCGCCTCGTCGACTGGATCGGTTACTGGACGGCGCCTCAGTACACATGACGGCGCGTGTGTTGCTGCGCGTTGGCAAGAGCCACAAGTCTCGCACTCTCGCTTGAATAGGGCCGGGGCCCGTTTTCGAGCCGCCTGAGGCCGCCTGGAGGCGCAGTCGACCATACCATCTGGTCAGCCACGGCCGCTTGATTGGGCGAACATGCCGGCGGCACTCGTGTAGCGTGCCCAGGTTTGTGCCCGGGATGGCGTGCAGGGGCACGCGTCGGGAACAACTCGTCGGAGAAGCTCGGAGACATGCTAGCGAGAACCTGATTCAGGACGCCAGCCGTGGGCGGAACTTGGATCGAAGTGGCCGACCAAGCTGGCACTTGGATGGAAGGGCGGACCGAAGGCGACCGGCCTCCGCCGTCCAGTGCGCCTCCGTGTGCGCCTCGAGGCGGCCTGATCCCGTCACCTTCCTCGACAGCCCTCGCCGCTTGAAACCTTGCCGCCTCGCGGGCACGCGCCATGTGACTCAGCAGGCTCTGGGAAGCCCCCTTGCCTGGCGAGCTCATGGGCGCCGTCCTGGGCGCCGTCTTTGCTCGCCATGCCGGTACACGAGCCGTGCCGGCACTGGTGACATCGTCCGACGAGAGCACAAACTTGGCGACCTGCACCGAGAGATCAGGCGGCCGAGCGCCGCGTTGAGCGCCATCGGGTGCGGCCGTCGGCAGCTCCGTCGGTGCGCCCGCGAGCGCTGTCGTGGGCAACGTGGGTGCGCCATGCGGGTGTGCCTGCTGCGAGGTTGCGAAGCCCTGATGACTGAAGGCCAAACCATGTGGCATCATCGAGGCAAAAGGGGGCATTGTCGACTGCATTGTCGCGACTTGTCGCAGTGCGGTAATCGAGGGCGGTGAGCTGCGTGAGAGGGCGCTGCGCGTCTGTCTGCTTCTCTCGGCTTGTTTGGGGGGAACATGCTGATACATGGGCGCGGCGTGGCAGCAGCTTTGACCACATCCTGGCGACGTAACTGACGGTGCGGCTGATCCAGAGGCTGGGCTGTAGCCGCTCAGTTGGCCTATGTCATTACACGTGAGGCTCTTCGGTGCAGCCGCCCCGGAGGCGGATCCATAGTCCGTGGAGCTCTTCCCTTGCACCCATCGCCCGCCCTGAAACGATGGGGGCGGCGGAGAAGAGGGCGTGCTCCTGGGCGCGGTGGGGCTGGGGCCGTAGGGGCTGGGGCTGACGCACGACAACGTCGGCGTCACCGTCGACACGGGGGACGGAGGCACATGCTGCGCTGGTTCCACCGGCTTGGACGGTGAGGTCGGAGTCCGAAGATGGCGCCCTATCCGTTCACGACGCTCCTCGTCAGCCAGAGCGCTTTCGACTGTACCTGTCGCTGTGACGTGCGCGGCAGGCGGCGACACGTGGATCCACTGGACCTGGACACCTAGCGGCGCGTGTGATGACGGCGCGGGCGCAGCAGCGCCACCGCTTAGCCACAGGGCAGCCATGGGTGTGACGTTGGTGTTCGTGCATGCCGCAAGAGTGGAAGGGGGGGTGTTCTTTGCCGTCGACTTCTCGTCCTCGAGAAGAATGGCGGTCATGCGCTCGGCGGCGATATCGTCGAGGCCGAACTGAAAGATGGTCTGCACAAAGTGGCCGGTTAATGCCTCACCGCCGTCCTCGCGGAGCAGAGGCCTGTCGTCAACTGCCACCCATGATGATACAGCAGGCGACGCGTGCAAGTGGCGCTCAGTTTCGTAGCCATCCAGCCACGCAGTGATCTCGCGTGGCCTCACTGGCTCCAGTGCAGGTCCCTTGAGCGTGGCGCCGATGACCTGGCAGTCATGGGTGGCTAGCACCTGCATGAGCCGAAGCTTCAACTCTGGATGGCGCCGCCAGTCTGTCGAGAGCACCACTTTGCTGTTGGTGCGCTGCACGATGCCTGCGAGCCTCTTCAGCTTGTCTGCTTCCAGGTGTCCATGCTTATTGCAGCAGAGCACCCCGTCCACGTCTAGGAAGATCAACCGGATGCCCGACACATGCACCCCCGCCATGTCCAGAGTGTGGCTGACTTGCGACAGCGCAGGCAGCGGTTATTTTTCATTCCATTTTTGTTGACGAACCTCGCATGCAATGTGTTGCCTCTGGGTTGAAGAAAAGCAGTTTGCGCGCGCACAAACCTAGTTCGCGCCTCACCTTTCTCCTCGTGGCAACTGCACAGCTGCTCTCCTGCTCATTGGAGCTTAACTTGGAGCTTAACTTGCAGCTGGCATTCTTTGGCAGCATGGCAGCTTGGTGTCATCGGCCCTACCGCTCGGGCGAGTCCCGCAGGGATCAATTGTACTCAGGGTTGACGTCGAGAACATCTACATATGACGAAATAAGTGAGCCTCGTATCGCCAGCCGGGTCAACGTGTGGGGAGGCGTGTGCACACAGAAGGTCACGACGATCGATCCACGATCGCAAGCGTCAGAAACATTGATCAGAAATACAGAAACACCTCGACACCTGGAGACCGTTCGGCTTCCAATCATTCGGCACCCTGGCCGACAGTGGGCTCTTCCGACCCAGACGTCTGCCGACCCGCCGCCTTCACACGAGACGGGCAATTTCGAATTCGATTTGCTTCTTCCAAAAGTTCCGGATCCGGACGCGTCGAGTGCATCGTCTCTACGAAACCCGAGCCGTACTACGACGCGACTGCTACCACCCGACCGTGCGCCTCTCGAGGGGTGCCCCTCGACTCCTCTGAGAGTCAGACTCCTCAGCCTGACATTCGAATACGGCTTTAGAATGACGTCACGGGACGGCTCTTCACCCATTTGCTCACCGCAGGCAGCTCAGCAACTCCATCTGCAATGCACTGCAGCGTCTTGCACCCAGCTGCAGCCTTGGTGACGAGCGCCACATCCTCGGCGGATCCCTCACGCAGCAACGACCAAATGCAGACGTCGGCGTACGAGATGCGGCCACCGACGGCGTGCATCGCGCCCGGCCCAGAGAGCTGCACGACACACGCCTCCAATCGGCTCAACCAGCCAGGGAGGTCGGCGCCGTACCACTCAGCGGAGAGCGTGGCCTTCTCATCGTCCGTCTTGCCGCGAGCCATCTTGGAGAAACCCTTTCGCTGCTGCGCGTCTCTGACGTCACGAACATGCTCAGCGACCATGTCGATCGTGGCCGCCTCGAACGACGAGCGACCCATGAGCCCAGCCTCGCGGGCCACGTAGCGCTCCATGCTTTTCGACTGGCCGATGGAGCCTTCGTCCGTCATTAGGATTGGCGCACGGTCGAGATTCAGCAACAGCGCGCCCGACTCCTTTTCGGCTTTGAACTCGGGGGCGTCGAAGCCAGGCCCGATCTTGTAGCGCTTGTCTTCATACTGCAAGCCGCCGATGGCCAGGAGGACACGTGTGGTCTCCGCAGCGCCTCGCGCATCAAAGTACTTGAGAGTCAGCGACCCGCCGTACGCTGAGGCGAGGAGCACGATCGCAAGAGGCATCTCAACGACGTGGGAGCTCCGACCGCGCGACGACGCGGATTGTGCGAGAAATGGCAAATGCTGCCGTGCGGTCACAGACGAGCGAGTGTGCCACGTGGCATGACGTCAGTCAACCTGGAGCAATGGTGGGGCGTGACGTGGCTCACACGTGCGTTCGTGCACAGGGGGAGATCTATCGCTGCTTCACTCGGTTCAAAATAGCAACACCGCGGGGGCCGCGGGGGCGGGGGGGAGGGCGCAGCCGGCTGGACAGACACCGCACACGTCCTTGGCAATTGTGGCGCCTTGGGCGTCCTCGGGACACACGGGGCACTTGGGCACACGGATCACACAGACGAACCTCACAACCATCCGACCCACCACACGCACACGCACGATCGCGCGACGAAAGCAGATAACCCGGTAGCCCACTTTTGTAATCACCTCGCCGGGAGCGCGCGTGCATTCTTGAAGATGAGTGCGACGCTCGGTTGCATGAGCAGGTCCCGGTAAGTGGCGACGGCGCGCGGCGGCCAGCGCCCAAGCACCACGTCCACGGTGCTGTAGCGCTCGCACCACTGCTGCCCGTCCGTAGGCCGATCGCACAGCGCGGAAAGCTCCGCCGCCGCGCCGCCCATATCGCGCTGGCTCCATCGGATGGTGGCGAGCAACGCTTGCGCATCCACAAAGTTTGGATCTCGGCGCAGGAGATTGCGTGCGATCTTCTCAGACTGCTCGGGCTGCTCGAGCTGAAGCAGTGTGAGCGCCTCATTGCTACGCGGGATCGACTCAAAGTCGCGCGCGGACAGCGCCGTGGCCGATGCGTACGCCTCGCGTGCCTCACTCCACCGAAGGAGCAGTCCAAGTGCGTTGCCCCTCGCGTTGAGCAGCAAGGCGTCGCTCGATCCGAGCGCGGTTGCCTTCTCAATTGCGGCAAGCGCCGCCTCGAGCCGTTCCTTGGCGCGACCCGCTGGTGGCTGGCCGAGCTTCATCGTCGGGTCATCCGAGGCGTTGATGATGAGCGCCACGGCCAAGTTAGCCCAGGCGAGGTCCTCGCTGGAATAGGCGTCGGCCGCGGCCTGCCACAATTGCTCGCACTCCTCATACTTGCCCTGCTCGAAGGCTCTGGCTGCATCGCTCGCCATGCGTGAGAATGGCGGCGGCGCCGCTGCCGCCGCCGCTTCAGGCCATCGCGCGAGCAGAGCTACCGCTGATGAGAAAGAGACGGCGCGGCGACGGCTGATGGCAACTTTGGAATGGGCCGTCAGCGGCTGCGTCGGGTATGAGATCAGGAACGGCGCATGCAGCGAAGGCTGCAGCAGACACGTGAACATTGATGGCAGCAGCAAGAGGAGTAGCATGTCGTCGGCCCCTCTCCCTCGCGCCTCTCGTGGTGGTCTTTGTGTGCGTGCTCGCTTTCGCTTATATTTGGGTGGTGTGAACGTTAACACGACAGACGCGAAAACCGGTCGTCTACCGGTAAATCACACACTCCGTATCTGCGGGCCACTGGTGGGGCCAGTCCCTTCGCAAAGTCCGCATATTGCTTTTCCTCTACCGGTGCGCCCGCGTGTGTCCCCGTACATGTGTCCCGCGGCTCCCCCGGTGTCTTTTTACCGGTACCGAAACCATGTCGCTCCTCGCGCCTCAATGCACAATGCACAAAGTACTTTGTGATTGCGCGAGACACCTACCGGTATACTAGAAACGCGTCACTGAGCCGTGTCCATGTGCATCTCAAGCCTTCCCCTTTGCGTCCAACTTTTTCTTCCTCCTCTTCTTGCGCTTGTGGGTGCCGGTCGCGGTGCTCGCCTTGCTCGCCACGGACCCTAAGCTATCCCTGGAGCCGGCCCGGAGCAGATGACCCTTCGAGGTCCCCCCTGGGAGGGTTCGCATGTCGCTCATCTCGGGCACGCCCTCGTCCTCCTCGTCCTCCTCGAACTCCTCGGTCACCTCTATGGAGCTGAGTATGGCCGCCATACGAGCGGCGGCCGTCGCATCCTTCGCCGCCTGCTCACGAACGTAACGGGCGGCCGCGGCAGTATGTGCAGCTGCCTCGGCCTTGGCGGTAGTAGCAGCTTCCGCCTCGGCGAGCACTCCATCTGCCTTGCTCGCCTCGTCTGCCGTGATTTCGGGGCCCGCAGAGGTGAGCCGCCGGGGCGGTCTCCTTTTTGGAGGAGGCGCGCGACCGAGCACGCTGAACTCTCCGACAAAAATAGCAGGCAACGTCGGCACCAGTATTGGCTGCACAACCTCAGAGACGCTGGCTGAAGGTACCGAGGCTGCTGCATCGCTCGAAGGCACAGGAGGCGCTGCAATGCCACCAGCTTCAGCACGTGCCATGTAAGGCGTTGGCGGCCCACATGGCGGGAGCATTGCTGGATTGAACGCGTTATTCATTTGGGCAGCAAGCGCACTGATGGCTGTTGCGGTGGCTGCTGCATCATTCAAAGGCGCAGGAGCTGCTGCGGCGCCGCCACTTTCAGCACGTGCCAGATATGGTCTCGGTGGGCCACCCGGCTGGAGCATCGCTGGATTGAACGCGTTGTTCATTTGGGCAGCAAGCGCATTGACCTTTTGGCTTTTTCCGGGGGGCTTTGCAACAGACGTGTTGGCGTGTGCTGATTTCCCAAACCCACATACGCACGTGCCAAATGTCGCCGCCGTCATGTCGAGCTTGTACTTGTCGCAGGCGCACGCTGCACATCCGGCGTCTTTGCTCGACAGCGCCATCAAAGAGACGCTCCCGACCGTCACTCTCCTCACGATGAAAGGCCCGTCCGATTGTGGCGCTCGAAACGGCGTTTTTCGAAGAACCAATGTAATAACCTACACCGACGGCGCGCGCCGATTCAGCAACCGACACGCCCAGCTCAAAGGACAAGCGGAGCGAGACTGAAAAGCGACGTTCACGCCTGGGACCTCCGGTTGGTGAGGCTGCATCACTTGGTGAGCTCGTCGGGCACGCATACAAGTGGACGCGCGCCATACTTATAGCACAGTTGGCTGCTGTTCATACTGAATGACGAACTCGAGCTGCTCGAACCCTGCGAACTGGGAGACGGCGCGGCCCACGAAATAGGAAACGGCCGCGCACGCGCCACCGAGCAGCACGGTCTCGACGCCTGCATACAGGTAGCGCTTGTCATGGAAGCGTGCCTTGAAGGCGCCGAGGGCGAAGAGCGAGATAGCCGTCGCAACGCATGCGACGCTGAAGAGGCTCGTGACGTCCAATGATGGAGCCAGCATGCCGGCGAGGATGTAGCACGCGAGAGGCAGCATGCCGAAGAGCGCGAATGCGAGGAACATGGCGATTCCGTCCTTTAGCGACTCGAGGGTGTCCTCCTCTGAGGGCACGGGCAGCGACAGCTCCTCCTTCATCATGATATCGACAAAGAACTCTTCGTACTTGGCCATGCGTTCGATGACAACCTCTGCGTCTACACGCGACATGCCCCGTGCAACAAATAGCTGAACCATCTCCGCGATCTCGCCCTCGGGGTGGTTTTTCAGCTCCCACATCTCACGCTCGCGCTCCTTGAGCACATAGGAGTTGTACGAGCGTGACGAGAGGAACTCACCCGCCCCCATGCTCAGGGCATCAGCCAGCACATTGGAGATGCCGAGCGCAAGCATGGGGACCGGCCCTAAATTGGCTCCGTGCGCACCGGCGATAATCGCAAAGGAAGTCAGGATGCCGTCGAGGCCGCCGAATATGATCGCCTTCAGCCTGCCTCCTGATTCCTCGTGCTCCTCGCCAGCGACAGCAAGCGACATGCTGTGCGCCGCTTTCGAAGCGGCAGTATCTTGACCATCGGCGTATGCCGAGCGCGCAGCGTTCAGGTCACGGTAAGGCGTGGTAAGCGTAGTGTAAAGATTAGCCATGCTGTTCTTTCACACTGGTCGACGACCTCGGACCGATTTCCGGCTCGGCACGCTCGGTGACGTCGGCGATCCACTGCGTGGACGAACGTCAGAGAGGTGTCGCGAAGGTGCCGCGCAATCATTCGGTTACGGCGTGAACTGGGAAATGCTTGACTGGGCCCTGGATGCGATGCCCGATGTGGATATCGCGGTACAGCGTCATGCAGCATGTACTATGTGTCGGGGGCATTCATCAACTGTTGTTAAACGCATGATGTTTCGCCAGTAACATGTAGCTCGGTCGGACACCACTGGGGACCCAAAAAGAACCTGTTAGATCGGGTTTCTCTCCCAGAAGCGAAAACCCCTCTTGATAAGGCCTCCAGGCCAAAGCTCTCCATGGGGACGCGAATTGAGCTCCCTCTTGGCGTGGCCAGGGTACAAGATTGGCCATCCGCTTTCGGACGGGCGCGCTGACCTGTTGCCTCGGCCCTATCCCCTCGCCATTTTGCCCAATGGCGTGCTCCGTCG
>Ga0210239_100987_pt1 | contig 24212 bp, 10 predicted proteins | sample ChrtobMetP5a_0mM_FD_155451 | JGI IMG/M metagenome (GOLD analysis project Ga0210239, IMG submission 155451) | Chrysochromulina tobin associated microbial communities from unialgal haptophyte culture, Seattle, Washington, United States - P5a_0mM | ecosystem: Host-associated > Algae > Haptophytes >... | reverse complement strand
CGTGTCACCTCTAGATGGACCCCCTCCGTCATCTCCGCCTACTCCCGTCCTCCCCTGCTGGCTACCGGAGCACATTCGATAGGCTTCCGTATGGTTGTCTGTTGTTTATGTATAGACTTGACTTGACTAGGCATTCACAGAAAGATGTCCACTTTTCAAAAGAGTGGTCACTTTGCCCGAGCGTGAGTTGCGAACATGTACTGTGAATAGGGCCTCTCTTCCGAGTTTCGGAGTGTCCGGCTCAGGGCTCAAGTGCTGCGCCGCGCATGCAGATGAGCTGGGGCGACCTTGGCGATGGTAGGAACGGCGCGTCTACTCCCGGATGGGCGACAGGGGCGAAAGAGTCGCTGATGCCCACCCTCGATCTGCCGGCTGTCAAGAAGTCCGTGACCGCTGACATCAAGGAATTGCAAAAGGCGGCGGAAACACTGGAAAAGCTGGCCAGCCAGGCCAAAAAGACGCCGGGCGGGTCGGTCGGCGAGCAACTGCTCACCATCTCGACGGCCTCACGCGAGCGCGCGCGCACCACGAGTCGAAATCTGCGGACAGCGCTGGGTATCGCACTGGATGGTTCAGCGGAACACAAGGAGCTAACCAAGCTCTCGGACCAATTCAAGCAGGCGCTGATGAAGTTCCAGAAGCAGGTCGAAGAGACGAGCCACCTCATTCCGACGCCGCAGCTGTCCGCCGCTGGGCCGTCTGGGGATATGGAGTACGGCTCGCCGAGCGGGAGCGGCGGTGGCTCGTCGTGGGGTGACCCTGATGGGAGCGGCAGCTCCAAGCCCGCGGCTCAGCAGCAGTCGCAGCAGCAGCTACAGCAGCAGGAGTACGACTCGCAGATGGCCGCGAATGAGGCGATCATCGCCGAGCGCGAACAGGGCATCGGACACCTCGCGCGCTCCGTGCAGGAAGTGGCGGACATTTACCAGGACCTTGCGTTGCTCGTGCAGGAACAAGGCTCGCAGATCGACAACATCCAGACCAACATAGAGAGCGCCGCTACGCAGACGGAGAGGGGCATCGCCGAGCTGGTGAAGGCGAACACGCACCAGAAGAAGAATCGCTCGCGGATGTGCCTCATCGCTCTGTGCATCATGGCTTTGATGGTGGTGCTCGTCCTCTTTCTGAAGTATGGAATTCATGCAATCCGTTAACGAGCTCACGCCCGAGAAGGTGTTCCGCTGAGAGGCAACCCTCCGGCCAATCGTCTCCATCTAGTCGGCTAGCGTGGGAAGGAGCGAGGGAGATGATGAGTGAAGGAAGAGAGGAGGATCAGCGGGTCACGGGTATGAGAATGTGTGACTACTGAGTCTGTCGAACGAGAGCAGGGAGAGCCGTGAAAGACGTCGGAGCTCGGACCGGGCCGCGGGCGGCCCCGCGCGCGCCCTGCGCCCGTGCCCTGTCGCTCACACGTGCTTAATCCAATTGGCTTATATCCGCGACAAGGCTTAATCACGTGCCGCCTCCGAGGCGTTACTTGTGAACACTTGTGCACGTGAATTGAGAGTCATTGATGCCTTGCACGTCCAAACGCACACAGGAGGCTTTTCGTGTGAACATAACACATGTTACTCACCAGCACAGACCAGACTCCAGAGCCAGACGCTGCGTTCGCCACGTCATGTGAGATCCGCATCAGCCTCAATTGAATGATGTGTGCGCGCGACCTCAATCACGCGCTCCAGGTCTGTAGCTATAGTCTGAGTCTCTGCGCGCAGCATGACCAGCTGCGGCATCGCGCCATGAAGAAAGCCCTGAAGTGAGGCGATCTCGTCGGAAACGGCGAGAGCAGCTCTGGTGAACCTAGCAAGCGAGGCCTCCGTACGAGCAGCTTGCTCGCGCAGATCTGCGTCGGTTACGACCGCATCCGGGTCGTTGCGCTGCTTGAGCACCGGGGCCGCCGCAATAGCAAGACCAAAGCCGCTGGCCTCCAAGGAAGAGCACAGTGCCTCCATAATTCGGCGCCAAGTCAAGTCAAGTCAAGTATCCGGATAGCGCCTAGATTTTCGTTTAGAACATGAACGAGCTGAGCTGAGCACTTCTATCCTTCTTTTTAACTCCTTTCGCAGCCTAGATCAAGACACAAAAAAGAGCTGAACTTGTGCATCCCTTCTGCCTTCACCCTTGGCGCCAGGGGCAGGAGCCCCTCACGCAGACGCAGCCCCACTATCGAGGAGGGCGGGGAAGAGCCATCCTTTGCACTGCTCGACGCGGCCGAGACTTGGAGCACGGCGAGTGCGCTCACAAGGATGAGCGCCGTGCCCAGCGAGGCGAATAGGTTGGTGGGCTCCGTGAGGATGCAGATGTCGATCGTGTACGCCCACGCCAGTTCGGTCAGCAACAGGAAGCCACCGAGGCCCGCCCGGGTCGTCGCGTATCCAGCGGCGAGCGCTAGCTCCGCGCCCATGGTGAAGGCGCAATGAATACACAGGATGCACCAGCTCTCGACGTCGGCTGGTGCGCGACATTGCATCCAGCCGAACTCGGGCGTGTCCGCGAGGCCAGTGAGTTTGCCCACGAGAGCGAAAAGCGCAAAGAGGCCGAACGTCACGACGAGCTTATGACTGAGAAGCATCGACGGTGAGAGGTAATGCGCATTGCCCACCTTGGAGAGCAGGCGCGTGACGACACTGTGGCTCGCCGAAAGCGTGCCCGCGACGACGATCGCCGCCAACGCCAGTGCGTTCACGTGCGGTGCGCTCGCTCCGAACAGCAGCGGTGGCTGCGCGATGAGGATGATGCCCGCAAGTGTCAAGGCGCCGCATGCCAACTCCAGACGCGAGAGCTGCTCCCCGCTGTCTAGGTACACCCGAGCGATGAGGACTGTGGACGCGCAGTCCACGCCCTTAAAGATGGTCAAAGCGTCTGCCAACGTGAGGAACATCAGAGAGACGTTCAGGCCCAAGGCCTGCACAGAGCCGAGCAATCCACGCAATAAGGCGGCCATCGATGATACGCGCTGGCCGCCACGAAGCAGCATTACATTTACGGCGGCATCTTTCCCGACGCAGAACGCCATCACGAAGCCGTTGGCGAGGTAAACCACGACGCACCGAATCAAACACATGGTCACGACCGTGCCACCGCGCCGATATAGAGCCGTCGAGGTCGCGTTGGTGAACGCAAAGAGCGCAGCTCCCAGGGCAATGAGGACCGGGCCCCAGTTCTGGATCGCCCACATTAGGCGTGCGTGGGCGTTCACACGGCCGTCCGAAACGCGAGCACCAAATCGATGCCTTCAGAAAATGTGTCGTGACAGCGCCGCTGACCCTGTCGTGATTGATGAGAGGGGGTTATTTTGTGCGATTCCAGGAATTTGAAGGACTTCAAACTTGTGAGTTCGCGAAAAAGCCCGATACGAAATTCTCACGACTCGTCCGCTATGCCGCCAGAGGAGCCCGATCCAGCGGCGGCGGAGGGCGACGGTGACGACGGTGAGGACGATAGCCCGATTCAAGTCCTTTGGTGCTCGGGCGACGCGCCCAGCAGCACGACGCAGCATAACTTTGAGGGTAGCTGGACCCTGCACGAGGAGATGAAGCTCATCAACAACCGACCCCACTACTTCCACGTGACGCCGGACGGTACGATGGTGCATCTCTTCTACGTGGAGCACCAGACGCAGACGCCGCCAGGCCGCGCGCCGCGATGGATGATCGGCCCGACGCCGGGTAACGGCGTCAACGGCTGGGCGTACGCCGATTCTGACGCGGCTGCCCCCGATGAGATTTACGAGCCCTGGCTCGCCTGGATGAAAGAGACGAGCTCGTGGGCCGAGGCAAGGCTCGGTTTCAAGGAGAAGAATTCGGGTCTGGGACAAGACGAGGACGAGGACGAGGACGAGGCCCCAGGTAACAGCAAGTCGCCTGAAGGTGGAGGCAAGAAGAAGAAAGGAGCAAAGAAGAAGAAGAAGAAGAGCAAAGGCAGCTCGCCGCCCAAGGCTGGATCCAAGGGAAAGAAGAGCGCACGCTGAGGCCGTCAATGGTGGCGGTGGCGGCAGCGGCGGCGGCCTTAGGCCGCAGCAGCAGTAGCAGAAGCAGAAGCAGCACCTGCTGCAGCAGCGGCGGCGGCGGCGAGCGCTGCGCGGCGGAGACGCTCAGCATGGCATCCTAGGGACACAGATAGATCACGGGCACATTAGTGGACAGATGCCGGCAGCGACAAGTGGCCCACGGCTGCATGTCCCCGATCTCGGGGGACGTGTTCCGATATTGCCCTTACACAATATCAAGCAGAGGCTCTTGGAGCGCCTCTCCTACAATTGGTAACATGCCCGCGTACGCAGCGCCGTCCCCTCCCTTCTTCGCCGCGGCTTCAATCAGTAATTATATCACGAGGGCACTGGGCAGCGGAGGAGCATGCCATGTCGGGATTTACGCTTCTCGGTCGGTTGTGTGTATGCCCGCATGGACATGGATCATGGTGTATGTGTGCCGTCGGGGCCCTGCCCATGGCCTGGGGTCCTGGGCCGGTGCGGTGTGCGTGAGGGGACAGTGCGGGCGTCAAATGATACATTGAACAAAAAACAACCGAACTTTCCGACTTACATGCGCCTCGTTTCAACCGCGACACTGGTACATGTATCATGAAAACATTGGCCATCTTCGACGATGTTCCCAACTTTCGATTGGCGGCTCTCTCCCCACAGTCACCGAGACGGCGCGAGCCCGAGCACCTCGCCCGATCCGCCCCCCGCGCTAACTGCGTTCTGGGCTCTGGCTCTCTCCCTCTTGACTGAGTATAATCTGTGAGGCTCGCGTCGCGTCAGGCGCGGCGCCTCTCGGCGATGCGCTGATGCTCCTCGACGACTTCGCGCACCATGCGCCGCAGGAGCTCATCCGAGAGCTGCACCTGGATCTCGTCCTCGTGAGATCGCAGGGAGGAGCGCACAAGGCCATCGAGCTCGGCGATATCGTCGATATCGTCCTTCGCGATCGCGGCATGGCCCTCCTCGTGGAATGGTACGCCCGCGACGCGGCCAGACGTCGTGCCGAACTTTTTCAATTTGTCAAGTGCGATCTCTTGCGCGCGAGCTTGCCGGTGCGCGAGTAGCGCCGCGGGCGGCGAGGAGGGCGGCACACCCGGCGGCGCGAGTGGCAGCCGTTGCGTCACATTGGCCTGCGCCGCCTCGTTAAAGACGGAGAGCACCAGCTTACCCCACGCACGTCGGTGGCGCTCGTCGGTTGCGGGCGCGTTCGCGGGCGTGTCGGAGGAGGTGGCAGCTCCGGCCGCGGCGGGGGCGGCGACAGTCTGCACGCGCGTACGCCGCAGGGCTGCCTCGAGCGCCGTATCGGTCAGTATCAGGCCGTCGCCCCCCAGCCGACACTGCTCCTCGCGCAAGATGGCGGCGAAGCTCTCGACGGCGTGCGGACCCGCGGGCACGGGCGCGAGCGGCGGCACAGATGGCGGCAACTGCAAGCCGGCCTCAGCTCGCTCCGCATTGGCCCCGTAGGCGGAGGCGGCGGAGGCGGCGGAGGGGGCGGAGGGAGCGGAGGGGGCGGAGGGGGCGGAGGGGGCGTCCAGAGCCGCTGCAGAGGGCAGCCGGGCAGCGGCTCGCAGCTCGGCCGCGAGCTCCATGATGACCTCGTAGAGGAGCACATCGGTGAGGGCCTCGATGCGGTCGGCAGCGGTCGTGACGGGCTCGGCATCGCGCGCCGCCGCGCGCTCGAGGGTGCGGCCACCGCTGCCACTGCCTCCGCCAGCGCCGGCGACGAGCGCATCGCTCGATGCGACCGTGAGCGTGCCCCGAACATGTCGATTCGTAACCACCGCGTCTGCCGCTTCGATGACCATCTCCTGCAGCAGTTGTGACGTCACAAGGTCGACACGAGCCCTGAGTGCTGACTCCGCCGCCTCCGCCGCCTCCACCGCCGCCGCATGTTCCGCCGCCGCCTTTGCTTCCGCCGCCGCCGCCGCCGCCGCCGCCGCCGCCGCCGCCTCCGCCTCCGCCGCCGCCGCCTCCTCCGCCTCCGCCGCGGCCGCGGCAGCGGCAGCGGCCGCGGCCATCTCTTCGCGTTGAATTTCCCGGGCTCGCTCCTCCTCGGCTCTCATTTGAATCTCCCGGGCTCGCTCCTCCTCGGCTCTCATGGCCACCTTGGCCGCCGCCGCCGCGGCCTCGGCCGCCGCCGCTGCCTCGGCCGCCGCCGCCTCGGCGGCTGCCCGCTCCACCTCTGCCTTGGCGGCGGCCTCGGCGGCCTCGGTGGCGGCTCTGGCCTCCTCCATTTCTCTCTCCACCGTGCGCGCGGCGAGTAACGCCTCCGCCTCCGCCTCGGCCGCCGCCACAAGTTCCGCTTCCCTTGCCGCCTCCACCGCCGCCTCCACCGCCGCCGCTGCCGCTCGCGCCTCCTCCTGACGAAACTGCATGCGCTCCGCCTCCTCCTGACGAAACTGCATGCGCTCCGCCTCCTCCACACCGGACTGTGCCGAGAGCCGTGTCGCCTTGGTGAGCTGCGCGTCGACCGCCGCCTGCGCTTGCGCCGCCTGCGCGGCCTTCACTGCAGCCTGCTCTGGTCGCAGGACGTCCTCTGCGGCGGCACGAAGCTGCGACCTCTCGGCGCGCTGTGCCGGTGACATGAACAGCTCGACCTCAGAGGGGGAGCGACCCATGGCGCCCAGGATGGCGCCCTCCTCGCCCGCGCCTTCCTCGTCGAGCGCCTCGTCGAGCGCCTCCTCAGGCGTCTCCTCGTCCACCTCCTCCGCCGCCGGCGCACCCGTGGCTGACGCTGCCGACGCCGCCGACGCCGGGGCCGGCGCCGCGGTGGGCGCCGCCACCACCTTGGCTGACGCGGCGGGTGCGACGGCGATGAGTGTAGGCTCGATGCTCCCTCCCATGCTGTCGAGCGTCGTCCCGAACGACTCCGCACCGACGCTCTCCGCCACCGCGCTCAGCACGGCACTCGACTCGAGGGCCGAGGTGGAGGCGGGGGGAGCGGGGGCAGAGGCTGGCTGGGAGGCTGGCGGGGAGGCTGGCGGCGCTACCCGTCCGGGCGCTACCCGTCCGAGGGGCGTCAGCGCGGCGGCGGCGGAAGAGGACGCGCCCATCGCGGCGCCCAACGAAACTTCTAACGGCGCTCCGTCGGCGCTCTGCATGAGCATGCTCTCCACGACGCTCTCCACCACGCTCGCCGAGGCGCTCGCGTCCACAGCCGCTGTCGGAGGAGCCGAGGTGGCGGGGCGCGCCTTTTTCCGAATGAGGAGCGGACTCTCTTCCATGCCCTCCTCGGCCGCGGTGCTCGCAGCGGCGCTTGCCTCGAAGCCAGAGCTGTGCACGTCTCCGACGCCACTGCGTTCGGCGGCCGGCGCTCTGCCTCGTCGGTCGAGGGGGCTCTCGGCGAGCGTGGACGCATACAGCAGCTCCTCGCCCACGTCGTCTCCGGAGAGGAGCGCCTCGTCGCCAATCTCGGAGTTAATCTCGGAGGCGCTCGAGAGGAGACCGGACACGGTGCCGGTAGGCGCCGCCCCGAGCGCCGCCCCGAGTCGACCGGCTGCGCGGCCGCCGCCACCGCCGTCGGTTCCGGGGTCGACTCCGCTCGAGAGACTGGCGCTGGTGCCGCCGCCGCGGCCGGTCGACTCGGGCACCTCGTCGTCGTCCTCCAGACCACTCGCCTCGATCTCGGAGGCGAGCTCTTCGATCTCGGAGGCGAGCTCTTCGGGTTCGTCTTCGATGGGCACGGAGGCGGCGGCGCCCGAGGCGGCGCTCGAGCCGGAGGGCAGCGAGGCTGTGGGGTTCGACGCTGTGGGGACTGACCCCGAGCCGGCCGACTTGTCAAACGACGAGTACTTTTGTGAGGAGCCAGTGCCCTCCTCGGCAATCTCGTCGATCACGGACGCGGCCTCCTCATCCGTCTCGATGATTCCCGCGTCCTCATCCACGAAACTCGACGATGCGCCCGCTCGGGACGACGCGCCCGCTCGGGACGACGCGCCCAGCGAGCCGGCGCGCGCCCGAGCGCGCCCGCTGTCGAGCGCACCGCTGCCCGAGGCGACGCCTGACTCGGGCCCAATGGAGAGCTCCTCATCGGTCTCAAACGAGTTCTCGTACGCGGGTTGCGAGCCACTCGAGAGGGCATGAGCGGTACCCGACGAGAGCACGTCGGCGCTGGCCGAGCCCGCCTCCGCCGCCCGGAGCCGCGCCTGCCCTTGGCCGATCAGCCCTTCCATGGCCGCGAGCTGGGCGAGCAGTTCTCGCTCCTCGGCGAGCAGGCGCTGCTTGCGCGCCAACTGCCGCTCCGACAGGTGTGCCTCCTCCAGCACCTGCTGCGCCTGCGTGCGCCGTTCGAGCAGCTGGGCGCGTAGCTCGGCGAGCTGGGCCCGTTGGGCGCGACTAGGCGAGTCCTCCTCGATTGAGGAGGCGATCGAGGTCTCGGCTGGCTCGCTCGCTACGGCGCTCAGCACCTCGTCGACCATGTCCCCGTCGTCGTCGTCGGCAAAGTCGTGCGTGTAGCTCTGCAGACCAGTCGCATCGCCGATCTCGTCGCCGATCTCGCCGGCGCCGCCGTACCCCCCAGACGCGTCGAAGCCGGCCAGCTCGTCGTCGTCGACGACGGGTGCGGCCGAGACACTCTCGTCGCCGTAGCCGCCACTGCGCAGCACGCCACTCTCGTCCGGAATGGCGGCCGCCGATCCGCTGCGCACGTCAGCCCCGGAGCGTTCGTAGCCGACGTGATCGGAAATGGAGCCCGAGGCGCCCATCTCGGCGCCCGAGGAGCGCACCCCAGCGCCGCCACGCGAGGAGCCGAAGCCGGAGGCCCCGAGGGCGCCTTCCTCCTCGATCATGTCTGCGTCGGCCGAGCTGCCGAGCCTGCCCTCCTCCTCGAGGACCTCCTCGGCGCTCGAGTCCTCTCCGAAGAGCTCGGAGGCATCGCGCACCACGGCGCCCTCGCGCGAGGCGGAGAGCGAGGTGCTCGATGCAAAGCGCGCGCCGGGCGAGGGTGGCACCGAAGCGCCGTCGCGAGCGCGCGCCGCGGCGCCGTCGCGAGCGCCGTCGCGAGCGCCGTCGCGAGCGGGCGAGGCCGGCTTTGAGGCGGCCTTCGACGTAGACTTGGAGGCCTGAGTGGAGGCCGCGCGCAAGGACGTGCCATAGGCGCCCAGCGTGACGCCCTGGCTCTCGCGCCTCGGTGCCTCCGCAGGGTCGACCATCCCCGCGCCCGCCAACGGCTGCTCTGCAGCTGCTGCTGCTGCTGCCGCGGCCGCCGCCGCCGCCGCCGCCGCGGCGGCGGAGGAGGACGGGAAGTCACCTGTGGGGAAGTCGCCTGTGGGGAAGTCGTAGGCTGAGGCGCCCGCTGCGCCCGCTTCGCGCCCAAGACGGCGCTCGACAAGGCTGCCTACGCTGGCCCCGCCCCCGCCCCTTGCAATCTCGGCCGCGAGCTGCGCCCTCTCGTGCCCAAGACGGCGCTCGACGGCCCTGCGCGCACGCTTGGCCTCTTTCTGGCGCGCCTTTGCCGCGCGCAGCTCATGCTCGGCACGGCGCTCGAGCTCGGCGTGCTGGCGCCGCAGACGCTCCTGCACCTGCCAGTATGCGTCCGCGTCCGATGGCGCGGCCGCGAGCGAGGTAGTGAGCTTGGCGAGCACGGCATTGCCCATCTCGCTCACAGCGCCGCCGCCGCCGCCCGCCGCCTGCCGCTCGGCCAGCAGCAGCGCGAGCAACGCGCGCTCCACGCTAGCCTCCCCGGGCGAGATGCCGGTCGGCGGCGGCGGCACGGGTGGAAAGGGTGGAAGAGGAGGCTCGCCCGCAGAGACACTCGAGTCGGTATCACTCATCGCGTCCGTCCCGCCGCCGCCGTAGCCGCCGCTGTAGCCGCCGCTGTAGCCGCCGCCGCCGCCGTAGCCGCCGCCGCCGTAGCCGCCGCCGCCGTAGCCGCCGCCGCCGTAGCCGCCGCCGCCGTAGCCGCCGCTGTGGCCGCCGCTACCGTACCTTCCACTGCGCGGGAGCGGCGCGCCGCCATACGTGTAGACGGGGGGCGGATTCAACGCGCCGCCGGCGGCGGCCTCGGGATGCGCGGCAACGGCAACCGCAGTGGCCGCGAGCGCCGGCGCCGCGGTGGGCGCGGGTGCGAGGGTCTCGAGTGAAGTCGGCGGCTCGGAAGAAGCGGCCGCCGTCGTGGGCAGCGCCGTCGTGGGCAGCGCCGTCGTGGGCAGCGCCGTCGTGGGCAGCGCCGTCGTGGGCGGTGCCGTCGTGGGCAGCGCCTGGCCGTCGGCCGCCGGCGCCGGCGCTGGCGGCGCCGCGGCCCGCAGCCCGCGAGGCACCGGTAGCTCGAGCCCGTGAGGTACCGTCACCCGCATCGGGACGCCGCCCACGTCAGCGACGAAGCTGCCGCCAGGGCGGATCCCGTGGGGCACTTGCACGACGAACTGGCGCGAAGGTGCCGCGCTCGGCGGGACCTCGATGAGCAACGAGGCGCCCGCGAGCACCGTCGGGTCGAGTGACTCGGGCACGGTGACGAGCATCGAGGTCGGGCCCACCTGCGCAAGGAAGCTCTGGCCGGGCGCCGTGTTGGGCGGGACGGGCACCGAGTAGCGTGCCGGCGCCGTGGTGGGCGCCTCGATGACGAGCTTGAGCGGCGTCGCGCCAGCCGCGAGATCGGCCGCGAGATCGGCCGACGAGATCAGACCCTCCCCCTCGGGGTCGGGCCCAACGCCATGCCACGGCGCGATCATCCGCCGAAGCCCATCAGCTACAGTCGCCACACCTTCCATAGGCGCCAACGCCGGTGGCGGCGCGGCCAGCGGCTCCGGCGGCACCGGCGCGGAGGCGTCGGCTGCCGCGGCGGCGGTGGCGGCGGAAGCGGCGGCGGCGGCGGCGACGGCCTCGAGCGGAGCGGCGGAGGCGTGCGAGGACGAGCAGACGCTGCCGGCGCACGCATCCACAGACGTGCCGGAGGGCGCGTCGCCCATGGCTTGAACGGCACTGGCCAACGCACGAACCGCCGCCTGCGCCGCCGCCGCTGACTCAAGGCGAGCGGGCGCGCCGTCCCGGGCGCTCGTCGCGCCGTCCCGGGCGCCCGTCGCGCCGTCCAGCGGCGGTGCCACGCCACCTCGGAATCCCGAAGCGATGATGGCGTCGACGGCTGCAAGCGCGGGGACGGAGGGGCGTGGAATGCCACGCGCCTCGCGCTGTAGCTGCAGCTGCAGCTCGATGAGCTCTTCGACCTGCTCGCGGACGCTCGGGAGCTTGCTCGCGGTGCCCGCCTCCCTCACGACCGCCCACGACGACGCGAGCCCTGGGCCGCACGAAACGGCCGTTTCGTCAAGTTTCGTGGAGGCCGAGAGGGCGCCCGCGCCGCCGCAAGAGCCCTCGGCCCCGCCAGCAGCGCTGCCCAGCCATCCGGAGCTCGAGCAGGCCGCCCCTCCAGCCGGCGCCCACGACGACGCGAGCCCCCCGGCGGCGGCGGTTGCCGATCCAAACCGTCGCTCGAGCTCGAGCAGCTCGCGCTCCGAGTGCAGCAGCTGCGTGTGCAGCTCGAGCTCGGCCTGGAGCCTCCTCTGCAGCTCGCTCGCTGTCAGGCGGCCGGCGGGGCGCGACGCGCGGGCGGCCTCCTCCAGAGCCGCCGCCGCTGTGCGCGCCTGCGAGGCCGTACGCCGGGGCAGCAGCGGCGAGACGAGCGGCGCGACCGGAGCGTCGGCCGCGTAAGCGAGGGCCGCGTTGGCCTCAGCGGCGTCGGCGGCCGCGTCGGCGGCCTCAGCGTCGGCGGCCGCGATCGCGGCGCCGGCCTCGGCGGCCGCGATCGCGAGTGCTCTTGCAATAGGCGAATTTCGCACGAGCTCATCGTCTGCGGGGCTGGGGGCGGCGGGGCGGTCGGATGGCGGCGGCGGCGGCATCGCGCCAGACGCGCCCAACACGGCGCCAGACGCGCCCTCGGCAGAGGGCGGCGAAGGAGGGAAACTCGGAGGTGTGAATGGGAAACTCGGAGGAGGGGAGGCCGAGGTGTGAATGTGACTGTGTGTCTGTGAAGTCTCTTCAACGGCCGCCGGCGTGGCTGGCGGCTCGACCGGCGCCTTGTCGCCGCCCGCCGCGCCGCCCGCCGCGCCGCCCGCCGCGCCGCCGGAGCGTCGTGCAAAGATGGAGAGGACAGAACGAGCATCCGCCGCGCTCGCCGCCGCCACGTGCGCCACCGCTGCTGCCGTTCGTTCGAGCTCAAGCGCCCGATGCTCGCTCGAGCTCACGACGAGCTCGCGCGAGATGCCGAGCTCACTTGCAGCGAGTAGAGCGCGGGTGCGTCGCCCACTCGCATGCTCGTGGCTAGCGAGCTGATCGCGCATCTGCTGCAAGCGTGCCTCGTGCGCACGGACGAGACGCTCGTCCTCTTCTGTCCAGGCGCCTTCGAGCGAGGTGTCGCTCACGCTGGTGGCGCTCGCTGCGCTCGTGACGGCGCTCGCGGCTTGGCGGTGGGCATCGCGTGAGCGCCGGTAGAGGCGGCGGCGACGCGCCACCTCCTCCTCGGTCAGAGATGGATCGTCTTCGAGCAGCTCTGCCGCCTCCGCCGCCTCGTACGCCGCCTCCACCTCGGCGGCCTCCGCCTCGGCCGCCAACGCTGCCCGGGCTTGATGCACTTTCCGTGCCGCGGCGCCCGCGTACGGCGGCAGCAGAGGGTTCGTCCGTGCCGCGGCGCCCGCGTACGGCGGCAGCAGAGGGTTCGGAGCCGCCGCGTTGACGCCCCGGCGCGCGTGCAGCAGATCGTCCATCGTCACGGAGTCCTCGCTGCCGTCCTCCTCGTCCTCGTCGTCCTCGGCCGCGCCCCCACCGGCAAACGCGTATGTGCGGGTATAGACGCCCCCCCCGGCGACGCTGGGTCGTGCCCGAGCGGCGGCGTCGGTGCTGCGGACGCTGTGAATATTCACAGCGACAGCCTCCACTCCCAAATCAGGAAGAGGATGGCGATGGGCACGCATGCTGACTAAGGCGCCCGGCACACCGCTCATCGAGCTTGCAGCAGCAGCGGCGGCGGCGGCGGCTGCCGCTGCCGCCGCTGCCGCCGCTGCCGCCGCCGCCTGTGCTGCAGAGTCCGCCGCCACCTCGGCCGCTGTGCGGGCCGCTGGTGCCGCGGTGCTGGCCGTCGGCGCGGCAACGCCGCCGCCGCTGTGAATATTCCCGCGTTTCGGAGAGGCGATGTGAATGATGGCGGGCTGGGCATTGGCGGCGGTCAGCGGCGATTCTGCGGCCATGTACGTACCACCTCGTGCAACGGCATAGGCCGCGGCCGCCTCCGCGCCGCAGGTGGCGGCGGTGGCAGCGTCGGCGCCCGCCGCAGTGGCGGCAGCGGCGGCGGCGGCAGCGGCACGCCACGCACCGGGATCCGAGGTCCAAGGACCGAGGGATGCGAGGTCGACGGCCCTGTCCGAATCCACCGCCGGCGCCGTGCGCGTGCCAGCCGCTGTGAATGTGAATGGCTCGTCGTCGACGTCGGTGGGCGCCGTTGTGGGCGCGTCGGACTGGGAGCGATGCGCCGAGTGAGCGCCGTTGTGAGCGCGCGATGACGGCGCCGCGTTGGTTGGCAAGCCGGGCGCCGAGGTGGGCACAGATCGCGCCGAGGTGGGCGCGGCTACGGGCGGAGCCTCGGGTCGGCCAGAGGCTAGCGCGGGGGATCGTGCTCGCCTCTCCGCCTGCTCGGCCGCCTTCTTCGCCGCCACCGCCGCGCCTGCCGCCTTGAGTGCCGCGAGGCGCAGAGGCGAGGCGCCTTTCGAAGTGCGCGGCGACGGGGCGGCGGAGGCGGCGGTGGAGGCGGCGGCGGAGGTGGCGGCGGAGGCGGCGGTGGAGGCGGCGGCGGAGGCGGCGGCGGAGGCGGCGGTGGAGGCGGCGGTGGAGGCGCGCGGAGACGGATGCGCGGAGGTGCGGGCGGAGGCGAGGGTGGAAGGATCGGGGGAGGGCGCAGCAGAGGCCGCGGAGGCGGCGGCGGGCTGCTGCTGCGCGGAGACGATGGGGGCGGGAAGGGCAGAGGGCAGGCAAGAGCCAGGGGAGGCGTCGGAAGCCCAAGGTCTCGGACCAGCTGACGCATCGTTGGCGTCGTCGGCGGCTGCGTCGTCCTGAGCGCGTCGTCCTGAGCGCGTCGTCCTGAGCGCGTCGGCGGCGGCTGCGTCGGTGGCCGCAGGATGACGTGTCGTCTGGGCGGCGGCATCTGGTTCAGGCCGAGGGAAAGGCTCGGCATCTTGCTGCTCCGCCAGCTCGGCATCCTGCTGCTCCACCAGCTCGCAGCTGGCCATCAGCTCGGCGGCCGCCGGCGGTGGCATCGCACCGATGGTGGCCACGGCCGCCGGGCGAGGTGCGCCTCCAGACGTTCCAGACAGGTCACGTTCCAGACAGGCTTCGTTCGCTCTGGCCGCCGGGCGAGGTGCGCCTCCAGACTCGCCAGAGCGAACGACCCCTGCGCCGGGCGGAGCCGCCGAGGCGAGGGCAACTGCGAGGGCAGCGGCGGCGGCGGCAGCGCGCTTCTGCGGATGCGAGGGCGGCGGCGGTGGTGAGTGCGAGGGCGTCTGCGAGGGCGGTGGCGGCGTCTGCGAGGGCGGTGGCGGCGTCTGCGAGGGCGGCCGCGAGGGCAGTTGAGTCAGCAGTGGCGGCCGCGAGGGCGGTGGCGGCTGCGAGGGCGGCGGCGGCGGTAGCAGCGCGGGCGGAGCTCGTTGACGAACCACGGGCACCGGCGGCTCCGCACGCACAAACTCCGCGCGCCGGCGCCGCTGGGCCTCGAGTGCAGCCGAGACAGGCCGAGAGGGCCGTGCCGGCTCGTACAGCGCGGACCACTCGGCCGATTTGCTTGCGCCGAGCAGGCGCGCACCGTCCTCCGCGGCGGAGATGGGAGTGTGGTCGGCACGTGCTCCTGTGGCCAACGACTTGAGTGTCGGCTGGCTCGTGAGGTGAGGCTCCTCCCTCTCGCTCTCGCGCCGGCGCCGATCGTACTCGAGAGCGGCGTACCGCCGCCTGAGCGCCATCCCGATCCTCTCTCGGGCAAGATCACGACAGCGCTCCCGTGCGCGATCCCGTGCGGCGGCGAGGACTGAGAGGCCAGCGGCTGTTCCGAGAGGGGCGTCGTTACGGGAGCCGTTACGGGAGCGCTGTCGAGGCGACGAGTCGGCGCTGCGAGCGCTGGCGCGTCCGGCGCGTCCGGAGCCCCCTGCCGCCGAGCTGTGGAGAAGCAGTGAGCCACCTGCCGCCTCTGGCGCGCGCGTGTCTGTGGCTTCGGTACCAGGGCGGGCGGGCTCGTGTGAGCGTGCGCGGCGGCGGATGGCACGCGCGTCTCTGCCACGGAGGCGGCGTGAGAGGCCTCGCGTGCCGCCAGTGGTCGCCCCACCTCCGTGGACGCCGCCAGTGGGTCCGGAGCGAGGGGAGGTGCTTGAAGGCAACTCGAACTGCTCTCGCAGGGCCGCGGCGATCAGCTGAAGCCGTCGTACACGTTCGAGTTCCTCGGCGGTGAAGAGGCCGCGACCACCCTCCGCTGCCTGATCCGCTGCCTTCACAACGCCGTCAGCGGCGGAGGCAGCGTCGGTGGCCGCGAGCAGACGTTCGGTTTCGGCACTTCCGAAGAGTTCGGGTACAGTGGGACCATAACCCGAAGTCACGGGCAGGCGGAGCTGCAGAGTGGCGGAGCTCGGCTTCTGCTGTCCTTCGTCCTTCCTGTCCTCCCAAGGGCCAACGGCGGACCGCTCCCCTACCGCCGCCTCTCTCGCGTCGTTAGACGCGCCCAACGCCCAGCCCGCCAACTGCGGCGGCGGCGACGGATGCGGCGGCGTCAGCGCGGCGCCGAGTTGCTCGGCGAGTGAGAGTACGCGCCCGAGAACCGCCTGCTCATTCAAATTCAGGCCGACGGGGTAGGTCAAGCCGGGGGCAGAGAGGACGCGCAGCGCGACAGACGCGTCGTCGTCGGCGGCGCCAGCCGCGCCAGCCGCGCCAGCCGCGCCAGCCGCGCCAGCCGCGCCAGCGGTGGCGCGGGCTGTGGCGGCGGCGGCGGCGGCTGCGACGGCTGCGGCATTGGGCGGTGAGCGGGCAGCATCGCGCACAAAGGGCGTCGTCGCGCCGCCGGGAGCGACCATCCGGAGGAGCAGCTGGCGCGCAGCCTTAGCAGCACGCCGCTGGCGCTTCGCCTCAGCCGCCGCACGCTCGGCCTCCCCCTCGACCTCCCGCGCCGCGCGTTCCTCAGCCTCCTGGTCTTCATGGGCCCTCTGCCGCCGCGCCTCGAGCTCATAACGCTCGGCGAGTCGCCGACCCTCGGCCTCGGCCGCGGCTTCTCTTGACTCCTCGACGCGCTGCAGGACCTCTTCCCGATGGCGCTTCTCCAAGCTCTCAAGCTGCCGTTGGCGCTGCAGCTTCTCCGCCTCCTTCAACGCCTTCGCCGTCCGCGCCGCCCGTGCGTCCCTCGCGCGCTTCTGCAGCATGAACGCAGCGGCCTCCTCCCGCTCCTGCGGAGTCAGCTCGGCCTTGGGCATGGGCGGCGGGCGTAGCTTGGGCGTCGTTGCGGGCGCTCCAAAGGTCGGACCCACGATCGTGCCACCCAAGACGGTCGGCGGGCCGGGCGTCGGGATGCGAACGGGCGGTACAAGGACTTGTGGCTTGGATGGCGGCCGCCCATCGCGCCACGGACGCGAGCGATCGTCACGGTTCTCACGACTGCTCAGAGGCTGGCGCGGCGGCGGTGCGCGCACCGGATGCGGCTGGAGCGTGGCGCCAAACGCCGTGTAGTTGGGCTGCCTTTCTTCGTCCCGCTCGCCGACCCGTAAGGCCGCGTCCGCCGTAGCGGGCGGCGACGGGCGGCGCCGCTTGGGTGGTGAGGTCGAGGATGCTCCCTCGGGCCGGCGCCGATCGACGTGAGCCGGCTTCCATTGGCGCGGCCGCGTCGGTGACGCCGAGTTGCCAAACGCAGAGTGCACCGGCTCCGCCTTGCGTAGCTCGCGTCGGGCGCGCTCCACATCCGCCACCGCCGCAGCTGCGAAGAGGGTGCGGTGCGCGTCCGCACCGCGGGCGCTCTCGCCCTCCAGCCGACTGGGGCGCTCGGGCGGCGGCGGGCGCGTCGACGTAAGCACGCTCGCCGATGCGGGCCGCGTGCCCTCGGCTGCGGCCTGTTCCGGTAGCGCCCTGTAACACTCGTTGATGAGTGTTGCTGTGTCCTTGCCGGCCGGGTCGACACCCAGATGCATCACCGCATCCGTGGCGGCAGCCGGCATGGTACCACTGAGGTCGAGCTTACTCTTGATGAGGTCCGTCTTCTGAAGAAGAGAACTGGACGCGGCCCCAGACGCCACGGCTGCGGCCGCCGCCAAGGCAGGAGCGCCCGGGATAGCGCCCATGATTAAATCAGCACCGGCGGCAGCAGAGGCGGCGCAGGCTGGCGTCGAGCCGCGTGGGGCGGAGTACTTGGCCGCGCTCGTCCGAGGCTGCGCTCCGGCGGCCATTCGCACGAGAGCTTCATGCTCGAGCGCGGCAGCCTCGATGGTCGGGGCGGCAGCCAAGGCAGGATCGCCCGGCTCAAGCGCGAAGCTCACAATCTGCGGACGGCGCACGACAAGCGTGCAGCTCCCCGCCACACCCGAGGCACCAGCACCCGTGAAGCCGCCACCCGCGGCGTAAACGGCAGCGGCAGCGCTGAGCGTGCTGCTGACTGCGCTACTTGATAGCGCAAAGCCCTCGGGTCGCACGGCCGTGACGGGCGGTGGCGGCGGCGGCCATGTGCCTCCGAAGGGTGCGTTAGTCGAGCCAATCTTTGGAGGTGGCGGAGGCCAGCCCACCGCCTGCTGCGACTGGGCGGGTGTCACCACGATGGATGGATGCCGCGATTGCAAGCCCGCCTCTACTCCTGCAGTGTGACCAAGCGGCAGGGCCTGCGGTTGCGGCGGTCTCGCAGCCAAGAGTTCATCGGTGGACAGAGAGGTCGTCAGGGTCGAGCGTGCCGCACGGCGGCTCCGCTCGGCCTCTGCGAGCTGCTTGAGCCAGCTGGCTTCTTCTCCAGTAGGCATTGGGGGACCCAGGGACCAGTGGTCAACTCGCGGGAATTGACACGTGTGAACCCTTTTTTTCCAATGAGCAGCATGAGTCTTACTCACCTGTATGCTCGCTCAAGTTACCGTGGTGACTCTAGCTCAAGGGGGGATCGCAACTGGGCGAATCGAGAACCCGTGCAGAACTGCATCTGATTGAGTCCGACGGCAATCGTTGGCTCCAGATTCTCGACCGCATGCCACCACATCTCGGGCAGGAGGATCGCCTCGTTGCTGCGCAAGATGACCTCTTGCGCAAACGCGGGCGCAGGGCCGCTCAGGACGTCGATGCCAGCCCAACAAGCAAAAGGGCTCAACCTCGGCTTTTCACACAAGAACGACTGCCGCTCTGGGTCAACGAGCACCACTCGCTTCGCGCCACGCAGCACAACCAGCATGTTGAAGGCAACATCATCCACGTGCAGCGAGGTGGTGCTGCCATTGCCGCCAACCCACAGCGACCAGCACGCACTCACCGGCGCATGGATGCCAACTTCTGCTAGGAGAGCGCGGCGCAACTCGAGGTCGATGATCTGGCCTAGGGGGACGAGCTCGCCGAGCCCGATCTCCTCGAGCGATTCGAAGGACGGACGATCCAAGATCTTGATGTAGTCGTACTTGTTCACCGACGGCACCGCCACTCGAGCCAGGAAAGTTCCAAACGAGACGCGCTCCTCGTCGAGGCCGCCATCATCTCCATCAGTCGTGTCTTCCCGCGTCTTGGAGCTCGTCGCCGCCCAGATATGCACGTGGCCATACCGATCCGCGAGCTCTTCGAAGGATCCGACATGCGCCAACGCTGGCAGTGGAAGCACAAACTTTTGCATGCGCCACCGCTCACTGCTGGATTGCGAACAAACCGGCCGGTCGCTGATCGGATCCCAAGAGAGATTGTTGATGCTCACGCCGTTCCACAAGATGACTGTGCTCACAGTGAATACAATGCACCAAAATCTTCTTTGTTGTGGCGCGCGAATGGCGTTCACCCTGTCGAAACATGGTGCGTCGCGCCTGGGCATCCCGCATGTTCACAAATCCGGAAATTCAAATTCCAAATTCCTCAACGAAACTGACCCCCCCCCAAATTCAGAACTTGAAGCAAGCAAGCACGAAGCTTAGGTGCTCACACCACCCGTATTCATGCATTTGCTGAATGCTTTGAAGTTCCCCACCCCACACGTGGCGTGGATACGTCTGAAGGGCAGCCGGGCAGGTGAAGAGGTGCTGTGCATGTATCGTGGAAGTACATGTAAGTAGGTTTGTGCCCGCCGATTATATTCCCGACGGCTGGATGCTGCTTGACAATCAAGGGAATGGCACAGTGCAAGGCGAGACGGCTGAGGAGGAGCAAGCGCGCATGCGGAACCATCTCGCGAGGACAGGCTTTCGGCTCGAAGATGCGGCTCCGCAGAAGAGCGCCGGCCATAGGAGCGGCGTAAGCAGCGTCGCCGCCACCAACATGTTCGAGAATCCTGTCCTCAGATCGGCTTTTGAGCAGGCGAGGAAGGCGCGTGCGCGGAGAAACGCCGCGAGAGCGAGAACGGGGCGACGTGCTGCGTAGAGCCGGCTCCAAAAGATCGGAAAATAGCAATACAGATAGGGACGATAGATCTAGTCGTCCCTATCTGTATTGCTATTTTCCGATCTTTTGGAGCCGGCTCTACGCAGCACGTCGCCCCGTTCTCGCTCTCGCGGCGTTTCTCCGCGCACGCGCCTTCCTCGCCTGCTCAAAAGCCGATCTGAGGACAGGATTCTCGAACATGTTGGTGGCGGCGACGCTGCTTACGCCGCTCCTATGGCCGGCGCTCTTCTGCGGAGCCGCATCTTCGAGCCGAAAGCCTGTCCTCGCGAGATGGTTCCGCATGCGCGCTTGCTCCTCCTCAGCCGTCTCGCCTTGCACTGTGCCATTCCCTTGATTGTCAAGCAGCATCCAGCCGTCGGGAATATAATCGGCGGGCACAAAGCCGCGCCGCAGACTGTGGTGCTGGGGCAACTGCGGGTTGATTGTGTGGCGCGGCGCGACGACGTGCCCCTTGGGGAGCCGCGCAAGATACGCCGCCCACCAGCCCAGGCTGCTCGAGCTGATTACCAGGCCGTCGCAGCTACGGAGGATAGCGAGGTCTACGTACGGATCTTGCGCGGTAGAAAACGAGATGATGCTGCTGACACCCGTGATCGTTGATGCCAGGTTCCTCTTTGCCTCGATAATGTCCATGGAATTGTCGCCCATCGTCCCTCCCGCCGTGATGATAAACGCGATTGGCTGACTGTTACCGTTGGGGTCTGGAGTCCCTAGGTGCCGTGCGAGGTACTCCATGCCTCGCCGATAGTACGACCAGGCCGTCGTTGCGTAGAAGCCGGCCAGTGGGCCGCGGACCTTGTCACCCAGGCGCACCTGCACTCCGATGAGCAGGGCATGCGGGCCAGAGCGATCACGCGCCGAAGCGATGACAGCCTCCGCCGCCTTTTGCGTCGCTGCTGCGGGAGCAAACGCCGGGCGAATGAGGCTGTCCGCGATGCTTTCAAAGTACTTGTAACTCTGCAGGTAGCCGTGCAGCTCGACGAGGCCCAGCACACAGCCCGCCGGTGGATTGGCGATCCATCGCTCGAGGCGCAGAAGCTTCTTCTCCTCAAAGGCGTTGGCGCGCTCCTCTTGGACGGTCCACGTGCAAGGCCGACACTGTCTCACCTGGATGGGATCGGCAACGCCTTCAAAGATGACGCGATGCTGCCTCGAGATGCGGCTGCCGACATCGTGGGCCTCGCTCTGATAGACGCGCACCCGCTCGACGAGGCCAGGGAATTGCCCAAAGAGCTGCGCCGCAGGCACTGCGTCGCGCGTGGGCGGGTTGGCAGAGTAAGCTTGAGTCGGAACGATGGCGTTGAGCCGCGATGCTATGCCCATGAGACCGGCCACCCCGAAGAGCAAATTTCCCAGACGGCCGGTCCATCTCGTCGTCACGTAGAGTCTCTGCAGCGACGACGTGCTTGCGTTGCCCCCCCGGTTACCCTCGGCGGCGCCTAACAGTGCGCGGCACCGTTCATGTGCTGCCTGTTCCTCTCTCTCATCCAGCTTCCAGCTGTAACGCTTGGAAAGACTGGTCCCTGTGACGTTGTTGCCGCTCGCAGCTGAGCGATTCTGCACAAAGATGCCCCTGTGGTCATCGCGCCACGGACTGCGCAACCCAGCGCCCACGAGCCATGCCGGATGCCCTCGCGTAAAGTGGCGATTGAAGGCCCAGTCCAGGAAGCAAGGCCTGCTCCTGCACTCCATCCCGCACATTGCGGTAGAATTCGTGCAGTTGAAGACGTCGTCAAAGAACGAGCCAGCATGGACCCGTGAGACCGCGTAGGCGTGTGTGCAGTAGCCACGGCAAGAACCGACGCGCAACAGCTCGGGAGGTATGCCCTCGATGGATTGCGTCTCTCTATTCATCGGGTCGTCCTTGCATTGCGGTGCACACGCACCAAGGTAGATGACTGTCTTGGAGCCGGCGGTTGGTGTGCTAGCGTCTGCTCGCGAGGCTGCCATAAAGGCTTGACGGACCAAATACTCTGCCCGCCATGGAATGATGGCTGGATGTAGAACTGCATCGTCTTCGAAGACGCCTCCCCACCCGTATGAGCTGCGCGCGATCGCGGCAAGCGCTCGCTTGTGACTGACCAGGAGGCCAATCTCGAAAGGGCTCATCCGCAGGGCGCGCCGCGTGTCGGACCTAAAGAGCTCTAAGAACATTTCGTCGAGGTCCTCAAAGTGCTCCGGCATAGCCGCTTCCACGAGGTGTGCTTCAAAACCGCAGGAGGTCACCGCAGCAGCCACCGACCGATAGCGCTCGCTTGAGGCATCCCGGCTGATGATCGCCGCCAACCACGCACTTGTGCGTGGCGACTCTGCCGGCCATTTAGCATGCTCGAGTGCAGCCAAGGCCGAATCGGATGGCTGCCAGCTCCTTCGGATGAGCTTTGGGAACGGCGTCCATCCATCGCGCCGACCATGATTTTGGTGGACGACACGGTGCATGTCCTTCTCCAAGGCAATCCGCATGGAGCCGCTGTGGCGGATGGTGAGATACCAGTGGTTGCGTGGATCCGTCAGCAATGGTAGCGGCTGCAAGCACTTGCGCAACGACAGGTCGCAGTAGGTCACCGTCGGCAGGAAGGAGCTCAGCTTGCTTTTGCGGAGGCTGCGCGCAGCGATAGCCTGCTGGATGGAGACCGTTAAGGTGGAACCCCACGTCCCGATGAGCACGTGGGCTCGAGCCAGGAGGAAGATGTCTTGCAGCACCGCAGCTCCAACGTCCTCGCCGTGCTCGGCAAAAAAATCGTGGATGGGTTCGCCACGAGCGATCTGGAGTATGCGGCAACCAACGCGGCGGGCGACGCTATCCATGGCCTTGAGCGTTAAGCGACGATCGCTCGCCACTAGTATGGCGCATCGCTTCGCACGGACGGCAGCTTTGCGTATCTCTCCCTCGAATACGTCTATTGCCTCTGCCCCCGTGTGGGCCGCGTCAAAGTGGCGAATGTGTACCGCCACGCGAATTTCCTCGTCATCCTCACGGAACGAAGGAGGGAGCATCTCGTTCGGTAACGCGAACGCTCTGTCGAAGACTGCGCCGTATGCCGCGTGTGGGCCCAATGCAAACAAGGCGCTGGTATTGCCAGTAGAGCGATTATGAGCGTCGCTCATAATCTTGAGGCACCATGGGATCTCCTGGCCGTGCTCCAGCACAGGCAGAATCACGCACTCGTCGGCATTCAACAGCGCGTTCGGGCTAGTCAGCCAGTCGCATACGTCGGCGGCGCCCAGCTCAACGGTTCGACGTACGCGAGCATCATCCGCGCCGAGAAGGTGGCCATCCATGTTGACCGTGAGCAGCGAATTGCAAGTCATGGATGTCTTTGCATGCAACCATGCGTGCGTCGTATGCGAGGCAAGGAGTGCCAAGTTAAGTATATTTTGCCAGTTTCCAAAGCTGCGCGGGCACTTTTTATCAGTGGGCAGCTGGATGCATCCAGGAGTGGTGGGGCGCAAGCTCAGTCGAGCCCAGAGTGCTGCGCGCTTTGCAGCGAATTCGTCGACCGGAAGGATGGGGATGGACTTTTGCACGTAAAGTTCGAAGCTCCTCCGCCGATAGTGTCGCGCGATTTCAAAGGCGCGAAGGCTATGATTCGCGTGACTCGTGTCGCGCGTGGGTGACATGAGACACCGACGAGGTGCGCGCGGAGCGCAGCCGATGGTGGAATCCGGATTGGGACAGCGACACCTCGTTGCAGGAGTCCGCACAATCGGCCTTGTATGACCGCGATGGATCTTTGCGTCGACCTTTTTTGGGGTTACCGGTACCGGTAAAAAGACACCGGGGGGAGCCGGGACACACACGGGACACACGGGACACGCGGACGCACAAAGGCACACCGGTAGGTGTGCGCACGATGTGTTGGCCCATTTTGTGGCTTGCGCCGTTAAAGTGACTGTTGGCTTGTTGAGTCGAAACGGGACAAGAAAAATAAAGAGCCCCGAACCCCCGTACCACTTGAACCATGCAGCCTCCGCCGGCAACTCGGCATGCAAGCATGTCCGGCACAAGGGCACATATTCACTATACTGTACAACCTAGTTGTCACTACAACTGATCAAGTCGGGCCTGACGGCGATGCGTGTGGCGTTGCGACGGCAGGTCAGAACATGCGCCTGACTGCCGGTCCTGATCGGCCACCGGGCGGTCCTGCATACGCGGCTGCGTCGGCTGCGTCCGTCTGAGTGGCTGACTTGGCGCGGGCACCAACGCCCTTTGCTTGGAGCGCTGGCTGCCCGGCGGCCGCTGCTCGCGCCTCGCGCCCCGCACTAACGGTAGCTTTCCTACCGGGAGCGGCAGGGATGCAGCTCGCCGGCGCGCCGCCGCTGAGCGGCATGCATGAAGAGCTCGCCGTCGCCGCCGCTGCGGAGACACCCGAGGCACACGCGGAGAGCCCAGTAACTGATGTTGGGTGCTTGGCCGAGGTCGGTGCATTCGCCCAGGCGATACCTGCGCGCGGCGCGCTGCCGTGGGCTAGTTCGCCGGGCGGCAAGTGGCCATCTCCGTCGGTGAGTACAGCGGCAGCAGAGGGGGCGGCCGCGACCTTTCGCCGCAGAGCGGAGGCTGCTCCCTCGGAGGCTGCGGGGCGCCCGCTGCCGCCGCCGTAGATGCCGCCGCCGTAGATGCCGCCGCCCCCACCGCCGCCCCCCCCGCCCCCACCGCCGCCGCCCCCGCCCC
>Ga0210239_100972_pt1 | contig 24345 bp, 20 predicted proteins | sample ChrtobMetP5a_0mM_FD_155451 | JGI IMG/M metagenome (GOLD analysis project Ga0210239, IMG submission 155451) | Chrysochromulina tobin associated microbial communities from unialgal haptophyte culture, Seattle, Washington, United States - P5a_0mM | ecosystem: Host-associated > Algae > Haptophytes >... | reverse complement strand
CCCCCCCCCCCCCGCCCCCCCCGCCCCCCCCCCCCCCCCCCCCCCCCCCCCCGCCTCCCCCTCCGCCCCCCCCTCCTCCGCCCCCCCCGCCTCCGCCCTCTCCGCCTCCGCCCTCTCCGCCTCCGCACTCTCCGCCTCCGCCCACCGCACGAGCCGGCCACTGTGTAAGCTGATCAGGTCAGTGCACTCCACGTGAGCGGGCGTCATCTTCCCGCCTGCGAGGTCGAGGGCCGTGGCACCGTGAGATGCTTTGAGCTCGGTGTTCGCCTGCGCATGCAGGAGCCGCTTGACCACGCCAGGGTGTCCTTGTAGGCATGCGCCCATCAGCGCCGAAAAGCCATCTCTCGTGGTCAGATCTATCTTTGCATGCCGCTCGAGCAGGGAGTGCACCATGTCCACTACATGTCCACGTGACCGCCTATGCTGGCCGCCATGAGCATGGTCAGCCCGTGGACGGTTCCGTCGCGACGGTTGTAAGTCGCATCGATGTGACCACCACAGTCCGAGAGCCATGACGCGACGCCCTCCCTATCACCCGACCCGGCCAGTTTGATGAGCCGCGCCGGTAGAATGTCCTCGCACGTGAGGCGCACAGGCGAGGCCGCAACGCCCAGGGCCGAAGCCAGAGCCGCCATGGTTTGCGTTCGTAAGAGAGAAGGCCAAAGCAGGCGATCCCGTCCGCGCCTCTCCACCTCCGCCCTCTCAACCTCCGCCCTCTCCGCCTCCGCCCTCTCCGCCTCCGCTGTTTGCCTAATCGCCTCAGCCTCCTTGGCCTCCGCCTGAGCCCTGGCTGCCCACGCGACCTCCGCCTTGGCGGCCTTGGCGGCCTTGAGCGCCGCTACCCGTACCGCCGCCTTCTCGGCCTCGTTTGTCGCCTGCTCTGCCGCCGCGGCCGCGGCCGTCGCGGCCATCTCCGCATCGGGCGCCTCCGCTACGGCCGCCTCTGCCGCAGCAGTCGCCTCCACGTCATCCTCAGCCTCGGGGGCCTCCGATGCAGGCGCCGCTTCTACGGATGCTGAGCCTGCGACAGGCGGCGACTGGGTGACCTCGAGCAGAGACAGCTTCGACAGGCTGGCTTGCATCTCCATCTCCGCCGCGTGCTTGCGACGCAGCTTCTGGCTCTCTTGCTTGCGCTTCTTGTGCGAGCGCTCGCGCATCGCCCTCGCCTCCACCACACCCTCGCTCGCGAGTGCGTGGTGCTCCTCGATCGCACCGACCAGGCCCTCGTACTGCGCGGACGCCATGGCCACACGCAGCGCCTCGTCGGCGGCGGCAGAAGGAGCGGGACCCACGCCGTCCTCGTCGCCAGCCGCCGCCAACACACCGTTGTCCGCCTCGGAGCTGCCGCTCGCGGCCGCTGACGCACTCGCTACCGGCGCTCTCGCCTTGCTCGCCCCTGCCGGCTTTGCTTTGGATTTCTTGCTCGCTTTCTTCGTCTTCGCCTGCTGCCTGTGCGCCGCCTCCACCTCCTCCTGAGCCAGCAGAGCCGCAGCGGCAAGCTCGGCTGCCCGCTCGGCTGCCGCACGCTCCGCAGTCGACACCGGAGCGACCGCAGCGATGGCCGCAGGTGCGTGGTGCCTGCTGTGCAGGAATCTTGCAATGACGGCATGGCCTTGGGCCTCTGCGAAATCGAGGGCTGTGCCAAAACAAGATTGCGAGTCGGGGCGAGCGCCAGCATGCACGAGCAGCTTGACTATGTAGATCGATCCCGCGGTACAAGCGGCGTGAAGAGGCGTTTCGCCGCCGTTGCTGGCGGCCTGGTTCACGGCGGCGTGGGCGGTGAGAAGCAGCTGCACGCAGTCGCCGTGGCCTTTGTAGCAGGCAGCGAGCAGAGGCGTGGCGCCGTTGCTGTTTGCCTTGTCGACGGCTGCGTAGGCGCCGAGCAGCAGCTGCACGCAGTCGCCGTCGCCTTTATCGCAGGCGGCGATCAGAGGCGTGGTGCCGCCGCTGTCTGCCTGGTCGACGGCGGCGTGGGCGCCGAGCAGCAGCTGCGCACAGTAGCTGTCACCTCTGTAGCAGGCGATGTACAAAGGCGTGGCGCCATTGCTGTTTGCCTTGTCAACGGCGGCGTGGGCGCCGAGCAGCACCTGTACGCAGTCGCCGTCGCCTTTGTAGCAGGCGGAGATCAAAGGCGTGGCGCCGTCGCTGGCTGGCTGGTCGACGGCGGCGTGGGCGCCGAGCAGCACCTGCACGCAGTCGCAGTGGCCTTTGCTGCAGGCGGCGAGCAGAGGCGTGTAGCCGTTGCTGTTTGGCTGGTCGACGGCTGCGTGGGCGCCGAGCAGCACCTGCACGCAGTCGCCGTGGCCTTTGCTGCAGGCGGCGAGCAGAGGCGTGTAGCCGTTGCTGGCTGCCTGGTCGACGGCGGCGTGGGCGGTAAGCAGCACCAGCGCACAGTTGCCGTGGCCTCTATCGCAGGCGGCGAGCAGAGGTGTGTAGCCGTTCCTGTCTGCTTGGTTGACGGCGGCGTGGGCGCCGAGCAGAAGCTGCACGCAGTCGCCGTCGCCTTTGTAGCAGGCGTGGAACAGAGGCGAGGCGCCGCTTCGGTCTGCTTGGTTGACGGCGGCGTGGGCGGTGAGCAAGACCTGCACGCAGTCGCCGTGGCCTTTGCTGCAGGCGGCGAGCAGAGGCGTGGCGCTGTTGCTATCTGCCTGGTCGACGGCGGCGTGGGCGGCGAGCAGCAGCCTCGTGCACTCAGGGTTACCCGTCTCACATGCAATCAGCAGGCAACGGCTGAGGTGGGCCGCTTCTTTCAAATTTTCTAGTACGCCCTCGGCGTTGGCCTCGTCGCGACGACCGACGACCATCGTATCGTCCATCGCGACGCGACGCCACTTCGAAAACATGCGAAAATGGCTCCACAATTGCATGCACGCGTTTCAGAATGCAAATGATCCAACCCCATGCACCGTACACGTAACGTAAGCGTGGTCGTGTCCTCTGTGTGAATGTGTGTTCTGTTGAGTGAAGTGGAACGTTCGGCCGTAGTGTCCATCCACACCCACCTAGATTTCCGCGGAGTGAGTGTGAGTTTGAGTGAGTGCGGTGCTCGAGCGGTGAGTGAGTGATGAAAATCAAAGTTTTCGGCCCTACGCCTGCGCTGTTCCAGGGGCTGTTCCTGGATCCTGCGCCATGCAAACCCCGACAAGAGCTTCAAGAGTACTTAGGGGAGCTGCAGGTGCGCACACAATTAGTGCGCACACCTCAAGTAAGTAAACCATGCCAACAGGGGCAGCGCACACCGTGGCCATGACCGTGGCGAGGCGCGAGGGGGACACCCCAGGCATCAGGTGCGCACACCTCGAGCGGAGCCACGACCCACGTATGTGTCTGAAATACACGTGCTGGGAGTCTGACCAAAACTCCGTACGCGATTTGTGGTCACGTACATCATATTTGTACGACTACCCGTGGCGCTGCGCGGCACGCTGTAAAGCCAGACCATGGAGCTCAGCGTCGTGGCGATGCTAACCTCACGCCAACCTCCCGGCTAACCTAAACTTTTCGAAAGCTGTTCGAACAACGACAGCTTTGCGAGCTTTGCGAGCTTTGTGAGTACCCGGGGACGGAGCTGGAATGGCCTACCATCCCTGGACGGAGCTGGAACGACCTGGCAGGCATTGTATGCCCGTGGCGGTTGCGCGAGCGTGTCCACGTGCAACGGTTCCCAGGCCGCGTGGCAACGAGGCTCCCCAGCGTCGTCCCGGGCGCCAGCTCGAGGGCTTGTGCCCTCGTGAACGGCAAGCACGAGCTCTAGAGCGCTGCGATACACGCTTGGAGTCAGCTTGTCGTCAGTCGGATAGGCGCCCCAATGGGGAGAGGTGTTCACCTCGAGCAGCCACACGTTGCCTCGTGGGTCCATAGCGAAATCAGCGGCCATCATCTGGAAACTTCCCACAGAAGGGCTCAAGGGCTGGCCCGCCGCCGTCACGCCTGGGTGGGTGCACTCTGTGCCCACGTCCAGAGAGCGTATATGAAACTCCATGAGCCGCTTCATCTGAGAAGGCACCGTCTCGGTCATGTGTGTCGAAGGTAGGCCATACTCATGGGAGAGTGCCCGACCCACACGCCCATAGCTGAGGAAATGCTGACTCGTGCCAGTCTGCGTCCCTGCGTTGGTGACGTGCGAGTTGGTGCTGGACGAGTTCGGGCTGTACACTGTGTCTGAGCGGCGCGCAAACCCCCGATGGTAGAACGCCCTCAGCGGCCGGTCCCCGCCGCGCGCGATCACGAGGAGGAAGGCGCGAAGGTCAAACTTGTAGCCACCCTCGATTGGCAGAGGCTCCACGTACTCCTGCGCAATCACCTGCTCGTGGCAGTGCGCGCTCCATTGCAATTGAGCGCGCTGCTTTGGCAGGTAGACGATACCCGCACCATGCATCTTGTCTGAGGGCTTGATGATCCAGGCAATTGATGCATTCTTCGCAACCGCAGCACCAAAGCGTGCGCAATCGCTTGGCAAGCTGAACGACTGTGGGATTGCGACAGAGCTGATGCTGCACCCGGCACTGCTCTCGGCCACCTTTGTCCAGCGGTGGAGAGATTCTTGCTTCCGCCCGAGCCGGCACACGGTGCCCACCCTCTTCTGCGCGCGGTTGACGATGACGATCGGCAAAGACTCCACGCGACACCCATCGTGCACTCGGCACATTTCGCGTGCTTGCCACGCGAGCGCTGTAGCGTTTCGATACAGCTGATCATCAAGGGGATTGGACATGGCGCCATCACAAAAGAAGAGGAAGCGAGGCGTCCACTTTCCTCTGCTCTGCGTGACATCTCTCCAGCCCGCCTCCTTGAGCAATGCGAGTGGCGTGCTGCAGAGGCTCCAAAATCTGTCACGCGCCCCATGCGCATACGTTCTGACATAGCCATCGGAGTCCGCGCCTAGCCCACGCACGTCACGGGCAGTGCAAGGTTTGGAGGATGGCATGTGCCGGCAGCATTCCTGTTCATGCGGTCAGTGTGTGAAGTCACTGAGTCGATGTCGGTGATTTCTTTCACGAGGCGCGTGTGTTCTCGCGCGAATTGCCCTAAAAGGCAAGCGTAACCCAGGCTCCCAGGGCAATTGTGATGCCCGGGAGACGCATGGAAACGGCCGCGTTCGTTGCCGCGACCGTGTCGAAAGCGTGGGAGCCGCTCTCATTAGCCATCTCGCAGCACAACGAGCACTCGTACCCGTTCCTAGCAACGATGGTCCTCTGCGAAATGGCAAAGCTGGCTGCGACCATCGTGGCGCTGCTCACCTTCACCAGGGAGCGATGGATGCCTCTACTGCTGGCGCGCAGCACCGTCAGCGCCTTCGCGATTCCGGCCGTCGGCCTTGCATTCTGCAATCAGGGTTTTGCCTATTCTATGCGGCGGCTGGGCCCAATGACCTATCAGGTCATATACAAGGCGGCGTCGATCTCGGCGACGGCCTGCGTGGCCAAGATCCTGCTGCCGCACCGCCAGCTAGGGGCGCTGCAATGGTGCACGCTGGTGATGCTGGTGGCGGGTGCGACGCTGTGCTCGCACAGCCCCGCGGAGATAGCGAAGCCAGGCGGCGTTCTGGCTGCACCTACCTTGGAGCATGGCTGGTGGCAGGGCATCGCCGCAGTGCTGTGCAACGCGCTCCTGTTTGCCATCCAGGGCGTGTGCTTCGAAGGCGCCGCAGAGAAGGCGCCAGGAGGGCCGCTGCTCCACGCTTCCGCTGTCGCCCTCTACGGTCTTGGGGTCAATGCTGTCCTGCTCGTTGCGATGCATCCGCAGTGGCTGCTTGAGTCCGCCTGGGCGGCGTATTTGGCCAGCCGGCCTCATCTCGCCCTTCTGAGGGGCATCGAGACCACCGACGTGGTCTCCGCGCTCTCCATTGCTGCCGCCGACCTGACCATGGCCCTCTTCTTCAGTCTGCTCGGCGCCAATGCCTACTCCTTCAGCCGCGTCCTTGCGCTCGTCGTGTCCGCGCTGATCGCGCAGCTCGGCCTCGGCTTGGAATTGAGCTTCGAGTTCATCTGCGGTGCCGTGGTGGTGTCGCTCAGTGGGTTGGTCTACCACGAGCACGTGCGCGTAGCGCACTACTTAGGTCTGTACATGCACGCAGATCCGGATGTGAAGACGCAAGCTGGTAGGGAGAAAGTTCACTTGATAGGGACCGCAGGGGTGACGTGAATTACACTAACCCGCGGGCCCGCGGTGACGCGACGCGACGAACGTTCTCCGTGTCTGACTCGCGAGGTCTATGACGTATCTGGAGGCAGATCTGAACGCTATATCCTCAATAAACTGTCGCTCTCGGACCAAGACGGTTATGTCCCGCACATATGCACCACAGGTCACGGTCGCACACGAGCGCCAACCGCCGAACGGCTAACGACTTCTCGGGCAGCAACTCGAGCAACGAACCCAGCTCTCTCTCTAGAGGTGACGAACCCAGCTCTCTCTCTAGAGGTGAGAATTACGGTTCCGCCGCACGCGCTTCTCCTCATGCGGCGGTGAGCAAGAACCAAGATGCATGCGACATGCTGAGCAGTGCCGGGCGATGCACGGTCCGCACGCCGTCCACAAGGCCTCGCTGGTTGATGGCGTCGTGTTGGCGTAGTGTTGGGCGTCACTTGCTGCTGACGGATCCGTGGTTGAAGGAGAGCCCGGGGCGCGGAGCGAACGCCTGTGTGCTGCGCGAGAGGGCGGCCAGATCCGAATGCGCTTCGATGGCTTGTGAGCCGCCGAGCGACGCGGCCAACCCACCCGGCCGCGCCCTCGAGAGCGCCACCCCGCCGTTGATGGCCAACGATTCGTGCCCGACAAGACCCGGGCGCGGATGACTGACAATGGGGACGGCGGCGCCACTGGGGCTCAAGTCGAGTGGACGCCCAAATGTGGATGGAAGCTCCGCCGCCCCAAACGTGGACGGAAGCTCCGCCGCCTCGGTCTCGGCCTGGGCGGCGGCGGCGTTCTCGGCGGCAGCGGCCTGGGCGGCGGCAGCTTGGGCGCGCAAGCCGCCCGCGCCCAGACGGAAGACAGCGGCCGCATCAGCGTCGAAGGAGCCCGGGTCGATGTGTTTGCCGCCGGCGCCCAGGTCGACAGTATCTCTGGTCTGGAAGACGGAGCGTTGAAAGCCCATCGCCGCATCGATGCGCTTCTGAAGCTCGCTGGGCTCGGACCTCTCCGCGCCCAGAACTGCGCCGGCAGCGCTGGGCGTCGTGCCTAGCTGCCCATCGTGGGAGTACTTTTTGCCGCGGCTCGCGAGGACGCTTCTGACAGTCGATGAGACGGACCGACGCGGCGATGGCAGCTTGCCCGTCGAGCCCATCTCAGAGCCACCGGCAGCACCGCTGCCAGCGCCGCTGCCAGCGGAGCTTGCGTTGGACCACTTGCTTGTCGACCCTGGGGTAGCAGGCGCGCCGGGGGTGGCAGGCGCGCCGGGTGCGGTGCTGGGCCGGCGCGGAGACTTGAGCGGCGAGAGCGCCTGTGCAAGAATGCCGAGACGCGGCAGCGGACGGAAGATGTCGAGCGACTTGCGAAGCAACGACTCCCGCCGGGAGGCCATCTCCGCAGCGACCGAGTCCCCTTGCTCCCGTATCTCCTCCTGACGCGCCTTCGTGCGCTTGCGCCAAAAGCCCTCTCGCTTGCCTGGCGACTCTCCCCACCCGGGAGCCGTGAGACTCTTCGAGCCGTCTGGGAGAGTCGCCGGCCCCTTTGCAAAAGGCGTAGTGCCAGCTTGCACAAAGTATTGGTCATCCACCTTGATGAAGCTGTCCGCCTTGAGCGCTCGCACCCCAAAGTCGCCGAACTCCTCTGCGCTGAACTCCTGCTTCGTACGCAGGGCCGCTTTGAGTCGTTCGTTGAAGATCTCCAAGCCCTTCTGTGGCTTACCGGTAAGTTTCGTCCACTTGGAGCCCCAGAATCTGGGCGCCTCCTCCTCCTCGTCGTCCTCGTCGTCGTCGTCGTCGCCGCCGCTGTCGTCGTCGTCGTCGTCGTCGTCGTCATCATAGGCCGCGCCGTACGCCGCCCTCGCAGCGGCGCCACGCGAGGAGAGATCGCCAGCGCGCGCACGCGCCCTCTCCCGCGCACGCTGCTGGCCGAGCGCCACGAGGTGCGCGCCTGCCGAGCTCCCCTCGGCGCGACGAAACGTGCCAGTGGGGCCAGTTGGCAGGACTTGCTTTCGCGCCTCGACGACCAACGGTCGAGTGCTCGCATATGCCGCGTCTTCCTCATCATCGGAGTAGGACGGCTGGAGCAGCGCACGCAGCCGCGCCGCGCCGCCAGAGGAGCCGGCCGAGCCTGCAGCGGTGGCCCCCTTGGAAGCCGAGCCCTTGGAAGCCGAGTTGCCAGACGAGCTGCCTGCCACCAGGCTGGCTGCCACTCGCATATGGGCATCGCTGCAAGCGGCGCCAGCAGGGGTGGCGCCCGCGCCAGCGGGCGTGATGTCGCCGATCGCGCGCGCGAGCCACTCCCGACGCTCTTGCATCTCTTCCTCGCCATCCGATTGAGTTCCACCCTCGGGTCGCGCGGGAGAGCGCGGGAAGAAGCCCTTGAGACGAGTGCGGGGAGTGACCAAGCCGCCCTTGGGTGTCCGTGGAGCACTCGCACTTCCCGCGCCGTGATGGGCGCTCGTACCGCCCAAGCCGCCGCCACCGCTGGCGCTCGTCGCGGCGCTCTCGGCCACCGTGGCGCCGCCCATGGAGACGCGTTTGCCTGGCCATTGAGATGCACCACGCATGGAGCCTGGGGTGCGCAGCCGCCCGGGCGTTCGGGCTGCCTTGATCGGACTTTCCCGGATCGCTCCGTGGTGGGCGTCTGGGAGCTCGGCAAAGCGCACGTCGAGGGTCTGTGGAGGTACGGCCTCCTGAGCATCAGTAGCAGCGCCGCCGCCGCCCCCCCCCGTGGCGTCCCCCCGTCCAGCTGCCACGGAGGGCGAGTCGATGCCCTGTCGCCGCTGCCGGGCGGCAGTACGGAGGAGTGACCTGGGCGTGCGGATGGATCGCCCTTCGAGGTCGACCCACCCGTCAGCACCACGGCGCTTGAGGCTGAATGAGGACTTGGGCGCATTCGCGAGCCCTTCCGGTGGCTCCGCCTCGTCATCCGAGGGCACTTGCAGAGGCGAGAGCGGCGACGAGAGCCTCGACGTGTCGCTCTGAGTTGTGGGGCCACAGCCAATCGAGGCCGCTGTGGGGCTCGTCGGCGGCAACGAGACGTTTCCCGGCCGACCGGCGTCGCTTCCGGCCGCCTCGTCCTCGTACTCGCCCTCGTCGCCACCCTCCTCGCCGCCCTCGCCGGCGGCGCCCGCGGTGCCCTTGCCCGGCTGGCTCGTGCGTCGCTCACCCTTCTTGGCCCCTGCTTTGATCCGCGAGGCCATCTCTCTTAGGTTCTCCTTGGGGCCGCGTCCCGCCGCGGCGCCCGACACGGCGCTGCGTCCCGCCGCGGCGCCCGACACGGCGCTCAATGCGCCTCCCGCCGCGTCCTTCTCCTTGGCGAGGCGGCCCGTGCGTCGCTTACGAGGCTTGGCGCCCGCAGCGGCGCCCTTCGTCAAGTTCGGCGCCGGCTTCTCCTTTGCCTGCTCGGCGAGCGGCACAATCTCGTCGAGCTCGCGGAAGGTTCGAAAGGTGGGCATCGACGCGCGCACACCCTTCCACAGGTTGGTCGTGCGCTGGGAAGCCTCGAGCTCGAATCTCGAGCTGCGCTGCTCGGCGCTCTTGCTCCTCAGCTTGCTCGCCGCCGCCGCGAACGCCTTGCCCTCGCCTTCGCTCGCAGGAGACGTTGCCGCCGAGACGTGTTGGGCGCCGTCCTGAGCGCCGTCCACGGCGACGCCCTCGCCGGCGGCGACCGCGCCGTCCTGAGCACCGGCCTCACGCTTGCCTGGGGAGGTGAGCGCGCGTGCGGCAGCCAGGAGGGAGCCCGCCACGCCAGCAAGCCCGCCAAAGGCGCCCGCGCTCCCCTCGCTCGTCGAGCCGACACGTACAGACGCCCACGGTCTCGACTTTCCCATGCGCGGCAGGCTCTGGGAGAGCTCTGAGCTTGCGCCGGCGGCGCTCGCGCCTGGGGCCGGCGGCTCGCGCAGCACGGTCACGCGGCGGAAGAGCTTGTTGATGAAGATGACGTAAGCCAGCTCGTCCACCGTCTCCGTCCACATGTCCGCGACGCCAAAGAGTCCGCGCGAGTACTTTTCGAAGGGGATGCCTTCAGCCGGGTTGCAGCCATCGAGGTCCTCTGTCCAGTCCTCGTGAGCCGCCTCCTGCGCCTCGTCCTCGGCGAGCTCGGGCGCGAGTGCCATCGAGATGCGCCGGTGGATGTGCGCGTACTGCTCGAACGGCATGTGCTGATCCTCGCGCAGGCCCGCAGCGGTCCAGAACTGCATGCACGCGGATTTCAGCTTGGCTGAATCGCGGATGGCGCGCCGCTGGCGCTGGATCGGAGATAGATTGAAGGCTGCGGTGCCCTGCTCGCGGTACGGCTTGGCTGTGGGGGCGAGAGCAAACGGGAGAGCGTCAACAATGGAGAGGAATGGACCCAAACATCCAGTGTGCGAGGTTGATCAGCTCACCGCCAGGCTTATTTGCGCCTTCAAAGTGAAACTCGTTGAGCCGATCGGCGACCTCCGTGTTCGAACGACGTTTGGTGGTCATCGTGATCGATACTGTAATGCAAGGGACGCCGCCGCGTGCACGACGTAGGAGCCGTCGCACACCCTTGCTTCGGAACTTCGCAAACCGTTTCAAGCGCCTCCTCGAGCGCTCGCTAGGGCGCGAACTTAGCAGCGGAATCAAAAAGACCGCTCGTCCTCCGCAAACGCGATTTTCGGACGAAGCGCGCGGGATCGGATGCCGAGACCACGTGCCAAGCTGCCCCTCATGGACCTCACCTCTCCGCACGGAGGTTCCGGTGCGCGCGCATGCACGTGACTACACGAAACTACACGTAACTACATGAACATGAGCGCGGTCGACGGCATACAGCTGCTTCCTCGGATCGGCGCAGTGCGGTTGCAGAAGTGCCCCTGTGCGGATCGCGGAAAAGCGCCTCGTGACCCCGGATTGCTGCCGCCCCCGGTCTCGTCAGTTTCGTTGATTGGATCTCGTCAGTTTCGTTGATTGGGTCTCGTCAGTTTCGTTGATTGGGTCTCGTCAGTTTCGTTGATTGGGTCTCGTCGTGTCTCACATGCACTCAAGGCGTCGTCGCTTGTCTCGTACTCGGGGCGGTGCCATCCTGCCGAGAGCAGGTGGTCACGCGACCTTCTGATTCAGTCGGGCGGGAAATCCGGACGGCCTGTGGCTTGCGTTTGGCGCGACTTGAGCATGGCTTCGCCGAGCGCTTTCTTCATGTTGTCATCGCCATTGTCGTACAGGTCCTTCATCATGTCCATGAGCTCGGCTCCGGGTTCCGATTTCTTGCCCGGCTCTCTTGCATGCTTGCCGGTGAGGTTCGTCCAATGGTCCGCGCCGTAGGTGCCCTTGACCTTTCGCATCTTGATCGTGATCTTGTTCGGCTTCACGATCAACTTGCTCTCCTCAGGCACAATCTCCTTGTCCAGATTGTCTTTGAGGAGCCGCAGGTTCTTGCCATTGAAGCCGTGCACCTTGAGGTCGAACGAGCCCGTTTTGAAGTCGCAGGTGATATTCTCCGTGGGGAGGTTACCCACACCGTCGAGCCCGCTTGTGATATACACATACACATAGTTCGGCTCCTTGCCGTAGCCATCCTGGTCCCACCCGAAAGACGGGATCGTCGTGTAAGTCAGGCCGCTGGAAGTCACGTCGCTCGTGGGAGCTGAGCCAATCTTCACCGGCGGTGGCGGTGGCGGTGGTGGCGGCCGCGGCGCGGCCGGCGCTGGAGTGGGAGCTGGCGCAGAAGTCGTGGGTGGGGATGTAGGAGCCGAAGCCGACGCTGTGGGCGGCTGCGTCTCCACCTTTTTGACGGCGGGTGGCCTCTCGGCAGGAGGCATATCGGGATCCTCGTCCGGCTTGAGGGGACCATCAGCCGGCCTTTTGGCCGCTGGCTTTGATGTGGGTGTCCCACGGTTTGCAGACCGTGAAATGTACTCGTCGCGGAGCTGCGTCAGATACTCGGTCAGCATGGTCTTGACCTTTGGCCGCGTCGCCCTGCTGAGTAGCTCTTCCGCATCTGCCATGTCGGCGGCGAGCTCGGCAAGTGTCGCCATCTGATTCTCCGAGAGTCTCGAAGTGTGACGTGGCAAATGCTCGAATTTCTCATCAAAAGCTTTTCACAGACCGGATCTTCTGTGCTGTCGCTACATTTTCAGATCGGCTCCCGCAGAACAAGAAGCAGTGGAGTGTACAATCAAAATTTGCGCGCCTCGGTCGCTTAGCTCGCGCTGCAACAGCTCGCACAGTGCCCGGCCATCTGCAAGGGGCTGCGGATAAGAAGCGTTGGAATCGTGCAATATCCAGCCCTCCGGCGCGTCGAGCATGCGGATCGCATACCAGTGGCGGCCACTGAACAGCTTTAGCGTCCACCACGAGGTGACCTCCACGTTGACGATCAGCCCGACAGCCCCGCAGCCGCGGCAGCGCTCGAGAAGCTCAGACATGTCGACCTCGCTAGACTTCCTCGCATCCCAAAACGTTGCACTCATGGGTGGAGAGCACTGCTGCAGCGCAAGCATCACCGTGTTGAGGCAGTAATTGCCGAGCACCGGCCAACGGTGATCCCAAGTCAGCCTTCCTCCGAGGTCAACAGCGATGGCGTTCAGACGATCGGCGGTGACGACATGGCGCTGCAATAGGTTGTTTATCGCGTGCTGAGCGCATCGCATTCGTGACTGCTGTTCGTGGTAGGAAGCTGCCACACTCGACTCCTTGCTCTGCTCCATGTCGGGAATCGGTAGCTTTCATGTGAATACACACTTCACGTAAGCTTTCACAGGGGGGTCATACAACTTCAACAGTGAGAACGGACTTGCGCGCACACGTTAGTGTGAGCAGTCTTCTCATTTTCCTGTTTTGGAACATGTTTTGTGTAATGGAAACCGTTTGTTCATCACGGACATGACAGAAATGCGCGATGTCGTGCTCGCCAAGGTCCAGGCCGCTGCGCTCGCTTACGCTTGGTGCAAGGTTTGCTTCACTGCATGGGACGAGACCTTGGAAGCCGCCGGCGAACGTGTGCTCGGTTACTCAAAATGGCCCATCCTTCTTCGTGCTTTGCTACATGCAATCTATCCCGCCTATTTTGTGTATTCGGGTGCTGCAAAGCTCAGCGGACCTGACAGCCCGATGACCACTGCACTGCGATCGCGGTTTCTTGCGCTGCTGAGCGTCGCCTGCGCTCTGGCGGCGATGCAGGGCGCTCGGGCTGGCCGCGCAGCCAGAATGCTTCAGTGATGCCATCTGCGATCTCTTAGTTCTCACACGAGTTTGTCACAAGTCATACAGACGGTCTGTCTGAGAGTGCGCATTAAGCGCCGGAGCATGTTGATCTAAATCCCATCCCTAAGGAATGAACCCTCTGACAACCATGTATGTCGTCTTGGCGGCCGCCTCGAGGGAGCGTCGCTCGTTCTTTCTCGTTCTGCGCCCGGTCGCCGTTCGGACGTATGACGACCGGACCGCCGCCTCGAGCACCCTCAGCGCCGCCTCGAAGACCATCAGCGCCGCCTCGAGCACCCTCAGCGCAGCCTCGAACACGATCAAGGATCAACGCCGCCGCCAGTGGCCGACATGCGTCGTGCGCATGGTGATGGTCGATCGACGGTGCTCCCGATGGTTTCCGCCCCCGTCCCTCCGCCGAGCCACATATCCGGCAGTAAAAAGACACAGGGGGGAGCCGGGACCCATTAAGGAAAATTTTGTAACTTACCTACATGTAACGTTGGGTACCGGTAAGTGGCTCACGAAGTATAAACATGAACCATGCAAGCGTAAACTTGGACGTGGCGGCCATGCGCACGGTCTTTCAGTGCTTTGACGTCAACAAGTCGGGCGGCATCGACCTCCAGGAGCTGCAGTCGGCGGTCAAGGTCCTGGGCATCTCCATCAATCCGCGAGAGGTCGCGAAAATGTTCCACGCTGCCGACACCGACGGCTCAGGAGAGGTTGACTTTGACGAATTCACGGCGATCATGCATAAAAGTGACGGTGGCGCCTTTGCACGCATGATCCGAAAGGTGCATGAGGATGAGGCGTGCCGCGACATAATGCGCTCGAGGATGAGGCCCATCCCGTTGGCGCCCGGGCCCCTCGAGGAGCAGCTCGCGGCCCTTCGAGAGGAGCGCGAATGGTACAGCACGCTGCACATGAACACGATAAAGGCGCAGTTACTTTCGGCCAAAGCAGGCTACCACGGCGAGACTACCATGTACGTGAAGCCGTCCTCACCCATGGCGTCGCCGACGCGGATCACGGATGATCTGCACCTCTCTACTGGGCAGGCTGCCACACGCTCGTACCGGCCCGTGCTGTTGCCGGTAGCCGACGACGCTAGCGGAGGGGCTCCGAGCCCGACTCGCGGGCTCGGTCTGCGCCGGCTGGTTGCTCCGAAAAGTGACGCGCCCACCGCCACGGCACGCGGCAGCCTGCCGCCGCTGTCTCCGCCGCTGCCGCCACGAAAACGGCTGCACGGTAGCCCGTCTACCACAGCGCTGCCCGACTTGGCGTCGATTGGCAGCCGTCGCTCCGTTTCGCTACCGTTGCAGCGGTCGCGCAGCCAGCTCAGCCTGCACGACACGCAGTGGTCGCGCAGCCAGCTCACCTTCCACGACACGCACGCACATCCCGCCGTGGGCGTTCTGTACTACGCGAATTGAGGGCGCAAGGCGACGGCGATGCCCTGTGAGCACTGGATCACTGGATCTAGCGCACTGTGTCGAGGAGCCAAGGTCCATGGCAGCCGAAGGCGACGCGTCACCGCGGAGAGCGCCGGCGCGACCAGCGAGAAATGAGATGATGAAAATGAGGCCTTGCATGTACGATGTGCGTGTCGACGCGGACGGAGGGCAGACCGCCAGACGATACGATACAAAGTGCGCACTGGAGACTGGTGCCCGCCGAGGGATCCCACGGCGTGTGTGACGCCTGTGCCTCGGCCCTCGGGGATGTGCAGGGTCTCGTCACGGGGTGTGATCCCGGTGCGCGCGTCCGGCGGCCGGGGTCGGGTGTGTACCGACTACCCGTACCGTACACGACCGCACCCCGCCGGGGCGTATCGCGCGGGCCCCGGTCCGCGGCGACGCGGCCATCCGCTGAGCGCTGTGTGCCCACACGGACCGGCCGCGCCGGCGACAAAACTGACTGACGTGCCTGAACCCCGGCTCAATCGCAACCAACGCACATTCTCATTCAAAAAGGCCTCGGTTGGGGATGATGGCGTTGGAGAGGCCTCGCGTGCAGCCGGCGTGCTCCATTCTCTTTTTATGCCCGCCCCCGGCCGCCCGCGCCCGCCCGGCGAGCGCATGAGCACACAATTCACACGCACACGATAAGCCGGAGCCCCACGCCCCACAGCCTAAAGAGTATCGTAGATAAATGATCTCAGGGCATCTCAGAAGAGCACGGCACAGCTTATACGCCTCAGTCTTTCTTCTCCATGGCGAGAGGCCCAGCATTGCCTTTGGCAAACTTGATGATCGGTGCGATGAACATGACGAGGTTGAGGAGCACAAACAAAAGGTGCACATGGGTCATGTCTGAGATGGCAACCGCACAGGCGTTCGCCGCTCCCTTGCTCTTTGGCGGGCACGCGGCCTTGAGAGCCTCGGTCACTGGGACTGCCTTCCGCAATATGCAATACACGACGCCGGAGATGCCACATGCTTCGGCGTAGTCCATAGCATGTCGCACTGCCGTCGCCTTCCGCCACCCGAACAGGCCCTGAAACGCAGCTGTGTAAATTCCGAAGAGCAAAAATGGGAGAGGAAGCAGCAAGACCAATAGGACTACTCCGATGATTGGCATCTCGTTACGCCATGTCAGATATTGAACGAGGAACGCCCGACGAGCCGTCATATCGCTCTCGGTCACCGCGGCCTCTGTCCAGAGATCGGCCGAATAGTCAGCCACTGCCAGCGTTAAGAATAGCGTGTTGAAGACGCATGCGATCGCCAAATCGCCCGCTGTCACGTCCGGCTTCCATTTGGTCGCCATGTTCGTTCGCTGAGCGAAGGCACGAAGGGAAGGCAGGCCGTGTGCGTCACAGTCGTTGCACGTGAATTCCTGATCCTGGGCCCTCGCGTGAGCATGTTGAAGCCGAGTAAATTAGTATGATTCCTACGTGTACAAACATAAACCATGCCCTCCATCGAAGACGTGTGGATTCATGGAACGAGCGCTTTGGAGAATGCGGACATCGCTGTCGTCGCGTAGGACATCGCTGTCGTCGCGTATGCTCGGCGACTCGACGGCTCGGCGGTTGTACACAGTCGCGCGAGATTCGGTCATCGTGGCTGGCGTCGGCTTACATGGAGGACAGCACGCGCGTGTCCGATTGCGACCGGCGGTGGCAGGCGAAGGGATCCATTTTGTTCGAACTGACCTGCCGACAGCACCAGTGATTGCTGCTCGGCCTTCTGCAGTGGTCTCGACAGCGCTTAGCACGACCATTGGCGATGCGTCGAGCGGAGTGACTGTGGCAACTGTAGAGCATCTGATGGCTGCGCTCTGTGGTGCTCGCGTGAGCGCATGCCGCGTCGAAGTGGACGCGCCAGAGCTGCCTGTGCTCGATGGCTCTGCTGCGCAGTGGGTGCACGCCATCGACGCAGCTGGCGTGTCACGCCTGGCCGCATCTTCGGCGGGCGCGGCTAACGGCAACGATGTCATTTCGCTGGCGGCACCTGTGCGCGTGCAGGAGGGCGAGTCTTGGGCGGTCGCGTTTCCGTCGTCCTCGCTGCGGTACTCGGTCGGCATCGATTTTGCGTCTCACGCACCCATCGGTCGGCAGTGGGCCAGCTGGGCGCCCAAGCCTGACTCGCCGAGTGGCCCCGGCAAGCTGGACGCGGCGGGCGCGGCGGTGGCCGCGACGCGTGGCGGCGTCGGCTCTTTTGAGGTTGAGGTGGCGCCTGCACGCACTTTCGCGCTGCAAGAGCAACTTTCTGCATTACATGCAGCTGGGCTCATCAAGGGCGGCTCGCTCGAGAACGCGCTCGTGTGCGACGCCGAGCGGTGGCTTAATGGCCCGCTTCGCTTTGTCAACGAGCCCGCGCGCCACAAGTTGCTCGATCTGATCGGCGACCTCGCGTTGCTTGGCTCGTGCTTGCCGCGCGCGCATATCGTAGCCTACCGCCCTTCGCACCGCTTGAACATACGCCTCGCGCAAGCGATTCTGAAGACGTCGCAGTTGTAGCTAGACATGTTCGCGTGACAAAGTGATCTGTAAGTTTGATCTGCAACCGTCTGCGCGGGGGGGGCAAACGGTCTAACTTAACGTCGTTATCGTAACGCGATGTTATATAAACTCTAAACTGTTTGCTGTTATACTTATAACGATTAACGTGGCGCGGGGCCCGGACGGGGCAGTTTGAGTGTTTCGGCGGTTTCGCAGAACATCCACATCAATGATGGGTCTCAAAAGCTCCTTGCGTCTGCCGTGTATCGGCGCGTGTACCACTACGACGCTATTTTGTACCCACACACCTAACGCTGCCTGCCACTCACCCACCCACACTGCGGCCGGCTGGCCCCGGCGCTGTCTCTCCGCTCCCTGCAGGGGCCACCGAATCTGGCGCTCGCGCGTCGGACAGCCCACAAGTTTCCATCCACCCATTGCCCCTGACTCCTTGAGTGCACGCGTATGCCCCGGCTGGATCCCTCCCCTCCAATCCTTGCGATGCCGCAGGTGCTACCCGGTCGCTTCCGCTGCCGCCTGTTCGCTCCAGCTTCGAGGGCGCGCGACGGGCCGGCACCTCGTTGCCCGAGCTCATGGCACTTTCTCGAAGACAGCGAGCAGTTGGCGCCAGTGCTGCTGCTGCGCGTCCTCGAAGGCGAGCTGTTGGTTGATGTGCTCGCGCAGCCCGTGCGCAAAGTCGATGTTGGTGGTGCGGTGGAAGCTGAGGGCCTCCACCGAGATCGACTTGTTGATCTCGTCCCAAATGCCCTGTGCCTCCTCGAGCTCCCTCTCCGCCTCCATCACCTTGGTCTGCAGCTTCTGGCCCTTGAGCGGGTCGGCGGAGAACATCCTAGCGACGAGGCTCTGGTCGGCGCGCGGCGACGGGGGCGGCTTATCCGCGTTCGCCATCTGCCATGACTGCCTTTCCTTGGTGCGTAGGTCGAGAACCTGGGAGGACTTTGAGAATTCCAGCTGGGCGTGGTCGCGGTTCTTGAGCACGTCCTTGAGCGAGGCGGCCATGCCCGCGTTGAAGGTGAGCAGTGCTGACAGCCCGGACACGCCCTCCGCCTGCACCTGCTTCAAGAAGAGCTCGCGCAGCGCGTCGAGCTCGCGCGCCATGTGCGTGAACGGCAACGAGAGCTCACGCTCAGATTGCGAGAGAAGGTCGAAGGCGGGGCCGAGGTTACTCAAGTCGCCGGCGGCATCGGCGATAGTGGAGACGGTCGCCTGGTGCGCCCTCGCCGCCGCCTCGACGACCGAGTAGTACTCGGACGCGAACGCACGCAGACCCTCGACCTCGGCGTCGTCGGGCGTCTTTTTCTGCATCATGATGGCGTACTTCCTGAGCGAGGCTTCGGTCGAGTCGAGCATGGAGTCGAGAAGCGTGCTCGAGCTCGCATTCTTCGCCGTCTGCAGCTCCCACACCTTGGCCTCGAGGAACGTGACCAGGTCGGGCGCTGCCACGAGCTGTTGGTGCGCGGCCACGCGCCTCAGGAAGAGCTCGAGGCCGGCCTGGCGGCGCGCGATGAAGTCGGGCGCAAATGATTTGATCTCACCCTTCAATGCCTTCGCCGGATTGTCGGCCGGGGGCAGCGGCGGCACGATGCAGCCCGGGAAGTTGAGCGTCAGCTGCCCACGCAGCCACTTAAAGTCGCTGTACCTCCTCCGAACGAAGAAGTTGCGCAGCTGGAAGCGCGGGTCGTCAGTGGTAATGGTAACCTTGAAGTCGACAAAAGAGACTGTACCGCCCTTGTGAGTCTCCGGGTCGGTGACGGTGATGTCGAGCATGCTGGCGATGGCACTGCTTTCTATGAGCCGGACAAGCCGGCGTCGCCGCACAAAGTTTCAGAGGATTTGCATTGTGACGGAACTGACATGTCTTGACTTGACTTGACTTGACAGTAGGCTTTGAGAAACTACATGTACATGTCGGCTCGTAACTTGGAAAGCTTGTTTGGTGCGAATCCATCTTCGCCTGCGCAGGAAAGCGTGGTTCCGTGCCTTCGGCTTCAACGAGTGCGACGCGTGGTTCCGTGCCTTCGGCTTCAACGAGTGCGAAGCGTGGGGGGAAAAGCCTTTACGATGCACAGGAAGCCAGCGTGGTTCCGAGACCTCTTCGGCTTCAACGAGTGCAACACTTGGGCAGAAAACGTAAACAAATTCCTGATGGATGGCGATACGCTCGTGTGCACGACCGCTCCGCAGTTTCCAAGGCAGTTCGTTGGGCGTTTCGATTGCCCGTCTGTCGCCGAACTGCGCAGCAAGCTGGCCGCCGCACAAGGTGCGGCGGCACCGTCGGCTGGCCTTAGTTTCGCGCACCTTGCCGCGCCGGCGGGCGTCGGACCGCTACACTACGAACCAAGTAATGCCGGTGCAGTCTTCCAGGCGGCCAGTCAGTTCAACTGCCTCGAGATGACCGGCCCCAACGTGTCGCCCACTGCTGGCGTTGGCATCTACATCAACGACAGGACGCAGGGACCCGCGTGTGCGCTCGCGTGCCCGGCCGCGACCGTTTATCGCAACTACCTCGTGCAGCACGAGGGCAACACAGGGCAGCACCCCGTGCAGATTGACAACCTGAAGGAGGTGGGCGTTGTCGTCGGCAACAACGGCGGGAGCTACTGGGTCATGCAGAACGGCTACGCGATGCCGGTGGGGCGCGGCTCGTTGGCCGAGCTCGCCGCACGCCTCAGGACGGAGCCCAACCTGGTCGAGCAGGCCGAGGCCGCGCTGCGCGTCGGCGTGCACTGGGAGACCTCGGTGGCGCCGCCGCACGAGCACCGCGTGTGCCAAGTGTACGCGTCCGCGCTGCCCTGCGCCTACGCGCGCGGGCCGCCAGAGAGCGACTGGGAGCCCTTTGCGCGCCTCGTGCTGCGCGCTGCATACGAGGCCACGCTCGCCGTCGGAGCTGTACGCTCCCTAGAAGCTGGAGGCGCGCGCGTCAAGTGCTACCTGACGGCGCTCGGCGGCGGCGTCTTCGGCAACCGGTACGAATGGATCCTCGATGCGATCCTCCATGCGCTCGATCTGTACCAGGGCTGGCCGCTCGATGTGGTCCTAGTACACTATGGCTCACGCGTCGATGCGAACTGGGCCCAAGACTTGGTCCCAAGGGAGCCGGCGCCCACGCTCATGCGTCGGCCATCGGGCGAAGACACCCCTCCGGCTCCCGCTCCGGCTCCGGCTCCGGCTCCTGGAAACACCGCTCCGCCAGAGCAAGGGCCAGAGCTCCACGCCCGGCTTGGGCTTGTAGCGGGCGCCTTCCAGGCGGCCAAGGCGGCTGCCGAGCGCTGCATGTCGGGCAGCGGCAACGGCCCACAGCTCGGCGGTGGCCAGGCCCAGGGCACGAGCTCCTTGAGCAAGCCGGGCAGCAGCAGCAAGCTGGTGCAGAGCCAGCTGCCGTTCGTACCTTCCTTGCCCCCCACGCCCCCCTTGCCAGGAGCGGTCGACGATCCGAAGTCGAAGAAGGCGGTCGACAACCCGCACAAGGCGCAGCGGAGATGAGTACGGACCGCAGGGTCATGGAGAATGTTCGCGCTCCTGACGGAATGTAACGGTCAGGAATATGACCGGAATACGAATGGAATGGCGGTCTGTGAGATGTGAGGTGAATCTATAAATGTCTCGAGTGCTGGTACCAGTGTAATACTGTATCTGCGGTGTGTCGGCCGATGATCTGAGATTGACATTCTGAGCAATTGATTCTGAGTCGCATGGCGTCTGATGCAGAAAATGTCTCCGATCTCAGCCTGATTCGCGATCGCGTCGCGCCCATCGCTCTCCTCTCCTCTCCATCATGGTTGGCAAGGTATCGGAAAGCGGTGGTCCATGGAACCCTGATCAGTTACTTGTAAAGTGGGAAAGAAAGTAAATCTCGCATCTGAGCATTCTTGACGAACCGTGTTTGAAGATGATTTCGGGTTCGGCAAGACGGCACCGCAAACTGCTTCGGGTCCGGCAACGCCCCGGTCCATCAATTCCATCCACTTCCGTGCATCACGCCGCCGTGCACGCCGCTGCACGCTTCGATCGGACACGATGGTGTTTGCCGTCTGGCAGGTGCTGTGGCAGGGCCAGTTGACGAGATCCGCGATCGTCTCCCCGCCAAGCTCTGGCAGCGCCTCGCCGCCAGGCACGACGGGCACGTCTCTCATCCCGAAAGTGGGCGCGGTCGTTCGTGGCCCACGTGGAGGGGATTACCTGCTTTTGCAGCGCCTTAACTCGCTGCCAGGCACGTTTGCGCCATCAGCGATCGAAATGCCAGACGCGCACGCGATCCAGCTGTTTGGGCACGTATCCGCTCAGGGGTCCGACCGCTGGCTCATCGCGGTGCCGGCCGCTGACGCGGCCAACAACCTCGCGCTTCCCAACTCGAACATGACCGCCACCGCGCCGCCACCATCTGTAGCGCCTGGAGCGCGTCTGGGGCTGCCCTCGCCCTTTGAGAGTGAGGTCGAGAGCGATACCGAGGGCGAGGACGAGCAGCTAACGCTCTCCCGCGCGACGTACAGGCTTCGCCGCCGCGTGTACGGCAAATCCTTTGGCGACGTGTGGCGTGCAGTGCGCGCCGACGATCCTCACGGCGTTCCGCTGATCGTGAAGCGGCTCGTACTTGCCGAGAGCAGCGGCGAGCGCACGCAGGTGTGCCTCGCGGGGCTGCGCGAGGCGCACTTTGGCGCCGCGCTCCGAGGTTTGCCTGGGCTCGCGAGGTTCCTCGATGCGTTCGAGGCGGAGGGATCCTTATGGCTCGTCTTCCGAGACGAGGGTGTCTCTCTGGAGCAGCTCCTGTACACCGTCGAGGAGGAGCAGCCGCCGACGACAGCGGAGGGGAAGCGCATGGACGACGACGATCGGGAGGCGGGCAGCGACGGAGCCGGCCGTGCCGGCGGCGGCGGCGTGACCATCCGTCGGCCATCGGCCCTGTGGCAGAGCCTGCGTCGCGAGCCTGGCCAAGGCACGATCCGCGCGGTGGTGCGCCAGACGCTCGAAGCGCTCGCACGACTGCACGCACGCAACGTGACGCACCGCGACCTCAAGCCTCCCAACATCATCCTACGCGTCCACGCCTCGGCAGGGGGTGGCGCCGGCGCCGGGGCCGGCCCAGCAGCCGCCGGGGCCGGCGCTGGCGGCGGTGGGGCCGCCGCCGCCTCGACGCCCGAGGTGCGGCTCGCCGACTTTGGCTCGGCCGTCGACGCGGAAGTGACGGTGCCGGGCGTGGGCATGTACCCTGAGAGGGGGCCGAGCGTTGCCGAGGAGACTGAGGGTTATCAGCCGCCCGAGGCAGCGCTCGGTGGCGAGGCGTACGCGGCATCCCGCCCAAGCTCGTACGACCTGTGGTCGATGGGCATCGTGATCCTCGAGCTCATCCTCGGAAGTCCGCATGTGATGCCCCTCTCCAAGCGCGCCGAGGCCGTGCTGAGGCTCCGATATGCCGAGCAGCCCGAAGCGGTGATGCGCCGCCTCCTTGCCGCCAACGCGCTCGCCGAGCACTGCATCCTGCCACTGGCGGCCGCGGCCGACCCGGCGGCGATGGCTCGGTACCGCGGCCACAACGGGGCGCCGTGCGGTAAGGAGGCCTTTGTGGAGCACGTGCTCGCGAGCGATCCGCTGCGCGACAGCGGGCGGCACGGCGGCGCGCTCCGCACGGCGCCGCGCCTGCTCGAGCTGCTGGATCTCGCGTGGGAGCTCCTGCGCTGGCGGCCTGAGGATCGGATGAGCGCGGAGCACGCGCTGCGCCACCCCTCGGTGTCCGAGCGCCATGTCGAGCGCGCCGTCGTGGGCGCGGAAGCCGAGACGGGTCAACACGCCGTCGTGGGCACAGAGCGTCTGCTCGAGCGCGCCGTCGTAGGCGCCGGTGTGGACACTAGACGCGATTGGAAGCAGGCGCTGCTCGAGATCACGCCGCTACTCTCCGCGCCGTCCGCGGCAGCCGCGGCCGCGTGAAGCCCAGCGACAGGCAACGGCGCCATACAATTGTATTGGATACGGGTGACGAAATGACATCCCTGGCCAAAAAAACAGCCTGTGTGTGGTGGTTCATGTATAAGCCAGGAGTCCAGAAGGATGACATCTCCTGGGGACTCCTTGGGGTTCTTGGGCCCCTGACTGAACTGAACTGAACAGAACTGAACTGACTGACTGACGAGACTGAATTTATCCCTGATGAAACGTCTTTGTGCTGTTTTGGTTGCGAGGCGTTTTCTTTTCTTTGTCCTTTGTCCTTTGTCCTTTGTCCTTTGTCCGTGAGCCTGGCTGCTGCTGTCGCTGGCGACGCTGATGACGGCGATTGCGCCTGAGCGCGCAGTTTCTGGCGACGACGAGGCTGAGGACCCGCCCGAGACGCCGCAGCAGCGGCTCGACGCGCTCCATGGCCACCGTGCGGCCAACGTAACTCCTCTATCACTCCAGGCGGCTAGCAAGCTGCTGTGCACCAGGACACTGTCGTCTTTCGACGCCGCCGTCGTCACGCGACGGCGGCGTCGAGAGACTTTTTTTGCGTTCCCTTCGGGGGGCGCGCCAACAGGCGCGTCTCGACACCTCCGACTTGCCCTCTGCGACGATCGCGGCCCGGCGCCAAAAACGCAGACTTCACCTACGGCTCAAACTGCGAGGACTGCGGCCCACCTGCGTGCCGGCCGCCGTCCCCGATGGCTTCACGTCAGTACAGGAGCGGAAATAGAAACTGCGCTCTGTATTCTGGAATCTGCTCCGCCTACGTAGGTAAGCCCTAGTATTTCACTCGGAAACACGAAAATGTGGGTTCCCTCTCGGCTTGAACCCAAGAGCATGCCCAAGAGGCTCCTCGGAAACTCGGAAACTCGGAATCTGGAATTAGGGCGGCCCTCTGGCTTGGACCCAAGAGGAGGGCCTCGAAATCTCGGAAACTCGGAATCTGGAATTTGGGGGTCCCTCTGCCTTGGACCAAAGAGGGGGCCTCGGAAACTCGGAAACTCGGAATCTGGAATTTGGGCGTCCCTCGGGCTCGGACCCAAGAGGGGTACTCGGAAACTCGGAAACTCGGAATCTGGAATTTGCCGAGGAGTATCCTGGAATCTGCACACTCGGAATCTTGGAAACTGGAATTTGCGGAGGAGTATC
>Ga0210239_100964_pt1 | contig 24492 bp, 15 predicted proteins | sample ChrtobMetP5a_0mM_FD_155451 | JGI IMG/M metagenome (GOLD analysis project Ga0210239, IMG submission 155451) | Chrysochromulina tobin associated microbial communities from unialgal haptophyte culture, Seattle, Washington, United States - P5a_0mM | ecosystem: Host-associated > Algae > Haptophytes >... | reverse complement strand
ATAGCTCCCGGTATGCGTCCGCACGGCCCCCCATATGCCCAATACCCCTTCCCCCTGGTTGGGCCCCTGTGGTAGCTCTGCCAACAGTCTCATCACACGTTGAGTTCACGGCCGCTTAACTGTTGGGTCAAGCGGCAGAAGTCCCATGAAGTCCGCATTCATCGACTGCTCGTCGACTGCTCTCGTGGGGGTTTTCGAATGCGGCAAGAACGCGGCAAGATTGTGGTCCTCAGCGAGGCGCCTCGGGCCACGGCGTACCGCTACATTCGCTCTGGCTACCGCGTGCAACACACCTTCCTCGAGGCGTTGACGTCATTGTGGCGCTACCACAACGAGACGTGGAACGTGTGGACGCACCTGATGGGCTTCGGCTACTTCGTCAGCCTGCAGTTTCACGTGTCCATGATGGCGCTGCCTACGCTGGGCCTCGATCTCGAACGATGGCCTCTTTACGTCTTCATATGCACCGCGCTCGCGTGCATGGGCTCGTCGGCCGCTTACCACCTATTCGGCACAGCCAACGAGCGCTGGGCCGACCGCCTGGGCGCCTTTGATTATGCAGGCATTGTACTGCTCATTTTTGGTAGCTGCGTTCCCTTCTGCTACTACGGCTTCTACGCCTCCGCATTCTACCAGCACCTGTATATCTGGTCGCTGCTCGGCTGCGGAAGCGCGCTCTTCACGTGTATCTTCCAATCCTTCTTCTACCACGCGCGATGGCGCACGCTGCGTGTGGGCCTCTTCGTCGGCTTCGGAGCGCTCGGCGTGGTGCCATTGCTCCACCTGCTCGTCTTCCACCGGTACAACGCGCTCTCTATCAGCCTGCTTGGCGGCGTCGTCGGCGAGGGCGGTGTCTACCTCGGTGGCGCACTCATCTACACCACGCAGGTACCGGAGGCGCTCGTGCCCAACCGCTTCGACTACTCCCTCAACTCACACAATCTGTGGCACTGCTGCGTCGTCGCCGCCGCGTACCTGCACTTCAAGACCATGGTGGAGCTCTGGGAGGCGACTTCTATGGCGATCGGAGCTGCAGGTGTCTGAGCCGGCCCAGGCTGGGGGCGCGTCAGGATACTCGTCGGGAGGGCGGATCCGGAATCGGCGCGGTAGCCGGAACCGACGCTTCGAGCGGTGCCGCAACGGGAGGGAACGCACGACTAGCAACGTAGGTAATGAGTCGTCACACGTATCGGTATCAAAACGTTCTATCTTCTAATCGTTATCGCAGCACTTATAGGCGAGCGGTCGTGAGCGAGTCATGAAACCGGCTTTGAGTTTGGGACGGTGAGGCGGCCGTCGCGCGGCGGGGCCCTGCCGTCGCCGTGCGGGTGCGGCGCAGGGGCGCGCGCGCGCGCGGACTCAGCGACCGGTACATGCACGCGGCGACACTGCCCTGTATCGTCGGCGCGGCGTTACGCGTTTGCAAGGAGCTAGGCGGACCCTCACGGGTTCCACTCTTGTTCCTTGACGGTTAAACGAGCGCGCACCATGGGCGCGTGCGCTGGAGTCTGTGAGAGATCACCCGCCATGAAATAGCGTCTACCTATAGCCGCCTTGGCGTGACGGCTTACACGGCGGCCGCCGCCGTGAGCAGCGGGTTGGGCAGCTTGAGCGCCTCGGCGAAGGTCGAGATGGCATACTCGGTCACCTCCTGCCGGCGGTCGATGCCGTCGATCGTCTTCTTGAGCTGAGTCTTGTGGTTCTGGAGGAGGTCGGCTGTCTCCTTGCACGAGGACTTGAGAGCACGTGCTTGAGTGGAGAGCTCGGGCAGCGTGGCCAGCTCGTTCTGGGTGGCGCGCATCTGCTCGCCTAATCGTTTCAGCTGGTCAGCATTTCGCTGGATGCGCTCGTTCATCAGGCCGTCGAGCTGCTCCACTTCTCGTCGAGTCTCTCCGACCTCCTGGTGTGCCTCGCCGATCTGCGACGTGAGGCGCTCGAGGGTCTGCTCATGGGCCTGGCTCAGGCTCTGCATCCGCTTATCCACTTGCCGCAACGCATCGCGCAGTGCCTCGGTCATCGCCTCTCGAATTGTCGAGTCGTTCTCCTCGACAATACGCTCCACCGCCGTGAGCGCCTCAGAGCGCGCCTCGTCGTTGCGGCGCGACGCTTCGGTGAGCGCGTCGAGCCGCTCGCTCAGCGTCGCATCCTCGCGCTGCATCTCCCTGGAGAGATTGTCCACCGACTCGACGAGCAATTGGATCGCGTTCCTGTGCCGATGAGGGAGCAATCAGGGGCTGATGAGGGGAGCACTCGGGGGCTGATGAGGGGAGCAATTGGATCGCGTTCCTGTGCCGTTGGCTGTCGGCTTCGAATCGGTCGAGCTTGCCCTCGACCTCGCTCACGTGCTTGTCCGTCTCGTCCGCACGCGTGGTCAACCTCGCCGTGCGCCCCTCGACCTCGCTCACGTGCTTGTCCGTCTCGTCCGCACGCGTGGTCAACCTCGCCGTACGCCCCTCGACCTCGCTCACGTGCTTGTCCGTCTCGTCTGCGCGCGTGGCCAACCCCGCCGTGCGCCCCTCGACCGATGTGAGCTTGTGCGCCAGCTCTCGCTCAAGCTTCCTGCTCTCCTCTTCGGCAGCCCTCCTGGTCTCCTCTACGGCGGCCACGAGCCGCGTCTCGAGCATCTCGCGCGTCGAGGCCTGCTCTCGTTCGAGCCTCCCGACCGCGCTCACCTGCTCCCGCTCGAGCTTCACGGCGTGGCTGCGCATGCCCTCGACTTGAAGACGCAGCTCTTGCGTCGCGTCGTCCGCCCGTCGCTGGTCGGCACGCAAGAGCTGGCCCATCTCCTGCGCCTTCGCCTCCGCGGCCACGAGCTTCGCCTGCCACTCCTTCGACACCTCGCGCACATCCGAGCGCATCTGCTCGCGCGCGCTGTCCATGCGCTCGATGAGCTCCTCGCGCAGCTGATTGCGCGAGCTGTCCATGCGCTCGATGAGCTGCTCGCGCAGCTGATCGCGCGAGCTGTCCATGCGCACGATGAGCTGCTCGCCCATGTTCTCCACCACCTCAACGCGCTCCGTCAGCTTCGCCATCTTCTCCGTCGCACGCTGCATCGGAGTCACTACGGCCGCAAGCGCGCGAGCCTCGACGGTGGCATCCAGCTTGGCCACATCGCTCGCGACCGAGAGCTGGCGCGACGAGGTGGACTTGACCTCCTCCTCGAGACGGCTGACTCGTTCTGCGAACATCTCCGTCGTGAGCTTGTTCGAATCGGCAATCTCCTTCTTGGTCGCATCGACAACGGCGTAAAACGATTGCATCTCTTGGCGGCACGCCACCACCTCGTTACGCACCATCGACAGCTCATCATCCACCACCTTGGACAAGGCACCGACGGCATCGCGAAGCCGTCCGATCTCGGCGGCAAAGTGGTCGAATGCACCCTGCGACTCATTCTCGAGCAGGAGCTGCTCGCGCGATGCGCGCTCGAGCTTCTTGACCGTGTCCTTAAGCTGCTGAAATTCGGTGATTTGGCCCTGCCGCTGCATCCACGAGTACGTGGGTTCATGAACGGTCGAAGCGTAGCCGGCTTGGCTCGAGCGCCACGCCATCGACCCCAGGAGCTGGGCGCTGCACTCAGAAATGAAAACCAGTGAGGGACCGGGCACGACCTTTTTAACACCCGTGACAGGCTTGACGAAGATGTCCAGGGGCAGGGCCAGCGGCCAGTGGCGCCAGAGGCAGCAGATAGGCTTGCAGCATGGCTTGCAGATAGGCGCACACCGCGCAGAGGGGGGTGGTATGGAGGTCTACGGCACGGGCCATGGGCCGGAGGCACGGACGGGAGTCAGATATCAGATACATGTATCAGAGTCAAACTGTTGTGGTGTTGAAACGTACAATGACGCGGAACGAGAGATGCTTCGGAGATGCGGCCTCGTATAGAGAATTTGTCCGTGACAAAATAATAGTGTTGTGTGAGATTATGTGTGCATCGGTTCACGGTTGTGTGTGATGTTGGCTTACAGACGGGGCCTGTGCTCCTGTGCTACTAAAACTTTCAAATAGCTATTACCTAGTACGCGGTCTGTGCGACGACCTCAAACCTGCATGGGAAACACTGTTCCCGCGCGGTTCGGTTCCCCTCAGATCCCGACTCACCGGGAGCCGTCCTTTGAGACGGAGTGTGGTGAACGCGGGGGGACCGCGACATGACTGACTGACTGACTGACCGGGATTCACCCTGCAGATTCACCCCAGCTTCGCCTCGTGACGCGCCTGCTCACCTGAGTCCCACGTACCGAGAAGTTTATCCCAGAGCGCGAGGCGCTTGCTAAAGTTGACCGAAGCCTTGATGTGGTGCCGTCGGTGGTCGGCGGCACAGAGTTCGATGCCCAGCGCGCGCATTAGAAAGGGCGCTGGCCCGAAACAGCGCCCCTTGTGCTCGACGCCCGCGTGCCCGTAGAGCTCCTGGAAGAGCAGGTAGGTCTTAGCGAGACTGAGCTCGAGGCCGGGGGCCAGCGGCACGAGCGCGAGTGCAGCAAGCACGGGCAGCGTGTGCGTGAGCGCAACGTCGGCGGCCGTCATCTGCAGCGAAGAGAGCAGTCGCACGTCGTGCGTGTGCGCATGGTGCAGCTTGTGGACTGCCACGTACACCGAGGGCACCGAGTGCACCAGCCGATGCGCCACGTAGAAGACGCCGTCAAAGAGCACCTCGAAGATGAGCAGGCGTGTCATCAGCTCGAGCCACCACAAGGTACCATCGAACATGGTGCTGGCTGGCCCATCCGCCGCCGCCCAGCTCCTCGTCGTCCCATTCGCAATCCCATGCATGGGTGAAGAAAGCGGCAACAACTCCATGGTGGACGCGCGTGCCATCGCTGAGTGCGCGTAGCGCTCGAATGCGCTACCCAGAGGGTGGGCAAGGACCGAATACCAGGCAATCGGCGACGAGTGGCTGCCCGATTTGTGCGGTGAGAGCACGCGGCGACCGCGGAGGTTGAACGCACAAGCGGAGAAGACGATCGCGTAGAGGACAAGTGTGCTGCCGAGGGCGCTCAGTTCCTTCGAAAGCGTGACGTCAAGAATATGGCGCTCGGCGGCAGCGACCACAGTGGCAACGGCGAGCACTCCGCCATTGACCGCGAGCCAGTGGTAGGCATGCCGGACAAGTCGCATTGTCCCCTGGCAGCCGCCGCGTATGAGATAGAATACGAGATACGCGGAGATTGAAATGCGACATTCTCGAGTCGTCGATAGTCGGACTCGTCCCCTTTAAAGGCCTGACAGAGCGAGTACGAGTGAGTGAGAGAGTGAGTGAGTGAGATGGGGTGTCTGTGAATGTGGAAGCTTCATTTCACGCTCCCGCGACTCCTCCCCCCGCGTGGAAGCCGAGAATGAATGAACCCTTGCAAGTTGCGTCGGACGTGCCCGCTGCGAAGCGCCAAGCCCTCGATAGCGAACTGCACGACCTGCGCGCGGCCGAGCGACGCACACAGCGCGAGTTCAGTCAGCAACGCCGGCGCGAGAGCGCGCTCGTTCTCCGGCTCGCTCTCAAGGATCGGGAGTGCGTCGAGGCGTGGGCGCAGTGCCGCAGCCTTCGGCAGGCACTGCAGCCGTCTTATGTGCAGGAGACGAGCCTGCTGCTCGACCCGGCGGTGAATGCAGAGATCATGCGATTGCGTGAAGAGGTAGAGCTGGCCAAGAAGAAGGAGCAGGACGCCAAGGATGAGTTGCAGGCATGCCAATTTCAATCCGGTTCGATCCCTGGAAAGAAGCTCATGAACAAGTGCAAGGAGCTCCAGGCCGAGAACGACCAGCTAGGAAAGGAGCTCTCCGAGGGGCAGGTGCAAAAGCTCAAGGCCGACTGCGCGCTGCAGAAGCAGCATGCGCAGGAGCTGCAAAAGGCCCTCGAGGAGACGCGCGAGTTTGTTGAACACCTCACAGAGGAGCTCGACACGTCGCAGGCACTCGTCTTTTCGCTACGAAGAGAGCTGCACGCGGCCAAGAGCCAGCTTGCGGCGGCTCAGCCATCAGCTGCAGCACCGGCGGCGACCGAATAAGTGGCGCATTGACTTTCTCCCAAAGGGTAGCTCGCGGCCGGGCTTGGACGAGCCAGTGGAGCACCAGTCGAGTGGGCCACAGTGGTTCCACAGTGGCAAGATATATACTCATATACACACGTCAGGGCCGTGTAGGCAGAGTAGAGGGTATGCAACGTGTCTCGTGTGAGTCGCGCGGCGACGTGAAGGATAGACATAACGAGATTAGAATCCCGTCCGCGGAAGCCGGACGGGGTCCGCGTGTCGTCTCTCGTCTGTCGAGACGGTCCGGACCCCGCGCGCGAGCGAGCAGGCCGAGTCCGCCGAATATCGGCGTGGATCGAATCCGATTCTCCGTACGATGTCGAATGCGCGCTTTTGGCCGCCACGATGTGCGTGCGCTGTCGCTGACGGTGACGCCCCGCCGTGTCAGTGTCGTGCGGTGCTTAGCACCCCTCTAGTCTCGTTCGCACGCTCCACCTATCACCTAACCGCTAACGTAAGCTACATTTCGTTTTTGTTATAACTTACCCTAGCGGCTAGTCTCGATGATGGCGCGATGCGGGCCATGCGCGGGGCCGCAGGCGGAGGCGCTGTACTGACGATGGTCGATGCCATATCGATTCCATATCGATTCATGGTATGCCAATGATCGATATGCGGCAGCTGGTTCACATGTAGCACATAAGCACAACACGTAGCGATCGAGCGTCCATGCACATCCATGCCACCATGGGTCGCGTGCTCGACGAGGCGCGACGGAGAGTAAGAGCTCGATCTGCAATAGAAAGAGAGGAAAGGAGCACACGCAAGATGTATTGTCGAAAACCATCCCCGCTCCGGCGTTGAGCATGGTAGAGGAACCTCATTCAATCTGGAAGACCCCCTCGTCGTCGGACATGGAGACCGTGGCCCCACAGGCCGTGAGCTTCGTCACAGTCGCGCCGGGTGTGGCGCTGATGGCACGCGGCCGCGCGGCGGCCCCCGCGGTGGGAGCGTCCAGTGAGCCTTCCGTCGCGGGGTCGCCCGTCGGCCTCGCAAACGCTGACGAATCGCAAGACAACGGCCAGAATGCCTGGGGATTCTCATGCATCGCCACCCGAGGTGGCGTGGTTAAGGGCGACTCGGCACTGCGCGCACGCCGCGAAGCGACGAAAAGGGTCTCGGCCCACTCGCAACCCATCTCCTCCATGCCTTCGGGCGCCGAAAAGGTCGCCCCGGGCGTCGCGCACGGCAGCGGCATCGAGGGTGCCGAGGTGGAGCAGATCGTAAGTGACACGCCCCAATCGCCGGACGGGTTCGGCCGGACGGGTTCGGGCGAGTGTACCGCTCTCCCCGCAAACGGAGCAGCCCCCGGGATCTTGTAGGAGCCTTGTTGTGAGCAGCCGCGCGAGCCGCCCGCACCGCAGCTCTGCACGCCCGCGAGCTGGAGGAGGCATTCGATCTGCATCTCGACCGTCCGCGAGGTGCCCTTGGCGTCTGTCCGGCGCAAGGTCGCGAAGTCGATGGGCGTGTAGCTGCGCCCTACGCTCAGACCGTCACCCATGAGGCAGCGTTCAAAGTGTGCGGGTACCTCGAGCGTCTCGTCCGGCGTGCCGCGCTGGCCGCCGCCGCCGCCGCCGTTCGAGAGAGAGATACCACGCAGGATCGACGAGGCCGGCAGCGGGTGCTCTGATAGGTACGCCCTGCAGGCGGTGTAGAGGTATGAGTGCTCGAGCGAGAGGTAGAAGGCCTGCGAGAATATCTGCTCTACTACCCGCTGCCGCACAAGCTTCTGGCTGTATTTGTCGTGCTTCTTGACGATCTTCAGTACAGCCAAGTAGTTGAGCACACAGAATGCATGCAGCTCGCTGACCTCCTTGAAGAAGGACGCACGCTCTTCCGTAGAGCTCGAGGAGGCGCACGTGTCATCGTGCAGTGAGAGGGCTGAGACCATCTGCCGCTCCTTCTCGACGAAGAAAGCATTCACGGCCGTGATGCCATTGTTCAGCTCCTGCGCAAACTGCCTCTCTGCCGACTCCAAGACACCGGGCGAGCTCGGTGAGAAGAGCTGCTTGATCAATCGTTTGAGTGCCTGCGGTCATGAGACAGGTGGCACGGGCTATGAGGGCGTCCGGACGGATGCGCACGAGGCGCCACAGAGTGAATGAGTCAGCGGTCGACAATTTGGGGCGGGGCAGCGGTGCGTGCCTTGTAGTCAATGTACACCCACCCAGGTCGTTCGAGGTCTTTAAGTCGCTTGCCAAACTTCATGTCCCAGTCCCCTCAACCGCGATACTCGGCACTCGGGCTCCGCCAAGCGACCTTGGCGCCAGCGCCTTCAACTGCGCGCCGGTGCCACGTTCCGCCGGCCGGAAAATGGCGCGTCGCAATGACGAACGTATCTCGCCGTCGGTGTTTCCTCGTTTTACCAGGAAGTTTCGACTCTGGACTTCTGTTTCGACTGCAACGTCCGGTACAATGTAAGACCAACACGTCTCGAGGTCCATGGAGGTTTGGGTGCTGCAGCTGTGAAACACACAGCGCACAACCTCCGGACCCCCAAGCACGAGGGCCTCTATCGCTACATGTATGGCATAGCCTAAGGCTATGGACGGAGGTGTGGCCGACATCATGGCCGACACAACCTGCTATTACACAGGCCGTGCTGCTGGTGCTGTTCAACACAACGCGCACGCTCTCCGGACCCCCAAGCACGGGGGCCGCTATCGCAATGGACGGAGGCGAGGTTTGGGTAGACACCCGCAAGGTTTAAGTGAGCGGCCAGTCGGGCTCCAGTCGCACGCGCGCACATCGACATCCCGCGCCCGGGCCCGCGGCGGCATGCCCGCGGGCAGGGCGAGCGACCATGGGCTAATATGCACCTGAATAACACCTGAATCCGAATTAAATTATGTTACCTCAAGCGCCACCAAACTATTTTGGGAAGACAAGTTCCGCAGATCGGCCCGTGACCGTCGGAAGCCCTCCGCGTGCTCTCCTATCCTGAGTGCCTCTCGACTCTCTTCCTCCGTGTTGTATCGAGACCCTTTAATTGGTCTCGTTTCAGAGCTCTTGAGTGCTCGTGCTGGTTCTGGCTTTGACGAATGCCGTAAGTTCATGAGCGCCCAATGTACGGCGATGAGACTACGCCAATCGCTCAGGGGTCGAGAGAGGCAAACGTATTTGCGGTAAGATCCGATAAATAGGCTGTGAATTGGCGGTGCCGCGACTTGCGCGTTCGCGGTGAGCTTTCTGTTTTGTCGTCCGCTTCTACTCGACTAGCCTCGCCGACTCGCTGCGCACGCATCGCGGAATCGCAAGTACTCTCGTGCCTCAGGCAGATTTCGGAGCCCGCGCTCGTCGCTTCTCTGAGCTTCACGCACGTATAATGAGTCGACCCGCACACGGCTGGCGAAGCGCGACCCGCGCGGCCCCCGAAACTGTCGAGAGGTAAGACGGCTCGCGTTGTGGCGCAGCACGAGCGAGCAGTCCGATGAGGCATTCTGCCCCACGACGAAGGAGTACTCCGCGCTGACGGACACGTTGCCACCAACGCCGAGGCTGGCGTGTGTACGGATATGCGTATCGAGCATCGGGAAGGGGTATGCGCGGAAGTAGCCTGAGCCGCACGGCCCACATGGGCAGCCGTCGCAGCCGATCACAATCGCGCCTTGCTCATCGCGCGCACTCGCTAGGTAGCCGAGCGTGACCACCGCCGTGGCACACGACATGCCGCGTCGCACCACCGTAGGCAGCGCCAGACGCAGCTCATCGCCGATCGTGGTCGAGGCCAGCCCCAGTTTGGGAACTCGCTTCTGCATGCCGTCGTCGACGAGCCTCCACTGCGTGGACGAGGAGCGCACTGTAACCTGATCAGCGCTGCGCAAACACGCCTCTGGCGCACCGGAGGCGTCCATGGAGGCAGAGATGGAGGTGGAGATGGGGGCGGAGATGGCTGTGCCTCTGTCGTTGAAGGCGATCTCGTCACGCCGCTCGTTGGCGCTGGCTGCACCCTCGGGCGTTGTTCGACGCCGTCGGGCCGCGGCCACTCCAAGGCGGTCGCTGAGGACGGCCGCAGCACCCGTCCCAAGTAGCCAATGGCCCGCGCTGTTTGGGTGCGTGCTATCCGCGAAAAAGGCGCCCAGGCGCACCTTGGCTCGTTGGTGATGCACCCTTCGGCACTTGCTTGTTGCCCGGCTGCTCCTCGACTTCAGCCGCGTCTCGCACGCATCTGACAGATTGTGCGACGTCACGAGCTCGAGCAAACCGTCAGCATTCGCATGCATCTGGGACGCGAGTCCAACCGCCATCAGCGTCCTATTGTCGCGCGCGTCGATGGTCACGCTGATGGCGGCGTGGTGGCGCGCCAACAGGTCGAGCTTGTGCGCAGTGTCTTTCCAGTTTCGGCCCTGCAGATGTTGCGGTGGCCAGTGCACAAAATATAGATTGCTCACATGCGGAGCAGCTCGGCGAATGGCGTTCAGCGTCTTGTTGAGAAGGATGATCGAATCCCAGGCGTTGGCCATCCATTCAAGCACAATGATGTCGCTGTCAGCATCGACATGCGTATGCGTGCAATGACCGAAGTACGACCCGCCCACTGCATTCTTATACTCGACTCGCAGCCGCAGCTCGGTCGAAGGCTAGAGCTGTTGACGCATGCGCTCATGCCAGTGGCGAACCCATGAGCGTTGGAAATCACACCATTCTTCGGTGGGCTCGTCAGCGGCCCACGGAGCACCACACCCGGCAGTCGTACTCATGCCTAGAATTGTCACCTTCAACAGGCCACTCGCGTCCATGCGCGTAAGCAGCTGCGCCCATGAGGCATCGGAAGTATAATCTGTGGCTGTCTGCCGTGCCAAGGTGACAGCAAACCGTTCCAGCTTGGAAAAGGAATCCCCCTTCAGCGGTGTCGTCGAACCACTCAGGGCACGAGCAAGTAGACCCGGCAACAACGGCAGCGGCGGCAGCGACGGCTGATCCATGCCAAGCAATTGTACGGACATATGCGCAGTGTTTGCGTGCGCTAGCAGAGTTGCCGCGCGGACAAGGAGACAACTACACGACAGAGCTTTCTCGAAGCATTCAATGAGTGCGATGCGACGCACGCAGCGTTTGCATTCATTACGAAACCCGATGGGGAATTCCGAAGGAAACAAAAATGCATGCTCGGCCGGATCGAAAGGTCGGCATCCTGCGGGGAGCCCTCATTCACACCTACTGAACACAACCACACCTACGGTGAGCTTGGGCTCAGCTTCACAGTTCGTTCGGATGTGTGAGAGAGAAGTGGGAAAGCGCGCTGTCGGGCGCTCACATATGTGCGCGGCGACGGTCACGTCATGTTGGCGCCGTTGCGAATTACACATAGTACGGAGATCTACTACCCCCATTGCAATTTCCGGCGTGTCGCTAGGGTAGTCACGTCTCACAACTGGTCTGATCGCTGGTGCGGGGTCCTGCCAAAGTCGGTAGGTAAGCTTGGTAAGCGTACACAAATCTCTCTCTGGTGTGGTCATGGGTGAAGGCGGCCATACCGCATACGGCGGGCCTGTCCTTGTAACCTCTACTTCAGGCCGCGCCCCTTGATCTGCCCAACGAAGTCTAGGGGAGCCGCTTGCGCCACCGCCGCGGCTGCCTTGCTCCTTGCTACCGCCGCTGCTGATGACGCCGCTGAGTTTCGATACGCCATGCTCGGCGGCGTCATACACGAGCCGAGTGGCGTCCTCGGTTGCGGTGCAGGGACGCGCATGGCAGATGGCCAGTGCACCGCCGCAGCGGAGGGCTTGCCGCCCATGGTGCCGCCCATGGTGCCGCTCACGCCTGACGCGATGGGGATCGCCACGTCCATGACAGGGGCCCCGCTGCCGGCCACCGCCGTCGCAAAGGGCACGCTGCCACGGGCAGTGGCCGAGAGCGAGGGCGTTGCCATGTCCAAAAACGATGGGGCCACGCCGGCACCGCCCGCGCGGGTCGGCAGCATCGGGAGCGAAGCACTGCGGCCAACGGCGGCCGAGACGGCGGCCGCCGCCACGTGCGCAGTAGCGTCGGCGGCGGCGGCGGCGGCGGCGGCGGCGGCGGCTGCAACTGCGGCGCGGACGCCACCGCCTTGTCGTGCTCGGCGCGGGCTGCGCCCAGCTACGCCGAGCGTGGGCGCCATCTCGGGGAGGCTCTGGCGCAGCTGGTTGTTGACCGGCGCCTCCCGTATGTGCTTACGTGGCGACCGACCCGACAGCAGGCTCGGCGGCTCCCACAACATCGCGCCCTCCTCACCCTCGGCCGAATCGGCCTCCCAGAGGCGCCGAGCCCCCACCGCCCCCACCATAGCGAGGTGAGGCAAGCTACGCACGCGCGTGCGGGTCCGCGCCCTCTGCCGCCGCTCCTCCTCGTGCACTTGTGCACGCAGTGGACCGTTGCCGCCCCACAAGACGCCGCCGGGGCGCGTGGCAAGGTAGTCGGCGAGCCCTGGAGACACCGCAGGCTCGCCGCTAGCGAGCGCCTTGGCACGTGCTTCGCACTCGAGTAAGCGCCGTCGTGAGCGCGCCTCCAAGTCGCCGGCGTCCAACTTGGACACCGGCGTGCCGTCGTTGCAGATGACGAATTCCTGCCTCACCTCACGTCCGAGCTGCCGGTAGCTCGGTAGCTCGGCGGCAGGCGCGTGCAGGCCGCGCTGCGTCGAGCGCGGGGGCGGGGCGAGTGAACGGCTCCCGCCGATTCCCTCCGCCCGAAACGAGGTCGCGAGCTCGCGACGGAACGCACTCCAATGGTCAGCAAGGCGGAGCTGCCTTATTAGGGTCGCCTCCGCGGCATTTCCCATGGCCAGGGCACCACCGTACTTACGCATCACCTCGACGACTTCGGGGTCGGCGCGCTCGTATTGCAGGTCCGACCGCTGTAGCGCGAGCAGCGTCACGTTCGACGACGAGACGATCGAAGCCGCGTGCTTGCCTCCCTCTAGCAGCGCACCCACATCGCCGCAGATGGCGCCCGGCCCCAGTGTCTCGGTCTGCAGCATGAGCCCCTGCTTGGTGCGCTTGAGGACGCGGCACTCGCCACTCGCGATGATGAGCACCCGCTGCACTGGCTCACCCTGCTTGAGCAGCACGCACTCAGCCAGCACACGCTCCTGGATCGCCCTCTCCGCGAGCGGCCGTAGCAGCCGAGGGTCGAAGCCAACGAGGCAGGGCACCGCCCGGAGCATCGCGAGGCGTCGATTCTGAAGCTCGAGATCCCACGAGGCGTGGCTGCTCAGAAAGTCTGCCTTGCACACACGCAGGATTGTCGAGTGGTCCGCCGCCACGAGCGACGGGTACAGTCCCGCGTTGTCTCTGAGATGCTCCTCAGCCACGCATTCGCCGGGTGAGAGATCGCAGAACGTGCCGCGCTCGCCGGGTACGGTGATGTCTTTGACGAGCACCCTCAGGCCGCCGGATACGACAAGCACAAAGGCGTCGCCCGCGTTGCGCTCGGTGGCGATCACGGCGCCAGTGCGGTAGTCGTGCAAGCGCAGCGCCGCGGCAACGGCCATCGCCTCATCGTCGTTCAGCCGCACAAGCAGGTCGGCGCCCCGAATCAGGTAGAGAATAGACTGCACCTCGTCGTACGTGCGCGTCGACGGCGCTTGATGAGCGACGAGCTTACGCAGCCGCTTGAGTTCGTCCGCCGTCATGTGCAGGGGCTGTGTTGGCCGTGCCTTGGGTCGTATCTCCTCCGATGAGGCAAACTCACGAAGCACAGGCTCAATCTTGACCGAGACGCTGTTGAGCTTGTGCTTCGTGAGTTTCCACTCGAACTCGTGCTGGCCAGAGCTCATGTATGCCAGGGCTCTAGTGCCAATGTCTTGTGCCACTGTCATGGCGTCGCCGCTGATCTCAAAATGGAGTTAGTGGTGGCTGCCAACTTCATGAAAATGAATTTGAAACCGACGTGCGGACTTCAAGTTCAAGTTCAAGATTGACTTGACTATGGGACTCGGCGGAGGGCGCCCCCCCATCAAGGCCGCCCCTCTCCGCTCTCACCTCGCGCTCTCGGTGACAGTCTCGCTCAAATCCCGGCTCTGTGTCGCCGTCGCCGGACAACACCGTCCCGCCACCCGGTGCGGCGCGCCGGTTAAGGGGGGGTTTGTTATCGAGTTTGGGGGGGGTTGTTATCAGGATACGTATCCTGATGTATCATGATGTATCCTGCGTGTATCCTGAAGGATACATGTATCCCTAATGTATCCTGATGTATCTTAAATGTATATCGAATGCCCTGTTACATTCCAAGAGAATACATTTGATTTTTTGCATGTATTTTACACGTATCCCAAACGAGTCCAAGATACATTTTGGGATACATATCAGATACATCAGGATATATGTATCTTGCACGTGGGATACATGCGGGATACATGCGGGATACATATGAGATACATGTATCTGCAGAGGTTCGAGGATTCATTGAGGAGACATGCGGGATACATGAGAGATACATAATGAGATACATGTATCTCAATTGTATCCAGAGATGTACGTATCTGCAAATGTATCTTGTTGTATCCTGATGTATCTTGTTGTATATGAACGGGACACATCAAGATACGTTCACGATACATGCACGATACATGCACGATACATGGGATACGTATCCTGATAACAACCCCCCCCAAATTCGATAACAAACCCCCCGTCACCCGTGGCGCGCCCGGCAGGGCTTTTCACATTCTCTCGACGTCTCGAGAAGGAATTCAAATAAGACAGAAGATGCCCACCGTTTACGGCTTAGGGCTTTACCCTTTACGCGTTTAGAAGACACGGTGGGGACCGGGACACACCTTCATGGGCTCAGGCTGAGGAATCTGGATCTGGCCTTTGCTTGCCGTGCGTCCGAGAGTCGGACCGATGCTTTCAAGTTGAAGTTCATCTTGGAGCTGGTTCTTGCTCTACTTAACTTCCTTCCCGGACGCATCTGAGTGATCTGTGAAACTGACAAACTCGGTGCGTGTCGTGTGATCCCACCGCGCAACCGTGGCGTGTCTTAAGGCGTGTCCCGGCTCGACGCTCAGCCTCCGGTGTTTTCTAACCGTTAAAAGACACCGGGGGAAGCCGGGAAATACAAAAACACCTGCGTCCTTGGGGGTCTTCGAGTGACGGAATCCTAGAGCTTCACTCCTCCTCGACTGTCGTCGCATCCATGCTCGTGTCCACAAGCACCACGTCCGAGTTGAGCGCCTCGAGCCGCCGTTGGAAGGCGGACGACTTGCGCAGCGCCTTGCCGACGGCGCCCTTAACAAACTGGTGGATCACTGGCGGCAGCTCGCCCGGATCGTTGCGCAGCCGGCCTTCGTTGTCGACCGCGGGACAGCGCTTTTTGTGGCCGAGCGTGTACGAGAACGCGCGCTCCGCGGGCAGGTACAGGCGCCTCGTGTGGGGCAGCAGCCGCGGCCACTCCAGGTACGCGAGCAGGTTGTACAGGCCTTGGTCGGTGCAATCCTTGACCGCGAGGCACTCAACGGTCGTCACACGCGTGATCAGCGTCGTTAGCGCGCTCGAAAAATTCTGAAAGGCCTCGGCGCCCGCGAGCGTGACCCCCGCATTGAGCGGGTCGGTGTCGAGGAGCGCCTCGCGGTCCTTTTCGGTGGTGGCGTCACCCGCGCAATGCAGTGTACGCTGCCGCCCCTTTTTGGACTGGCGCAGCGTGCGTACGGCGCCGCTGCCTTCGCCGCTGAGCACCACGGTCCGTGTCAAGTCAAATCGTTCGCTGCCAGCTCTTTGGAGTTCATCCGGTCGCCACTGGAACGGGTCGCCTTGCAAGAGCACGTCGCGCACGTCCGTCATGAGCACGAACCGATAGCGGTGAGCATGCGACCTGAGATGGTCGCGGATGACAAACCAGCGATTGCGCATGACGCAGTGGACGTAGCGTGATGGCTCGCGGTGTGCCACTCGCTCGTTGCTGTCGTCAAAGTCGCCCTCAAGTACACGCACCGAGCTCCGACGCAGCACACGCGCGAGCACTGTGTCCCTCACCAAGTTGCCAGGTCCTTTTCCAGTGAACAAGGCCACTTCAGTGCGGTCTCTCTGCGTGCTGCGTCGCACCGAGTTGACCCACTGCCGCACGCCCACTCGGTACGCCTCCGGTTTGCACTTGCCGCTGCATCCGGTGACCGGATCGAAGGCAACGATCCCGAATACGAGGTCTTTTTTAGCGAATAGCACTTGGCCGTCGCGCAAATCATCGCCGAACGCGAGGCACACCACCAACGCGGCCATGATCGTCGCAACCAGTACGGACATTTCCGCTCGTTCACAGTCCAGTTTTCTCCCTTATTAACACACGAAGGAAACCTACACGATCACAAAGACGTGCTGCGCGGCTGGAGAAGACCGTTACTTCACAAAAACGTGGCATGCTTCGTCATGTAACAGAAAAACCGTCTTTCGTTTGGGTTGTTGCGATTGCGTCACGAGTTCGAGGTATGATGTGGCGCCCACGGAGCGAGAGTAAGGGCGAGAGCGTTGCTGAGATCTCTGAAGAGCCCTACGACACGGCAGAAGAAGCTGAGCGCTCTGCCGAGCTGCTCAGAGCAGCACACACGCGCCTCGATAAGCTCTTTGCCGAGGTCATGGGAGACATACCTTCGGACAACATGGACGCGCTGCGAACAGAGGTCGCGGCATTGCTCACCAACCTGAGCGAAACTGAGCTCAATAATCGCCGCATCTCGGCCAAGTCGCTTTCTCGGCTCTTCAATCACAAGTTGACCCAGTCTCGGCGCGCTGCCAGCGTGTCGCTCGAGCAGCAAGCCCTCAAGCTCGAGGCACAACACCACCATTCGTTGAGGCGTCTGTCGGATGCGAACGGGCTGAGTGACATGCCCGCTCGTGCCGAGACGGCCGAGGCTGCATGTGCTGAGTGCAAAATTGCGACGGGCTCTCTGCTGGCGGCGCTCGGGGAGCTTGGCGTGGCGCAGGAGCAGGAGCACAAGGCAAGCCTCGAGGCGGTCGTGTGCGAGGTGAAAAGCTGGCTGCTCAGCCTGCGTGGCGAGCGCGACGTACTGGCCAAGAACTTGGTGGGTTCGCGCGCGGATGCCCAGCGACTGCGCGTCGAGCTCAGCACGCTGAATGCAGAGAAGCACACCCTTTGCGCGCAGCTCGGAGCATGCCACAGCTCGATGGAGGCCTCCGAGCAGGTGCGCGAAGGGCTCCAGGCGCGACTGGATGCGCAGATGCACGCGGCAGTTGAGGCGGAGCGCGCGGCGCTCGTGCAAGCGGCCCAGCTGGAAGAGGCCATGCGTGCTGAGCGGGCCAAGCTCGCCGCCCTCGAGCAGGAAATCCATGCGATGCTCACGACTCTTGGTATCGAGCTCGACGGCGCGCTCGACCCAAACGCCAAGCTGCGTGAGCTGCTCGAGCGCATTAAGCAAGCCAAAGAGGCTGCCGAGGCGCGAGCTGTTACGGCGGAGACCGAGCTCGCGGCTGCGCGCTCCCAGAAGGCGGTCTTGGGACTTGCATCACTGCCAACGACGGAAGTGATGCACTTAGGGGAGGTCCCGGTCCCGGTGCCGCAGCGCAAGCTCTCGCTGTACGAGCAGGACTGGCAGCGAGCGCATCGGCAGACGAGCGAGGAGCTCACGCATTGTCGCACTGAGCTCGCGACGGCGCTTGAGGCTCTCGCGCACGCATCCGACGAGCTCCAAGCGATGACGTTGCGTGCCATGCGTCTCGAGGAGGTCCGCCGGAACGAGCGTACCGGACTCGTCAAAGCCACCCTTTCGTCCCTTCACCAGCTGCGCCTCCACCTCGTCGAGACTTTGTGCGGCCTTAGGGAGCGCTCGAGCCGACTCGACGAGCGACATCTCATCGAGCTGCCGTTGCGGGCAACCGCGCACGCTCGGGAGGAGACTTCCCCAGTCACTTCCCCAGGCATCAAGCAGCGCTGGGGCGGTGGCGTTGGCGGTGAATCTGAGCGCGTCACCGTGCGTGTCGAGCTGCCGGCCTTTCCTTCTCATGCTCCTTCTGGAAGCTCCCAAGGCGCTCGCACGTCGAGCCCCCTCAGCTCCAGCCCGTCAGCACGCCCCGTGAGCGCCGTGACGAGCGCCAAACTGCTGCCGAGCCATCCACTGGACTCTGCTGGCTTCATCTCTGCTGGATTCACAGCTTCTGGGTTCATGGCGACGGCGCGGGGCCAGAGTCCACAGAGCTTTGGTTTGTTTCCACAGAGCCCCCCGCAAACGAGCCCTTTTACGAGGCGAAGGGGCGCTCGCAGTAGCTCGTGTGCGAGCCTTCAGAGCCCTGCCCTTACGAGCCCTAGCATGCTCCACTGCCTGCCTGGCGCTGCTCACCACCCCCAACCCTTGTCACTACCCTCGTCACCCACGGCGCGCCGAGCACGCCACGAGCACGCCGAGCAGAGGCTCCCTCCGTCGCCAGACAATCCTCCGTCCGTCTTCCTCCCTCCTTGGAATCCTCCGGGCATCGCGCGAGCGAGCGAAGCCAACGGCGTCGACGATCCGCCCTCAAGCCCCGACGTGGCGTCCCCGCGGGGGGCAGCTCCAGCAGCGGCGGCATCACGAATGAGGGCGCGTAGCCAGGATCTGGACCGTCTGTCGACGGCGCACCTGCAGTCGGGGACGCGACCCCGAACGGCGCTGCCGAATGCTCCTTCAGCTTCATAGACGAATTCGGTGTCTGGGATGCAGCTAGAAGTCATGGCTGAGACCACGAGGGTGGCGCTTTTTACTCGAGTATCTAGTAAACATCATGAACAACTCAAACTAGAAAAATCGACCATCCGCTGCATCCACGGACTTCATCGCCGCCAACCCCGGCCGGGCCCCCGCCACACGACACTCCATCGGCACGTTTCGGAGCACGTCTGCGTCGGTGCGATGACTTTCATCAGCTACGACACTCGACTGCACACCACCGCCATGGCTTTGTAAGCCTGGCTCCCCCCTCGCCACGTGTGGCTGTGCGCTGCCGTCAGGCGTGTTGTACTTACTCACTTGTGTGCAGCGCATCGCAAAAGTTCCTGCCGGTCAGGTCATGTCGAGCACTCCACGCCAGCACCCCACGCCTGAGGCCGAATGCCGGGTCCTTCACTGGTCCTCATCTTCCACGTCCGAACCCTCGTCGATCATGGAGGCCGGGTATTCATCATCGTCCTCGCCCTCGCTCTCGTCCTCGTCCTCTTCGGGCTCGGGAGGCGGAGCGGCCATTTTCTGCTTCTTGCCGCTGCTGCCGGCCGGCGCCGCCTTGGCCTTTCCGCCGCTATTGCTGCCGCCCACCTTGGCCTTGCCCGCCGTCTTATCCGCTGCCTTGTCCGCCGCCTTGTCGGCCTTGTCCGCCTCGCGCTGGCGCTTCTTGGTCTCCTTGTCACGCCTCTCGCGCGCTTCCTTCCGTCGGTCGGCCTCGAGCATCTTCAGTTTCGTCTCCACCTCGGTCACCTGAATCCGGAAGTCGCGCGCGGTCGCGCGTTTCATGTGGCGCAACAGGTCAACCTTGCACTTCACGCCCACCTTGACCACTTCGGCCTCGAACTTGTCGACGGCGAACACGAGCTCGGGGATGAGCCGCGCCTCGCGCTTGGCCCGCGTCGCCGACTTCGACTTCTCCTCCATCTGGCCCACGTAGGTGATCAGGTTGTACATGGCCGCGCACAGCGACTCCTCGCCGTTGAGCTTCGCGATCAGGCTCGTGTACGCCGCGGGCAGCTCGGGGCTCTTGCCCGCGAGTGCGGGCAGCGCAGGCAGCCATTTGATGAGCTGGATCTCGTGCTTGAAGATTGCGACGCAGCGCGCGATCAGCGGCTGCGCGTGCGCCGGCTCGAGTTGGCACTTGCACAGCAGCCGCAGGCACTCGACCACCGCCAGCTCTCGCTCGCAGATAGCGCTGTCGAGCGTGCCCGCGCCGCCGTCGTCGGCATGGGCCGCACCTACGCCCGCGCCGCCCGCACCGTCGCCCACGCCGACGAAGGCGTCCTCATCCGCGTCGAGAAACGTGTCGTCGTGGGCGAGATTGCGCGCGGCGAGCCGTTTGCGCACGGTGAGCGCGCGCTCGAGATCGAGCAGATCACACGTGAGTGCCTCGAGCAGCGGCGCCGTGAGCGCAGATGCATGCGCCTCGTTGGCAAGCAGTCCAAATGCGCCGATCTGCAGCGCCTTCTCCTTGCGACGTACCGAGCTCTCCTCCGCCTCGGCGAAGTTGTCTCCAAGCGTGCACAGCGCGAAGCGGCAGAGAGGGGCGGTGAGGCTCGTCGTGATCCCGTTTGCGCTTGCGCGGCGCGAGGCGGCGAGCGCAAACGCGAGCAGCGCTTGCGCGGGCACCGTGTGCGTGACGAGCTCATGGTTGAGGCACGAGCCCGATGCGACCCACTCCAGCACGGCGCCGAGCGCAGTGGGCGGCAGCGTGAGGGTCAGCCGGCGAGCGACGCGCAGTGCGGCCTCAGCCTCGTCGGAGGAATCCTGTTCGAGCATCCTCTCCACCACGGGGAGGAGCACGCCCGTCAGCGTCGCAAGCACTGCCGAGGCCGCCGCCGCTGGCGCACCGCCGCCGGCATGGCCGGCGGTGACACCATCAACGGCGTCGCGCTCGCCCTCGGCAACGTCTTCGTCCATGCGCTCGACGCAACCCTCCACCTCGTCGTCCGAGAGCGCCGTCTCGGGCACGACGGCGGCGAGGGCGTTGCTGAGCGCTCCGGGCGGCGCATGTGTAGCGATGAGGCAGAGTGTAGCGTCGAGCGCCTCGAGCAACAGCTGCAGCCGCGAGCGCACCGTCTCCTTCTTGGCAGCAGCGGCAGCGCCCGCTGCCTTGCACCCCTTGCCAACGCGGCCCTTAGCGGGCTTCTCCGCTGGCTGCGTCGCGCCCTTGGCCATCTTCTCGATCTTACCAGTGAGCGGGTTGACGTACGCGTCACGCATGCCGCTCGGGCTCTCCTTGCCGCCAACGGCCTCCGCGTGCGGCACCAGCGCCACGAGAAGCCCGAGCACGCGCCCTGCGCCTTCGATGGCCTCGGCACGCCCGCCATCGCCCGCGCCCGCGCCGCCGCCCGCCGCCGCGTTCTCATCGCCGAGGGCGGCGGCGCCATTGGCGGCAGCGAGCTCGGCATTGAGTGCGGCGGCCTGCGTGGCGATGGCCTTAAGCACGTGGCGCCCAAAGCGGCGCGAGGTCGCCGCCTTACCACCCTGCTGGCTCGCCTGCGTGCCAGCGGCCAGGGCTGCGCGACTTGCCTCGCCGTCGGCCAGCAGCGCCGCGAGCACGCGCGCGCACGCGTCGAGCGACAGGTCCGCCGGCAGCCACGGTGCGGGCGGCACGCGCTTGGCGTCGCCCACCTTGACCTTGCTCTCAGCGAGCTTGTCGCGCACGCTCGTGCCGAGGGCGAAGAGCTTGCGTGCGGCCTCAACGCCCGGGTCGCCGTCGGGGAAGGGCGCGTTCGCCTTCGCCGAGCACGCCGTCATCACGTGGCCCTGCGTCGGCATGAAGATGGGCGCGCCGGCCCGCCCGTGCGCGCCGTCGGCGGCCTCCTCGTCGGCGCCCACACCGATGTGGCAGAGCAGCGCATGATCGAGCAGCGCCTCGAGCGTCGCCGACACGAACGAGGCCGTCGCGAAGTGCTCGTGCCCGTCCGCGTCCTTCGCAGAGAGCACACTCTCGCCATGGAGCCCGAAGTGCTTGAGCGTACACGCACCGAGCCGCGTGATCAGCAGCCACATGCGCTGACGCGCGCCGTCGAGCACCTTGGCACTCGTGTCGTCGTCTGCATCGTCCGCGCCGGGGGGCGCGCCGGCGGCGTTGGAGGCCTGCTGCGCTTGCATGCATCGCGTGATGGCTTGGATGAGTTGCGGCAACGGCTCGACGATGGAGCATGTAGGCGGCTTGCCCTCAACCAGCGGCTCGGACTCGGCGTAGGCAAGGCACCGGTCGAGGCGCAGCGGCGTCGAGTGCAGCGCCGCCGTCGACATGTCGTCGTCCTCGTACACGTCCGTGTACTGCGCAAGCTGGCCAAGCAGGAGTTCGAAGATCATCGGCCGCAGATGGCGTTGCTCCTGGAATGCGGGCACCACGCCCGCATACAGCGCGCGCCGGATGGTGGGCTGCTGCGTGAGTGAGCGCCGGATGAAGCCGAGTACCTCGAGTTGGAAGCAGTTCCAGCCCGCGCCGCCTGCGGCCGTCGAGCTTCCGCCAGCGCCGCCGCCCGCTGCGCCCGCAGGGTCACTCGCGGTGGTGTGGAGAAGGAGCAGGAAGCCATGAACGGCGGTCAGGCGCGAGGGCTCGTCGCGCGAGAACATGGCCTTGCGCAGCAAGAGCACCAGGTGGTCCCGCAGCTCGGGCCGCTGCCGCTGCAGCGGCAGCAGCGAGGTGAGCATCGCTGTAGCCACGGGCGGCGGCAGCGCGAGCACGTACTCGAGCAGCTGCTTGAGTCGGTTGGCATGCTCGAGTACGGCGAGCGGCTGCAGGCGTACGAGCTCGTCGAGGGCCGCGACCCAGTGGCCCGCCGCGGGGCCGCGCCCGATGAGCCGATCGATGATCAGGTCGATGACCGCCGGGCGTACCATCGAATGCAGTCGGAAGAGGTCGAGAAGCGCCGAGCGCCCGATCAGTGCCATGCGCACCGCCACCGGCAGCAGCCGCGCGCCCGCACCTGCGCCACCACCGGCGACGGGCACGGCCGCAGCGCCCTCGACCCCTTCGGCGGCGGCGTCGGCGTCTGCATCGGCGAGGTCGACGCCGCCAGCGAGCTCACCGCCGACGCCGCCGCCACCCACGGCGCTAGCCACGGCGCTCGCGCCCCCCTTGGCTGGGCGTCCGAAAGCGGCGCCGCCAGTCTTCTTGGGTGGCTCGTCGAGGAGGGCGGCGGCGAGGTGGATGAGCGAGGGCACGATGTGGTCAAACGAGGCGGTGACGCTCGTGCGTACCGTGTGCGCGAGCAGTGCCTCGGGCGACAGGGGCGGCAGCTCTGACGTGGCGCTCGCGAGCCAGGGGGAGGCTGTCGCCCACGCGCGCAGCTCGAAGGCCTCGCGGAAGGTGGCGGCGAGGTGCTGCACGACGGGCTCGTGGAAGCGCTCACCCACGCGCGCGAGCGAGAGCAGCAGAGCGAACGAGAAGCGTCCGAGCGGCAGCTGGCCGGCCTTCACTTGCCGGAGCACGGCATGGCCGAGTGCCTGGTCCTGCTTGACGGCAAATTGGACATGGAGCAGCACGGTGCCCTGGACGAGCAGCCACGCCTCGCCTTCGACGCGCTCAAAGTGCGCATTGAGCGCGCGCAGCACGCCCGGCTTGCCCTCGGTGTCCGCGAGCAGCAGCAGCTGATACACGAGCGCGGGCATCTGCGTGGGCTCTACCTCGGCGAGCCGCGCGCTCATCTTGCCCACGAGCTTCCGGCGCGGCGGCGTGGGCAGGTTGATGTCGCGCAGTATCGTTGCGAGCGGTACGAGCGACGCGGCCGCCCACTGCGTGCGCAGCACGGTGCGCAGCGCGTATGCGACGATACCATCGCCGTCCTTGACGATCGTGCGCCCGTCCGCCATCGTCGTCGGCGCGCAGCCGTCGAGGGTTGCGAGGAGCGAGAGGATGGTCGGGAGCAGGTGGAAGGAGCGCGGCGCCGTCGGCAGCTTCAGCGCTGCGCCGAGGCCGCCGAGCACGCGGTCGAGCAGTGCGATCAGCGGGCGTGTGCCGAGTGCCTGCAGCTCACCGATCGCCCAGTCAGCCACTTTTTTGGCGGCTGCGTCGGTGGCGTCGCCGGAATCCAGCAGCACAACGACGGCAAACATCGTGCGCTCGAGGCGCACGCCCTTGTCAGCGACCTCCTGAAAGGCCGCCGGGAGCAGCTGTGGCAACCACGGCTGAATCTCACGAGCAGCCACCATCGCAGCCACCTCGTCGGCGGCTGCAGTGCTCAGCACCCGTGCGTCGGGCAGCCGGCTAAAGTTGGCAATCGAGGCCTGGACCGAGGCGAGGGTGCACGGGCCGGTATCATCGAAAAGATTGGCCGAATCCTGGCTGTTTTCTAAGTCCATCGTCGCCATGGCACGCGGAACGAGTTCAGAAGGCGGAACGCCATGGCTTTGATCAGAAGAGTATCAGAAGGCGGGAAGCTGCGGAGTCTTCGCGGTTTCGTCCCGGTTTTAGTAAGTCAAAGCGAACACTCAGCATTCGCCGCCTTGGGCTGTTGCGCAACCTTTCCACTGCCTTCCAAATTTGGGTGAAGACGACGGGACATGGCCGGTGCGCTGTCGGCGAAAGTGGCCGAGCCGAGCAGAGCAGGCCGCTGCGTCGACACTCCCGCATGGCGCAACCAATACGGCGGCACGTGCCAATCGTATGTGTCCCAAGGACACTGCGAGGACGGCCAGCTCCTACCGGGGCATGAATGGACCGATGGTGCCGAGTTTGGCCGACCGTCGCTCAACTGCTGTGGGTGTGGCAAGCCGCCAATGCTGCCCTCGCCGCCCTCGCCGCCGCCCTTGCCCTCGCCGCCCAAGTCGCCGCCGCCCAAGCCGCCGCCCTTGTCCTCGCCACCCAAGCCGCCGCCGCCGCCGCCGCCC
>Ga0210239_100957_pt1 | contig 24632 bp, 19 predicted proteins | sample ChrtobMetP5a_0mM_FD_155451 | JGI IMG/M metagenome (GOLD analysis project Ga0210239, IMG submission 155451) | Chrysochromulina tobin associated microbial communities from unialgal haptophyte culture, Seattle, Washington, United States - P5a_0mM | ecosystem: Host-associated > Algae > Haptophytes >... | reverse complement strand
TGCATGGGAGATGCGACCGCTCAAACGAGACAGAAACGCCGTCGGCGCCGAGACGGTGGAGTCTCGGATGCCAGTGAGGAGAAAAAGGTCAGTTCGTCGACTAAATCTGAGGCGTACAATGCCGTGCCCCCACGTAAGTCGTAACCCCCACCGGCCGACACTCGCGGTGGCGCAGGGGGCAGCCCGAACATCGTACGAACATCGTACGAACATCGTTTTGAGAGGGCTTGTTCCGCATAGGCCCGCATACGATCTTCTTACTTCTATGACAGCCATCATGTTGTCGCCCTGAACCTAAAAGATGTCCTAATTCATTGCTGAAAGACAGACGCGTTGCTCACGCAGACCGGCGCTCATCTGGATCTGCCAACTGCATCATCCAGCTCGAGCTCCTGTTTCCGAGTCTCCTGAGACTTAACTACGTTGCACGCCCCGACGAGTCAGCCGGCAGAAAGTCGGATCTTGTCGCCACAGCGCCAGAGTTGGGCGCTGTTGCTCGGCGGCGCGCCCACATCTGGCGTCGCGACCCCTGTGGGCTCGGCGGCGGTCGGCGGCGGTGTGATGGGAGTGAGTCGCACAACAACACGCCGTCCCATCTCGACGATCAGGCGAACGGCTACCAACCGAGCGGCCACGTACGCTGGCGGTGGCGGCGCGGGCAGCGAGGCGACGCCCGTGGCGGTACACCTCGCGGCCAGCTTGCTCACCGCCGCCTCCGCCAGCGCTGCAACCAGGATCATCTCCGTCTTTTCCTTAGCTGTCTCCTCGTGCTGCTCCCAAACGAAGCCGAGCGAGGTGTACAAGCCGAGCGCGGCCTTGTTTGCCTCGGAGCCGGCGATCTGCAAGTAGACATCCTTGGGCTTGCCCGACACGAGCGCAGCGCCCATCAGCTGGCGGCCCATTCCACACGAGCGATAGTCGGGCATCACCCACACGAAATCGATCGACAGGTCGGTAGTGCGCTTCTTCTGGTTGAAGCGGAGGGAGCGGCGGACGACGCCGACCGGCCGCCGGCCACCCTTGCGCGTCGGGACGGTGGCAACGAGCAAGTCGCGTGGGAAGAGCTGCTTGTCGCGCGATTCGAAGATCTTTGCGATGAAGTTCCTGTCGTGCTTCAGCTTCCGCAGGGCGCCGAGCACGTCGCCAAGCTCCTCGATCGAGGCGCTCGGTCCAATCTCGAAACCGTCGGGCAGCGTGCGGCGCTCGGAGTTGCCTGCGGTCCACGCGATGTAGTCCGCGCGCCGAGCCGACATCTCGTGCTCGTTGCGCACGTTCATATGATATGATGGCTGCTTCTACGCCTCTGTCCGCCGAGACTGTCTGTCCTGTCTCTCACTCACTCGCACGGCAAGCAACGCGCCTTGTGTCCAAACGCCGACGGTCAGACCTGCAGGTCAGACCTGGCCTTTGGAACGGACTTGATTTCATTATGAATTCACACCAACCCTCAAAGTTTCACAGGTGTGTCCCAGAAAGTCTGATTCACCCATGTGCTCGAATCACACTCATAAAAAATAAAAGAATCACACTCATAAAAAAGCCTTTCTTTTAAATTCCCCCCCTATCTCGCCGTCGCTCCCCATCGGAGAGGCAGAGGGCCGAGAGGGCCAGGGCCGAGTTGGTCATCCGGTCTCCGCGTCTCCCCCTCGGCGCTCAGCCATGCCCACATCCCTCAGCCGCGCCCACCATGGCGCCCACTCCCCGAGCCGCGCGCGAGCCCACTCCCGCGACGCTCTCGACGACCTGCCTGCGCTTCTCGACGGAGTTGAGGAAGGCGCCGTGGTCGAGACCCTCCCAGAGGACCGCGCGCAGCTCTCGCCGCAGCCCGTGCTCCTGCTCGCGTGCATTGATGGCCGCCTGCGCGTCGGCATAGATCGTCTCGCCGTCCACGTACCGATCGTGCTGTGCGACGAAGAGGGTGACATGCTGCTCGGGCGAGCGTACCCCACGGTCGAGGTCGTCCGCATCCAGCCAGAGCACATTCTCCCACCAGAAGAAGTTGCGCATGAGCACACCCACGAGCCGCGGGTCCGAGTGGATCAGATAGTCCTTGATCCGGCCAATCAACCGTCGCTTGGCGGAGATGCGTCGCTTGGCGGCGTTCTTCCCAAAGACGGCGGGCTCGTAGACAAAGCTCTTGCAAAGAGTGGACCGGTGCGCACCCACGCACACTGGGTCAACGAGCGTCGCAGAGCGCACGCACTCGCCCGCGTGCTTGAGCAAATGGGCCACCGCAAAGGTGCCGTACGAGTGCCCGATCACATCGGCTGTAAGTGATTTCCAAGTGCTGATCGCGGCCACGTCGTCGAGCATTGCGCGCACCATCAGCACGCTCACCGCCGGGTTGGCGCCATAGTCCACCGGCATGGTCAATCGAATGTGGGGCAACTCGACGGCGACGATCGTGCGCTCGCCGCCCGCATGGGCAGCGAGATCCGCCAAGAGCGGTGCGTAATTGACTGCGCGAGGGCGCGAGACGCGAAATACCAACGCGCAGCAAGTCAGTGCACGCGGCGGCGCGCGGGGCGGCGCGGCGGCGCGGCGAGCTGAACGGGCGCGGCACCGCCGCAGCTACAGTCGCATGGCGTGGAGCTCGTCAGGGGTGGAGTTCGTCAGGGTTCGTCAGGGTACGTCAGGGTTCGTCAGGGTGGAGTTCGTCAGGGTGGAGTACGTCAGGGTTGGAGCCCATGGAGCTTGTCAGGGGTGGAGTGCGGGCTCGATGGCTCAGGGGTCTGCAGCGCACCGCTGTACCCGAGCCCAATGCCATGGAACAGAACAATCGGAGGCGCTTCGGGCGCGTCCGGGCGGCTCGGCGGGCGATGCCAGTAGCGCAGTCGCTCGCCCGGGTGCTTGGCACTCTTCGCCGTGCGCGGCGCGAAGCCCAGCTCCCTTAGCATCCGCCATTGGCTCCATCGGCCAACTAGGAGCTGCGTGAGAAGGTAGAGGACCAGCGGTTTGTGCTTGGTGAAGGGAGCGAGCGGGTCGACGTTGGGGCGCATGCAGAAGAGGCCGCGCGTGCGCCCCTCATTCGGTGTGAGCGACGTCATTCGAGTCGAACCAAAGGGGCGGCCGCTGAGCTGCTCGAACGTGGCAATGTCCTCCTCCAACTCGGCGCGCTCGCCAGTCGAGCAAGCTTCCCAGGAGGCCCGGTTGAACCAGGCCCAAGCCAACCAGGTTTGCACAGCTTCGCGGTCGATTTCGTTCCATGGTGCGCCGTGGAACCATCCCGAGATGAAGCGCTGGCCACGTTCGGGCGTGGAGCCGTCCCCGAATTCAGTGCTCAAGATACGACTGACCTGCTTGCGGCGGAGCTCAGTAGTGAAGGCGGTCCCTGAAGGCGGACTCGTCTCGCTTGCAAAGAGTGGCGGCGGCACGCCGAGACGACTTTGCTGCGCGCGACTCCACACAAAGAAGGCCCCTTCCGCACAGAGGAAGCAAGCTGCAGCCCGTGCGGCGTTGCCATGAAGCATGTTGGTGAGCTATCGGAATCCGGACGAGAGGTAATCGCACGCGAGTGCGAGGTAACACGGGATCGGTTGGATTGCAATGAACTTGCCAATTCGATGAGCGAGCGAGCGAGCGTGCGTGCGAACGACGATGTCCTCGGGCCGGTGTGCAGAGGCGAGGCGACGACCCTGTGGGCTGGCGGAGATGAGATTGCGTTTTGATGAAACATGCAAAAATTCCTCATATTTGGAATTGTCTATTGTGAGATGGAAGCTGCATGATGATGATGAGACGGGGGCGTTGAGGTACAAAAAAGCTGTTTCGCGATCACGGGAGACGCACGGGGAGACGAGGATTGCTTTATTACCCCTCTGCTGGCTGCTGCGCTTTCATCGAACGAAGCAACGCGAATGGTCACCTCCAGCTATCGGCATGCTCGCATGCATGCTTGCAGCTTTGGCCTGTCGCGCCGCATCGCACGCCACGCCCAATAGATAGTCGGGTGCCGTAAGCCGCACATCGAGGCTGCTGCTGCTGCTGCTGCTGCTGCCGCTGCTGCCGCTGCTACCGCTACCGGTGCCAGGCGAGCGGCATACGAATGCGTCCCGGACATCGCGTAGGGCTTGTAGCTTGCCAAGCGCCTCGGCCTCGCTGATGGCCTCGAGCTGGTCGAGAACAGGGGCGAGGCGCTGGCGGACGGTTGTCTCGGAGACGAGGTAAGCGATCAAGCACCTGCTCAGAGGGATGGGATCTAATGAGATCTAATGGGATCTAATGAGATCTAATGAGCTCAGAGGGATGGGATCCTCATCAAAGCCCTGCATCAAAGGCCATCAGACTGGCGCTCAGAGGGTGGATCGCGCACCAATCCAGCCAGGATGTGTACGGCAGGAAGCGTGAGAGCCGCTGCCCCAGTCCATGCGACTCATCCATGGAAGCATTCAGGCGGGCCCGGTCGGGTGAGGGTCGCTTGGAATGCAGGGGCGGCACGACAATGATGGGGATGCAGCCACCCGCGCCGCCGATGGCCACCGCCTCCGCAATCTTCTTGGTCGACCAAGTGTCCCCGGGTGCGACCAAGCAGAAGCGATGGGCCATCGCTCGGCCTAGGTACGCGTCGTCTTGCTGCCCGTGTGCAGCCATGTGGCTGCGTCCATCGGTGTGGCCTTGGGCTGCGATGAAGCGGCGCGAGCTTGTGGCATCTGCTTCCATATCAGGTAGCTCGGACGTAAAGTTCACCAGCTCCAAGTAGGGTTTGCAGCGCTGCCGGAAGCTGCGTAGTGCCGCGCTGTCGGAGCGCGTACGGAGGAGGCTCGCGTCACAAGAGCTCTCCCTGCCGCAGCCGAGGGCGTGGCAATGCGTCCCAAGGAAGCTGACCAGCCCACTCACATGGCCATTGTACACGCTCCCCTGAACTGAGCGGATGCGCTCGAGCTTCGCCTCACCCTCGAGGGCGAGCGCGCGTCGGCGCAGCTCGAGGTCGCTCAGCAGGCACGTCCGATACGAGCCGATGGTGCACAGGATCGTCCATGAGGTGGCGGTGACGCGCGGGTCGCGCCTCAACTGCTTCCAGATGAGGTATCGCGTCGGCTTTATAAAGAGTTTCGGCACGTGCCCCGCGAAGAAGAGCAGCTTACGCCGCGACCACGGCACGATGGGCGGCGGTTGCTCTGTAGCGCCGCCAGCGCCGCCAGCGCCCGCGCGCTCCGCGTCCCCGGCCGCGTCCCCGGCCGTTGCTCCGTTGCCATCGCCGACCAGCCACGCAGGCGATGCGACCACGAAGGGCGTCACCTGCACGGAGGGCGGGTCGGCGCTGCGCATCGCCTCGGCGAGAGTGACAATGTTGCGCGGCTTGAAGGAGCCCCGGGTGTCCGCCCACGGCACACCACACATGTTTGCCTGGAGAACGACCAAGATTGCGCCGTCATCCCAGCTCGCATTGGCGGCGCCGTGCGGCCAGAGCGTTCGGTCGCTCAGCATCTTGTACCAATTCGTGCGGCGCATGAACGTCTTGCCCGCGACGCAAAAAAGCGAGAAGTTGGCCACTGCGACTACCAAATCTGCCTCGCTGCGAGTGTACGTTCTCCACGGCGAACGCTTGGCTGCCTCAGCGAGGTGCAGCTCCATGGCGTATTGGTGAGAAGGCCATGCCGCCGGCTGCCGGTGAGCCGCCAGCGGCTGATGCAGCTCGTGCACGTAGACCTTGCAGTGCTGCGCGGCGAGTACGTGGGTCGTGCTAGCCGCCCTCGACGTACGCATTTTCGTCAAGAGAAAAGCCTGGTATGTGCAGGATGCATGCCAAAAAATCGCTGGCTTTTTAGTATTTCGATCACCCCTATTAAGGCCAAAAGTTTTCACACGCGGTCGCCAGTTTTCACACATCGAGATTTCGCGCGAGAGCCACTTTTCACACGTCCATGCCTGTCAAAGGCAACGAGTACTACAAGACGCGCGTCGATGCACGACGATGGCAGTTATCGCTCGACCCGTTCGACCCGTCCACTCTCGCGCGTTGCACGCACGTCGCCAAGAGTTGGCTTGCGCTTTCGGACAATCCATCGGGCTCACCAATCCTCATGACGTATGCAACGAGCGTGGAGCCCCGATGGCTCCTCGGCCTTTCGGCGGCGAGTCACCGCGTGCCGCTAGTACTTGTTGGCCCGTCAATGCCCGCGTGGAAGTGGTATGAGGGCGGCGCGACGAGAAAGGTGCCCGGGGTGCTGCGAGCTCTCCAGGTTCTCCACGAGGTGCTGCCGCATGCTCCCGTTGCGCTCGTTGACAGCAGCGACCTGCTCATAGCGAATGAATTCATGCCGGAGCATGCGGAGCTCGTCCGCAACCTTGGCCCACAGTCCGTGATGGCTGGTGGAGAATGCAACAGCTGGCCAGTTTGCTACCGCAGCCTCTACGCTTCTCACCCCGAGTTCCAGCGATGCGTGGCGGCGCGGCACGCTCCGTGCTACCCTAATTTCGGCGTGCAGATCGCGCCCTCTCCGGGCACGCTGCGCGAGTACCTTCGCAGCCTGCTCTCCATGCTCGAGGCCACGCGCCGCCTGCCCACACCCGCTGAGCGCGGCTATGATCAGGCCGCGCTCCATCGGCTCTACCTCGGCCAAGGGGGAGTGGGCCAAGGGGGAGTGGCCAGCCCTCTGAACGACGAGGTGACCAAATATCGCACGAACCGCTCCGCAAGCGCTCCACTCGGCCCGCGGCTTCGAGTGGATGGCGAGTCGTCGCTCGTGCTTCAGCTGTGGAGTTGCAGTGCCGACGGTCCGAGCACACGTTCTCGTGGCGGCAAGGGAGGCTGGGAGTATTGCAGTGACGTGCGGCACGAGCCTCTTACGCGGATCTCGACGGTGACCGGCTCGGCACGCAGCGTGACGCTCCGGTACAATGGAAGTGAAGGCGTGGTCACACGGCCATGGCTGCTCCACGCCAACGGCCGGCATTCCCACATGGGCGCTCCCGCTCTGCAACGGCTCCTCCGACACTATGTGGGAGTGGCCCCGGGGCCGAGCTCGCTGCCGCCTGCGCAAGGCGAGCACGCTCGTGCAGCAGCGCTGCCGCTCATGCCGGACGATGTGCGATGGGGCCATCCGGTGCTCGTGCTCGAGTCGTATAGCGAGGGAGCGTGCTTCACGACCACGCTCGGCTGGCTTCTCAACAGGAGCAGCGCGGCATATTGACTCAATAGGAGCTGAGTCAAAGTGCGCGCGCCGTGGTCGCTTCATCAACAAACCAGTCTAAAATACTCGTATTGCTCGAAACTGCCTGACTGACTGACTGAGTGGCCCCAAACGATACAAGCAGTGAATAAACTCCCACCTGGAAGCCACAAGCTTATTTATCGTCGAACGTCAACAACATACAGCGCCTGTGGCTGAGTGCTGCTCATCTGTCAATGGTGCCTCGCTCCGATTGGGCGACATTTCCCAGCGTTCCGTGACGAGAGGGGACGCCGGAGGCGTCACAGAAGCCAGTTCGCATGCAATTTTGTTGAGGAGGATCGAGTAATTGGGTGCCCTATAGTCAGCTGCATGCAGCAGCAGACTGGGCCTCGATGCAGAGCGCCGCAGGTGTTGCAAAAGTGCGGCGCCGGGACGTCCTCGGGCTCGTTAATGTCGTCGGTCCATTGATTCATGGCATGGCTGCACCGTGGACTCAGTGACGTCGCTGCGTCGCATATGAGCCCTGGTGGTGTCTCCATGATTTCGTCGGCGCGCCATCGAGCCTCGTACCTCGGAGAGAAACAAAAGCCACCACTGGGTCGAGCCTCATCGACATCATCATCAACGTGCGCCGACTGTCCCCTTTGCCGAGTGGTCACGAGCCACGGCGGCAAAGCGTCACGGTCTTGTTCATCCGCATGGTTTGGAGAATAGCCCGCGCTCAGCACCCCCGCGCGCGCTCTAGGGAAAACCAAATTTGGGGTATCCGAGCATCTTTCGTGAGGGGCCCAACCCGGCGCCCGACCTACAAGGTGATGTTTCGTGAATTTTGCGAGCGCTTCGTTTTGTTTTCTTGCAGTTCACAAACAGAGCGCGTGCGGATCCGTGTGTGCTTGCAACTGTAGAGTGCTTTGCAGCTGAGTGCTTGCAGCTGATGTGCCTGGGCTGTACCAATCCAACAGTGGCTTTCACCTGGTTCGGTGCCTTTCTTGTGAATGCGGCCTTCATCATCCTCATCTCGTGGGGCGCCGCAGTCTTCTGGCCCGTCGGGCTTGCATTCGCCCTCTTCTACACCGCGCTCCTCTTCGGGGCGGCTATTTACGTGAAGAGGAGTCGCAAGGACATGCCCAGCTTTGTCACGGACATCCTCCTTCTGCTGGGCGTGATCGGCATCGGTGCAAGCGGATCACTGCTCTGCTTCAACTTGTTCGGATGTGGCGCGCCTCGATCGTACGGAGATGGCAGCGGCGGTGGTCTGATCCAGTGGAACTTCCCCGCTGGAGCTTCCAGTGATGCGGACATCTTGATTTGGGCGAACCAGCCATCCTGGCAACAGGGGAATGGGGCTAGTTTCGTTGTCCATCCTGTGACGACCGCTCTCTTCTTTCGCGGACAAACGGCGCCTGGCGTCGCGGAAGCTCCACAGGAGGTGCTCTGGATGGATCCGAGGCGGTCTGTCGCCCGCTCAGCTAGACGCGACGCTCACGTATCCGACACACCTCGTGATGATCGCGCAGCGGGTGTGCTTCGTCGCCGCTTCGGCAGTCCACTGTTACGCATCCGATGGCTCCAACTACACGACGATCAACTTCGCCAGTGCCAGCAACGCAAACCCGCGGGCGCTCAAAGCCAGCAACGGGAGCCTCTTCTTCAAGGCAGATGCTCCTTATGGCTATGCGGGCGAATTGGGCGTCGTGTACAGGTCAGACCCACCGTTCACCACGGCCACGCTACTGTCGGTACCGAACTCGGGCAGCGTGCCGCCGCCGTCACCCCCCGTGGCCCCAGGCACGGTGCCCGGCGGCGATGGGTGCGACAACGTGGTTGGCTTCCGAACGATGGCCATTGCTTTCCTTTTCATCACGTCGTTGCCGGTGCTACTCACCTCGGTGACGATCTGGTCTAAGCTTCGCATCCCCTCGATGTCCTTCGCTACCTTCTGTGGCGTCTCTGCCGTCGTCATCAACGTCTACGCCCTCATCGACCCCGCCGGCTCCGTCGCGGACATCTTCATCCGTTGGTGGTTCTTTGCGTTCAGCACGGCCTGGCTCGTCGTGTACGTGGTGCTCAAGCTGCAGAATCGCATCGACTTGACGACGTTCCGGTGGGCGGTGGATGTTGGCTGCATCGCATACGTCGCCTCGATGCACGCCATCGTCCACGTGCCCTTCACGACCGACTGGTGGCGCTGGGTCATCTACCAATTCACGATGCTCTTGCCGATGGTGATCCTCGCGCTCGTCTCGACGAACACGACGACCGGCCTGCCCACATTCCTCGTGGGCCTCGCCATCTTCGTCGATGCGTGGAAGATCACTATTGAGATGAGGTCATTCATGACTTCCGACCCCACGTTCCAGACCTTCATCACGTTCGCCTTCCTCGGTGGGATTGGGTTCGTCATCATCTTCGCCGCTATGTCTTACAACAAGTACAAGGACGCCATCACACAGGCAGTGGATCGCTTCGCCGCAACCTTTGTGCCAATGAGGAAGCCCTTCAAAACGCTTAATGAGGAAGCGATCCAAATGAGTTAATGGTCCATTCATAACGTGTGCAAAGTGGGCCTGGGCCGCGCCGCCGTGCGATGCACAGATGTGACCGGGCTGTCGCATGCCGTGCTGTCGTGAATATGTCGTGCGTGAAGATATGCGGTCCTGTAACAGTCCGTCGGGTCGATGTGTCGAAGCACGAAGGAGGCCGTGAGGCGTACTTTGAAGTCTATTCGCGGCAAGCAGTTCAAGTCGAGTCGACTTGACTTGCGTTGAGTTGACTTGAAAGTGCGTGCATGCAACCGTACGCGGTCCGAAAAGTTCTCGTATTCTCGTGTGAGCAAAACCGCTCTGCGAGCCGACCTCAGCGGACTTGTGATGGCTGACGATGCGGCGACCCTGCATCGCGCCGTGGAAAAGATTCGCGTCACGCACGCAGCTGCCCTGGCCGCGCTAGCGGCGTTCGAGCGCGCAATGCCGCCGATTCCACCGCGGCCGACCATCCGCTTTGGCCGACTAGGGGACGCCGTCATGGGGGACGTCACCACACTGCAGCCGTACTTCGTGCACGGCGCGGCAGACTCACAGAGCCCGCTGATCTTTTCTTCGGGGCCGGTTGAGCACGACTTCCTCACTAGCCATCGCGGCTACTCGCAGGACTGCCTCGATGACGACACGGCCACGCCCAAGGAACTCGTACTTAGCAAGCGCGCCGGCTGCCTGCACAATGTGGATGGCGTGTATGCTGCCATTCCATACCTGGCACCTCGCGCGCCCAGCGAGATGATTCGCTGCTATTGAGCAGAGGGCGGCGATGGGAAACGACATCCGAGAAGCGTGGCGTGTGTATCCACTTCTGACTGCTGTGGCACCTGCACACGCACACGAATCACGATCTCTCGACGCACGTGCGCAGTGCGGGCCGATAAAAAGTGTACAAGTGTGCGACCCGGACCAAATACTCCCCCCACCGCACACCCTGCTTACATTTAGATGGTTTCGACGAAATTCGTTTTTGAGACAATGCATCGAACGATGATACATGTCCGACCGACGGCTTACGGTCGACTTCTGATCCCGCCTCCCCGCTGGCAGTGCTGCGCCCGTGCACTCCTCACGTCAAGCTCTTCCGATCTCACGTGTCACATGCGGTCGCCCCAGATCGGCTGTATCCAACCGCCGTCCGACCGCCCGAGCCTCAAGCTCCAAACCAAGCCATCCCCACGTGAACGCCCACACACTCTCTATCCCTCATGTACCTGCTTCCTCCGCGCGCTACTTATATTCGCGCGCCGCCCGCTCCCACTTCGCTAACGCAGGGTTCGCCTTCATGCTCAGTTGCATTCATGGTGTGGTGATGTCGCCGTCTTGATCGGCGGCATGCATGGTCTAACCGTCACCAACCGTTCTCGGCTGCTCTCACCTTCCCAAGCCAACCGTCCTTGGCTCTCGATGCCTGTCACCACTCATCGGCGGTCTTCGCCAGTTTCACAGTCCGCCTATAACCATCCCTCTCCGCTGTGAATGTGTCCACGGGGAATAAACGGAAGCTGCCTGAGTCGGAGAGCCGTGTCGGTCTAGTGTCGGTCCGGGGAGCCCAGGCGCGGTCGAGACGAAAGGCCACCTGCGACAGCCGCCCGAAGGTAGGCTGAGCGCTCGTGAGCCACTGCGTTTGTAAGGAGGCGCCACAGGTAATGACAGCCCACCTCGGGACCCACTGAACCCTCGCGGTCGCCGCCGCCCACACGGCTGCGTCCTGGCGATGAGTTCCTGGCAGCCGTGAGCGCCCCCTGCCTTGCCGTCATAAGTCGCTCCCACGCCGTCGTGGGCATCCGCGTGGCACTCGTGCCCAGCGGGCCAGTCGAGGATGCATGCTCGGCGAGATGAGGGGGGCAAAGCTCGAGGATGGACGCAACATCGGCATCGCTCAGCTGGAGCGTCGGGCAAGCCTCGCGTAGCCTGGCAAGCAACTCGGAGAGGGCCACCGTGCGCTTTCCTTGCGTCTCCCATATTTGGAACACGCCCTGCAGCGCCCGCCTATGCCAGAGCATCGCCAGGATGAGGGGCGCTGGGAGCTCTGTGCCTCCGACTGAGACGCCAACCGCGGGGGTGGGCAGCATGACCACCGAGGCGACGAGCGGCTCGGGCACCATCACACCGGCACCCTTCAACGCATCGACCACCTGGTACCAGTTGGCGGCACTGCTGTTGCCTCCTGCGCCGTTCAAAGCGGCCGGGTACCGATATTGGATGGCCGCGGCGACGGCGGGTGCCGCGAGCTCAGCGCCCCCTCGAAGGGTGCGATCAAGGCTGCGACGACTGGCACTCGCCTCGCCGCCTCGCGGAGTCGCAGCATCGGCAGCACGCCTTGACTCCCAGTCCAAGCGTGCTTGGACTCGCGCTTGGACTCCGAGCGCCGCGCTCGGACTCGTGCCGACCATTCGAAACCTATCGCGCCTCATCCCATACGCATACTTCGATCCGTGCGAGCCTCGTGCTGAGCGCAACGAGAGGGCTCCGAGGGCCGAGTCGCCGACGTCGGCGTGGGCGAGCTCCCCGAGGTCCTCATACGCCGTCTCGAGGCTCATCGGGAGGCCCACGCCATCGAGGCAGCGCGCACCGCTCAGGATTGTGCGCACGAACACCGGCATATCGTCCAGCGTGAACGAGATCAGCTCCGCGTCGGCGGTGAGCCCGCGGGGCGCGGGCGGTGCCTCCGGCTCGGTCGGCAGGAGCGCTCGCATAAACTCATCGAGGGAGACCGTCTTGCTCTTATCGGCGTCGAGGCGCTCGAAGATCGCCTCGAACTGTTCGCGAGTCCTGCTCTCAAAGCGGCACGCTCCTTGCCGCACGACGCCGCCGAGCCCGAGGATGTTGCGCACGCTCTGGTTTGTGCGCACCGCCTTGATGACCTCGGTGCGGCTGAGCACACCGTCTCCATTCTTGTCGATGAGCCTGAAGGCCTCTTCGATCATGCCAGGGGTGACCTCCGAATGGAAACGCTGCAGAGCCTCAGCCTCACGCGATGTGCGCCGAGCAGTACGCTCCTCATGTTCTCGGCGCGTGGACTCGAGTAGAGAGGTGAGTCCACGCTTCCACTCCGCGAGTCCGGACCCATGTCCGGCGCCAGGAAGGTACACGGGGTCACGGCGCGGCTGCTCCACGGTTGGCGTCCGCGGCGGCTTGTTTGGCGACTGCGGCGGCTCGACTCTTAGTGCTGCCGGTAAGTGTAGTCGCGGTGTGGCTTGTTCGTCGATCTCGTCGAGGAAACGGGCGAGTCGTGTGGCTTGTTCGTCGATCCTGTCGAGGTACACGGGCACCGACTCGCTCTCGAGCTGGTGCGACGAGGCCACCGCGGCTTTGTGTATGGGCTCTGGAGCGACTTTGCGCATCGGCTCTGGAGCGCGGTAAGGAATCAAGCCCGGCAACAGGCTTTTGGTTGGAGGCGGCGAGGCCATGTGCATGGGACACTCTCGGATTTCGACGTTTCATCGAGAACTTTGCCAATGCATGTATTGATCCAATCGCAGACGACAACTCACACGCCTCTCTCCACATTCTGCCCACCCGCCGGCGCCGCCAACGACCGTCCACACGTGCGTGCGTGTGTGTGCTCTGTGCGAGCACCACCAGACCCTTGTTGTTGTTCGGTGTTCGGACCGCACCTACGCGCTACGGAGGCGGGTCACGACCTCACGTCCGGCCGCAGCGGCTCTCTCGCATCCTCCCTGACCGGACGGGGGGGTCGTTTTGTTGGATGTAGTTATCCGAACCGGAATACGCTGCATGCCTTTCTAAGGTACCCGATGCCTCTCTCGCCGTCTCAAGTCGAACCGTCGAGCTTACCCGTGAAGAGCGAGTCGTGCGGCGTGGGCCTCAGCTTCTTCATACGCGCGGCTATGCGATCGCGGGGCGGGATCGGCCCGCGCTCCGCCTTCTTCGGCGGGTCGGCCAAATAGCGGTGCGGCTTCGAGGGCCAAGCTTCCCGCGACGCCTCCGTCAGCTGCTCCTCCACCAAGTGGTAGCGCGTCTTCTGCTGTGCCTCACTGCTCGAGCCGTGCAAGTAGACGTAGGCCTTCTTGTAGTCGGGCTCCTGGAAGCGCACGCCGAGTTGGCGATTGATGCGCTTCTTGCCCTCGTAGATGGCCGTGTGCACGTGGCTCACTGGCATGTTGTACAGCCGGATGAGGTACTCCTTGATCTCAAACTTTGTCATCTTCGGCGAGACATGGAAGACCTCGACTTGCCGATCGAGCCAGTGCCGCGTGTGCAGGTTGGGGCTGCGCACGAGCTTGACAACCCAGTTAGGGAAGAGTTGGACCGGCATCCGCGCTGCTTGAGGTGTTTTGTGGACCCTCACCACGTGGTTCGTCTTCACATCAATCAGTCAGTCAGTCAGTTTCGTGGTTACAAATAGCTTGGAAAGGGGTGGGGGAGTACGTGCACGCGCTCACGCGTGCGTTGCCTTGGGCCGGTGTGTGGCCTTCGGTCGGCCGAAGATGAGCGTCTGGGGACACGCTGGTGCACGGAGCGCGCCTGCCAAAGTTGCATGCATTTCATTCACCACATCCCTTTTTTGGTACCTATTTGATGTTTCTGTTTCGATTTTTCGGTTTCAGACGCCCCTGCACCAAAATTCTCTCGAGACACTCAATGGACACTCTCAACTGCGCACCAGATGGCGCTTCCGTGCGCTCACGGTCACCCTCACGCTCGCTCGAGGTCGCACCCCAACACCCACCCACCACGCCCATCCGTGTTACCGAGAGTCAAGAACTGGTCATGACCCCAGACGTTGTTACGCCCGTCGATACGAGCTGCCCGGGCTGCCTGGCTCCTACGAGGCGTCTGAAGCACACATGTACGAAGGCACGCAGCGAGAACAAGCGGCACACTTCTCCCTCCGTCGATTCCCGCCATGCCAAGCGCTCGGGCACAGGGTCCGCACCCGCTCTCACGGCAACTGAAGCAGTCCAAATTTCAGGCTCCTCTTTGGCGATCGACTTTGGGAGTGACGTGGGCGTTCGCGCGGGCGAGATGCACGTGCTCTCAGAAGCACCTACGCATATTTCATCATCCTCTCTTGCGCCTACCCCATCGCACATGCCCGTGCCGACACCCACTTTGGAGCAAGGGGAGGCAACTGAAGTGGATGGCGACGTAGTCATGGCCGAGGGCGACGCGTTCGCTCGAGACACACGTATTGCTAACCAGGCGGTGGATGGCCTGGCGCCGAGGGCCTGCCAGCATGAGGTTGTGCCACCGCCGTCGCCTGCTCGTGTTCCCTCCGCCGAGGAGAACGATCACCTTTTTCTGCCGCCCGAGGGTTCGTTTGTATGCGTGGCTCTCCAGGATGGCGTGCTGCCGCCGGAGCTCCACGTGTTCACAAACATTGGAACCTGCATCGTCGTGACCCGCGTTGAGGCCCTGAGCCTTCCAGTGGTGGCGCGCGACCAGGAGCCCTCGTGGTCATGTGGCACATGTCGCCGTGGTCCCTTTGCTCGAGCCCGCGCACTTGCGTGCGTGCATTGCATGACGTGCGCGCCAATGGCCGAGGACGAGCTGCGTCGCCTCAAGGAGCAGCGCCGTCACGATGGGTGCGCTCAGCCCACCAGGACCCACAGCGTATTCTACGAGTGCAGGTGGACTTCCTGCCAACACACGTCTCATATTGTCTCTCTCGAATCCCGCACAGGGTGGCGCACGTCTCCAAGTACCAGCGCCGGCTCACAGCAGGTGTTCGTGAGCCGTTGTCGACAGCCGCAGCCGCACCAGGGTTGTACGATTCGCCGGCCACCACGAGCGGCGCCGCTGATGATATGGTCCTCGATGCCGTCGGCGCACTGCAAAGTGCACGTCGGCGGCCAGCCGCAGTCGTCTCTGGAGCACCCGTGGTGGGCGCAGGAGACGCCGAGCACCACCTGGCACTGCCGTCGCAGGTGCAGTGGTTTAGCGCGTGCCTTGTGATGCTCTCGTTGGGGGGCGTCCAACTCGTTGTACCCAACATGCAGGGCGCTGGCCTCATGTTGCCTCCGGCTATGTCAGCTCAACTACTTGCGAGTGCACTGGCGACCATGCTCGTGCTAGTACCACGGCTGGCGGGAAATGGCTCAGAAGCGTCCGATGCCGCACCTGTTGCGCCAGAAGTGGCTCCCGGTGAGGATGCTAGAATGCGCACCGCAGAACGCACACCGTCACCGCCACCATCGCATGTGACCGTCGCCGCTGAAGGCGCCCCAGGTGGACAGGCACTGCTTGTGTCAGCTCCACTGCAGATCGCCCACGCCGGCAACGTCCCTCACAACGTACCGCCGCCTGGAGCTCCACCACAACAGGAGAGCAGTGTCATCCCAAGTGTGCCACCGCACGTCCTGGCGCTGCGGGAGCTGCCTGTCACAGCAGCCCAGCGAGCGATAGTGCTCCTCGAGGCTTTGGTCAAACGCCGGCGTGAGCACGTGCATCGAGTGCTAGAGAGCCATTCGGTGCCCGACGAGCTCCGCGATCCGTACAACTTGACATGTGGTCTGAGAGGGGTGACTTTCATCGCTGATGTGCAAGGCCACTCAGCGGGCCGAGGCATATGGCGGCACGAGCTGAAACTCTTTAAATTGAGCACGAAGGGGACGAGAGTGGAGGCACCCTCTCTTGCTATGCTGCTGTCGAAGGTCGACGCACTCTCCGGTCTGAGCTTGCCGGAGTTGTTGGCGTCGTCAATGTCTGCCACATCAACTAGCCCTGCCCGTATGCCCACCGAGGCGACGCAGGCCGCCCACACGGCCGAGGGTGTTCTCCGCGGCTTGCCAATCGTGGCGGCCGTGCCATTGGAAACAGCACTCATCTCGAGCGGACTGCCTCCCACCGTGCCAGTTGTCTTGGCCGTTCCGTTGCCAACTTTGCCTGCGCCTCTGGATGGCGCCCTTGTAGCGCCGAGCCACCTGCCAGGACTGGCGGCTGCTCCAACCACGCTCGCGCGTCCGCCACATGTAAAGCCGAGCGCTGAGCGCCTCCTCGGCCTGCTGAAGTCGTACCTGTTATGCTGCACATGTGCCACGGCGGCTCGTGGCGCGGCGGCCGCCTTGGGCGTCCCTCCACAGGCCGACGCTTCGTGGATGGCCGACGACGAGCTTGTGAACGAGCTCCATGGGCTCCTGTCGCAAGAGGTGCTCTTTGTGTACGTGCGATGGATGGTCTTCGGGAGGCTCGTCCAAGTGGCACCCCACGGCGCCTCACTCGAAGCGCTCACGAGCCGTGCACAGGCGTCGTCCTCGTACCGGCTTCCGCTGCAGGCATTCGCGGCGGCATGTGCGCACCTGTGGAGGGCTCGCAGATCCGTGCAGGGCACCGACCGCTTGGTGTGGCCCGTGCACATCAAAGCGAATGACGACGAAGAGGGCCACGGACGCATCACAGCCGGGAGCCTGAACGTTTACATGAGAACGTTGCGAGGGTGGGCGAGGGGAGAGTCGATAGCATCAATAGTGCACAACGAGCAAGTCGAGGAGGCGTTGACCTTTGCACGGCGAGAGCTGCGATTGGCGCCACTGGCGAGCACGCCGCCCCTGGTGCACGCCATCGTGCGCGCGGCCTTTGAGCACCTGACGGCAAAGCACGACTGGGAGCTGCGTCTTGCGCTACGTCGCGGTCCCCCCGCGCTCACCACACCGTCTCACACCAAAATTCCAAATCTACTTTAGACCTTGCGGACTTCATACCAGATGTCATGTGAGCGTGCCCCCTCGGGCGGGCGCGTCCGCGTGAGCGACGCTGTACTGTGTGTCATGTTTTAGTCGCTGAACACACAAACTGTTTCCGCACACACATACGATTGGTGCCTGCCCATGACTGCATCGAATCACTCGATACGCACTCCCTGGCGTCCGAGCGCCGCCTGGACGCCTCGGATGCTCACACGGTCGGTGCCCACTCCCTCGGCGATGCTGACGGCCGCGGCGACGCCTGCGCCCTGCCCGGTGACGGTGCAGGCCATCATGTTGCGCATCGCAGCATGGGAGACCTTGTCGCCCGCAACACAGCGACCAGCCACGAGTAGGTTGTCGACATCGGGCGACTGCATGCACCTGAGCGGCACCTGAAAGTATCGTCCAGTGGTCGGCAGGATAAGGATATTGTACCCGTCGATGAACTCGGGGAAGATGCCGATCGAGTCCTCGAACCGCGCTTGGTTGCGTACGTCGTCGCTGCTGAGCTCGTACTTGCCGACGACCTTGCGCGTGTCCCGCACGCCGAGGGTCATCCCAAAATTGCGCAGCTTGCTCTTCTCGAAGCCGGGGACCGAATGACGAAGTGCAGCGAGCGCGTGCAGCGTCTGCGCACGCCCCTCCATCTCGGCATGCGTCAACTCGAAGGCGTTGCACCCGTCGACTCCAACCTGGTGGACGAGGTTGAGGTTGGTGGCCTCGCCTGCCTCCGACAGCGCCGACCATGTGCCGCACATGTCTCTGGTGATAGGGTTGGACGGGATGGCGCCGTCCTCGAGCGCGCGCTCAAACTCCTGCTGGAGGAAGGGCGAGCGCAAATGCTCCTCCTTCTCGGCCGTCTGCTGGCACCACTCGCCCCCGCGGCGTGACCATGTCTTATACGTGGCCGGGTGGCTCTCGGTGTACTCGAGGAAACGCTCCTTATTCACGCCCGAGCAGGAGAAGACGGAGGTGACCCCGAGCATGTCGCGGCGCTCTGGCACGGAGCATCGCGCCCCGGCGAGGTACGCCACGTCGGCATCGCCGGTGCAGTCGATGACACGCTTCGCGCGCACCGCCTGACGACCCGACTTGTTCTCGATTACGACGCCAGCGATCGCACGCCCCTCCTTGATGACGTCGACGACGTACGTGTGCAAGAGCGGGCGCACCTTTGCGGCGCGCAATAGCTCGTCGGCGACGACTTTGAAATACTCGGCGTCGAGGCACTCACTGCTGTTGAAGGGCCACTTGGTCGTGCCGCCCATGCGGGCCGCAAGACGTTCCATCTCGAGACCGATCCCTTCGCCTTCGACGACGCCCTCGTAGCGATACCAGCCCAGGGTCTCCATGCCGACAGTGGTGATGCAACCACCGAAACAGCCATAGCGTTCGATGAGCATCGTGTCCGCGCCGGCGCGAGAAGCTGCGATCGCGGCCGATAGGCCGGCAGGCCCACCTCCGACGACAAGGCAGTCGCACGTGGCGGCCACCGGAATCGTCCGTGGTGGCTCAACATAGTGATCACCAAAGGACACCACCCCCTTGAAGAGTCGTACACCTAACCCACACGCCACTTGCACGATCCTGAGAGGTAGGAGCCAGAGTGCGATCTGGCGGGCCGTGAAGTGGAGTGCTGGAAAACGGAGATCGAATGGATGTCTGGCAACCACCGTTCGCGCTGAAGAGGCTGTCGGCACGGTGCGCTCCGTGCGAATGCCAGACCAGCGTCTGATCATGCGCAGAGCGCAGGCCGTGTAGTCGACGTTCACGTTCATCCTTGCCGTGGCTTTGGCCGGCTACGAACCTTGATGTCAGGGACCGGACGGATCATTCCGAGCTATACAAACGAGGAAAAGCGAGCATTACGAAACTTGAAGAGGACGAAGCTGCCCTCGCACCGTGAATCATCTTCGCTATCATCGGCTGTGCGATGGTGTGGACGGGGAAAGTCCAAACCCGGGTATTCACGTTCACGGGTCGGCACCTCGTTCTCGCGAACACAAGCCGCGGTCTAGGAAGCCTCTCTTCCGGAAGACGTCCGTCTCGCTCGGTCTGAGCCGAAGCTCATCACATGGGAGACTCGCGTGGCGCCACTACCAATCTGCGAAGCTTGTCGCTTGATGCGCGCTCTGCCGCTACCGCACCCGCTACAGAGGCCGCAGCTGGAACTTTGACTGTGTCCGCAGTCACACCGAACTTGATGGCATGGAAGAGGCGTGCAGGCTCAAGAAAGGGAAATTCAGATTGGCGAGTTGAAGCACCTCCAGTACACGAATCCACGGAGCACGGTCTCCCATCTCATTTGGAACGCTCTGCCTCGAACCCGAATTTAGCGGAGATGGTTGCTGGACCTCATACTGACCAGCAAGCGCGACTTGTTGCCCTTGGTCTATCGGTATTGACGATCAAGACCCTCAAGCGCACGAATTCGAATCCAAATCTGGTCGGGTCGCTGCCGTCCGAGCAGTTGCATGAGCTGCGGTCGATTGGAGACACAGAGGCGTCGCGCCTGCCGACGCCCCAGCATGACGACGGCAGCAAGGCGCGAGGCCCCTCCAAGGACAGCAAGTCGCGTATCGCCAGCTCTGTGGCAGAATACTGCTCCATCGACTTGAAGATCCTCTCGCGCCAGCGGAAGGCCGCCAAATCCAAAGTGAACAAAGGCGAGACGACCGTCGGAGTGTTTGATTGGTCGGGTGCGGGGTACGCGCACCACAGCTTGACAATGAAGCAGCTCGTGACCTGGTTCCTGACCAAGTTCGGGCCCGAGTCGAGCGCCATGGTGAGCAGTCCGCTGCCCGTGCTCTCGGCTCGTGACCTTCGGATGCTCGAGTTCTATAAGCTCGGTGTGATGGAGAACCGAACGTCGAAGCCGCTGCTTGTGATGCGCCAGGGCTCGATCCTACTCGCCGTCCCGCATCTCAACATCTGCGCGATCATCGCACAGACGCACGGCTTCCTCTTCTACGGAGGAGCGACCAAGGAGGAGGCGACCGAGGGGAAGGAGAACACGTTCTCGCTCCTGTCGCGGATCGAAGAGAAGCGTCGAGCGGCGCTGGCCCAGCACGAGGCGCAGGACGAGAAGATGATCGAGGCGCAGGACGAGAAGAAGTCGGCGATCCACGGCACTTTTGGATACCAGGCCCTCGATGCGCTACTCCTCGAGCTGAACGATTTGTTGTTAGAGCGGAGCGAGGCACTTCTGAAGCAGGCCAAACGAGAAATCGAACTGCTACGTACCGAAGGGCGCGACGACGATGAGAAGCACGTACAGGAGAGGAGGGTCGACCTTGGCAAGCTCAAGTTTGAGCGACAGACGTGGTCAGCATGCGTCGAATACGTCGAGGAAATGCTCAATGATGCGATCGAGAAGGACTCGGCGGCGGCGGCGTTAGGCTTCTCCGACGACCCGGTCGCCGCCTCAGATGCCGAAGCCTTGCTCGATTCGCATCTGCACGTCCTCGCCTCGGCAAGCTCCGCGCTCGATAAAGCCTCGATCCACATGGACAACTTTGAGCGCGCGCTCCACAGGTGCATCTCGCCCGAACCTCCCTCAATCTCCACCCGATCCCCCCCACCCGCATCTGACTCGAGCGCTCGCCTGCTCAGCCGAGAGACCTCGATTAGGAACTCGCTCCTCCGCTGGGAGATCACGGTCTCCGCCTCCGGCGCCGGCTTGGCGTTTGGAGGTGTCCTGAGCGGCATCTTCGGTATGAATGTCTCACCCGGGTACGTCGCCCTCATACGCGCCCTTCTGCCTGCTCTGCCACCTGCCCTGCCACCTGCCCTCGTACCTGCCCTCTTACCTGCCCTCTTACCTGCCCTGCCACCTACCCTCTTACCTGCTCTTCTGCCTGCCCTCTTCCCTGCGCCTCATGCCTGCCCCTTTGCACAGGTACTTCATCTTCGCAGATGAAGATCCGTCCGGAGGTAATTTCCAGCGCTGCATCATAGGCATCTTCTTCGCCGTCTTCTCTATGTCCTTCTTCTTCATCTCGCTCCTCCATTTGAAACGTTGGCGGCATTGGGGGATGACGCTCATGAAGACGTGCTGCGGCTTGTTCAAGGGGCCGGAGGCGGCAGAGGATGAAGACGAATATGAATATGATTATGCGACCCAGCTCCGAAAGAAACTGGCCAGGGTTAAGCTGTCGGCGTCGGAAAGGTCGGATTCAGGTTTGGATGACAATGATCGAAAGAAACTGGCCAGGGATCTACCGGACCGTCAGATCGCAAAGACCAAGACATCGAAGCTCCTAGATAACAACATGCCGCGTTCTGTGGGTGTGTGGGGGAAGATCCGGCGCCATTTGAGGGAATATCGGGAGAGACGGCTGCTGAGGCGCACTTTGGCCACGTCCTCAGTCAAGGTAGGGAACACCTCCTCCAAGAGCCACTCCTCCCAGAGCACTGCCCAGGAGAGCATGCAATTTCCCGACGTCTCGCTCCAGCGCAGCAGCAAACCAATTCCAGAGCCCACGAAGAACAAAGCCGAGCCAGAGATCACGAAGAGCAAGTCAAAAGGTCACGACATGTACGATGCACGACTTGCAAGAGTTCACTCAGCAGTGAACGCTAGCCCAGGAGGTGTTCACTTGGTAGCAGGCTCGAGTATTTCAGTCGCTGCCGTCGTCGAGTCAGATGACGAGGACGAGGAAGAGCAGACAAACGGAGCACCAGCCTGCGTATCACCACCTAGCAGCTCTTGAGACTCTGAAAGTTCCGTGCGTCCAGGCTGTTCCGTACTCGTGTTTGGGTACAAACGTGACGGCTGTACTTCAGTATGAAACTATCGTACCGTGCACCGGTGCGTGTATTCTTGCGTTGGGCCCCGGTATCGTCCGTATTGCCCCGCCCATGCCCGCCCGACGATTAATCATTATATCGAGTATCGAACTATCGTAATATGTTGTAATATATGCTTGATTGTGAGCTACCAACGGGATATGCAAGGAACCAACCTCTTGATATCAGATGAATGATATCAGACGAGATATTATGAACGATATTAGGTTACATGTGCCGTGTTGCCCGTGTTCGATCAAACACTGTTCGCGCCTCCACTCGAGATTCGTCCACACATTCCAGAGGCCGATGCCAGACGTGATAGACGAGATCCGACGGTATGGCTATGCGACCCAATCCGATCCACGACGGTTTCCACGGTAGCTGCTCCCGGCTCCTCACGTGACGACAATGAAAAGAAGTCCGCAGAACCTACGGCATTACCTACTGCACGACGGGTAGAGATGAAGTGATGAAAAGTGATGAACCGAACGGGTACAATCATAGTATGCTGATCCAAGACCCGCCGTTTACCCGCCGTGGGGTCCCCGCTGGTCACTGAGTCACACTGAGTTCAGGTCGACTAGTGTGTGAATCGAGGTATACCTCCCTGGTCCCTCTACCCCTTTGGGTAAAAGACACCTCCCCTCGGCCAGATCACGTCTTGGCAGTGGGGTCGAGGTCGAGTTCGAATAGGAGCGCTCCCATCCGCTCAACTATCAGCTGCTGCGCCTCGGCGACCTCGGCCATGTCAGCTTCCAAAGCGTCGCGATCCAAGCCTGGCAGGCTGCCCGCGCCCAGCCGCACAAAGAACTCGTCCAGATCTGGCATCGCGTTCAGTCCCATCTTGAAGGTGGACTTGAGGATCCAATTATGGTGGGGCTCGAGCGTGCGCTTGTACGCGTCGGTCGCGACGGAGCTCAACGTGGCGCGTCGGTTGCGCGTGAGCCCCGCCAGCAGGGCCGTCTAGAGCACGAGGCGAGCGGCACTCAGCAGCGGCACTCACCGATGGCACTCATTAGCACTCATTAGCACTCATTAGCACTCGTTGGCACTCGTTGGCACTCGTCGGCACTCAGTAGCACTCAGTAGCACTCAGTAGCACTCAGTAGCACTCAGTAGCACTCAGTAGCACTCGATGGCACTCGTCAGTGGCACGCGATCTACTCACCTGGAAGGCGAGCGAGCGGCGCGCCCACACGAGAGCGATCGCCGCCGATGGGTCTTTCAGCACTCCCCCTGGCTTGTGGATGTTGGTGCCCAATTCGGCGCGTAGCAGCGCGCGCAAAGTGGCCGGCTGGCCGAGCTTGGCCCATGCGGTGCGCACCTGTGTGACAAGCAGCGGCACCCAGTGGCATCAGGAGAGTGACCCAGTGGCACTCGGTGGCACTCAGAGTGCATGAGAGGACGTGCGCACCTTCTCGAGGTTTGCAAGGTCGTTCTTGACGGCGGGCGCCATCAGTGATCCGAAACTCTCGCACACCGTGAGGGAGACACGGAAGGCCTCGAGCAACGAGTCCACTCTCAACTGATCACCAGCCTCAGCTACCTCGCCCGCGTCGCCGCTGCTGCCGCTGCCCCCGCGTGCTGCTGCCCAGGCAAGCGTCACCTTGTGCAGCATCGAGCGAGGGCGCGTGACCTCCGGGACGCTAGCCGGGACGTCGGTCGCTGGCTGGCTCGGCACAGCCGCGTCGCTTGCCGCATGCTCGGCTGCTTCGTATACTGGAGAGAGGGCGGCGAGTGGCGGCCGCGGCGGCCTGCTAGCTGATGAGGGGGGCTTGACGACCGTCTGCACGCTCAACGTTGCCACATGGCCCGCCACGTGAACGGCTGCCTGGACCTCGCTCATCTCGGGCACCACCTCCTTCACCTTCACGACCACTTCATGAGAGAGCTTCCTGAGCATCTCGAGCGCGTCGAGCGATGCGTAGTCGTCGACGTCGAAGCCGTCGTCGTCATCGTCTTCTAGCGGGTCCAGCGACAGCATGGAGCCCTGCGATGTGTTGCGCTGGTGCCCCGGACGCCTCCTGTTGGGCTTGTCGCTGCCAAAGTTCTCCATGTCGACGATGCCCGACGCGGCCGCCCAGCCCTCCTCCAGATCAGCTGGACGGGAGGAGTCGTCGCTGCCCAGGAGTACCTTGTGGTAGGTCGATCTGCGCCGGCGGCAGCACATACGCCAAAACAAGCCGGCCGCACCGATCATGCAAAGCACCAGCGCCACATACACAGTCAGTTCGCCGAAGCATTCCGTGAAGTCTGCCTTGCAGGAGAGTTGCCACGAGGACTGTTCGAGGCGCGCCGCCTTTTTGAGCGTGTGAGCATCGAACGGCATGTTGTCTTCCTCACATCCCGCTCGGCCGGTCGACGCCCTCTCTAATTCCGGGCGTTGAGTACTGTACCGTACGAATGCCGCTTGACCCCAACAGTTAAGCGGCCGTGAACTCAACGTGTGATGAGACTGTTGGCAGAGCTACCACAGGGGCCCAACCAGGGGGAAGGGGTATTGGGCATATGGGGGGCCGTGCGGACGCATACCGGGA
>Ga0210239_100920_pt1 | contig 25279 bp, 21 predicted proteins | sample ChrtobMetP5a_0mM_FD_155451 | JGI IMG/M metagenome (GOLD analysis project Ga0210239, IMG submission 155451) | Chrysochromulina tobin associated microbial communities from unialgal haptophyte culture, Seattle, Washington, United States - P5a_0mM | ecosystem: Host-associated > Algae > Haptophytes >... | reverse complement strand
CCCACCCTCCCCCGATATGGCAGCTGCTCGTGGTCGAGGGCGCCTTCCTTTCCAAATTTGGGGCGATGCGAGAATTCGACTTCCATGCGGCCCGCCTCATTCTCCTCGCGACGCTCCTCGGCAGGCGCGCCGTGATCCCCTCGATGCCCTGTGGGAAACAGTGGGCGATGGACTCGATGGAGCCACGTCATCTTCGCGGGCTCGAGGTGAGTGATTGCCTATGATTGCCTCTGATTGCCTCTGATTGCCTCTGATTGCCTCTGATTGTCTCTGATTGCCTATGATTGCCTATGATTGTCTATGGTTGCCTCTGATTGCTTGATGGAGCCACGTCATCTTCGCGGGCTCGAGGTGAGTGCCTCTGATTGCCTCTGATTGCCTCTGATTGCCACACATGGAATCTGATCGCCTCTGATCGCCTCTGCATGCACAGGTGGGCTGCGGGAAGCACAAGCAGTGCGTCTGGCTGCCCATGCCGCACTTCAAGGAGGCCTGGTGCTCGGGCGTCGACTTTCTCTACTCGATCGATTACGAAGGGATGCTCGACCAGGGCGAGATCGTCGCAGATCGCGATCTCCTCAGCCTCGGCGCTGAGGAGCTTCGGGTACTCCCCGCCGACACGGCGCCCGTCGGCGTGGGCGCCGTCCCGGGCGCCCTTCTCGGGCGCAAGACGGGCGAGCCGCTGCCGAGCGCCGTGTCGAGCGCGCGCGTGCTCAAGCTCGTGGGCGGTGCAGAGGGCGACCCGCTCGCGTGGCTGCCGTTGGATGGGTTCAAGGACGAGAGCTGGCGCGAGGGGGGCGGGCTGCCGTACAGGGTGGGGCAGGTACTCCAAAGGGGGCCGCTCGGGTTGACGAAGCCGCAGATGCAGATCATCAAGGACTGCATGAGCAGTCTCGCGAGCAGCAGGGACTAGAGTGCGGACTAGAGGCCGTGCTACGCGGCTAACCTTTGCCGCGCGTCTGCCGCGATCTGCCGCGCGTCTGCCGCGATCTGCCGCGATCTGGCCACCGCGCACCGGTCACGCACGCACGATCGCGTTGGTCGAAATGCAATTTGTGTACGATGAAGTGGAATCTGGAAATAATCAATAAGGTCGCATGCCACTACGTCACGCAAAAGCGTCCCTCGCAGCCTCGCACCTCGCGCTGGTCGCTGCGCGTGCGGTGAGCCCGGGTCGGGATCTCGGGAACTGCAGAGCCTACTGATCGAAGGGTAGCTCCTCTTCGTGCACACCAGCATATATGCCACAGAGCGAACGCGTCACGCAAGCACGCAGCAGCTCGATGCCTCCGCCTCCCCCCCCCGCGGGCGCGATGGCTCCGCCCACAGGAGACGCGCGCTCGGCATGGCGCGTCCGAGGCTCGGATTCTCCCGCGCCAGCAGCAGCCCGTCAAAGCACCGTCGCAGCGCCCACGCGGCGGCGTCGCCACCGTCACGGCGCTCGAGCTCCAGAGCTCGCGATCTCAAGAGCACCGAGCTAAGCACCGAGCTCGGCACGCCGGCATCGAGGCACTTGATCATCTCCTCGGCCGTGCGCCGGTAGATGTAGTAGCACGCCGCCTTGTTGCCGCGATTGTATGCGGGAGCTCCGAGGGAGATCGCGCCCTTGATTGCTTCCTTCATCGAGATCCCTCCCACGCCGCCGACGCCGACGCCGACGCCTCCGCCGGTACCTCCGCCGCCGCCACCGCCGCCTCCAGCAAGTGCGCCGGCTCGGAGCGGCCCGAGGCTGAGCTCGGCACGATCTCGACAGAGCTCGCTCCAGAGATCAGACACTGCGGGCATGCCGATGACGGGTAGCGAACCCCAACGGCCGTTCTCTTCGAGCCCGTCCATCGCGCGGCGCAGCGTCCACGCGCCTCGCGTGAAGGAGCCCGGAGGCACCCTGTAAAGCCCATCGGCCGCTTCAGAAGCTGCCCGGTCCAACGCCGCGTCCAGCACCGACTTGACCTCCTCATCCGCCACGTGCAGTACAAGCGCTTGGCACGTCGCGCGGTACAGACGGTAGCAGCCCTCGTGGTCGCCGCGGTTGTACGCGGGTGCGCCAAGCCCGATGGCAGCGCCGAGCGCGCGCGCGACGGTCGTCGAGCTCCCGAGGTTGCCGCCACCGTCGGAAACAGGCCGACCGACGGCAAAGGGCACTCGAGGATCGTTAGGAGCGACGGCGACGGCGGGAGTCGGTTGCGCCACGAGTGACTGTGGGCCGTTCAACAATACGCCTTGCACAACAGCTGGCGCACCGCTCGCCGTTGCCGACGGCGGCGGCGCAGGAGTGTCCAGCTCGTGCATGAGTTTGTAGCACGCCTCGATGCGAGCCGCGAGGGGTGCGTTCTCGAGGCCAGTCAAGCCAAGCCGCGCGCATGCATGAGCAGCCACGGCGGGTATCGGCTCAGACTCGGGCAGCCCAAAGTCGCGGCACAGAGCGGCCACCTTGTCAGCGAGGCTCATGGGGGGTCGGGCCGCCTTTTCCTGGAAGCTTCGAAATCACCGCAACTCTGATGATCTCTGGGATGGTCGCAACTGCGCCAGGTGAAGAGGGCCACGGCCCGCCCACGCAATTACCTAACAACGATCCCACAGCCCGTGGGGGGGGAAACTCCTGGTCCCTAAAGCTAAAAACTTGGCCTGAGTATAATTATCCAGTGGCAATTAAAGCTACCAGTACCACTTAAAGCTACCACCCCACAGCCCTGTGGGGGAGACTGGAGTGTCAGGCACCAAAAGCGGCAGGCGGGAAAAGTTGGCACCGTGGGATCATCGCTCGGACGCGTATTTACGCGCTAGCCTCTACGAAGTCGCCCGCCTTCCACTGGCCCTCCTTCTTTGTGCCGTCGGCAGAGGTCATCGTGCCCTGGCCCTCCTTCTTGTTCGCCATCCACTGGCCTTCATACACGTCGCCGGACGTGGCGAAGCTCTTCCTACCATGGCCCTCCTTATTGTCCGCCCTCCACTGGCCCTCATACACGTTGCCGCCAGCATTGCGGTACGTGCCCTGGCCCTCCCTCTTGTCCGCCATGTACTGACCCTCATACACGTCGCCGTTGGCATCGCTTTTCTTGCCCTGGCCCTCCCTCTTGTCCGCCTTGTACTGGCCCTCATACACGTCGCCGGTGGCAGAGCGGAACGTGCCCTGGCCCTCCCTCTTGCCCGCCTTGTACTGGCCCTCATACACGTCGCCGTTGGCATAGCGGAACGTGCCCTGGCCATCCTTATCGTCCGCCTTGTACTGGCCCTCATAAACGTCGCCGATGGCATAGCGGACCGTGCCCTGGCCCTCCCTCTTGCCCGCCATCCACTCGCCCTCATACATGTCGCCGCTGGTGTAGACCATCACGCCGCGCCCCTCCGGCTTGCCGTCCGCCCCCCTCTCGCCATCGCCAACAGGCTGTGCGCGGCAGTACGTATCCAGCGCGCGGCAGTACGTGCGCTTCTCCACGATCGGGTTGGCGAGGACGCGCCGGCACACCTTGTACATCGCGTGCCCCGCGCCGCTCTTCTTCGCGTCCATCATCTCTTTCAAGTGCAACTGCACCTCGCACACGTGGCCGTCCGTCATACCGACCGTGAACATCAGGTCCCTGTAGCCCTCGTCGGTCGGGTGCTTGAGGCGGTTCTTGAAGGTCAGCACCTTCTTGAAGGCCAGCACCCACGCCGCCGCGCGCTCCAAGCCCTCGGCCGAGGTGAAGACGATCGAGATGGCAGCGCAGTCGGTCACCTTGGACACATCGCCCTTGTACTTGGTCGCGAGCTTGAAATAGATGCGGCGCACCTTCTTGATGCGCCACTCGAGCACAACGCCCTCCTCGCCGCTCGCCTTGACGGCCTCGCCGCTCGCCTCGACGGCCTCCATGCCAAAATTCCAGAGCCTCTCCACCGAGGACAGCGCACCCTTGTACAAGCCGATGATGGTGAGCGACGTGCCGCCCGGCTGCGACGCCTTCTTCTGAGTCAGCTCCTCGAGGGCTTCGATGCGGTCGAGGGCGGCCGCGGCGCCCGGCGCGCGCGCGCGCGCCTTGTCGTACGCGGCCCCGTACTGCTGGACCATGGCCTCCTGAGCGCGCTTGACGACCGGCCGCAGCTTCCACATTTGCACGGGTTTGCCATCAATCTCGCCGAAGCTAAACATCCAGTCGGGGTCCACGCCGTTCGTCTCAAAATCGATGGTGCCCCAATCTGTCTCCTTGGCGAATCTCTCGTCATTCTCCTGATTCCATGCCTTTTCGCCTCCCCGGTTCTTGTAGCAGCGATCCTTGCCCTTGATGTTGCTGTGGTAGCTGTCAAAGGCATAGGGCCCTTCCTTCTCGTCCGGGATGACCGTGCCCGCGTCCACCAGCCGTGTGATCGTTTTGCTCGACGGCTTTGATCGGCTTAGTTTGTTGATGCTGCCAAGCGACGCCGCCGCCGCGCTCCTGAGCAAGGCGGCATCCGCTGCACTCTCCACCTTGCACCGCTTGAGCAGTGCGGCCGCAATGGCGACAATTGGATTCTCCGGCTGTGTCGAGAGGGCCTCATCAATGCTGGCCCCTATCTCATCCTCGATCTTCGTCTGGAAGTGCTTGAAGTACTTGAGTGCTACCTCCGACATCCCTTCTCCGTTACGTAGGGAGAGGGTCTTTTGCACGCTCGCTGAGGATGCGTGTCTTACGGGGTTGATGTCGAGGGTCGCCTCCGGAGCGACCTTAACCATGACGCGGACGAGGCCGGGACGAGGCGCGCAGAAAAGTCTGTTCAGGAAGAGGCTACTTGTAGTACGACCCTGTTAGTGGTCAGTGTGAAGTAAACTGGGCGGTTTCAATGCGTTTGGTGTCGACGGTTGGTGATGAAAGCGGTTCAACAAACTACACTGTTTGTGTGTGAATTTAAAACAGGACCACACAGTACAGCGGCGCTCATGCAGGCGCGTCCCCGGGAGGCGCGCTTACATGACTACTGGCAACAGTGAGTGAGTGAGTGAGTGAGACTACACAAAGGCAGTCCTGGTCCCTTGTAGACCACAAGACCAGGCGCTTAGGCTCATATCGCGGTGCCCGCCCCTTGGCATTGTCTCGTGTGTCTATCTCGTGTGTGTCTGGCTCACCGCCGGACAACCGCCGGACCCCGCGGTGTTCGTTTGCGGTAAAAGCGCCCCCTCGTCTACCCCGCGTCCGGCGTTTTGCATTCGATATTTGTGAATGGGGGCTCCCACGCAGCACGCTGACGCTGTGCGCGCTCCCGCGCCGGGCCGACCCCCCTGTGGAGAAAAGCTGGCGGAAAACCATGCGGAAACCACGGGGAGCGGTGTGGCACTGACAGTGGCAATAACCAATAAGCAATACATGGGCAATATTAGGCTCTCTGACAGCGTACTCGGGATAAATTCCCTCGGGATACAATCGTGATCGTTCGGCTCTCAGATAAGGCATAAGCTCTCAGAAAACCTCCGAAAAACGGTATTACGGTAAGTAGCTAGTAGGCCTCGACTTCTAGTAATATGGCGAGACCCCGCCGTTAAGCCATAAGCGTGCTGCCGTGCTGCTCCGCCACGAGCACGACCGTCCGACATGACGCCTCACATGTCCTGAACTATATAATATCTCGATTCTCGCCCCGTCCGCTGTCGGGCGGAGGAGAGTGACTCTGTGTGGTGAGGTACATTTGGTTGGCTCAATTATTGTCGTGAACGGAGGAGAATGATGAATGTGTAACTGTAAGGTACATTTGGGATGGGCTGCCTACGCGGCAGCTACGCGACCCCGGCCCACGTCAGGCTGGCCCTGCTGCTGCTGCTGCTCCGCGACGACGGCCGCCGCCGCCATGGTCGCCGCCTGCATGCCGGCCAGCTGCGCCTCCTCGCTGAAGGCGCCCTCGCCGAGCGCCTCGTACACGGTCGCGCACCTGTGGGGAAGGCGGAGAGGCGCCGTGGTGAGCACTTGCATGCGGAGCGCCACGTACGTACACGGTCGCGCACCGTCGGAAGACGCGCGCGCGCGCCTCGTGCGCCACGACACCAGGGACGCGCTCGGCGGCCGCGAGGCCATAGAGCTCCCGGACGAGCGCCACGAGCTGTGCCTCGCGCTCGGCGACGAGCGTGCCCAGCCGTTGGGCCTCAAGGCCCGTGTAGCTCCCCTTGAGATCCGCCTCCACCTGTGCATGCAATGAGGGAGGCCATCAGAGGCAATGAGGGAGGCAATCAGAGGCAATGAGGGAGGCAATCAGAGGCAATCCGATGCAATCATGGGGTCAGAAGCATGAGGGCGAGCTGCCTCGTCGGAGGCACTCAGTGGCACGCAGAGGCACTCACCTGCGCCGCCTCCATCTGGGTCAGCATGAGGGCGAGCTGCCTCTCTCGCATCCGAAGAGCTTCGCGCAGCTCGTCGCGATCTCCGACGAGCTCCTTGATCTCGACCGATCTGGCGTGCAGCTGCGCCTGCGTGCCCGCGAGCTCGGACGCGAGACGCGCCGCGTGCGCAGCCGACCCATCCGCGGCTGACTCGACGCGCCGGCTGAGGGACGTGTGCTGGTCGCGCAGGTCCTCGTACGACTGGATGAGCAGCACGAGGTCCGACTCGCGCTTGCGTAGCTTGGTCGCCGCCGCTGCAGGCAAGCGCTCGTGCAGCCGGGCCGCCTCAGAGGCAAGCAGAGGCAAGCAGAGGCACTCAGAGGCACTCAAAGGCAAACAGAATCACTCAGACGCACTCAGAAGCACTCAGAATCACTCAGAATCACTCAGAAGCACTCAGAGGCACTCAGAGGCATTCAGAGGCACTCAGTGGCGCTCACCTGCATGCAAGCGCTCGTGCAGCCGGGCCGTCTCAGAGGCACTCAGAGGCACTCAGTGGCACTCAGTGGCGTTCAGTGGCGCTCACCTGCATGCAAGCGCTCGTGCAGCTGGGCCGTCTCAGAATCACTCAGAGGCACTCAGTGGCACTCAGTGGCGCTCAGTGGCGCTCACCTGCATGCAAGCGCTCGTGCAGCTGGGCCGTCTCAGAATCACTCAGAGGCACTCAGAGGCAATAGGAGGCAAACAAAGGCGCTCACCTGCATGCAAGCGCTCGTGCAGCTGGGCCGCCTCCTCGGTGCACTTGAGTTCCGTCAGCAAGCTCTCCGTCGTCGTGTCGTGCAGCAGGCGCAGCTGGCCGATCGCCAGCCCGCCCGCCTCGGCCAATTGGAGGTTCGTCAACTCGCGCTCCATGGCTTCCGCTGAGAGGGCGAGCGCCTGCACGCGCTGGGTCACCACTCCAAAGACGACGCCCATCTCGGCAAAGGGCGCGGCGGCCGCCCACGTGTGCAGCGCCCAGCGCAGCGCGCCGTCGTCGATGAGCACCGTGAGCCGGCTGGTGACGCTCACGAGGGCGCTTGCATGCTGAGCGCCCTCGTGCGAGAGCAATCTCCGCTCGATCTCGATCTCGAAGGCGAGCTCGATGCCCTGCCGCTCGCGCTCGCCCTCGGCGAGCGCCGTGCTGAGCACCTTGAGCTCGCTCTGGGCGCGGCGCACCTGCGCCATCAGGCCGACGCGCAGCAGCTCCTTGCCCTCGAGCGCCGTCTTGAGCTGCTCGGACGCGAGCTCAAGCTCGGCCTCAAGCCCGCCCCCTTCGCGCAGCGAGGCGTTCTCGGCATGCATGCGCTGCAGCTGCGCCTCCATCGCGCCCGCAGCGTCCTTGGCGACCTTGAGCTCCTGCTGCAGCAGGTCCACCTCGAAGGCGCTCATCCGGACCGAGGTCGCGTCCGAGCGCAGTTTCGTCACTTCCTTCCTTAATTTGGAAGTTTCGGCGGTGAGGGCTTCGAGACGCCGCTGCTGCGCCTCGTTCCGTCGCGCGGCTTCGCTAGCCTCGGTCTCGAGCACGCCCAGGTACGCTTCCTGCGAGGCGGCGGCCTTGCGCGCGAGTCGTAACGACTCATTCGACTGCGCGCACTCGAGCTGCAGTGCCTCGTACTTGGCGAGAAGGTCCTGCTGCAGCCCGCCTCGCTGCACCGCCGCCGCCGCCGCCGCCGCCGCCGCCGCCGCCGCCGCCGCGCTGCCGCCGCCAGCGCCGCCCGCGCTCGCGGTGACGATGCGCTGCAGCTCGGCGCGCAATCTCGCGTTATCTCGCTCGGAGAGGTCGAGTGCGGTATGCATGCGCTCCATGCGGCGCCTCCACTCGTCAGTGGGGCGTTTCGTGGTGAGCTCGCGCATGAGCTCGCGCATCCGGTCACGACGCCAGTGTACCCACTCGGCCTCGCGCTGCGTCTCCTCGAGCTAGGGGGACGCGAGGGGGGGGGGGGGGCGGGGGGGGGGGGGGCGGAAGGGGGGTGGGGGCGTGAGCACAAGCATGCTGGCGGGAGGCTGCTGTGTCTTCTCGCGTGAGGCGCCGTGTTGGGCAATCAGAGGATGCCATCTGAGGCATGGAGAGGGTGCCATCTGAGGCATGGAGAGGGTGCCATCCGAGGCATGGAGAGGGTGCCATCCGAGGCCAGCTCAAAGCCCATCGGAGAGCTCATCAGGGAGGTCATCAGGGAGGCCATCAGAGATCATCATCCCACCTGCCGTCTCGTCGCCTCCACCTCGATCAAGGCAATCAGAGGTCATCAGGGAGGTCATCAGAGATCATCATCCCACCTGCCGTCTCGTCGCCTCCACCTCGATCAAGGCAATCAGAGGTCATCAGGGAGGCAATCAGAGATCATCATCCCACCTGCCGTCTCGTCGCCTCCACCTCGATCAAGGTAATCAGAGGTCATCAGGGAGGCAATCAGAGATCATCATCCCACCTGCCGTCTCGTCGCCTCCACCTCGATCAACGACGTCCTATGCGCCGCCTCCCTCGCCCGCATCTCCGTCTCTCTCGCCTGCCATATTTGGAGACACAATCAAGGGGGAGAGACCGTCAGTGGCTCCGACGCAATGAGACGCAATGAGACGCAATCAGATGGACGCAATCAGCATGCAATCAGATGGACGCAATCAGCATGCAATCAGCATGCAATCAGGCTCACATTGAGCCGTTGGACGCGCTGTGCATGCGCCTCTCGCTCCGCCTCGAGCGACGCCGCCATCGCGTCCAGTTTGATCTGTTGCTCCGTCAACTGCTTCCGAAGCGCCACGTCACCGGACGAGGCGTCGCCCACGACGGCGCCCGAGAGCACGTGGGTGGAGCTCGACGCGGCCGACGCGGCGGCGGCGGCGGCCGCAGTGCCGGCGGTGCCCGCGGTGGCGCTTGCGGGCTGCCGGGCGGGCGTCGTCGTGGGCAGTGGCGGCGCGAGGCCCTGCCAGATGAGAGGAACACGACGAGGCATTCGGTCATCGACCATCAGAGGTCATCAGCGGTCATCAGCGGTCATCAGCGGTCATCAGCGGTCATCAGCGGTCAGCCATGACGGAGGGCACTACGCGTATCAGACAGTGGTGATTGCTGAGCCACTCAGGGCCACTCAGAGCCACTCAGAGCCACTCAGAGCCACTCATAGCCCCTCAAAACCACTCCCACCTGCCGTGCCATCTCCTCCCGCAATCAGCATGCAATCAGCATGCAATCCGCATGCAATCCCACCTGCCGTGCCATCTCCTCCCGCTTGGCAGCCGCCTGTCGATCTAGCTGCTCCATCACCTCGAGCATGCCGCCGCCGCCCACGACGGCGCCCGCTATGGAAGAGGCCGCCGCTCGGAACGCATCGGCGAGCATGCCGCCACCGCCCACGACGGCGCCGCCACCGCCCACGACGGCGCCCCCGCCCCCGCCGCCGCCGTCGGGCGACTGATTGTCTGTCGATGAGGGGGCGGGCGCCGTCGTGGGCGCCGTCGTGGGCGCCATCGTGGGCGCCGTGGTGGGCGCCGTCGTGGGCGCGAGCGGCGGCGGCGCGTACGGCACCGCCGACTTGGTCGTCGGGGGAGGCTTGGTAGGCGGTTTGAATGGACCTGGCGGCAGCGGCGTCTTGGGCGGCAGCGCCGTCTTGGGCGGCAGCGGCGGTGGCGCGTAGGGGACGGCTGCCTTGCGGGGCGCCGTCTTGGGCTTTGACGGTCGCACCTGATGAGGGGCGCCATCAGAGCTCATCAGCTTGAATCAGAGGCCATCAGAAGGCCATCAGAAGGCCATCAGAGGGTCATCAGAAGGTCATGAGTGCTCATCAGAGCTCATCAGCGGTTCACCCATGTGGTTTCATCCGTCTCGACGTTCCAAAAATAGACGCGGCCGTCGTCAAGGCGTTCCTCCTCCCACCCATCGATCAAGTCCCCCTCCCCCACCACCCCCCCCTCGCCCTCGCCCTCGCCCTCGTCATCATAAGCGAAGCCGGCGTCGTCGTCGTCGACCAAAGGGGCGGCGGCGAAGGCGGCGCCACCTGCCGACGCCGCCGCCGACGACGCCGCCGCCGCCGCCGCGCTCGATGATGGCGCTGTGGCGGGCACATAGGCCCTTGCCGAATCACCATTAGCTGCTGCGGCCTCGCCCTCGCCCTCCTCGCCCCCCCCGTCCTCGCCCTCGCCCTCCTCAGGGAGATCGTCGGGGAGATCGTCGGGGAGATCGTCGGCGAGATCGTCGGCGAGATCGAAGACGACCGGTGGGACGAGACCCTCCGCTCGCGCCGTACCGGGCGCCGCCTCGAGATCGAGATCGAGATCGAGATCGAGCGAGCTCGCGCCCGTCTCGTGCGGTCGCAGCACGCCGGCCGCCGCCGCCGGTGGAAGCCGCCGCATCCCTTCGCCAGACGCCGCTGCCGCCGCCGCCGCCCCTGCCGCCGCCGCCCCCGCCGCCGCCGCCGCCGCCGCCGCCCCCGCCGCCGCCCCTGCCGCCGCGTCCTGTGTCACCTGGGAGGGGCTCAGCAGCGGTTCGAACTCCGCGGCCATCTGTTGGAACTCGGCGTCGTCGTCGCTCGAGGTCGGAGAGGGTGGCGGGAGCGCCGTACCGGGCACGTGAGAGGGCGGCGGGAGCGCCGTACCGGGCACATGAGCGGGTGGCGGGAGCGCCGTACCGGGCACGTTCGTCGAAGGCGCCGTGCCGGGCACGTGCATCGAAGGCGCGGCCGCCGGCGCGGCCGCCCCGTTGGGCGCCGTACCGGGCGCGGGCGCACTCGGCGCCGTGTCGGGCGCCCGTTGGCGGTCGGGGCGCCGTGTTGGGCGCGTCCATGAGGTCTCCCTGGTCGCCGCGTGGAAGTAGTACACGCGGCCGTCGGGCGCGCTCGTCGCCATCCACCCCTCGGGCAGCGCCGTGTCGGGTAGCGCCGTGTCGGGCAGCGCCGTATCAGGCAGCGCCGTATCGGGCAGCGCCGTATTGGGCAGCACCGTATCGGGTGGCGCCGTATCGGGCAGCACTCCGACCTCAGGTGCGGCGCCGTATCGGGCGCCGACCTCGGGCGCGGGCGCGAGGATCAACCCGTCGGGGGAGGGGGGATACCCGTCGGGGGAGGGGGGGATCGGTTCGGGGGAGGGGGGATACGCGTCGGGGGAGGGCATAGGCTCGGGCCCCCGTCGCACCCCGCGCAGCTCCGCGGCAAACGAGTCACTCGAGTCGTCCTCCTCCTCCTCGCCCTCCTCGCCCTCAAAGTCGTCGTCCTCCTCGCCCTCCTCCTCAGCGTCCCCGTCGTCCTCCTCCTCCCCCTCCTCCTCCTCGCCCTCCTCCCCCTCCTCCCCCTCAGCGCCCCCGTCGGGCGTCGTGCCGGGCGAACGCTCCTCGTCGTCATCGTACTCGTCGCGGCCGTCGACGTCGAAAAACTGGGCGCTTGCATGCAGGGCCGCGGCGCCGTGCTGGGCACTTGCATGCAGGGCCGCGGCGCCCGAGGGACCGGGCCGTGCCACCGAGGCTGCTGGGACGGCGCCGTGCTGGGCACTTGCATGCAGGTGGGGCCGTGCCACCGAGGCTGCTGCGCTCGCGACAGGTGGGGCTGTGACAGGTGGGGCTGTGACAGGTGGGGCTCTCTCGCCCTCCTCCTCCTCCTCCTCGTCCTCCTCTTCCCCCTCCTCCTCGTAGTAGTCGTCGTCGTCCATCTCCTCCATCTCCTCCATCTCCTCCATCTCCTCCGTCGCTCCAAAGCTCACCTCGGAGGCGGGGGCGGCCCGCGACTGCTCGGCAAACGTCACCCGCGGCGCCGGCGCCGCGGCCGCAGCGGGCTGCGGCGGCGCGGTGGCTTGCATGGCGGGCGCCGTGGCGGGCGCCGTGGCGGGCGCCGTGGCGGGCGCCGTGGCGGGCGCAGTGAAGGGCACTGGCGGCGCCGTGGCGGGCACTACCGGCGCCGTGGCGGGCACTGCAGGCTCGGTGGCTTGCAAGCCTGGCGCCGTGGCGGGCACTGCAGGCTCCTTCAGGGCGGTGGCGGGGGCAGCGGCGGCGACCATCGCAGCCGCGGGGCCTGCCACGGGGCGCGTCCATGAGGTCTCCCGGGTCGCCGCATGGAAGTAGTACACGCGGCCGTCGGGCGCACTCGTCGCCATCCACCCCTCGGGCAGCGCCGACTCCGGCGCAGGAACGCTGACCGGCGGGGCGGGTGGCGCTACCGCCGGCGAGCTGCTGCCCGGCGATTGGCGTGCGGCCTCGAGGCGCCGCAACACGTCCGCTCCGAGGGCGATCGCCGCGCCCGTGAGAGGGCGCGTCGACGACGTCGCCGCCGCCGGCGACGGTGCGGGCACCTCTGGCGTGGGCTCCGCTGCGTCGCTGCCCTCGTCGCTTTCAAATCCGCCGGGTGAGTAGAAGCTGCTCGGCTCGCCATCCCGCACGGCGGCAAGGCCTCGGGCCTCCGCCTCCAGATCAAACGAGTCGTCCGAACCGCCGTCGTCGAGGCCTCCGGCGCCGAGGCTGAATCCGCCCTCTCTGGGCTGCGCCGGCGCTCCGACCACATCGTCCTCGTCCTCCGAGAGGTCTGACAGCTGTCCAAGGTCCGCGGCGTCGACCGGCTCTCGGCGTCGAAACATTGGAGCGGTCCGTCCAGCTCCTCGCGCCTGGCGGGTAGTCGGCGTCCTCTTTTATACTGTGGTGTCTTGGGTGTCGAATTCTAAACATTGGCTGTGAACACACAACGCGTTGAGGGAGCTGCCGTGAAGTAAAGTCCGAGAGTATGGCCTGCAGTTACACTGGATTACAAACCTCACCCCTCCACACCAAGCGTGCAAACACCGCCTTTCGCTTTCCCGCTCTTTCCCGCTCGCGGCGACTCGACGCAATTTGCAATTTTGGGTGCGGCGCTTAGGGTGGGCGGTGCAAGGTTTCTTTTATTGTGGTTTGTGCGTGGAGATGCGCGTGTCGTGCTCGTGCGTTGTGGACACGCGTAGCTGGTGTGTGTACAGTGTACGAGCCGCGCCTGGGATGTGTTGACCCTCAGTTGCAGTTGTTCTGTGCGCACTGTATAGTCCACAATGCTCGTGAGGCCGGCAGCAGCTCAATGAACTTTTGGTGCAAAGCATAAGATGGCGCTGGGAGGCACTGCAGCAGATCTGAGAATGCTGTCATCGAAGCCGGCGGGCAGCGCGATCGACGTCAACGAGGAGCAGCCATAGAAGGCGCCCCCACCAAGGCTCTTGAGGCCGGCGGGCAGCTCGATCGATGTCATCGAGGAGCAGCCACTGAAGGTGCCCTCACCGATGCTCATGAGGCCAGCGGGCAGCGCGATCGACGTCATCGAGGAGCAGCCGTCGAAGGCGTGCAGACCGAGGCTTGTGAGGCCCACGGGCAGCGCGATCGACGTCAACGAGGAGCAGCCATAGAAGGCGCCCCAATCGATGCTCATGAGGCCAGCGGGCAGCTCAATCGATGTCATTGAGGAGCAGCCATAGAAGGCGCTCTCGCTGATGCTCGTGAGGCCGGCGGGCAGCTCGATCGATGTCATTGAGGAGCAGCCATGGAAGGCGTGCTCACCGATGCTCGTGAGGCCGGCGGGCAGCGCGACCGATGTCAATGAGGAGCAGCCATAGAAGGCGCCCCAATCGATGCTCATGAGGCCGGCGGGCAGCGCGACCGATGTCAATGAGGAGCAGCCATAGAAGGCGCCCCAATCGATGCTCATGAGGCCGGCGGGCAGCGCGACCGATGCCATTGAGGAGCAGCCATAGAAGGCGCTCTCGCTGATGCTCGTGAGGCCGGCGGGCAGCGCGATTGATGTCATGGAGGAGCAGCCATAGAAGGCGCTCCTACCGATGCTCATGAGGCCGGCAGGCAGCTTGATCGACGTCATCGAGGAGCAGCCCTGGAAGGCGTGCAGACCAAGGTTTGTGAGGCACACGGGCAGCTCAATCGATGTCATCGAGGAGCAGCCACGGAAGGTGCCCTCACCGATGCTCGTGAGGCCGGCGGGCAGCTCGATCAACGTCAACGAGGAGCAGCCACGGAAGGCGTGCTCACCGAGGCTCGTGAGGCCGGCGGGCAGCTCGATCGACGTCAACAAGGAGCAGCCCTCGAAGGCGCTCTCACTGAGGCCTGTGAGGCCGGCAGGCAGCTCGATCAACGTCATTGCAGAGCAGTGAGCGAAGGCGTGCTCACCGAGGCTCGTGAGGCCGGCGGGCAGCTCGATCGACGTCATCGAGGAGCAGCCATCGAAGGCGCCCCAATCGAGGCTCATGAGGCCGGCAGGCAGCTCGATCGACGTCATTGAGGAGCAGCCAGAGAAGGCGTGCTCACCGATGCTCATGAGGCCAGCAGGCAGCGCGATCGATGTCATCGAGGAGCAACCATAGAAGGTGCACTCACCGATGCTCATGAGGCCAGCGGGCAGCGCGATCGATGTCAATGAGGAGCAGCGAGCGAAGGCAAAACCACCGAGGCTCGTGAGGCCGGCAGGCAGCTCGATCGACGTCATCGAGGAGCAGCCACGGAAGGCGTGCTCACCGAGGCTCGTGAGGCCGGCGGGCAGCTCGATCGACGTCAACGAGGAGCAACCACGGAAGGCGCTCCTACCGATGCTCGTGAGGCCGGCGGGCATCGCGATCGACGTCATCGATGTGTCATCGCGGAACGCGCCTGGCGGCACGCGTGCCTCTCCGTCGCGCAGCGCGCACGTGGCGAGCAGCACCTCCATCGGCGCCTCGCCCTCGCCGCGGATGCACGCGCGCACCCCTGTCATCGGATACGACGGCGGACCCTCTTCATCCTCTTCCAATACATCCGAAGACTCCACATGCCTCAGCGCGGCCACGTCCACCTCGAAGCCGCCCAGCCCCGTCACCTTTGCCAGGTTGGGCAGCCCGTGCGACGCGTCGACCGCGTCGGCGATGAGGTGACCGGCGGCGCGGCTGTCTGAGAGGTCGAGCTCGGTCACCTCGACGAGGTTGCTCGTGAGCGGCAGGCCGACGCGTGCGCACAGCCGCGCGCACAGGACGCGCCGCGCCCGCGCGCGCCACGCGAGGCTCACGCCCTTGAGCGCGCGCAGCGTCGGCACGTCGGCGTCCGCGAGGGCGTCCTCGAGGGCGTCCTCGTTGACGAGCTGCGTCGAGAGCCAGCACACGGGCGCAGGCAGAGTGGGTGCGTCGGCCGCTCGCGGTGCAGTGGCGTCGTGCTGAGCGTCGTCGTGCGTGAAGATCGGCTCCTCCGTCGCCACCTGCCGCTCCGCCTCGGTAGGGAAGTCGCTCACGACGCCCAGCAGCCGCCCGAGCTCCGGGCCACTCTTGCCGGCGAGGTGGCCTGTGCACAGGGAACGCGAGAGGAGTCGGAGAAGCTCGTCGTCCACGTCGAGAAAGTGCGCGCCGTGCAACAGCTGCGCGAGCTGCGCGAGCGAGCACCCCTCCAGCGCCCTGCCGTCCTCCGCACCGCCCTCGGCGACGCGCGAAAGCGTGCGGAGCGCAGCCGCAGGCACCAGAGTGGCGAACGCCCCCTCGGCGCCGCCCGTGTCGCTCACCCAGTTGGCGAGCGCCGCCGATCGCGCCGCGGCCGAACGGGACCATGCGACCACCTCGCCCTCGGCGCTTCGCACCCTCACATCGCCGTCGTCGCCGTCGCCGCCCATATCATCGCCACCTCTGACGTCGCCGTCCCGAAGACGCTTCATGGTGCAGAACTTCTTTTCCCAAGAAAAGATAACAAAACAAGTGTTTTTGGCCCCGCCGGCGGCGAGGCTCGCGAGTGCTCGGTCTTCTGCAAGGGGGGAGCCTCGCTGCCCGCAAATTCACACCTGGAACCGTTAATGAAGTGTTCTTTTGGGGGACTCGATCGAAAACATGGAGTTGGTTTGGCAATCCGACTTGCGAACCATAGCGCGGTGCGGAAGCCCTTGCGCTTGCTGCTGTCAGGATGAGCATGTTCTCGCTGAGCATGCTCTCGAATCGCGGCCGTCCGAGCTCTTCGGACGCCGCCGAGATCGCAGGCTTGCCGTTCGCAGCGGCCCTCAACGTCAGCCCCGGCGTGCCGTCCTCGTCGAAGCAACGTGCGCGAGCGTCCAGCCCTCCTAAGCCGCCGCCCGTCGCAGTAGCCAGCCCACCGCGGCCGTCGACGCCGGACCAGCCGAGCCCGGCGGAGGCCTTCGCGAAGAAGTGGGAGGTGGAGCAGACCAAGAAGCAGATGCTTCTCGACGAGCTCGAGCTGGTGCGCGCGCAAGTCTCCGAGTTGCTCGAAGACCAGCGGCGCAGCGAGCATCTGAATGCGACGCCGTCCGAGCACATCGTGCTGTCCGCTCACCACGCCGGCGAGGCGCTCGCGCGCAGCCTCGCATGGTGCTGCGAATGGATGAGCGCCGTCCTCCGCGGATGCGTGGCCGGTGCCGCCGGCAGCCGCAGCCGGGCGGCCCGCCCTCTCCATGCGCTGCCTCGCGATGACGAGGAGGACTCGGTGGCGGGGCGGGCGAGCTCGCTGCTGGGCGAGGAGGGCGCGAACGACACGCACCTCGCCCGCAAGATGCGTCGGAGCGCGCCGGCGCGGGGCCTGGTGACGAAACCCGAGATTGCGTCCAAGGGCGGCGTGACGAAACCCGAGAGCGCATCCAAGGGCGGTGTGACGAAACCGAGCCCGAAGGGCGATCCGAAGCATGCGAGAGTTCCCGAGGATAACCCCGAGCTCGTGGCGGCGATGGGGCGTTGGTGCGCAGGCCACGTGTCCAAGCAGGTGCGTGCGATCTCGCTGCGATCTCGCTGCGATCTCGACACGATTGCAAAACCTCGACACGCCTCGACTCGCCTCTGCATGCCTCGAGTTACCTCGACTTGCCTCGAATGGCCTCGAATGGCCTCGAGTTGCCTCGCAGGCGTGGGATTTGAGCATGCCACTGATTGCATGCTGATTGCATGCTGATTGCATGCGGATTGCATGCTGATTGCATGCTGATTGCATGCTGATTGCATGTCGCAGGCGTGGGATCTGAGCATGCTCGTCCTCATCATCTACTCTTGCGTCGTGATTCCCTTCCGGATCGGCATGTCAGTACCGAACCCGACGGGCGTCAGCCAGGTGCGATCTGGCCCGAGATTGCGATCTGGCCCGAGATTGCACCTCTGATCGCACCTCCTTGCACCTCCTTGCGCCCGATGGTCCTCTCTGTGTGTGTGCCACGTGGCTTGCCATGTGACCCAAGTGACACGCGTGCCCCTCTGCAGACGATCGAGCGTTGCATCACGCTCCTATGATTGCCTCTGATGACCTCTGATGACCTCTGATTGCCTCTGATGACCGCTGATTGCCTCTGCAGACGATCGAGCGGTGCATCACGCTCCTCTTCATCGTCGACCTGTGCCTCAACTTCAACACCGCCTACCTCGACGGATCGCACTTCATCGTCGACCGGTCCCTGATCGCGCGTAACTACCTCATGGGATGGTTCTGGATCGATCTCGCCTCTTCGATCCCCTTCGAGGACCTTCTACACCTCTTAGTGCTCCTCACCGGCAACGAGGAGGCGTTCTCCGGTCAGCCAGATTGCTCTCAGCCTGCTCTGATGACCTCTGATGACCTCTGATGACCTCTTTTGACCTCTGTTGACCTCTGATGACCTCTGAGTGCCCTCTGAGTGCCCTCAGAATCCTCTGAGTGGGACCGATGCCCCTTCCTTATTAGGCAACCCGGCGGCCCTCAAACTCCTTCGTGGCCTACGCCTTGTGCGACTGCTGCGACTGCTCAAGCTGCTCAAGCTGCAGCAGCACATCGATACACTCGAGGACTATCTCGAGGTTGACCTCGGCTTCTTACAGGTGCCACTGATTGCCACTGATGGCCACTGATTGCCACTCGAGGACTATCTCGAGGTTGACCTCGGCTTCTTACAGGTGCCACTGATTGCCACTGATTGCCACTGATTGCCCCTCGAGGACTATCTCGAGGTTGACCTCGGCTTCTTACAGGTGCCACTGATTGCCACTGATTGCCCCTCGAGGACTATCTCGAGGTTGACCTCGGCTCCTTACAGGTGCCACTGATTGCCACTGATTGCCACTTGATTGCCACTTGTTTGCACCTCGATGACATCTGAGTGCGCCCGAGTGCATCTAAGTACGCCTGAGTGCATCTGAGTGCGCCTGCTAGCACCCCTCGATTGCATGCGCATGCAGATCCTCAAGATCGTCACTGATTGCCACTGATTGCATGCGCGTGCAGATCCTCAAGATGGTCACTGATTGCCACTGATTGCCACTGATTGCATGCGCGTGCAGATCCTCAAGATGGTCACTGATTGCCACTGATTGCCACTGATTGCATGCGCGTGCAGATCCTCAAGATGGTCGCTATGATCCTCTACCTGATGCATATCCTCGGCTGCTTTTGGTTCTTCGTCGCGACCAACTCGGGCTATGAGGGCACGCTCGAGGCCGGTGACACGTGGCTCGCGAGGTACCACTGATTGCAACTGATTGCCACTTGAGTGCACTGATTGCCACTCGATGCCGGTGACACGTGGCTCGCGAGGTACGATGGCGGCTCAGGGCTCACCATCCCCCTCGGCATGCAAGTGCTCACCACGACGCCCGGACTCCCCACAGGTACGATGGCGGCTCAGGGCTCACCGCCCCTCTCGAGACCCAGTACCTCTTCTCCATCTACTGGGCGCTGATGACGCTCACCACCGTCGGCTACGGCGACATCACACCCGCCAACGACTCCGAGCGCCTGTAATCACTGATTGCCACTGATTGCCTCATGAGCGCCTGTAATCACACCCGCCAACGACTCCGAGCGCCTGTAATCACTGATTGCCACTGATTGCCTCATGAGCGCCTGTAATCACACCCGCCAACGACTCCGAACGCCTGTGCGCTTCCCGCGCTCTGCCCTCGAGATCGCCTCCTGATCGCATCGAGATCGCATCGAGATCGCATCGTGATTGCATCGAGATCGCATCGAGATCGCATCGTGATCGCATCGTGATTGCATCGAGATTGCCTCATGGTGTCCCCCTTGCGCGCTCGGCTCCCTGCTGCTCGGCGCGCTCGGCCTCGGCATGCAAGTGCTCACCACGACGCCCCCCCCTCTTCCCCACAGGTACGCGCTCGGCTCCCTGCTGCTCGGCGCGCTCGTCTTCGGCTTCATGCTCTCGTCGATCGGCGGCTTAGTCAAGGGCCTCGATAAGGAGAATATCCGGCTGCAGCACAAGATGGATGAGGTCAAGGAGTTCACCAGATGGCATAAGATGCCTAGTGACCTCTCCTCGCGCGTGCGCAAGTAGGAGGATTGCTGATGACCTCTAATGACCACTGATGACCTCTGATGACCTCTGATGACCGCTGATGACCTCTGATTGCCTCCCTCATCAAGCACGCTTGGCTCGGGCGGGGCCACGAATGACCACAGAGTGCACCTCCGACGACCTCTTGAGTGCTTCCGTTGGCCCCCTCCTCCTCCCCAGGTACTACGAGTTCTATTACCACTGATGACCACTGATGACCTCTGATGACGTCTGATTACCTCCCTCCTCAGGTACTACGAGTTCTACTACCAGAAGCTCTCCTCGTTGCCCGAGGAGGTGATCCTAGCGCGCGCGCCCAGCTCGCCCTCGGCATGCAAGTGCTCACCACGACGCCCCCCCACCACCCTCTTCCCCACAGGTGATCCTAGCCGACATGTCGCCCGAGCTCAAGGCATGCAAGTGCTCACCACGGCGCCCCCTCACCCTCTTCCCCACAGGTGATCCTAGCCGACATGTCGCCCGAGCTCAAGGCCGACGTCATGGCACACCTGCTCGCGCGCTCGGTCAGCCAGATCCCTTTCTTTTACGTGCCCGTGCTCGGCGCGAGCGAGCCCGCGCCGCCCGACACGGCGTTCCAAATGGCCATCTACCCGCTCTTGAAGCCCGTCGTGCGCGAGGCGAAGGAGATCATCATCTCGCGCGGAGATGCACTCTCCGACCTGACCTTCGTGCACAAGGGCACGGTGCATGCCTACGGCCTCTGGAACGCCGCACGCCAGCTACGGCCACCCCATATTAGGCAACCCGAGTGGGCAGGCGGCCATCCCATCTTAGGCAGCGGGTCGGCGCTCAGGACGACGCGGCGTGTCATCGGCCCGCGGACCGCGCGGGTGCTCGCCGACGAGGAGGAGCTCGCGCTCAGGACGGCGCCCAGCTTCGGCCGGCCGTTGCTGACGCTGGCCGAAACGGGCGCGCTGCTGAGCGAGGGCGCGCTCACGGAGACGCCGACGAAGATGGCGTACATGGCGGTGCTGCGGACCGAACTGGTGCTGATGGCGCGGTCAGACCTGCTCAAAGTCCTGGACGACTTCCCACACGCGCGTTATGAGATTGGAGCCTTCATCAAGGCGGAGATGCTCGAGCGCCTCAAGATGACCTACTTCTCCCTCCGCTTCCAGGTGACGAACCCGTGCTGATGGAGCCCTGATTGCGGTGACGAACCTTTGCGTGGAGCCCTGATTGCGGTGACGAACCTTCGCGCGGAGCCTGGATGAAGCCTTTGGTTGGCCAACGGCCCGATTGCCCCACTCATCACCTCTGATGACGACCTCTGATGATGACGATGATGACCTCTGATTGCCCCCCCCCCCCCTAAACAGGTGCGCGAGGCGTACGTCATCTGTGACGAGGAGGTCCGCGCGGTCCGCCTCGCGTACCGCGAGAACAGCTCCAATTACGTCGCCAGCTTCAACCTCCTCCAGATGGGCGCCTTGCGTCTCCAGATGGGATGGCTCAAACGGCAGATCCAGAAGCTGGCGTCCACGCCCGCGACGGCGCTCGTCCCGTGCATCTATGGAGCGCCGCCGCGGGCGCCGCCTGCTCCTGCGGCGCATCGGCCGCGCACGCCGACGAAGCTCACCATCGAAGCTCTGGACCGCCTAGTGGGGAGTGGAATGGGCGTCATGTTGGGCGTCGCTCCCTTTGGTGGCGCCATGTTGGGCATCGCTCCCTTTGGTGGCGCGCTCCTCCCGCGGATCCACTCGCCACGCACTAGCCAAGCGGACGCGGCCGCTGCGCTGTCTGCAACGGACCGAGGGCGCATCGACGAGATGACGAAACTCGCGGGCAGCGGCAGCGGCAGCGGCAGCGCGCGCCAACTGGTCGGGAGCGCGAGGTCGCAATCTGGGAGCGCGAGGTCGCTATCTGGGAGCGCGAGGTCGTACTCTGCGCGGGCGGCGGTGCGCGATCTCTCCGTGCGAGATCGCAGCCCGGCGCGCCTGCAGAGGGTCGACGAGGAGGAGGCGGCCCTCGAGCGCAGCGCCGTCCCGGGCGGTGCTGGGGCCGTCGCCGCCTCCTCGGAGGCGCTACACGGCTTGCGACAGGTCGAGGCCAAGCTAGGAGACGACGAGGCTCGCCTCGCTCTCTTGAACGAGAAGCTCGCGTCCCTGCTCCGGTAGCGCGCCGTCGTGGGCGCACCTGCCCCTTTTGCTCGCCGCAGGGCGTCGGAACACGTGGCAACACTGCCGGTCCGATCGTGCAACACTGCCAGTGTTGCCAGTGTTGCACGACGTCCGATCGGATCTGGCAACACTGCCGGTCCGATCGTGCTTTCGGGAGGGTGGCCCGCCCGCCCGCCCCTTTTCAGAACGCCACCTCTACCGTCCGTGCTGTGACACCTCTGCCATGTGGGTTCGGGATCTGCAGGATCGATTGTGTGTTATAGGGTTAGGGCTTAGGGACCCGCGCACGTGATCGTGTAAGACCTGCTCACGTGATCAGCTGATGATATGTGCAATTCCAACTCGTTTCTCAGGACGGGAGGCAGGTGCGGCCGAGCTCAGAGCTTCCCAGATCCCAGGACGGAGCGCTACGTAAGCAGCAGTAAGGGACGTCGAGATACTAAGGCGGTCTCCGCTCTAGCTCGTACGACCCAAATGTACTTTACGTGAACCTACCGCGCTCCAGCCTCCACGGAGACCGCACGCAGCACCCAGCACGCACGCGCAGCACGTTCGCACAGAGCACGCACACACTGCACGCACACGCTCGCGGCACGCGCGCATCGTCCATTGATTCGGTATCATCTTACAACCGTTGGGGCGTTGCGCGTTGGCATGCGTTATCCCTTCTGCCGTTCTTTGTGTGTCCATCTTTGTGTGTCCATCTTTGTGTGTCCATCCTCGTGCACCTCAAATGCATACGTTTCTGGCTCACGAGGATGAAGGATACCAGTCTTGCCGCTCATGAATAATGCTGCTCATGGGACCAGTCACAATCATGCCGCTCCCCGGCGCGGGTGCCGTCGCGCCGAAGGGTGACAGCAACTCCTGGGACCGTCCTCGTCCATGGCCGGTGCCCAACACCCTCTCACTGCGCTGCGCCATCTGCGCGCTGAGGAACGTGGCCATGGGGCTGAGCGGCAAGATGGGCGGACGCGGCAATAGTTACGCTCGCCACAAGAACGAAGACGCGCGCATGAGCTTGCTTTTTGCCGCGAGAGCGAGCGCAAAAAACACCCAATCTATTTGAGGCAACTCCTGGCACATTCTTTCAGGTTGGTCACAGCAAAAACCCAAACGCAAACATTCGAAGATGCCGAAAGAGATGGAGCTCGTTCGACTCCGGCCGACGACTCTACACTCGAAAGAACCAACCTGTTTTATACATGTCGACGATGAAAAGGCTCCGTCACGTTCGACGTTGCCTCTCTGCAAGGCGCTACACGGCTTGCGACAGGTCGAGGCCAAGCTAGGAGACGAGGAGGCTCGCCTCGCTCTCTTGAACGAGAAGCTCGCGTCCCTGCTCGACCGGTATTACTCCGGTAGCGCGCCGTCGTGGGCGCACCAGCCCCTTTTGCTCACCGCAGGGCGTCGGACCTGGCAACACTGCCTAAACACTGCCGGTCCGATCGTGCAACGCTGCCAGTGTTGCAGTGTTGCACGACGTCCGAGCGGATCTGGCAACACTGCTGGGTGCTGGTCCGATCGTGCGCCGTGCTTTCGGGAGGGTGGCCCGCCCGCCCGCCCCTTTTCAGAACGCCACCTCTACCGTCCGTGCTGTGACACTTCTGCCATGTGGGTTCGGGATCTGCAGGATCGATTGTGTGTTATAGGGTTAGGGCTTAGGGACCCGCGCACGTGATCGTGTAAGACCCGCTCACGTGATCAGCTAATGATACATGTACATGTATGTGCAATTCCAACTCGTTTCTCAGGACGGGAGGCAGGTGCGGCCGAGCTCAGAGCTTCCCAGATCCCAGGACGGAGCGCGCTGCGTAAGCAGTAAGGGACGACATAGGCGGTCTCCGCTCTAGCTCGTACGGGGTATTCGGTTGCGCTGGTTTAGGTACTTGTGAGGTCAAGGGTGTGAGGTACTTGTGTGTTTCGACTAATTAGCTTGCTTGCTTGCCGCGCGCGCCTTCATTTCGCCGACCGCCTTCGAGCAGGCGCGGGGAGGCGCTCTGGGAGCGGGTGAAGGCAGGGTCGGGTTCGCTGGGGGCGGCCTCTTCTGAGTCGGCCGCGGGGAGCGGTCGGCTCCGGGCCTGCGGCTGTTGAGTCGGCCGCGGTTTCGGTCGTCGCGCTGACGTGCGGGTTGTGTGTTGTTGGTGGGTTTGGATGGTTGTGAGGTTCGTCTGTGTGGTCCGTGTGCCTTTGTGCGCCCGCGTGCCCCGTGTGCCCGTGTGTGTGTCCCGGCTCCCCCCGTTGTCTTTTTACCGGTACCGGTGCAGTTCCGGTCCGGTTTTGAAACCAATGCTCGCACGGCCTCCCATTACGCACAAGAATGGGGGATCACTCCTTGGGGGCGTCAAACACGGCATGGTCTTGCCCACGTTCTTGGCGTTGATGAGCGTGCCCGACCCACTGATGAGCGTGGCTCCACCGCCCCCGTTCATCATCGAGCCCATGCTGCCGCCGCGCGCAAAGCCCCCCAAGCTGGCCCCCACATCCCACGAGTGGGCCGTCCAGGCGGGCGGTGGATCGAGTGAGGCCGCAGGCCGCGCAATTGCGACCGATGGCGCAGGAGGGGCACTCGTGACCGGTCACTTCACGACTGCAGGTTTATTCGGCTCCAAGTCGCTCCTAAGCCGCGGCGGGGAAGACGCTTTCGTGATGCACGTGACGGCGTCAGGGGACATCGACTGGGCCGTCCAGGCGGGTGGCACGGGTATCAATGACGAAGCGCGCAGCTCGGGCATCGCGCACGATGGCGCGGGGGGCGCTTTCGTGACGGGAGTTTTCAGTGGCACGGCATCGTTCGGCGATACGTCACTCACAAGCCGCGGCTCTTTCGACGCTTTCGTGCTGCACGTGACGGCGTCGGGGCTCATCGACTGGGCCGTCCAGGCGGGAGGCGCGTCCTACGACCAAGGCTACGGCATTGCGCACGATGGCGCGAACGGTGGTGCTTTCGTGACGGGGTGCTTCGCTGGCGAAGCACACTTCGGCTCGTACGCCGTGACAAGCCGCGGCGTGCACTCCGTATTTGTGATGCACGTGACGGCGTCGGGCGTCATCGACTGGGTCGTCCAGGCGGGCGGCATGGGCACTGATAACTTCGGTCGCGGCATCGCACACGATGGCTCGGGGGGTGCTCTCGTGACGGGTACCTTCGATGGCAGCGCTTCACAACCATGCTTCTCCTCGACTTCATCAGCATGCCAAGCATGGTTCGGCTCGACCACGCTCGCAACCCATGGCGATCTCGACACCTTTGTGATGCACGTGACGGCGTCGGGGGTCATCGACTGGGCCGTCACGGCGGGTACCTCGACCCTTGATTGGGAGTGCATTCTCTGCGAAGTTTATGTCCTTGGCGTAGGCATCGCGCACGATGGCGCGGGGGGTGCTCTCGTGACGGGCGCATTCAAGGGCGAGGCATTCTTCGGTTCGAAATCACTCAAAAGCCGCGGCGGCATATACGACGACGTCTTCGTGATGCACGTGACGGCGTCGGGGGCCATCGACTGGGCCGTCCAGGCGGGCGGCGCGTCCTACGACCAAGGCAACGGCATCGCGCACGACGGCGCGGGCGGTGCTTTCGTGACGGGTGATTTCATGGGCGAAGCATCGTTCGGCTCGATGTCGCT
>Ga0210239_100906_pt1 | contig 25417 bp, 5 predicted proteins | sample ChrtobMetP5a_0mM_FD_155451 | JGI IMG/M metagenome (GOLD analysis project Ga0210239, IMG submission 155451) | Chrysochromulina tobin associated microbial communities from unialgal haptophyte culture, Seattle, Washington, United States - P5a_0mM | ecosystem: Host-associated > Algae > Haptophytes >... | reverse complement strand
CCCACGCCGCCCCCCAAACCCCCTCCCCCGCCGCCGCGGCCACCCTCGCCGCCGCCATCACCAGGCTTTCCGCCCCGCAGTCCACCGCCGCCGCCCATGTTTCCCGGGAGCCTCTTGGGCCTCTCGTTAACCCCCGCAGACTCGGGCCCCATCATCGCCGCCGTCGTGGGGAGCGCCGCCGTGCTCGTCGTCTTCGCCCTCCTCCTTGCGATCTACTACAGAGGCAACATGAAACGTCATCGGGCCAAGACCTTCGGTGGCCCCGCGCCCACCGGGGCCACCGAGCTGGCCCAGATCAACGTGAAGGAGAAGTACAAGCCCATCCCCATGAACCAGATCGCATACGGCGACGAGCTCGGCGCCGGCGCCTTCGGCGTCGTCTACAAGTGCACGTTCCAAGCGACAAAGTGCGCCATCAAGAAGCTGCACGAGAAGGAGGAGAAGTCGGAGCACCTCGCCAAGGCACTTATGGACGAGTTCCACGTGATGAGCGCGCTGCGCCACCCGAACGTGCTGCTCACGCTCGGCATCGCCGAGGACGCGGTCGGGGGCTCCAAGGGCATCGTCATGGAGCTCATGGAGGCCTCGCTCGCCGACGTGCTCTGCCTTTCTTCCTTCGAGCAGCACACCACGTGGGAAGGCTCTTTCTTCTCCATCGCCTCGGACGTGGCCAATGGCATGGCCTACATCCACTTCAACAACATGCTGCATCGCGACCTCAAGCCGGGCAATGTGCTCCTTGACGCTCAGTGGGTGGCCAAGATTGCCGACTTTGGCACCGTCTTCGACACGTCCGATGGCGCCGTCTCGGAGAAGGTTGACATCCAGGGCACGCCGCCCTACATGGCGCCTGAGATCGTCAAGTTGAATGAGTACGACAAACCGGTGGACGTGTGGGCCTTCGGGTGCGTGCTCGCGCACATGGGCTCCAAGCGCCCCCCGTACGCGTGGCTTCAGCACATCGAGACGCCCAAGCAGCTCCTCGAGGTAGTCAAGAACGGCGAGTACTCGCCGCTCGAGCTGCTCCTCGAGAGCACGACCACGCCGGACTCCATCAAAGACCTCGCCAAGAAGTGCTGCAACCCGGGTCCCATTCTGCGCCCGACCTTTGAGCAGATTGCGGGCATGGTCACCGCCGCCATCCCCGAGGGCGTCGACCCGCGCCCCGTGGCGCGCATCAAGAACAAGCGCCCGCTGCGCACCTCGCTGCCCGAGGGTCCAACCGGATCGTCGAGCGCAGGCATCCGGCCGTCGTCGATGGACCAATCGTACCGCGATAAGTTCAAGAACCGCTCCAAGTCGTCGCTCGAGAAGTCGTACCGCCCCAACACTGACGGGGCGGAGGAGAAGCCTGCGGGTATGGCCGAGAATCCTTCGCTCTTCCAGACCTTCTCGGACACGTTCCTCACGACCTTCACACCTGGCAAGGGGGCCAAAGAGTGAACAGCGACGGACGCATTCGCCTCATTTAACGCATAAGTTGACGGGTCTCGAAGACGCCTCATTTGAGATCCGCTGCCTACGCCGCCCCTGCACGCACGCTGTGCAGCGGTTGTCGGCGAGGCTGTGGTCGCGACGACCACGGGTTGGCCGATGGCCGATGGCCGATGTCTGCTTCCATATGTACCATATTATGGTTGATCCGCTAGCCACGCCGCCCCTGCACGCACGCTGTGCAGCGGCTGTCGGCGAGGCGTATCATGCATACGTCACCCCTGCACGCACGCTGTGCTTTGTCAAGTGTTGCCTAACTGTGTGCCGAGTGTGGGGGGGTGTTGGGGTCGAAGGGCCGGTTTGTTGCCAACTTCATGGTGTGCCCTTTAGTGCGAGCACCGCCGTGTCGTGTGTCACACCGTGTCAGCGATAACGGGATTATATAGTTATAGCAGACAGGTTTCCCGAACGGAATGTCAAAACCGACCCAGTTCGTGCTCTGGAGGGCGCTCTAGCTTCCGTTTTGCCTCCGCGGCCACGCGTCGGTTGCGTGGACTGGCGATGGCGCCTCCGGCCTTGCTCACAGGCGGGCTCCGGCCTGCGGGCTGCTGCCTCTTCGGGGGCGAGGGCTGGGCCTGCACCCACAGCTCGTGCCTGCTAGGCAGCGGCCCGAGATCATGCCGGGGGTGCGCGGCTTCCAAATATGGGTGGACGCCAGAGGCGTCTACCCGGGCGTCTTGCCACGGCGTCGACCACGGCGGCGGCAGGAGCCCGTAGTAGTAAGCGTTTGCAGGGTCAGAGCCGTAGGGAAAGCTGCCCGGCCCTGTGGTGAGCACTTGCATGCAAGGCGAAACGCTCGATAGGGAGTGCACCTTGGTCGGGCTGTAGGGAAAGCTGCCCGGCCACTGGATCGGTGGAGGTGCACGTGCTAGGCTCGTGCTCGCATGGCTCGCAGGGCTCCTGTGGTAGAACTCTGGAGGGCTTCTTTGGTCGTCTGTGGTCGCTCTGCCATCGAGGGCGATCAAGTGCGCGTGGCCATTCGGCCACTCGGAGCGCTCCATATTAGGCAGCTGCTCCTGGTGAGCTCCCTCGTCAGCCGCATGGGCCCGAGCCCCGATGTGCTGGCGCTCCTGAAGCCTGGCCTGAAGCCGGGTCGCCTCGATGGCCTCCGTGCTGTCGCTGAAGAGAGCATGACGCTCAACACGACGCGGCCCGGCTGGAGGGCTGGCTTGTGAGAGAGTGTGAGCGGGGATCGATGGCGAAGGTGTTGCCTGGGGCATTGAGGAGGCCCGGTAGTCGCCCTGCCGCTGGCGCTGCTGGCCGCTGGCACACTTTTGCTGCGCGCCCTGCACGCCCCCGCCCGCCCGCAGTGGCCCACCCGAGTGCCTGTCAGACGGCCTGTCGGGCGGAGACGAAACCGACGAAACCGACGAAACAGACGGCCTGTCGGGCGGAGACGGCTCACGGAGAAGTTCAGCCTCCGAAAAGCGGCTCTCGATCCGGAATCGGAGTTCCAGCCGAGCCACAGGGCTCTGGGGAGCTGAGATGGTACCCTCTGCTGTCGTCAACGACGCCGCCGCTGCAGGCGCCGATCCACTACTATCTGTCGCATGCACGAGTGCGAGGTGCATCGCTTGAGCGGCCGTGGCGGCGGCCACGGCGGCCTCGATGCGGAAAGAGTACACAAACTCGCCGGGCAGGCAGCAGAGGGTGGGCGAAGCCAAAGGAGCGCTTGGCCCTTCCCCTCGAGCCCCCCCTCGTGCATTCCCCCCCCCTCGTGCATTGCCCCCCCCTCGTGCATTGCCCCCCCCTCGTGCATTGCCCCCCCCTCGCGGCTGGCCCAGCTGTGCACCCAATTGTGGTTGCTGCCCCCATCCCGGAATCGACTGCAACGACGAGTCGTAGACGCAGCTCTGAGCGACCACACAACGGCCGTGCATGTCGTGCGCGTCCAGCAGCAACCTCCCGTGGCCCGATGCGCCCACGAGCTCAAGCCGCTCGTGACGGCGCACATGGACAGTGCATGCAGTCTCATGCCCTCGTGATGTAGCCTTGGATGTGGCCTCCACACCCGCCTCCACAGCCGTGGCGGCCTCGCTGGCACCACCTGAGCGACTGGTGGTGCCGCAGGTGGTGGCGCCGCAGGTGGTGGCGCCGCAGGTGGTGGCGCCGAGATGGGCGCCAAGACCGCTGCCCTCGCCACCGCTTGCTCCGGTCTCGTGGACAGTACCGCCCATCTCGGCGCCCATCTCGGGGACTCTCGTGGGCGCCGTATTGGGCGTTGGAATTGGGTCACGAGAGCCCACGAGCGCCGTGCTGAGCGCGTTCCCTCCGTTGGGCTTCGGCGCCGATACCGGCGCGGCCGCTGAAGCGCCCAATACGGCGCTCGTGGGATGGCCGCTGATGGCCGCGGATGCGCCCAATACGGCGCTCGGTTCGAGGCAGACGACGCGCCGGAAACTTTGTCCGAAGAGCCACTCGCGTGCGCCCGTTCGGCCGCTGGTGCGGGCGAAGCGGCCTCGGGCTTGGGCTTGGATGGCCGTGGCAGCGGCGACGCGCTGCTGGCCGTGCTCTGATAAGTGGTAGCGCGGCTTGAGAGCGACCTCTCGCACGCCGCCTGGCGACTGACCTGGTGACGACGACGTAGCTCCACCAGCCACTTGAGCCGCAGCGAGAGAAGCAGACGGAGGGGTGATAGCCACCCGACCCCGCAAGTCGCGGTGGAGCTGCTCGCCGCCGTCGCCGCCGCCTACGAGCACACCGTCAAGCTTCGAGCGAAGCGTAACCACAAGAGCTTCCCAGGCACCCTCCGCCGTCTCCACGGCGAGGTCTTCATTGCTCTCAGGCTCGCCACACCCCTCCTCATCGTCGTTGTCACCATCCCCAATTGGCTTCCCAATTGCATCCCTAATTGCATCCCCAATCGGCCACCGCTGCGGCGTGGCTCCTCGAGGCGTGGGCCGCGCCACAGCCGACCTCCGCGGCGTGGTGTGTGCCGGCGAGGGTAGTGCCACAGTCAGCTTGGTACTCAGCTTGGTCCGTCGCATGCGCATCTCCCTTTCGGTGACCATCCGCTCTCCGTACCCGAAGGCGCCGTCGGTGGGGATGGCGGGCAGGCGTGGCGGGCTGGGCTGCTTCGAGAGTGACGCAACCCGCGGCGAGCTCGACTGCTGCTTTCGCGGCGAGCTATGAATAGGCGAGCTATGAATAGGCGGGCTATGAATAGGCGAGCTATGAATAGGCGAGCTAGGCTCTTTCGAGAACGACGAGCGCGCTCGAGTTGGCGTCGTCGTGCTCAGCGGCGCGCTCGGGCCGGTGCGCTCGCGCCTCGCACTCAGCTCAATCTCGCCGGCAGCTCCCGGACGGAAGGAGGCGTCGAGAGAGGGGTCTGCCCGATGAAGGAGAGCTCTGAGCTCGCTGTACTCAATCTTGCCACTGCCGTCGATGTCAAAGGGCGCGAAGACGGCATCGATGTGCTCGCGTGACGCCTCGAACCCAAGCGCCGCGATCGCTTTCCGAAACTCGCCCCGGTCGATGAGCCCATCGCCATCTTCGTCCCAAGACCGAAACAGATCGATGACGCGTATCCAGTTGTCCTTGACAATGTCCCTGAGCTGCTCGACGACGCTCCGGCTGCCGTCCGCGTGGAGGATGACCGTCGATGGGAGCACGCTGCGCACGGCACGGCTGCGATGCTTACGCAGCCTGTGCACATTCTTCGACTCCTTGACGATCGCTCCTGCCGCTCCGTTGAGCAGCTCGTCCGCGAGCCGCACGGACTGCCCCTGGCGCAGCATGGTGTTGAGCTCCTTGTACTCGAGCTTGCCTGAGCCGTCGATGTCGAAGTCGTCAAACACCAGGTCGATCTCGGCGTTGTTCGCAAAGAAGTCGAAGCCGAGAGCGCGGATCGCGCGCCGGAATTCTTTGCGCTCGATTGTGCCGGAGCCGTCCTCGTCCCACAATCGGAAGAGGTCGATGACGCGAGTGGCCGAGCGGCTGAGAGCCTCCCGAAGCGAGGCACGGATGTACGAGTGTAAGCTCACGCGGCCCGTCTTGCCTTCGTCGAGGTCGTCGAAACGGAGGCGCAGCTCCTCGTCTGTGTGGCCGCCTCGAGCTTCCTCACGCTCGCGCACGAGTGCGCAGTACTCGTCGTAGTCGAGCATTTTGTCTGCGTTCTTGTCGTGCTGGACAAAGTCGAGCGCACTGCGCCGAACTCCCGTCTCGAAGCGCTCCTCCTCGTCGCCATTGGCAACGTCGTCCGCCTTTGGACCTTGCATTTGCGTTCGTAACGTCCGATTTCATTTCAAGTTTCCTCGCATGCAGACTTGTGCAAAACACGCGATTCCACGTCACGCAGATGCACCGAACACCAGACAGCCTCGAAATATTTCGATCAAGTTTGGTCAAGTTTTCGGCTAGCACGCATGCATCGAACCTCAGACGCCAGCTATGCTATCGCCTCACGAAGGTTCGCTCCACCTGATCCTGCTGGATGCTACCGACGGTCCACACGACCACGACACGCTCACTCCGCTCCTGCTTGAGCAGCTGGTCACGGGTGCCATCTCTTGCGGAGGCCTCGCCCTCAACGACCTGGTTGTCGGCATCGCCGCCCACGGGCCGCTCTACCTCTTCGAGCCTCTCAGCCACGAGCGGCGCAGCTCCATCGCATGCTGGGCCGCGGAGCTGCGACGCTGGCTCCAGACGCGCACCTCTGCTGCCATCGCCGTTGCGCGCGCGACCGCCTCGCCACCCGGCGTGCACGCCCTCGGCGCACACCTCGCGCAGCACCAAGGACAGCTTGCCTACTCCCGAGTGACCTTCGTGACCAGTGCCTCCTCATCATCGTGCAATGAAGCCGCGCTCCGGCGACCTCTCGAGACTCTCGAGCGCCTGCGTCCCGATACGACGCTGGAGCTAGTGTGCCTCGAGCTGGGTGAGCTTGGCCCGACACACCACCGCCAGGATGTCGGTGGCCCTTGGCCCGGCCGGCTGCCGTCGTCGCTCATCCTGCTACAGGGCGAGTTCAACTTCAGCGTGAGCGTGCTCGCCGATCGGCTGCAAGTGCGCGGATGGGTCAATGCGCACCTTGCAGCCTGCGAGGCTGTCCACCTCTGCCTCGACCTCGGTGGCGGCGGTGGCGACCTCGAGGTAGACGAGGCAGATGGCCGTTGCTGGCTCATCGGCCGCGCCACGCCCGCACTGCTGCACGACGAGGTCGCGATCGACGTGCCCGCGTGCGTCTGCCACGGCGCGCCCCTCGACGGGCGCCGCATGGACCTACCGCGAGGCGCCGCCGCCGCCGCCCCGGCCAGTCGAGGCGGCGTCAGCGCCTCGCGTCTGGGCTCGGTCTGCTGCCCTATCTCGGGCCTCGCACTGGACGCGCGCGACCAGACACAGATCGGCTGCATCGGACGCTTCGTATGGGGCTCCTCGTTATCTGCCCTCGCCTCCTCGGTGGCCTCGGCTCAGGTCTACACCGACGACGAGAGTCGTCGAGGTGCCCAGAACGGTGCATGCGAGCCATGCGTGCTCAGCGGCTGCCGCGACGGGGCCGATCGGCTTACCGGCCGGCCGCTGCTCGCGCTCCGAGTGCGCAGCCGCATCCGGCTTGCAGAGCTGCCTCTGACCTCCCTCTACGGGCAACCATGGCTTCTCACGGGTGCAGTCGGCGGCGGCGCCAGCGCAGGCGGGCGTAGCGGCTTCGACACCGGTGCCGGCGCAGACTCGAGTCTCGCAGCAGCCGTGGCGGCAGCGTCGGAGGTTCGGCTCGAGACGGATGCATCCGTGCTGCGCGGCCTCTCGCGAGAGCTCCACGCGCGAGGCGAGGTGCTCCTATGCCACGGCTTGCATCGTGAAGGCATGCATCCCCATCAGCCAGCGAGCATGCATCCGCTGCTCGCGGCCCACTTGGTGCTTCTACCGTCAGGGCCGCCGCATGAGATGCTCGTGCTAAAGTCGATAGGCGCGCCCTCGCAGCTGGTGCCACTGCCGCCGCCGCCCCCGTCCGATGATGTCTGTGATGAAGAAGCACATCAAATGGCGGCCGAAGGCCTCGCGCGTGCCGCAAGTGCCCTGTCGAGCCTCGTCCTCATGGAAGGCTTCAACCCTCTCGTGCAATGTCGCGGCGGCGGCACGGCAGCGCTCCTCGCGCACTGCTGCGCTGCCACCACCGCGGCGGATGCTCACGGCCGGGTGCCAACTCCTCCCCCCTCGGTGGTGACGGGGGCGGCAGCATCTCTGCACGCGCCCCCACCAGATATGACGCATTCGGCAAGCGTTCCGCCTCAGCCAGCGTGGCAGCAGCAGCAGCAGCAGCAGCAGCAGCGTCGGCAACCGCGGCAGCCGCCGCAGCCGCCGCAGCCGCAGCAGCCGCCGCAGCCGCCGCAGCCGCCGCAGCATCCCGAACGGTCCCACCACTCCGCGACGCCACCGCTCTCGAGCGCACGCGCATCATCCGCCTTTCAAAGCTCAGCCCTCTCTCCAGCAACTGGAGGCTCGCATGCCTGGCCGCGTGCAGCACCGCCAGCACAGCCGCCGCTTGCGCAGTGGCACCTGGGAGGGGCTTCAGCCCCTTCCTCGTCGTTCTGCGCAGGCCCGGCTCGCTCAGGCCTGATTAGTGGGATGATGGGCGGGATGGGCCCGATGATGGATGGTGAGACACGCAGCGCTGGCGGCATGCCAAGCGCGGGTGCAGCCGCGCCCGCTCACGCCTCGACCCTGCTCAAGCCTGCAGGCGGCAAGCGCAAGATGCAGCGCATCCAGACGATGGGAGGCGATCAGTGAGAGTGACGAATCCAGACGATGGGAGGCGAGGTCGGGGGGTTGCGCACGCGAGATACACGCGAGATTCGGAATGAGGGCGGAGGAGGGTGCGCAGAGTGGGAGGCGGGGGGGACACCACGGCTTCAGTGCGCAGTAAGTGTTCCTAGGCTCAGGGGCGTGGGTCTGGGGCGGAGGTCGAGAGGAGCGTGGTACAGGCTTCAGCGACGAGCGAGATCCGAGAACGACCCTGGCCTGCTGACTTGCGACTTTTCATGGGCCCAGAGCGGAGCAGGGCGTGTCGCGTCGTCGTGATGTCGCGTGCTCGCGTCACAGAATGAGTACTGAGGATGGAAAGACTTTAATTGAACACTTTCGAACGTCGCAGCTTTGGTTCGGTTCGTCGATTTCCGGTGTAATAAGCGCGTAGAAAACTCGAAAGACTCTGTGCTCTTACGTGCCAACTTGCAACTGCTCGAACTCACGCCCCTGTCGAGCGCCAGCTGTGTCGTGCTCTCAAGTCTCATTCCACGCTCTCCACGCCTCCGGCAGTGAGCCCAGCCTCTGGAACTCCTGCGTCGCTCGCCGAGCTCTCCGACGCTACTCGTACTACACTCTCAAGGCGGAGCAATTGTCTCTTCCTCTACTGGCCTCTTGGCCTGTCCAGTGGCGCTACGGGCGTGCTGCTGGACCTGCTGGGCGGCACCGCTGCGCCTCCTGCCACGTGCTGATCAGCCCACGCACGGTGTGATTGGAGAAGAGGTCCTTGATCTTGAGCTCAGCGCCCGTCATCGGGCTGGTCGAGTGGCCGACGAGCCACTCCTCGATCGCACGCCGCTCGTAGGTATGGCCGTCCGCAGCCGAGACCGGGTCGATCATGAGGTTGTGCGTGATGGGGCAGATGAAGTGGTCGGGCGGCTCCTCCGCCGCTGCGGCCTCCTTTGCAGCGTGCGCCTTTGCTGCTGACGCCTCAGCCTCTTGCTCCGCCTGATTGCGAGCGTGCTCTTCTGCCTCCGCCTGGGCGGCCTTGGCCTCCGCCTCTGCTTGTGCCGCGGCCCTCGCCTTTGCCTCAGCCTTATCCGAGGTCACCGCCTTTGCCTCGGCCTGTGCCTTCGCCTTCGTCTTGGCCCCCGGTACTGCCGCAGCCTTCACCTCAGCGCTGGCGTGCTCCACGCTGGCGTTGGCTGACGCCTCTGTAGGAGCTCCAGCCTTCTTCTTGGCCTTGGCCTTGCCCTTCTTGCTCCGCGCCTTCTCAGCCTCGCTCTCCTCTTCAGCCAGCAGCGCTGCCATGGCCGCATCCGCGCGCGCTGCCGCGGCCGCCAGCGCAGCAGCGTCCTCGACTCGAGCTGTAGCGTTCTCGGATGCACCTTTGCGCGCTTTGCTCACACGCGGCCGCTGTGCCTCGGCCTCGAGCTTAGGTCTGCCATGCGCGACGTTGTGCATTCGAGCGAGGTAGCTCTGTGCGTCAGCATCTCCTTGCGCGGCCGCGAGGCCATACAGCCGCCGCGCCTCCGCCTCATCCTTGGGTCCGCCACGCCCTTCGTGGAGCATGTGAGCGAGATCGCACTGCGCGTCAGCACGCCCCTGCGCGGCCGCGAGGCCATACAGCCGCCGCGCCTCCACCTCGTCCTTTGGTCCTCCACTCCCTTCGTCGAGCATGCCAGCGAGACTGCACTGCGCCTCCGCATGTCCCTGCGCGGCCGCGAGGCCATACAGCCGCCGCGCCTCCACCTCGTCCTTGGGTCCGCCACGCCCTTCGTAGAGCACGACCCCGAGGGAGAACTGCGCGTCTGCATCCCCCTGCGCGGCCGCGAGGCCATACAGCCGCCGCGCCTCCGCATCGTCCTTGTGTCCGCCGAGCCCTAAGACGAGCAAGAGAGCGAGGCCGCACTGCGCACCAGCATGCCCCTGCGCGGCCGCGAGGCCATACAGCCGCCGCGCCTCCACCTCGTCCTTGGGTCCGCTGTGCCCTTCGTAGAACATGTTAGCGAGGCGGCACTGCGCATCAGCATCCCCCTGCGCGGCCGCGAGGCCAAGCAGCCGCCGCGCCTCCGCCTCATCCTTGGGTCCGCCACGCCCTTCGTGGAGCATGTGAGCGAGATCGCACTGCGCGTCAGCATGCCCCTGCGCGGCCGCGAGGCCATACAGCCGCCGCGCCTCCACCTCGTCCTTAGGTCCGCCGTGCCCTTTGTAGAACATGTTAGCGAGGCGGCATTGCGCATCAGCGTGCCCCTGCGCGGCCGCGAGGCCATACAGCCGCCGCGCCTCCACCTCGTCCTCGGGTCCGCCGTGCCCTTCGTAGAACATGTTAGCGAGGCGGCACTGCGCATCATCATCCTCCTGCGCGGCCGCGAGGCCATACAGCCGCCGCGCCTCCACCTCGTCCTCGGGTCCGCCGTGCCCTTCGTTGAGCATGTCAGCGAGGCGGTACTGCGCGTCAGCGTGCCCCTGCGCGGCCGCGAGGCCATACAGCCGCCGCGCCTCCACCTCGTCCTTGGGTCCGCCGTGCCCTTCGTAGAACATGTTAGCGAGGCGGCACTGCGCATCAGCATCCCCCTGCGCGGCCGCGAGGCCATACAGCCGCCGCGCCTCCACCTCGTCCTCGGGTCCGCTGTGCCCTGTGTAGAACATGTCAGCGAGGCGGTTCTGCGCGTCAGCGTGCCCCTGCGCGGCCGCGAGGCCAAGCAGCCGCCGCGCCTCCACCTCGTCCTTGGGTCCGCCACTCCCGGCGAAGAGCATGTCAACGAGGCCGCACTGCGCGTCAGCTCCTCTTGTCGAAAGATTTCTTTCGTGAGAAAGCTTCCACTTTTGACGACGCTGGAATGCATGCTCTGGAGTTTGAATGCGACTCACATATTTCAATTGTGTGTGCGACTGCATGTACAATTGAAATATGATCACTTTTCAGAAATTCACACGATTCCCGGTGTAATAAGCGCGTAGAAAACTCGAAAGACTCAGTGCACTCTTAGTGCCAACTTGCAACTGCACGAACTAACGCGGTATCTACTGAAATGGGATGACTACTTCTACAGTTCTTGTACGGTAGCTTGTCCAACTCTCTAAGGCTTCACCGACGGCAACGCCGCGAGCCGCGGTACATCTGTGCGCTTCTCCAGACCACCGGCATGACCATGCGCCGCTGCCTCGAGCTCTGAGCTCTGAGCTACAACTCGTCCTTAAAGTGATCGAAGACCGGATACTTCCTCTCAAAGATCTTATTCTTGATGCGGTACTTGAGGCTCAGGTACGCGTCGTACACTTGGAAGCGGTAGCGCCACGTGACGATACCGTTGATGAGGCACAGCGCGATCAGAGCGACGAGGCCCAGCAGGAGCTCCTTGATCATCAGGCCGAGCCACCGAAACGGGTCGTTGAAAAAGTAGAAGACGAGCGGATCGGGCCGACTGACGAAATCGACGCCGTTGATGGCGATCGTGACCACCGTGCGCCTACATGGCGGGTTCCAGCACGGGAAGCCTCGCTTGTTGTTGATCTCTCCTTCTTGTAGCGACACAGCGGGCGCGATCACGACCACCTCTGTCGGCTTCACCGAGACGGCGCTCACCTCAATATAGTCCGCCGACGACGCCCCCGCCCCTGCCGCCGTGGCATTGAGCGTCGTATCGGGCGTCGCGTGGCCACCCGCCGAGTCGACGCTCGGGACGGCGCTACCCTCCGTCGAGAAGCGCACGCGGATGGTCGACGGGTTGTTATCGTACCCATCGAACCCCGAGCCGACGAGCGTGATCGGGAAGCCGCCGCGGGGCGGACCCGCCGCAAAGTCGGCGTACGTGCCCGCGGCGACGCTCATCAGGTACTCTTGAGAGACCTGGGCGGCGAGCCCAGCAGTGACCTGATGGTAAAAGACAAAGTCGACCGATCCGCGGAAGTCAATCTCGTTAATGGCCACACGCACGGGCGCCGCGTAACGGCTCTGCTCGCTCGTCGTGCGGCCGTTACTCCACATGTAGCTCGCGTCGTAGTCCGGCTGTCCGATGAGAGCCATGGCGCCGGCGCCGCCGCCCTCCTCGACGCCGCCGCCGCCGCCTCCGCCCGCGCTTGCATTCGAGTCAGAGGGTGCGCCCACGACGGCGCCCATGGGCTGCAGCCGACGACCCGACCCACTCGGCATCGTCCCATTGATTGCGTCGGCCGTAGGCGGCGGAGGCGGCGGCGGCTGCTCCTCGTCGTAGGCCATATTGGCTGCCGCTTCTTGGTCTGTCAGTCGGCGAATGGCTTGGGGCGTGATGCATGCAACTCGCGTCGCCTCGAGCACCTCGACCCTGACCACGAGCGGTCCGAAGCTGCACCGGGCCGAAGAGGCCCGGCCATCATACCCATCGAAGCCGACCCCGACGACCGAGACGGCGGTGCCCCCGATCGACGGACCGCCGAACGGTTCGAGACGCAACGTGCGGTGCTCATAGTAACGGAAGGTGACGGGCGGGCGCTCCGTGTCCCCGTCGCCCTCAAAATCGAGGCCGTTGAGCGAGATGCTCAGCACGACGGCCGAGCTCGTGCCGTTGGCGATGCGCATCGTGCTGTTCGTGCGGAAGGCAGGCGTGCGCACCACGGCCGTCGTGGCGCTCAGCGCCAAGATCGGCTGAACCTGCCCTCCGAAAGCGGCCAACTGTGTCGCCGATTGTGACGTGGCGTTCGTCGACCTGAGGGAGCCGAAACCGTCGAAGCCATAGCCGAGTAGCGTGATCGTCGTGCCTCCATCTGCGAAGCCACCCAACGGCCGCACACCCGTGATCACGGCCTCGTAGTAGCGGAAGACGGCGGCCGGTCTAGGCTCCAAGTTGCACACGGTGCGCTGCGAGCAGTACGTGCACTGCTGCAGAGGCGCGCATCCTCGGTGCTCCGGGGGGACGCAGCGCACACCGTCGCGGCAGAGGGGCACTGGGTTCGGCCCGGGCACCGGTGCCCATCCTTGGCAGCGCCCCTCGGCGGTCACCGGGATGGTGTTGCATGAGGCGCCCACGACGGCGCATTCGGACTCCTGTCGGCAATAGAGCACCACGCCCGCCGGGGACATGTCGTCGCGGAGGGTATGCACCGGATCTGTGGGCGTGGCGGCGCAGTTGAACACGGTCGGCTGGCACACGACGACTTGGCGCTCAGCCGAGACGAAGTCCTGCGCGTTCAAAGCCACCGTGACTTCGCTATTGCCGCCGCGGCTCACACCTGGCTGTCCGGCCGACTGCAGCAGCCGACTGCGCGAGCGCGGCGAGAGGCTCAGGGGAGAACCGCCGCCGCCGCTGTGAGCGGAGCGCCCCACTACTCGCAGCCGCCCGCGCCCGCTCAGGCCGCGCATGGCGTCGATGGCGTGGAGAAGACCTTTGAATCGGCGCCCATCTCGGCGCCCATCGTACAGCCGGCGCCCATCTCGGCGCCCCCCATCGAGTCGGCGCCCGCTGCCTTGCCCTCCGCCGCCCGGCAGCGGCGGCGGCGGCGGCGGCGGCGGCGGGCGGCCGGTGGCGTTGCTGGCGAGGCCCGCGAGCAGCCGATAGTACCCTGCGACGTCAAACGGCAGGCTCACGTGTGGCGGCGAGACGCAGACCGTCTGAGTGTACGTCATCCTGCCGAGCACCGACGGCACGGCGCGTGCGCCGAAAGCGCAACGCAGCAAAGTCTCATCGCCGTAGGCGTCGAAGGCGATGCCCGAGACGGTCACGACGGTGCCGCCGCGCACGGGCCCGCCCGTGGGCGAGAGCGTCGTGATGTTATGGTCGTAGAAGCGGAAGTTGACCGCGGGCTGGCCGCGCGCGTAGTCAAACGTGTTGAGTGACACGGTGACCTCCGAGCGTAACGTCGGCGCGGTGGCGACGGTGAGCACGATGGCGGCCGCGTCGCTCAAGTTCAGCGGCACCGTCGGCTCGGCGGCCCCGAAGCGCACGCGGAAGAGGCCAGCTCCAGGGTCGATGGAGAGGAACCCGACTCCTTGGACGGTGACGAGGGTGCCGCCTCGGATGTGGCCGCCCGTCGGCTGCACGCCCGTGGGCAAGGACTGGTAGTAGTCGTACACGACGGGCGGATTGCCTTCCCAGCCGCTCGCGTCCCAGTCGAGGCCGTTGAGCGTGATCGAGAGGATGTAACGGCCGACGGTGCCCGGGGGCGCATTGAAGAAGAAGGAGGTGTCGGTCAGGTCGCGCACCGCCAACTGCTGCCCGGTGCGCAGCCGGAGGCGTGTTCGTTCCAAATCGACGATGCCGGCGAGGGTCGCGAAGGTGGTGAAGCCGACGCCGCGCACCTCGATGTTGCTTCGGCCAAAGAGCGGCGAGCCGGCGGGATAGACGCTGTCGATGCGCACGTAATAGAAGCGAAAGGCACGGGCTGTGTCGACGAATTGCTGCCCGTTGATCGAGACGCGCAGCGTCTCGTCCACGTACCCCGACGTAACGCCCGTGCGCGGCGAGGTAGGGCAGACGATGAAGCTCGAGGATTGAGCGAGGACGCCCACATGCACGCCGCTGCTGCCCCACTGGCACCGGCTCTTGGCCAAGCCGCTCGGCTCGGGGTCAAAGTTGGTGTACCCAAACCCCCCGAGGGTGATCACGGTGCCGCCCGAGACGGGCCCGCCCGTGACCGGCACGAGCTCGGTGAAGAGACGCGGCTGCTCATAGTAGCGCACAAACTGCGGTACGCCGAACTCGATGCCGTTGAGCGCGAGCTTGGCGGCGACGAAGTAAAAAGCGCCACTGAAGCCGCTCACGGGCGCCGACGTGCACACGACGCGCGTGTCCTCGAGTACCGTCGGGATCGTGAGCGTGGCCGCATTCGTCTGCACGTTGCCCCAGGAGCATCGGGCAGTCGACGGGTTGCCATCGAAGTTGGCAAAGCCCCGCCCCTCGAAGGTCATGACGGTGCCGCCGTTGATCGGGCCACCGGTAGGGTAGACGCCCTGGAAGAGAGCTGGCTGCACGTAGAACTTGTACGGCAGAGCAGCCGTCGGCTCGTCGATGAAGTCGACGCCGTTGATCGAGAGCGAGAAGGCGACCGTGTCGGCGGCGAGCCCCCCCCGCGCACGCAGGTAGCTCAGGCACACCATCGCGCCTGTGGAATTGGACGGCGCGTGATAGAGTGACGCGTCGTAACGGGCGGCGGTCGTGAGGCGCGTTCCATCGGGTCCAAAGCCCCATGAGCATCGGGACACCGGCACGTTCGGCTCAAAGTTGCGGAAGCCGGTGCCATAGATGGTCACGGGCGTCGCGCCGGTCACCAGGCCGCCGCGCGGATGGATGGCCGTCAGGTTCGGGTTGGCGTAGTATTGGAAGTCGAGGCCCGTCTCGAAGAACTGCTGGCCGTTGAGCGAGACGCGCAGTGCGACGATGCCCGGCTCGGTGCGCACCGGCGAGATGCACACGATGGTACGGCCGGTCACGTTGAGAGGCTGCGTGTACGGCGGCGGCTCGAGGCCATTGGCGCTGCCGAAGGCGCAACGGCTCTGGTTGAGGACCACGTCGAGATTCTGATCGAGTCGGATGAACGGCGGCATCGCCGCGTCGTTGGCTACATTGGGCGTCGTCGTCTGCAGCCGGCGCCCTCCTCCTCCTCCTCCACCGGACTGCGCGGCCGTGCCCGTGTACGTGATGGTGAGCACGGTGCCGCCCTCGAGGGGCCCCCCCGCGGCAACGGTCTGACCGCTCGGAGCGCTGGCCTGGAGGATGCGCCCGCTCGCACGTACCGAGAAGAGCGGCTCGGCATGCGAGAAGAAACGGAAGCGCAGCCCGCTCTGCACAAAGTCGCCCGGGTACGAGTAGCTGCCGAGCTCCGCGGAGAGGGGGAAGCCGGGGTATTGGGACGAGGGCAGGAAGGCCACCGGAAGGCCGCGCGCACGCGTGGCGGCCGGGCAGCTCGACTGGACTGAAGGCGCGTAGTCGCATAGATCGAGCGAGACTTGCAGCGTGTAGCAGCCGGTGATCGGCGCGCGCGGCGTCGCGCAGCGCAGCGTGCTCGCACTGAGCACCGTGGCGACAGTCTCCCAGGCGACGCCATCGACGCCCAGCTCGGCGCGACCAAAGGAGCAGCGAGGTGCGTACTGTCGCACGCTGCCATCGCCCGGGTTGCCGAATCCGGCGCCGTGCACCGTGAGCATGACCGCCTGTTGCGTTGGGGAGGCAATCACAAATGAGAGAGGCAATCAGAGGCGTGCGCCTGCAATTGGGGAGGCAATCAGTCACAAATGAGAGAGGCAATCAGAGGCGTGCATGCTCGCCTGTTGCGTTGGGGAGGCCGTAGGCGAGACGGAGCTGAGAACGGGCAGATGGCACTGCTGGCCGGAGATTGCGCCCGCGCACACGAGGCACGCGGCGCAGTGCGTGCCGCCGCAGTCGACGCCCGTCTCGTCGCGGTTCTGGAGCCCGTCGGTACAGCTCGGCGGCGGGCAAGGCGGGCAAGCGGTGCCGCCGCAGTCGACGCCGCTCTCGTCGCCATTCTGCAGCTGGTCGTTACACGTGGCGCTGAGCGCGTCATAGACATTGAGCGCGAGCCCGAGAAAGGCGTCCCCTGCATGGACCAGAAGGTCCTCGGCGCCGACGGGCGTGGCGCACACGATCTCGGTGGGTGAGATTGAGGTGGGGCTCGTCAGCAGCCGTTGCGAGCCGACCTCGCAGATCTCGGGGTTCGTCGGGTTCGTCAAGCAGCCCCACAGGCAGCGCACGGACGGGCGGAGCAGCGCGGGCTGCAGCATGGGCGTGGTGATCGGCATGAAGCCGACGCCGCTCACGGTGACCATCGTGCCACCGTGGATGGGACCGCCTGTGGGCTCGATGCTGTGCACCTCCTGGACGTACTGGGTGAAGGTCTGGTACGCGCCGTACGCACCCGCCGGGCACATGGTTGGTCGGTAGATGCCGACATAGTCTGTGGAATCCTCTTGCACGTACGCGCCGTTGAGGGCGACGCCCACTTCCGACGTGAGGAGCCGTCCACCGAGCGCGTCCGAGAGCGGCGCAGTGCGGCCTGCGACGGTCGTGCTCGCCGACGGGCAGATGACGGACGAAGCGCCGAGGCGCGCGATCTGGTTCGTGCGGCGATCGGGCGACGTGGGGCTGCCGGTGCGGAACAGGCAACGGGCCGACGTGCGCACGCCATCGTAGCCCGGAGAGAAGGCGCCGGAGATGTTGACCCTCGTGCCGCCCACGGCGGGGCCGGCGACGGGCCAGAGCGAGTGCACCTCCTCTGTGTAGTACTTGAACTGCGCGCACGAGTCCGGATTGAGGATGCAGCCACCTGGGCCGTCGAGCGCGGGCAGAAAGTTTTGGCGATTGATCGAGATGGCGACGAACTCGTAGCCGGTCGCAGCGCGTCCAAAGCTCTGTGCGTTGGACGAGCGGCACCGAATGTAGACGAGCCCCTGGATCGTGACAATCTGGCCGACGACCGCGTCGTGGTAGCCAAAGCGACAGCGCACGAGCGAAGCGGAAGGTGCGTCGATGGTGCTGAGCAGGTCGAAGCGATCTCCGAGGATGAGCACCTCGGTGTTGCCGAGGAGATGGCCACCGCCAGGCGTGATGGACGCGAGGAAGTGGTCATAGTACCGAAAAGTGACCGCCTCGTTGCCGACGAAGTCGACCGTATTGAGTGCGACGGCGAAGCTCACGTCCTCGTAGCCAGGGCCGCCGGCCGCCGAGCGCGATCCCGAGTTCGCGTACGTGGGCGAGGCGCACACGATGATGCCGGAGTTCGCCTCGAGCACCGTCGGGGTCGAGACCCGATCGCCAAAGCGGCATCGAGCCGAGAGAGAGAGCCCGTCGAAGCCCGGGAAGAAGAGGCCGCGCACTGTGACCGAGCTCGACTCGAAGAACGAGCCGCCGACGGGCTCGATCGAGGTGAGCGTCTGTGGGTAGAGGGAGTACTGTGAGGTGACCGCATTCTCGCCGACCCCCTCGACAAAGTCGACGCCGTTGAGCGCGATGGCCACCTGCGTCACGATCTTCTCGTTCACATCCGCGCGCGGCGTGATGCAGTAGAGCGACGAGCCGTCGTCGACGATCGAACCGTTGCTCAGCCCGGCGCCGAGCACGGGCAAGCCGTTGAGCGCCACGTCGACGTAACTCGCGACGCGGTCGTAGAAGACGAGCGAGGAGCCCGTGAGCGAGAAGCGGCAGCGCGCGGAGACGTAATCGACAAAGCCGTTGAGCCCGACGCCGTTCACTTGCACCGGGTTCTTGCCCTGAGTCGGCCCAGTGGTCAAGCAGCCCTTGGTGGCGCCGAGGCAGCCAGTGCGAATGAGCATCGGGTTGTTGTAGAAGTGGAACGACTGGCCCGTCGAGTGGAAGTCGGCGCCCGCGTTGAGCGAGATGTACACGTCCACGCGGCCCGCGGGGGCGCGCGTGTTCGAGAGGCAGCGCACCTGCATGTTGGACACGAACTCGGGCACAGTCGATGCGGCGGTGGCGGCGGCGCCCCACCGGCATCGCACTTGACGACGGTCGCCATCAAAGCCCAGGAAGCCGTTGCCCGCAATGGTCACCATCGTCGCGATGCCGACGGGCCCGCCGCCCGGGTAGATGGAGGTCATCGCCAGCGTGAACAACGGCGGCTCTCCGGTGATCGGCTCGCGCACGGCCGTGTTGTTCTCGTGCAGCTCGAAAGTGGGCGCGGGGAAGTAGAAGAAGCTCGAAGCGGTCGGGAAGAAGGAGCCCAAGGAGCCATCGCCGAGCGAGCTGCTCCTCGAGAGCAGTATGGGCACAAAGCCGCGCGTGTGCGCCGTCCCGGCGAGCGCCTCGTCATCCAGGTGGCGTGGCCCCTCGGAGAAGGAGGCGCCGTCGGGCTTGGTGAACGAGTCCAAACCGAGGGGCTCCGAGACGCACACGCAGCGCTCGAAGGTGCACGGCACGTGCACGGCGCGCGCCGTGCCGTTTCCGAACTTGCAGAGCCGTACCGAGCCGAGGCCTGTGCCGGTGAGGGTCACGAGGGTACCTCCCAAGGCAGACCCGCCAGCAGGCCCATCGGCGACGCTCACGTTGGCAACGAACTCCGAAAAGTAGGCGAAGGGCTGCCCGGTCGAGGAGAAGTCGACAGCATTGAGCGCCACGTCGAGTGTGATCGTCGAGCTTGTCGCGGGGCCCCCCAGCGCGGCCTGAAGGTCGTTGCGGCGCGCAGAGAGGCACACGAGCTGCTCGTCGGTCAGGCTGATCGGGACTGTAGTGTACGCGCCGGCGCCCCAACGGCAGCGCGCCGAGCTCCCAAGCCCCGAGAAGCTCGCAAACCCGCTCCCCTGCACGGTCACACGCACGCCCCCATTGGACGCTCCGAGCGCCGGCCCGATCGACGAGAAGCTCGGCGTCGCGTAGTACGTGTACGTGAGCCCCAGCTGCGCAAAGTCGACTTGGTTGAGTGCGATGGAGACGCTCACTTGACCAGCGGGCTGCGGCGCGGACCGGCAGACGAGCGCGGTCGGCCCGAGGGACACGGGCGATGTGTAGCTCTGGTTGCCCCAGCGGCAGATGGTGTCGTTGAGCCTCGCGAAGAAGGCATCGAAGCCGCGCCCACTAAAGGTGATGGGCGTGCCGCCGTGCCCATCGCCCGCCAGACCACCCGTTGGCTCCATGGTCACCTGTTCGAGCTGCTCATAGTACTTGTAGTGCAGCGCCGTCGAGCCAAAATCGACCGAGTTGAGTGAGAGAAAGAGCTCGCGCGGGCCCGCGTTCGCCTTCGGGTGGGCGGGGCACACGACGCGGCCGTCGCTCAGCTCGGAGGCGACCGTCACGTGCTCGGCGCCCGCGAGGACGCTCGCGTCGAAGCTGCTGTCGGAGAAGTTGACGCCGAGCGCGCTCGCGACGGCGTCGTCGGTGCGCAGCGCGTCGGTGAGAGTGAGGTTGGAGTCGGTACCCCATCGGCAGCGGAGCCGCGCCGAGCTATTCGAGAAGGCGAGGAAGCCCTCTCCTAAAATGGTCACCGCGGTCAGGCTCGAGAGCGCCCCGCCCGTCGGGTGTATGGACGAGAAGTTGACGGGCTGCACGTAGTACGAGAAGGTGTGCGCCGTCGGGATGAAGTGGACGCCGTTGAGCGCGATGCTCAGCTCGACGCGCGAGGTGCCGGGCAGCACGATCGGGTCCCCACTCGCCTCCGCTTCGGATGCGGCCGGGCACACGATGCGCGTGTCGTCGATGGCCGTGGGCACGGTGATCGCGTGGCCCCACCGGCACGATGCGAGCTCGGGCTCGCGCCGGAAGGCCGTGAAGCCGGCGCCGAAGAGCGTGACGGACGTGCCGCCCGAGCTCACGCCGCCCGTTGGGTGCAGGCCGGCGGCGCACCGCACGTCGTCACGCGCGGCGCAGTGGGATGTGGTTTCGGGCAGCAGGGCGCGCGTGAAGACGCTCGGCTGCGGGTAGTAGCGCATCGAGAAGGTCGTGTCGACAAAGTCGACGCCGTTGAGCGCGACGAAGATCGGGCGGTCGGCGGCGAGCTCGAGCGGAGCCGCCGGGCAGATGACGAGATCGTGCTCGACCCGGATGGGCGCCGTCACGGGCGCGCCCGGTACGGCGCCCCAACGGCAGCGCAGCCGGACGGCACTGAGCGCGGTCGACGCGTTCTGGAAGGCGAGGAAGCCCTGCCCACGGATCCACACGTCGGCGCTCGCATTCTCTCTGTGGAATCCGATTGGAGCGCCCACGAGGACGCCAAAGAACTTGGGCGGGCCGAGCCCGAGGTCCGTCGTGTTGAGCGCCGCCTGCGTGAAGGCGCTCGGCTGCGGGTAGACGAGCAAGCGCAGGTTGGTCGCGAAGAACTGCTGCCCGTTGAGCGCGATCGAGAGGTTCTGCATGCCCTCTGGCAGCGGCGAGGACGGGCAGACGATCTCGGTTGAGCTCACGGAGAGGGCTGCGGTGTCGTTCCCCACAGCGTGAATGGAGCCCCAACGGCATCGCACGTGCGCCAGGGCGATGCCGGCGCTCATGACGTCGAAGCCCGCGCCGCGCACGGTCACGAGCGTGCCGCCCTCGCTCACGCCGCCCTCTGGCTGCAAGGCGGTCACGAAGACCGCGAGGCGGGGCTCCTTGTAGAATGTAAACGGGCCCGTGTCGGCAAAGTCCTCCTCGTTCAACGAGAGGCGCAGGCTGCGAACGGCCTCCGTCGAGTGGAGATACGACGAGCAGCGCACGCGCATCGGCTCGATCAGCGTGGGCACCGTCACGTCGTTCGGCCCGTCGCCCCACTTGCATCGCGCCATCGCGAGCGCCACAGAGGTGTCCCCATCGTACCCCAGAAAGTTGGGATGGGTCGCGATCGAAGTGATGGTCAGGGCCGACTCACTCGTCCACTCCGCAGAGTAGTCGATGCCGAGCTGGACCGAGAATTCGAGCAGGTTGTCCACGAACTTCTTGCCGCCCTCGCGCCGTCCGCGGTCCGTCGCCATGTCGAAGACGAGTCGCAGCCGGTCGCCGTCGGAGTAGGTGACGTCGGCATTGTCCGGGTCGAAGACCTCGAACGAGGCGAGGCGCGGCGGCGCACTCGAGCCGTAGCTGCTCGAGAGGAAGGCCGGGGCGATCGATCCCGACGGCTCGCCCTGCCGATTGCGCAGCCGGTCGGGCACCACCAAGACCTGCGTCGTCCCGATGGGAGGCGCGCCTTGAGTGCTCACGGAAAGGACGCTCACGACGAACGTGGAGCTGTCGACCCACGCGCCAGAGTAGTCGGCGCCCAGCGGGTGCGAGAAGGTGAACAGGCTGTCCACGTAGCGCTTGTTGCCGAGCGCCTCGCTCCTGTCTGTCGGCCGATCGAATTGAATCCGAAATCGATCGCCGTCCTTGATCTGCGTGTGGATACCGGTAGGCGCGGAGTTGAGAGCGTCGAAGCGCACGAGCTTCGGCGGCGCCGCGGAGCCAAAGTCGCCACCGAGCAGCGCGACGAGTGGCGGCGGCGGCGGCGCGGGCGGCGGCGGCGCGGCGGGCGGCGGAGGCTTGGGCGCGGGCGGCGGCGAGGGCGGCGAGCCGGGCGAGGGCGGCAGCGGAGGGTGGGCCGGTGGCCGGGGCCCATCGAGGGCTGGAGGCGGTTCGGCCGCCGAGTGGGTCAGGTTCGTCAGGTTCGTCAGGTTCGTCTGGTTGTAATCGAGCGGCGGCGGCAGCGCGGGCGGCGGCGCGGGCGGCAGCGCGGGAGGCGCGGGTGGCGCAGACGGAGGCATCAACGGGCGTGGCGGCAGCGCCGGGGGGGGTCGCGCCGGAAGCGGCGGCAACCGGGGCAGAGGAGGCCTACGGGGCGGCGCCGGCGGCGGTGGCGGCGCCGGCGGCGGCGGTCCCGCGGGAGGCACCGGCGGCAGCCGCGGTGGCGGCGGCGGGGCGGGCGGCGCCGCGGGCGGCGGGGGCAATGGCGGCGAGGCCGGCGGCGGAGGCGACGGGATGCCCTCCACGCAGCTCTGCGGCACTTTCGCCGCGTTGCACAGCCATCGTGTGCGCACACGCACGAAGCTCACGCCTACGCGCGGCGGCCCCGCGCCCGTCGTGTCGAGCACCGACACCACGAACGTCGAGCTGTCGCGCCACGCGCCGCTATAGTCGGCACCGAGGGGCTCGGAGAAGGCGAGCAGCTGATCCACGAGCTCACGCCCGCCCTCGGACACGAGGTACGGCGCCGCGCGGTTGGTCGCTCGGTCAAACGTGATGACGAGCTCATCGCCCGGGTTGTAGTCGAAGCCGGCGGACCGATCGTCGCGCGCCATGAAGCGTGCGACGCGCGGCGGTGCGAAGGAGCCAAAGTCACCCGTGATGGCCACGCCGGACGTGGTGGCAGGCGACACGAGGGCACGGGTGCGCAAGTCCGCATCGGGCCGGATGGAGAGGGCCGCTAGCGCAGTCGTGTCGGAGAAATTGCCCAGCCCCTCGCCAAAGGTAATCAGCAGCGTCGACGTATCGGTCCACTCGCCCTCGTAGTGCGCGTCTGGTGGTGCCCGCCACGGCTCTCCCCGCACGTCTCTAAACGCGAGCACAGAGTCCACATACGTGCGGTTGGGCAGCCGAGGGCCAATGGCGCCAATGGCGGGGAGCCCGGCGTAGCCGTTGGTTTCGCGGTCGAACGTGATGCGCAGGCGGTCGCCCGCGCCCAGGATGGTGTCATTGTTGATCGGGTCGATGGCGAGCGCTTCGACAACGATAGGGGGCGACGAATAGCCCGTCGGCGACGACGCGTCGGTCGTGACTCGAAAGGTAGACGTCGCCGAGCGCGAGGTGCGCGCCGGGTTGCGGACCGAGCCCGCGATCGAGACGAGCATCGTGCTGTCGAGGGACGGTCGCGCCGCTTGGCGCGGGCCGCAGTCCGTGCAGTCGGAGCCGTACGGGCAGCGCGTGAACTCGGCGCCGAGGCCGCCATCGTCACACGTGCCGTCGGAGGCATGGGCACACGTCTCTGAGCAGAGGGCGCCCCCCGAGGCGACCACGGTCACCTCGAAAGTGGAGGCATCGAGCCAGCTGCCGCTGTACGAGCTGCCAATCGGATGGGAGAAGGAGAAGAGGGAGTCGACGTAGAGCTTGCCGCCGCTCACGCCGCCGCGGTCGGTGAACTTATCGAAGAGCACCTCGAAGGTGGTGCCCGACGTGTAGGCGGTGCTCGTCGCACTCGCCGGGCGCGCTTTGAACGAGACGAGTCGCGGCGCGACGGCACCGAAATCTCCGGTGAGCTCGACGGGGATGCCGGTGCTCGGGAGGGTGGTGCCGGCGCGATTGCGGATGTTACTCTGATTCTTCAGACTCGCCATCGTGATCCCGACGGCGGGGGCGTCGGCGAGGTCGGGCGGCTCGATGATCACGATGCGGAACGTCGAGTCATCGAGCCAGTGCCCCGTGTAGTTGCTTCCGAGGGGCGTGCTGATATCAAAGAGCCGATCGACGAGCGCCATGCCCGACTCGGGTGCCGCCTCGTGCGAGCTGCCGTCGACGGACGTGAGGTTCGTCAAAAGGGCGCCTCGGTTCGTGGCCATGTTGAGCGTGAGCGTGAGCGTGTCGCCCGCGCCGTAGACGGCATCGAGGTCGAAGGGGTCGTCGGCGACGAACGAGACGAGTGCGGGCGGCGAGTCGAGGCCATAGTTGCCGCTCAGCACGGCGCTCTGCCCAGCGGCGGACGGGCGCGTGCGATCACGGTCTCGGATGGCGCCACCGACGGTGGCACGCGCCGTGCCGAGCGCCGGGGCCGCCTGGCCGACGGAGAGGAGCGTGACGACAAAGGTCGAGTCATCGACCCACTCGCCTGAGTAGTCGTCTCCCACCGGCGGAGTAAAGGTGAGTAATGAGTCCACGTAGAGCTTCTGATCAGTGGACGTGTCGCGGTTGGTCGGGCGCGAAAAGGAGAGGGTGAGCGTGTCGCCCGTCCCGAAGCCGAGCCCCGAGTTATCCGGGTCGTTGGCGACGATGCTCACCGGCTCCGGAGCTTCGTCACTGCCATAGTCGCCCGTCAAATAGGGGCTCACGGCTGTGGAATTCGACGAGGCGCCGCCGCCCATGGCGCCCACAGTGGTGCTCAGCGCGGCGCTCAGGCCGTTGCCCGCCGCGCCTCGCACCGAGCCGATGACGTGGACGGTGGTGAGGGCGATCGGCGGCGCGGTCGCGCCGGGCGTGAGCACCTCGATCACGAAGACAGACGCGTCTCGCCACGAGCCACTGTACTCAGCGCCGAGCGGCTGGCTGAACTGGAAGAGCGCGTTCACGTACTCCATCCCCCCGCCCGTCGGCCAGCCCGGCTTGACGTTGACTGCCGAGTCGAACCGAATCCGCAGCGCATCGCCCTCCGACCATGAGCGGCGCGCACCCATCACGACGTTGTCGACGAAGCTCAGCTGCACGATCCCAGGCACGTGGCCACCGGGCGCCCAGTACGGCGCGTCGGGCCTCAGGTGCGCGTCGCCAAAGGTGCCGCTCAGCAGCACGGTCCGAAGCTGCGACGCGAGCCTCTCGAGCTCGCCCGCGAGCAGCGCGCTGCCTTCGTTATCGAGATTGCCGAGCGTGCCGTCGCCGTCGGAGTCGACGCTGTCCTGACGCAGCCACACGCTCGTGCGCCCGACGCTCGCGAGGCTCTGGCTGGCGTCCACCAGCGTGATGACAAACATGGAGGAGTCGACCCACTCGCCCGTGTAGTCGTTCCCGAGCGCCGTCGAGAAGCGGAAGATGTCGTCCACAAACGAGCGGTTGCCGCGCAGCGCACCGGCGGCGTAATTGGTCACGCCATCAAAGTGGATGGTCAGAGTGTCGCCCACCGACGCGACCGAATCGCCATCATTCGGGTCGGC
>Ga0210239_100905_pt1 | contig 25417 bp, 28 predicted proteins | sample ChrtobMetP5a_0mM_FD_155451 | JGI IMG/M metagenome (GOLD analysis project Ga0210239, IMG submission 155451) | Chrysochromulina tobin associated microbial communities from unialgal haptophyte culture, Seattle, Washington, United States - P5a_0mM | ecosystem: Host-associated > Algae > Haptophytes >... | reverse complement strand
CTGAGTGCCTCTGATGGCCGGTGATGGCCTCCCTCATCAGGTGCGCTGGTCCGATTGGTCTCGCCTTCTGAGTGCCTCTGATGAGCCGTTGATGGCCTCCCTCATCAGGTGCGCTGGTCCGAGTGGTCTCGCCTTCTGAGTGCCTCTGATGGCCGTTGATGGCCTCCCTCATCAGGTGCGCTGGTCCGATTGGTCTCGCCAGGGGGTGCGTGGCATCCAAATGGGCTCCGACTCGCAGCCGGTCCTCGGTGCCGCCGCGACGGACCGGTCGAACATTGATTGGGGCTTCCTGCATCTCGCGGTGCAGCTGCCGCCACAACAGGCAAAGCACTCCGCCACCGCCGCCGCCGCACCCGCACCCGTGGACCTTCGTGCTGGCTCTGCGGCGCGGAGCCGATCGGCCTTCATCGCGTCGGGAGTTTTGCCGAATGTAACTGACGGACGGCAGCCGCGGCGCTGTTCAGACGATTTACCGACCCTGTCAGCTGCTGTCGACCTCGGAGCCGTCGATAGCGCGGGCGCTTCGCACTTGGTGCTGATGGCGTATGATGATGTGCGCTCGGTCGAATACTTTGGAGCACGGGTGTGACGAAACCCATCGATGGCCACGGATTGCTGTGGATGGCAACTGATTACTGTGGATGGTCACTGATTACATTGGAATCGCTGTGGATGGCCACTGATTACTGTGGATGGCCACTGACGACTGCCATGATCGGCTGAGATCACGTGTGGTGAGCGCAGTACGCGGCCTTGTGGACGCATACGTACCCTGACGTGCAGGAGGCGATAGGGGCCGCAGCGGCCGAAATCGACGCGATGCGTACCCGCGGCGACGCGCTCGATGAGCAGCTCATCAGCGAATGGAGCCGTGCAGGCGGCGTGAAGTATGCGGCGGTGCTCGCGCTTGCATGGCGCCAGGTGCTCGCTGCGCTCAAGACCGTCTGGGCGACCGACCGGAACGCGAGCTGGACGTTCCTCAAGGAGATCTCGACCAACGGAGATATGAGCACCGTCGATGTGATCTTTCCCTCGACGCCGATGCTGCTGCACGCGGCACCTGAGCTGCTTCGTCAACTGCTCCTGCCCGTGCTCGCATACGCCCATAACGAGACGTACGTTCAATTCTCAGACCCGTACTCGCCTCATCAGCTGGGGACGTACCCGATTGCAAATGCGCCCACGAAGGAGCAGGTGTGATTGCGTCTGATGGCCTCCCTCATCATGAGCCAATGCCTATCGAGCAGCATGCTGCTGATGCTGATTGCGTCTGATGGCCTCCCTCATCAGGAGCCAATGCCTCTCGAGAACTCAAGCAACATGCTCCTGATGCTCCTCGCGCTGGTACAGCGCTCTGGCGCCGTCTTGGCGCGCCAATGGCTCGCCCCCTACCTGCCGTTGCTGACCACGTGGACGGAGGTGCTGATAGGTACGGCGCTGAGCCCCACACCAAACTGCTGAGCCTTCACACCGAACCGCTGAGCCTTCACACCGAACCGCTGAGCCTTGATCGCCTGAGTGCGACTGATGGCGTCTTAGGTCATCACTGAGTGCACCCGATTGCGTCACTGAGTGCACCCGAATGCGTCGGATTGCCACCTTCATCAGAGACGACGCTCTTTCCAGCGGAGCAATTAAGCACCGACGACTTTGCCGGCCCGATTGCGAACAACACCAACTTAGGGCTCAAGGGCATCCTAGCCATCCGTGCCTTTGCGGAGCTGTGCACCATCATGCAGCTCGATGATGAGTCTCGTCAATTTAATGGCGGCCGCGCCCCTCCTCAGCATGGCGGCCGCGCCCCTCCTCAGCATGGCGGTCGCGCCCAGGACGGCGCACGTACCGGCCGCCCGTGCGCGGAGTATGCTTCGATTGCGGCGGACTATGCTTCCACGTGGCAGCTGTATGCCTTCAACGCGACTGGGCAGCCGCCACACTACTCGATGAGCTTCAACGTGGACGAGTACCAGGACTCTTGGTCCCTCAAGTACAACCTGCTCTGGCAACGGCTGCTACGGCTCGATGGTCCATTTGATTACGATGCGATTGCGGCGCTCGAGACGGCGTACTACCTCGAGCAAGCGAATGAGTTTGGGACGCCACTCGACCCTCGCCATCAGTACACGAAGGCGGACTGGCTGTCCTGGGTGGCTGCAATGTCCCCGGATGAAGGTGCGAACTCAGCCTCTCTCCGAGATCTCTCCGATTCGAACTCTCTCCGAGATCTCTCCGAGATCCGATCCTGTACCCTCGAGATCTCTTCGGACGACGCTTACTGCTCTTGGCGTGTGCTCGGCATTTGCAGCTCGTTGGCATGCTCTCTTCAGCCCGATCTTCGAGGTGCTCAACACAACGTCGAGCCGTGCGCCGTTCACCGACTTGTACGACACGATCTCCGGCGAGCTGGCCATCAACGGCGCCTTCATTGCACGCCCCGTGGTCGGCGCCCTCTTTGCCAAGCTACTGCTCTGAAAAGGGTCGGATCTGCCTTCCCCCCGCAACCTGTTATACTGACGAAACTCTGTCCTCCCCTATATTTATTTTCTTTCCCAAAACTAAACATGTGTCACAGCAAGTTTCCAAAGCTGGCAACCACAAAAAGGGCGACCAGGACAAAGACCTACGCTGCTGCTGAGATGCGGCTGCCGGAGTTCCTCCTTCCCGATGAGATGATGTCGGGCGCCTTCATCGGCGATGAGATGACGGTGGGCGATTTTGTCTTTAACTGGCTCCCACTTCTTCTCGTAAACATCTTGCCGATTCTTTGCATCCCCTTCTATGCCCTCGGCGTCTGCCTCGGTTGCGGGCCCGATCCGAACGAGGGCAAGCTCAAGTTTGGCATGCGCCATGCTTTGAAGGGCCTCATGATCGCCGTGCGCGCTGACGTGCGGATGGGGCGCGAGTCCAAGCACACCTCGATGCTCAAGAAGGCGGGATTCAAGAAGGGCGGTCCAAGTTGGATGCACCCCACCTCTTCCGCCTTGGAGTATGGGACGGCAGGGGCCAATGCCCGTGGCGGGAAGGCCAAGGACCAGACAAAGGCCAAGGCCGAGGAGAAGGCCATCAAGTCGGGCACCGCGCGCTTCTACTGATTGCCTTGCGACGCGGATTTGCCGGTTGCGCGGCGCGCGCACCAAGCAATTGCGCGCATCCGCGCAAGATGAGAGGGGCGGCAAATTGGGGCGGGGCAGCGCAAGGTCGGCGTGCAAGTGCCCTGCCGGAAAGTCTAGCTGAGGAGGAGATAAGGAGGAGAGCGGACTGTGAGTCGGCAGTACTATGTGGAGTGCCCCGCGTGATTCACGAGTGCAGACTGATCTGTTTTCGATCGCGGTCTGTGGCGTCCGGTCCGCTCGGGTTCGGTTCCAGGCGGCTGTGTGTTGCTTAACACCGTACACGCTTAGCATGCCTGGGGGAGACCCCCTCGTCACGTGTACGCTGCCTGTAGGCGATGTTTACTTACTTACTTGCGGGGTTCGGGGCGGCGCGAACCAGCGCAGAACGCCGCCGGCCGCGGGGCGCGGGCCCCCCGTGTGTCGTGCGCCGCGGTCAATTTGGCAACCAAGCGGGTCACAACCCCCGCACACATTCGACGTGCTCAGTAAAATCTGCCCAGACCCCAATCGCGTGTGGATGTGATCACCCGTAGCACCGGACCTTCTCCGCCGACCCCTTGGAAGCATCCTGCCCTCCCTTTTGGAGGTAACGCTGGTGGTAGCCCTCAGCGGGCCAAAACACAGCGGCGGGTTTGATCTCAGTGACCACACGGCGTGGGCTCACAGTTGCCTGCACGCGCTCGACGCAGCGCCTGGCGGCCGCTTCCTGCCCCGCGCTGTGAGGGTAGAGGCCGTGGCGATACTGCGTGCCCATATCGTTTCCTACTCGATTGAGGGCCGTCGGGTCTACCGTCGAAAGCAACTTGTCACAGAGCGCCTCGTACGAGATGCAATCTGGATCGAAGATGAGCTGAAGGCCTTCAGTATGTCCGGTCGTGCCGTCACACACCTGGGCGTAGGTGGGACGCTCCACCGCCCCCTGCGTGTAGCCGACGCAGGTGGCGATCACGCCAGGGAGCCGTTGAAAGTGCAGCTCCGTGCCCCAAAAGCAGCCGCCAGCAAACGTGGCGACCTCGTACCGACCATCCTTGGATCTCGTTGGGATCTCACCGGCTAGAGCCCATTCGCCCGCCTCGCGCGCAAATGAGCCAACTTCAAGGTCGTCCAGACTCGCGTATGAGTACTTGCCAATGACGCCTGTAGCTTTGATCAGGTTGAAGATGGCATAGCAGACGAAGCCGGCGTTGATGACGACCGAGGTTAATGAGGCGCCATCGCCCGCCAGCCAAGCTGGGACAGCTGTGGACAGCTGAACTCCTGATTGAACGCAGAGGGCCCCGAGCAGCGCGGTGGTGATGGAAGGCAAGTTTAATTTGGGCGTCTCCTCCTTCATAACGAGGGACGACGCACGGCGCTGCTGAACGCTGGCGGCGCTAAGTTGATGTGGATTGGCGAATGCTGTCGCGAGCGGAAGCAGTGCCAACACAGCCGACGCACGCAAACAGGACATTACGCAACTCGGAAGCCAAGGCAAGCCAAGTCATCTCAAGTCCAGTCCCTTGCACCACTACTGGCCGCCAGAGCACATCCGTTAGGATTCCATTCGGTTGTCTGTTGTTTTAATGATAGAATTGACTTGATTTGTAAAGACTTGACTTAACTTGTGTGTTCGCAAACACTGCAAGGGGTGGGAGCAACTACAAGGGGCTACTGTGATGGGCGTTCAGGATTTCGAAAATTGCGACAGACCTCGCTGATCAGATTTCTTCCCTGCGGACTTGTCGTCTTTCGGCTTCGCGCACCTCGCTCTCCCTTCGCTACTCTTCCGTCCACACCCCCTGAGGTGCTTCCACGTGCAAAGATCTAGCGAGCCGTGTTGGCGCTTTTCCACAAGCACGTGCTTCATATCTGGTTCATCACCGTCGCTCGACTCTCGCCCACGCAGCATGCTGCTCCTCACCATTGCTTCGCTCTCGTTGCCACGCGCCGCACAGCTCAGGATGCACGCAGGGGACTGGGTGAGCGCACGCACAGGAACGCTTCCGTTGCTCCACATGCCGATGGACAAGTGCGGCTTGCTGCTCCCGGGCGAGTCACGCAGGATGGTCGTCGAGAGTGCTGAGGAGCTCGCAGCGCTCGAGGCAGCTCAGTTTGGGTGCATTGGTGCGCTCATCACGTCGCCCTACAAGAACGTGCTCTCCATCTCGACGCTCCTCGAAGTGCGCGAGATCCGCCGGCGCAAGATCGGTGCGCAGATTGACGTACTCGCCGTGGGACGTGTCCACATTGAGCGCGTCGAGAGCAAAGGTGGTCGCTACTTCGTGGCGCGTGGCTGCCGACCCGCCGTGGACGAGCGAGCTCAGGACGAGGACGCAGAGTTCGAGGGTCTTGTGTTGGAGCTGCGCGCCGCCGCCGCGCGACATGAGGCGCTCCGCATCGGTCTCACCAAGGCGGTGGTGAGTACGCAAACACGAGATGAGATCGCCGCCAGGCTCCCGAAGGGATGGACAGGGACAACACCGCACTTTCCTAATAAGGGCGAGGCGATGGAGGGCGCGCGACCAGAGGACGGCACCACGTTCTCGCGCCCGCAGCCGTCACAGCAGCAGGATCGGGATCAGCCGAAGCAGCAGCGGGATATGCAGGAACATCATCATCATCATCATCATCATCATCATCATCAGCAGCAGGCGCTAGAGCCGCTGGAGCGCTGGGTTTACAAGCCAGCGGCATGGCAGCAGCAGCAGGAGCAACAGCAGCAGCGGCAGCCACAGCCGCTGCAGCCGCCGCCACCACCGCAGCCGCCGCCACCGCCGCCGCAGCAGCAGCCTCTCGACGAGGCACGCGAACAGATGTTCGAGGAGCTCTGTTCGTATCATTTGGACCAGGCGCCCGCGACGACGCTCGAGCGGCTCTACGGCTTGTGGGGAGTGGAGGACGAGGCGTCGGCGGAGGTGCAGATGCTCAGCTTCGCCGCTTGCACCTCGCTCCCAGCCTTTCAGCGCTCACTCGCGCTCGGAAAACTCAAGACGAGCGAGCGGCTCGAGTACGTGCGCTCGTGCGTCGAGCGCGCCGCCTCCCATCTCGCTGCCAAGGCGGCGATCCGCAGCGCGTTCGCGAGTGCGTGAGGACTGGGCGTGCTTGGGCGTGTGCTTCCCTGACCGTGATCGGGTGTCCCATAATAGGCACTCATCAAGGCGATTCGTCAATTTGTCGAAGAAGTGACGAAAAAGGCGTCTGTCATCATCATACACATGCAAGCCTTTCTCGCACTCTTCTTCGCTCTCCTCTCGGTCGCCAACGGTGAGCCTCGCATGTTAACCCATTTGCAACGAGCGTTGACAGACCGCTCCCGGGCGGGTCACGCCCTTTCCCAACCATCTTCCCTCACGTCCCATGAGCAGCGCGCGCGCTCAAAATCTCCCTCGAGCAATGTGAGGGGCATCCCCGTTGAGCCATGTTCACATATACGCCTCCCGTTGCGTGTGCCGCAGGCTTTGTGCTCGCTCCATTCGTTGCGCGCGCGCCGACGCGCGCCGCCTCCATCCCGATGATGGGCGTCGAGGATGCCGCCGCCAAGTGCCTCGAGGAGGAGTGCTCGCTCGACACCATCGACGACCTGATCGCCGAGTTGACGAAGGAGGTCTCGTCGATGACGATGACCCTGCCGCTCTCCCAGCGCCAGCGCTCGGTTCTAGCGACGCTGCAGCAGCTCAAGACCATCGGCTCGAAGGCCGACAAGGGCACGCTCCAGGCGATCATCGAGGCCGCTGCACGGAGCTTCGCCGTGGTCGAGAACTTCAACTTCCCGGGCGAACCGCTTGGGTACACGGGCACGGTGGGCACCCAGACCATCGCGGGCCGTGTCTTCGACAAGAAGTGAGGCACTTCACCCCCGGTTTCATGTCGGAGATCCAGATACAATCTGGACCGATCCCCACTGATCTGCCGTGTTGGGACCTTCCCTTCCGGACCGTTACGCGTACCATCCTCAAGGACGTTCCTGAGGCATGCGCCCTCACGGCATTGGGAGGACGAGGAGTGCACCCCACGCGCATGACGGTAAGCGTCTCGGCGATGGAGAGGCGAGAGCAGCGGAGTTTGCACGTGTCCGGTCCTCAGTGGAGGTGCTTGACGAACGTGGATGAGTATAAATGAGTATTCTTCGGGTTAACTGTGGACTCACGTATTGAGAGATATTTATAACTCAACAAGCTCCAACCAATTTGCGGGACCCCTGAAGTACGGTTGGGGAGTTTGAATCGGAGATGCCCGCTTGAGTGTGTGGTACACACGCCCCACCCGCACCCCCAGCACACGGACTCAGCGACTCACCATATGCGACGCGACTGCTGCGTGGCAGTGTTTCGTTCGGTGGTCGTTCGCGTGTGTCGATTTCTCTCCTACCAGAGGGAAAAGAGGGAAAACCCTTTCACAGTGTGAGGTGTGAAACTTTGCTTTGGTGTGGAGGATGTCCCCCTGGAAGGTGACGTCTTGGACCGTTGGTGTGATCTGCATCCTCCTCGTGGCTGTGGACTGGTCGGCCAGCAGCGTCTTGGTGCAGGCCATCTTCACGGCCGAGAATTTCAATAAACCTGTCTTTCTCACGTGGCTTGGCAACAGCCTGTTCGCGGTGCTCATTCCCATCAAGCTGCTTCTGGACGCTGCACGCCGACGGATCGGTACACGATATTGTGCTGGCCGCTCCGAGAGCGAAGATCCGAGTGTGGTCACCATGCACGCGGCGTGCGAGAGCCATGGTGAGCGTCCATACGAGCCGCCGAGGACCATAGCGGCATGGTATTTTTCGGCGCCCGTGCAACGGGCTGCACGCGCGGGCGCGATGATCGCTCCCATCTGGTTCGCGGCGAACTGTACGTACAACATTTCGATGTCGCTCACGTCGATCACCTCCTCCACGGTCATCTCCTCATCCTCCTCAGCCTTCACCCTCCTTCTCTCCGTCCGTTGGCTCGGCGAGGCACCAACGCCCCTCAAGCTCGTCGGCGTCGGTCTGTGCTGGCTTGGCAATGGGCTCACGGCCCTCAAGGACAGCGACTTCGAAGGTGGCGGCAGCGGCGGAGGCGGCGGCGGAGGCAGCGTCGGCGTCGGCGGCGGCGGTGGCGACGGCGGTGGCGACGGCGGCAGCGGCGAAAGCGATAAAGGTGGGCCGAGCCATTCATTCATAGGTGACGCGGTCTGCCTGCTGGGCGCTGTGCTGTATGCCGTGTACACGGTGCTGCACCTCCGAGCTCGAGCCGACCAGGCTGATGGCCCCTGATGGCGCCTGATGGCCCTCAATTGCCCTTGATTGTCCTTGATTGCCCTTGATTGCCCTCAATTGCCCTTGGTTGCCCTTGATTGCCCTCGATTGCCCTTGATTGCCCTTGATTGCCCCCGAGTACAGGTGCTCATCCGCAAGCTCGAGCCGCCCGACCTGTCCCTCTTTTTTGGCTTCCTGGGGGTGACGACCTTTCTCCTGTTTGGGCCTCTGATCGCGCTGCTGCATGTGACCGCGGTCGAGGACGTGAGTGCGCTCACATTCACGGTGTTTGGGCTCATTGTTCTCAAGGTGGGCTGGCTAATGATGGCTGCTTGCTTGCAGCTGCTTGCAGCTGCTGGCTTCTGATGGCCATTGACGACCACTCCTGGCTACTGCTGCTCATTGATGGCCATTGGATGTGATGGGATGTCGAGCTGACGCTCACGGCTATGTGTGTCGTCTCCTTGCGATCTGATAGCGTGCTCTGAATACCCTTGATGAAGACCGTTCCCCCTGTGAATACCCTTGATGAAGACCGTTCCCCCTGTGAATACCCTTGATGAAGACCGTTCCCCCTGTGAATACCCTTGATGAAGACCGTTCCCCCTGTGAATACCCTTGATGAAGACCGTTCCCCCTGTCAATTGCCCCAGGGTCTCCTCGATAATGTACTCTCGGAATACCTGTGGGCGACTGCAGTGCTGCTCACCTCTCCTAGCGTGGCTACGGTTGGCCTCGCGCTCACGGTGACGCTCGCCACTTCAATTGCCGTCGATGACCTCTGATGACGATTGAGGCTCGATGCGTCTCTGATGACCTCTGATGACCTCTGATGACCTCTGATGACCTCTGATGACCTCTGATGACCTCTGATGACGATTGAGGCTCGATGCGTCTCGATGCGTCTCGCTGACTGGCTTCCTGATTGCGACGCTGATTGCGACGCTGATTGCCTCGCGCGAGTGCTCCTGCGCGTGTCAACGTCGCCTCTTGCAGGTGCCGATGAGTATACCCTTGATTACGCATGAGTACTCTTGATTACCCTGAGTGTCACCGTCGCCCCTTGCAGGTGCCGCTCGCCATCGTGTCCGACCTTGTCCTGCCTCGTGCATGGCTCGTCGATCCACAAGCGCCACGAGTGACCTCACTCGCCGCCGCCGCCGCCGTCATCGCCGGCTTCATCGCCATCAACTGTGCGGCGAAGGCCGAGGATCGCCGGACCGAGCGCGCGGAACACGAAGGCGATTGCGACATGTGCTTGTGCCAGTGGACGGGCACGCGAGTGCCGTTACTTGGACGGCGCGCCGACGACGGCACGCTTCGGCTTGCGCCCAACGCGCCCGCCTCGGACGCGCCCGATATGGCGCCCGACGCATGCGCACCGTCAGTGATCAACTATGGCACTATTCGCCGGGACTCTAGTACCTGATCACGGGGAGGTGGGAAATAACCACAATCAAACAGATCTGGAGAGATCGGTATCCGAAAAGGTTTTTCTATTCATAGAAGATCGTCGCTGTGAAGAGAAGACAGAGAATGGCGAGACTGGCCCTTCTGACTCTTCTCGTTGTCGCCGCCGCCGCACTATCACGACAGCCGCTCTCGCGCTTCAATACGCTTCCATGCGTCGGCACCGTCGCCAGCGGCTCGCGAGAGCTCCTTGTAATCGGCACCGCACACACGCCATGCAGATCATCTGCCGAAGTGTCGGCGCTCATCGCTCAATCGCGGCCAGACGTCGTGATCATCGAGTTGGATCAGGAGCGCCTAGAATGCTTGCTGCGCACGGACGAGCAAGGCAACGGCGAGCAGCTGCGGTACGGCGCCGACTTTGCTGCAGCTGTGCGCGGCGCGGCCGAGCTGGGCGTGCCCATCGTGCTCGGCGATGCCAAGGCAAGGGACTTGGTCGCGAGGCTGCGCGCGGCCGGCGCCGTCGCAGACGGCGAGCGCCTGTGGCGTGCCGTGCAGCTTGCTCTCAAGGGTGGGCGAATCACGGACGGGGTGCGTGCTTCGTACGTGAACGTGGCGTCGAGCTTACGCGACGACCCGGCAAAGATGCTGCCGCTGCTCGCGGGGGTGTGGTGGACGGTGCTGCTCACCGGCCTATCCGGCCTCGCCACAGCGCCTGCCTTGCCCGTCGGCGCCGACGAGGCTGGCGTCATCCCGTGGCTCGCGACCGCGGCAATGGAGCTCTCCGCATTCGGCGGCGCGCTCGTGCTCTTGCTGTGCGTGCGCGTGTTGGATGAGCTGCTGCTAAGAAGAGACGAAATCCTCGCTGCGAGTACGCTGATTGCCACTGATTGCAACTGATTGCCATTGATTGATGCTAAGAAGAGACGAAATCCTCGCTGCGAGTACGCTGATTGCCACTGATTGCAACTGATTGCCATTGATTGATGCTGAGACGAGACGAAATCTTCGTTGGGAGTACACTACTCGCTCGACCACCACTAATCGCCGCTGATCGCCAATGATTGCCATTGATTGCCACTGATTGCCTCTGATTGCCACTGATTGCCACTGATTGCCACTGATTGCCAGTGATGGCCTCCCTCGTTGCATGCAGGTGCGCTGCGAGGGCTTGAGCTCGCGCGCGGCCTGCGAGACGGCCGGCTGCTGCGCCGACGCTTCACCTTCTCGACGGACCCGACGCTCGTCGCTCGAGCGCCGCTGGATTGCCAAACCCCCATCTTCACACCCTTCTTCACCGTGCGCCAGCCGGCTCGCTTTGGAGCGCCGTCTCCACAGTCGGCGTGCACGCGTGCGCTCACCACGGCGCCTTGCCCTCCTCCGTCCCCACACACAGGTGCGTCGGCCGCTTCGCGCGGGCGAGGAGCGCCGTCTCAACCTCTTCGAGCCTCGCTGGCTTGCGCTCCTCGATAGCCTCGCCGCCTCCACGGCGGCTTCCACAGCGACTTCCGTTCGGCGCGAGGCGACGGGCGCTGCGGCGGGCGCCGCATGCGGTTGCGGCGAGCAGGCCTTGTCGTCCTTGCTCGTGAACGCGTCGTTTGGGTGCGTCTTTGCGGTGAACGAGCAGTCCGTGCCGGTGCCGGTGGCGGTGGCGGCCTCGGGATTCGCGGAGGGCGTGGGGGGAGTGGGGGGAGTGGGGGCGAGCAGTACGCGGATCGACGACGTGGTCATTCCTCGAGTTGGACGGCGTGCGCGCATCGTGCGCATCGAGGAGGGCGTGCGCCCAGTCACAGGCGCTCGCCGGCTCGTTGTCTGGCTCGTGGGCGAAGAGCCTCTCGCCATCGACGACCGAACGCTCCACCCGACGGGCGGCGGTTACCTGAGCGCCGTGGCGACGCCATGCGACGAGGCGGCCTTTGAGATCGCCCACGGGCCGATCGCCGACGCGCTCGATGGCGGAACTCGGGCGATGCCGGAGGTGGCGGGCGACGCGAGTGGCAGCGTGGCGGGCGACGCGAGTGGCAGCGTGGTGCGTGCGCTGTTAGTGGTCGGCCTTGCCCACGCAAACGGGGTGCTCGTGCGCGTCGCGGACCAGCGGATGCGCCCGCCACAGCGCCAGCCTCTGTATTTCGACGAGCGCGCTGGTGGCGGCGCGGACGACGAGCTCGAGCCTGGCTGGGTAGGCTGGTCTTAGGAACAGGAAGAAACACGCCGCACCAAAACGGCCTAGACGACCGGCGCGAGCTCGAGCAACATCAAGCGTCACCCAACGAAGCCAAATCCCTACGAACAGCTGCATAGGGTCCCTATGTAACGGGCAACTCGTACTCGAAAGACGCGGACGAATCGGACGTCAACCGCGAGAAGCAACCGTAAAACCGCGAAACGCGGGCCCGCTACGGCGTACGGGGCCGCGCGGAGCGATCCGCGTCCGGTCCGGGGAGTTTGTCTTATCGAAGAATCGTAGCCGCGTAGGGTCGAAGGCATGGTCGAAGGACGAACAACATAGGACGAAGCGGTCGTGTTAGGACCGGCTAAAAACTCATAACCGAAAACCAAAACGAAACGCTAAGGTCTCGTTTTGTCCGCACAGATTGAAGCAGAGCATCGCGGCCGCCACGTCACAACGACGCAACGGTGATCGGAGGGTCGAGCGTGGCGCGCCGCTCGGGCTTGACGTTCGCATGGCCGTACACGCAGTGGCGACAGCCGCTGCCACAACAGTAGCCTCGCTGCTCCGAGGCCAGCTGCGTGAAGACGGTGTAGCCAGTGCTCGGGTCAGTGTAAGTCAGCTCGCGCTTGCGGACCGCGCATGCATGCGCTTCCATGATGCATGCGTGCGCCTCCTCAATGTCGCGCAGCGAGCTGGCGCCCGGGACTGCACCGCCAACGGCGCCTGCGTCGGCGCCCGCGCCCGCGACGGCGCCCGCGTCGGCGCCCGCGCCCGCGCCCGCGACGGCGCCCGCGTCGGCGCCCGCGCCCGCAACGGCGCCAGCGTCGGCGCCCGCGCCCGCGACCGGGGCAGCGGCGGGCCGGAGCCACTCGGCAGCGAAGCCCTCGGGTGCCCGGGCCGGCGCGTCGTTCAGAACGGACGCGAGCCACTCGAGCGCATCGACGAGCCGAGGGCCCGGCCGGTTAAAGTACGCGTCGCCGTCGACTAGGACGACGCGGTTTGCGGCGACGGCGGGCAGTGCTGGCCACCAGTGGGTACTCTGGAGCCGCGCCGCCTCGCGCCGCGTCATGTCCAAGTCCAAGCCGCATGGGCACACGACCACCAGCTCTGGCGCCGATGCGACCAACGCCTCGGCGCTCACGGCAAACGAGCGGCCCGCACCCGCGCCCGGCGCTTGGGGCGCTGTCTCGGGCGCCTCGTTGAGAGGGTGGCGCCCGCCCGCGCGCCGAATCATCTGCGGAGTCCAATGGCCACCCACGTAGATCGGGTCTGGCCATTCGATGAACGCGACCGACGGCGGCGGCTTGGCTGATGCGTGCACGAGTTCGTCCACGGCGCGCACGCGGGCCACCAGCGCGGCGTGCGCCGCCCGGGCTTCGGATTCCATACCGACGGCCAACCCAAGCTGCAGCACAATGTCAAGCACGTCATCGAGCGACTCGGGGTTGAGCGAGACCACCAGCGGCCGCGGGTCCATAGACTGCGCAAGGCGCTCGACCGTCATGAGGTCGATGGCGCACACGCTGCAAATATCCTGCGTGAGGATGACGTCGGGAGCGAGCTCTTTCAGGAGCTGCTCGTCCAGCGTGTAGAGCGACTGTCCGCTCGATAGCGAAGCAGAGACTTGCGCGTCCACATCGGCGGCGGTCGTGTAAGCGGTCTTCTGGCCAGTCAACACTGGTAAGTGCGTTATTTCCGGCGGATAGTTGTCCTCGTGTGAGCGGCCGACGAGCAGATGGCCGCCACCGATGAAACATAGCGCTTCCGTGGCCGAGGGCAGCACCGAGCAAACTCGCAGCTGTCGGCGGGCCGGCATCACACCCGCTCTGCGCCTGTTAATAAACAAAGAGAATCTATGAATAGGAGCGTCTGAAGCGGCCCTCCCGCACTTTCTCGCAGTATGTATGGCTCCGCCGCTCCCGGTCAAACACATGTACTGAGTACTCCAAGGGGGTACTCGCTCCCGGCACCCTACCGGCACCCGGGGGACTATACCATGGCCCGATCATGGGGGCTTCTATATGAATGCATGTACTCAATTATTGCTCGCGGTGACTAGAGGTCGGTCTTAGGTCGGTCTCAGCACTCGGGGTCGGTCTCTCCCAGCGGCGCACAGCGGGCACAGCAAATATGGAGCTTCTCTAGTGTCTTGAGCTTGATCTCGACCTTCTTTCTCACGCGTCTCGAGGGCGCCTGTCAGCGAACCCGGCGAAGCCTGACGACCTCGACCATCCGGTACTGAGAACCCCCTCTGCCCGGCTGCTCGTGGATCCCGCACCTGAATGGCTTACTACCACACAGGAAAGTTTTTTCAGCGCTCACACCGACGGTGTTGATTGAGGATACGGCCCGCGGCCGCTGCGCGCTGGGCGACCGCAGACCGGGCGATAAACCGGGCGATAAACCGGGCGACGGTCGCGCCACGCCGAAAAGGCGCGCCCTCTCCTGATACCGCGACCTGAGAGCTGAGTCCGGTCAGAGCTGCCTCCTGTGCTGGAACGTGAAACTCAAACTGAAAGCCTGTAATGTGTAAACGAGTCGACATGGGACCGGACTCATGCCGTTCGGTCCCGCCGAGCGCCGTGTATTGCACATCGCGCTTCGCACAGAGCTCTGGAGGTATACAAGGTCAAACTCAAAGTATACCAAGATAGCTAAGAGGGATCGAACGTAGCACCGCGGACAGGGGACGGCATACACGGGCACACAAACCTCTGAGAACACACTCTCTCTCCGCCTTCACGTCGTCGTTAGACCAATCCGTCAAACCGTGTATGGGACAAGGCGCGCTCGCGCCCAATCGTACGAATATCGCAATATCTCGAGGCTCCCCTCCGACTCCGGACCCACGGAATGACGCAACCATGTTACGTTGTCTCCACCCCTGAAGCTCCACATATAGTCATAATAGATCTTCTCATCGCAATAGTCGCACGCCTCATCCCAGCACATCCCCACGCGCGGCCCTCGCGGGCGTGTCCTCCGTTGGAAAAGAAGTCACTCGTTGGCTATCGAAAGCCACTGCAGGAACTCGTTCACCTGGAAGAGCGCGGTATTTTTGCCCGGCGTTTCGTCGACGACGTCCTCGCGCCACACGACGTACGCATCCTCAAAGATGATGTCAGTCTCGTACAGGTTGTAAAATACCTTTTTCATGAGGTCCTGCGGCCAGCCGAGGCGGGTAACCGGATGTGGGAGGCACCATGTGTGCACGGCGCGCCTTGAAGGGCGGTGGCGTGGGCTTGGCGGGTTTCAGCGGCGGCGCGGGCTGCGGCGGCGCCTCGCCCGGTGCCAGCGCCATCGAGGCCTCTGGCGGCTTCGGCTTCGCATAGGGAAGGTCGATCGCCTCGCCCGTCGACGGATCCGCGATCTGGATGGCCGATGACTTGCGTGGGGGGGCCGCTGGCTGCGCGAGCGCGGACGACCCTCCTGCCCCGGGCAGCGGCGCACCCTTGCCCGGGATGGCCATCGCGGCGCCGGTAGGCGCGGCATCCGGCACCACAGGCCGCATGCCGCCGCTCGCCGCGATCGGGCGCATGCTGCCCTGCGACAGTGGCATCCCAGCAGCTCCTCCCGTCGGTGGCGCTCCGTACATGTTGCCGCCGGGCGGGCCGCCCGGCACGGCGCGTGGGCCCGCCTGCGCCGCGTAGCCCGCCGCGGGGGCGTACATCGCCTGCCCTGCGGGCATCGCCTGCCCAGCGGCCATCGGCATGAAGGTACCTGTAGGAAGCGGCTGGAAGGCCGGCTGCCGAGGCGGGTAACCGGGCGTCGGAGGCACCATGTTCGGGCGCATCATGCCCGCCATCGGCATCGGCATCTGCGCACGTGGGCACACGCGACGCACGGGTGTGAGTGCGACGCTGCGTGGTCAGAGCGGCGGCAGGGCCTTGCCGCGCGCCGTCGCAAGCCAAGGATTCGTCCGGAGTGGCTGTGTGACTGCAGACGAGTCGCATTCGCCTTGCTAGCTCGTGCGCAGCGCGTGCGTGCGTGAGTTCGGGTGGCGGTGCGTCTGCCACTGTGCTCGCAAGCGTGCGCGCTCGATGCTGCAGCTGCGCCGTGCCTGGCACGGCCGCGCGTGGCACCGAAGCTCATGCTGGGGCGACGTGCTGTGAGGTGCTCACCGGTGGCATCGGCTTGTACATTGCTGGGTACATCTGCATGGTGGGCTGGCCTGCGGTTGAACGAGCGGCACGAGACGATCAGGCGCGTGAGCTGCAGGGCAGTCAGGCAGCGTTGGGCTGCTGATGAGCTCGAGCTCCCAGCTCCCAGGCTCTGGCGGCCAGCGCTGTCCAGGCCCAGAACGTACCTTGCATCGGTGTTGGATAACGAGGAGGCATACCTGTGGAAGCCATGCCACCTGTGGAACGTCAGGCACCAGGCGCGGCTCAGTTGGCTGCGGACGTGGCATATTGGCTGCTCGACGCACAGGACAGTTCAGTAGAATGGCGCAATCTCGGCTTACGTGGCATGTTCATTGGCGTGGGCTGCCCTTGCGGAAGTCCCGCGGGACCTCTGCCGGTCTGACCACCACGGCCGCCTTGGCCGCGGCCGTCTTGGCCACCATGCGGTGGGAAGGGTTGTTGAGACATCGCCAGGTCGCGCTCGTCGCCCACCGTCCCCGTCGCTTGAGGCCTTGCATCTGTCTGAACGATGGTCTCGTTGAGCAGCTTCGCATCGGCAAGGCTCAGCTGCTCGTCGGGCAGAGGCTTGGGCGGGAACCCGACCTTCAGGGTGAAGGTAAGGCCGGGCGAGAGCGTGGAAATGTGCGTGCGCAGCTGTAGCACTGTGTGCGTGTGGTTTGCCTTGACCAGCTTGCGCGAGCCATCGGCCAGCCGCACCTGCAAGCTGGTGGTCGGTGCGTCCACGTCGACTACAAGCGCCCGGGCGTCGACGATGGGAGCAGGAGACGAAGAGGATGTTGCGCTGTCATTATGTATGGTGTGGCCCTTGCCCCAGGTTGGCATTACTGGTAACGCCATACCTGGGGTTGGTATGTCCACTGGTAACGCCATACCAACCAAAGTGGACATCACGAAAGGATCGAATGCTGAGAATGGAACATCTGTGTGGGTCGCGATCAGAGTGGCATTGCCCAGTTGCTGCGCACTCATCGTGTGACCGCTCGTCGCCAACATCGTCGCCAACATCGAGGATGTTGGCGACGCAACGGGGTGCCGCCAAAACGTTGGAGCGGGCGGCGGCGTGGCGTCGGCAACATCCTCCCCCCCGATGTTTGGCCTGCTTGGGAACAGCGCAGGCTGCTTGTCCGTCTGCTTGGGACGTTGACCACTGTGCGCGACTGTGTAGGATAAGTGCATGACACCTGGGATGAACTTGTCCAAGCTCTTTACGAATCCACATTTTGTCCAGACGAATGCGCCGTGACCAAACCGTTCCACGAATTTTTGAGCTTGTTCTTTTATTTTGCTCTGCGTGTCGAAGGACACCTCGGGAATTAAGAGCGAGTTCTTCACTTCGATCCAACGAATGTCCTTGCCGTGAATCACAAGTGGTGGATCAAACATGAAGTCTGGAGTTGCCCTGTAGCCTTCTGGTTGCTCCACGCACTCGGAAATGACACGATCCTTTTCCGTGGTGTAATCCGAACTCGCCTTGAGACCAGAGTCCTGTGCACAGGCGACAGCAGAGAAACCATGAGTATGGCACTCGATGGGGGCTGAATGTGGGATGTGTTCAATGGGGGGAATTTGGGATGTGTTCAATGTTCAATGCCGGTGTTGCACCTTTAGCAGTTGCTCTACACCGGCTTCGCCTTCTTTGCCTCGACGATCCATATTCCCTTTGCTCACGGGATGAGCTGCGAAGCTTTTGGATTTGGCTATGAAACAGGAGATTCTGTCTTCGCCCGCAATGGAGACTGCAGCATCGGCAATGCGGGCTTCCAGCGAGTCTCTTTCGACAGACGAAGATGCGTCGGGATCTCGGGAGCGATCGACAGCTGCTTCGAATTCCCGTCCTCCTGCGATAAACTTGCCTAGGTAGGTTGTCTTGCAATTCATATCCGTTGCTAGCTTTTTCAGCGCCCACGCAATAGTTGGCGTCCCGGGCGCGAGCACGGCATCAAGCTGGACCCGTTCATCGCAGTATGTGACGATGCGACTGAGCAACTCTTGCTTCCTAGCAAGCTGCTCAACTTTTTCAGCGCCCGCGTACAGCTTTTCCTTATTCATCCATGCTGTGCCTTTCTGAGCCTCGCGTACGAGGAAAGTGGCAGTGGCCTCCTGATCCACCTCGATTTCTTTGAAGAGCGTACCGAGAAGGTGAGGGAGCCGGCGTTTGATAGTCCATTCAGGCAAATGCACGGAAATCTGATTCTTATCGATGCAATCCTTGAGCAATACCTCGACTTCCTCCGAAATCGTCGGCTTTGTTGAGAGATGACGTTCGAGGTGCTTCTCAGCAATGTGCCTGCAGTTGAAGTTCCGAGTGCCTGCTGAGGCACTGAGTGGCTGGGGCGTGGTGTCGGCAAGGCAGACGATCACGCCGCCCTGCTTGCGGCTCTCGAGATCGCAGTGAAGCAATTTGCATCCGGCAAAGAAGCGCGCGGGGCGCCCTGCCGCGGCGATCTCTGCCCTGAAGCCTCGCTCGTAGAGCGAGGCGCAGAGGGCAGACAGGAGCATCTGCTTGTCTGGCGTCGAATGGAGCAGGGTGATCGCGGCCTGCTCGGCGCCGCCGCTGGTGCTGCTTTCACCTTTGCTAACGCCTGCGTCATCACTTGTCTCTCGTGGCTCGCGTCGACTGCCATCCTTTCGCTGTCCAGTATGGTCGGCTGGTTCCACGTGAGGTGCGTCGTGTCCGCCCGTGACTTTCCTGTTGCACGATTGAGAGCGCTGCAAGCCGGACGACCTGAGAGGCCCCGCTGGCGCGGTGGCAGTGATTGAGCTGCTCACCTCGAGTGTGCCTAGCGAGTTGAGATGAACCGGTGCCTTGAGACGCACTGACCAGACGAGTGGCTCTTCAGGTCGCGGTCTGAAGAGCTGGAAAGCTTGGGGGTGCTGCTCAAGCCAGCACTTGGCCCCGCCCGCTGCCTTCATGAGGGCGCGAGCATTTGGATCGGCGGAGTAAGTCGAGTCAATCAACGACGTCATCTGTATCTCGGGCCCGTTGTGATGCAATATGCTGGATATCAGTGCAACAAGCTCATCGGTCATTTGTGGCGGAGAGGATGAAGTGGCGGCGGTCTGCGCCGGCCTCGGGGTTGCCATTTGTACCACTGAGACCGCCTCCTTGATCTTGACGTCGAGCAGCTTGAGCAGCTCGCCGTTGTCCATTTTGAGGAGCTTGCCTGGTTTCGGCAGAGGCGAGGTGATGATCTCGAGCCAACCGCCACCTGAGACGTCAGGGTCAGGCTGAAACTTGAGGCGCCCGCGTGCCTCCTCGTGGCCGCATAGGTACTTGAGCTTCTTGGTCGCCGGGAGCACAGAGGGGTCTACCGACGGGTGCGCCTTGTAGAACTCGCCGAGCTGCGCGGCAGTCACGCGCTGCTCGCCCGTCACGCGCTGCTCGCCCCTGGTCCGGATCCACTCGCATAGCAGCGTGACGAACTGGCCGATTCCCGAAATTTCCGTGGCGACCTCGTCCATAAGGCAGGATCGATGTTGCATGCCGGTGCTCGAGGATGTTGCAGACGGCGCTGATGCGGACCCGACTCGAGGTTCGGGACGCTCGGCTATGTGCGATCGTGTTTTGTCGCTCGAGTTTTGTCCCGCGTCCCAAGCCGGGGTCGTTCTCGATCTCCTGTGCAGATCCCCTGTGGGGAAAACGGAGAGACGTGGACAATAGTGAAACCGCGGATCAAAATCACGGGAGCGGAGACGGTACTGTACTGTACCCCACCCACCGACTCACGAACGACTCATCACGCACCAACCGAACCCCGGAACGCTACCGCGTACCGGTTGAAGGTGCTCGCGTGTCGCGTCGCGCGGTGGACTAAGACACCGGCTGCACGATAGGTGGTACCGGTCGCGTCGGGGGTCGAGACAACGACATTCACAGGTCAGGTGGAGATCCCGAGATGTTCAGAGACTTTGTGATCTGCATCGGGTGCGTCTGTGACTGTGTCATTGTGTCGACGTCCGGACAGGGACACACAACCGCGAACGAAAACCGGTCAATAGTCGTAAAACCCCAACCGGATATTCTCCGCCCGCTGTGCCGCACGTTCGGCCGCCGCACGTTCGGCCGCCACACGTTCGGCTGCGCGCGCCTCCGCCTCCGCCTCTAAGCGCGCATTCTCCTGCATCGTCACGCGGATGTCCTCGATCGGCTCGTCGAAGCGATCAAATCCATCTGTGATACCGCCCGAAAGCCCAATGTAGATGAAGAAGACTAGCGAGCTGAGGGTGATCGCTGTGAGCGCGCGGCCGCCAATCAAGGTCAGCAGACGGAGGCGCTCATCGTTCTCGGAACTGCCAGAGACAGTGTTGCGGTCGCCGAAAGCGTCCCGGTCGCGGCTGCTCGCAAAACGAAAGCCACCCCCTTCAGTTGGCGGTGGCTCGAAACGAGCGCTGCCTCTGACGGGCGGCGTCTCTGAAACGAGATTCGGGGCATCTGCAGCAGCAGCTTCCGGAGGCTCGGCGACGACTTCCTGTTGCCGCTTTCTCAGAGCGGCCATGGCCTCCTCCCAGTCCGTATTTTCCTCGCTCATCAACGGCGCCACGAGCCGGCGGGTAGCAAGGGTGCGGCCGCCACCAATTAGGGGTCCGCAAGGATGGGTGGGGGTGCTCAGCAACGAGAGCGACGGGATGAGAATCCCGACGAGAAGCGACTGCATTTTTTGTTGAGTGACGGGAGCTGACCGTTTACTCTGGTACTCTCCTCAGTTTGACGAAATAATGACGAGAAACTTTACGGGGGACCTCGCACCTCGCTACGGGCGGCGTGTGACTCAGAGCTGGCCTGGCCCAGGGATTCTTATCGATTTTAGTTCCAGAAGCATCTATAAAATCTCTAACTCTCTTCAGACGTACTCGCGTTCAGGTTCACTGCAGTGCACACTGGAACTAACACCGTCGGGGAGGTGCGTATTGGGGAAGGCTGTCTCTCGCACGTGCACGCGCTCTCTCCGTCTCTCGTCACCGCCGGCGAAATGCACCTGGCGGTGGCGAGGGCGCACCGCGGCGAACCCCTGGCGAGGGCGAGAGGGCGTAGAGGTCCGTCGCAGGTCTCTCGTCCGTGAGCTCGTTGATGGTGTCTCCGATCGCCTCGATCGCCTCGCTCGTGGCCGTGAGCGCCTCCTCGAGGGCATCCCCGACCACAATCATGGCCGACTCGGTCGCATCTATCATCGACGAGAGCGTGGCACCGAGGGGGTCGGCCTGGACTTCCGCCTCCGCCGCCGCGGCCTCAGCCTCCTCACGAGTGATGACGCAATCAAACTCCTGCAGCCGGCTGGGCCGACCCCCCTGCCGTAGGCTCGTGCCACGCATAGGCGAGCTGCTGATACGCGACGACGGCTCGGCGTCGGCGCCAGCAGCAGCAGCGTACGCGTGGCCATTGGCCATTGGCGAGGCGGCGGATGCGAGAGAGGGCGGCCGCCGCAACCCTCCGAGTGGCGCAAGCTGCTGCACGATCGTGGTGAAGGGCGGTGGCTTCTCCATGAGACGAAGCGGCCCGCGCCCGTCGCCATCGTCCTCAGCGGCACCGGTGCTCTCAACGAGCGTCAGTGCATCGCCGCCCACACCGGCGGGCGCCGTCATGGGCATCGGCCACTTCCACAGCTGAAGCACGCCGTCGGAGCGCCCCGCCCATAGAGTGAGATGGTGCGCGCCGCCCGCCACGGCGCCGTCGGCCTCGCCAGCACGGCTGCGTTCGCTCGTCGACGTCGGCGGCGGCGGCGAGTTGCGCCGTGCATCCAGCACCAGCGCCCCGAGGCCCCCCGGCACCTTGTGCAGCGCGCGGCACACCCGCCCCCCGCGCAGGTCCCACTCGAAGACGTGGCCAGACTCACCAGCACCGAGCACCCGAGGCGCGCCAGTGCCTCCCGGAGGTGGCAAGATGGTCGTCAGGTTCACGACGGCACCCAGAGGCGAGGGGGCGCTCAGCCGGCCGAGAAGCTGCGTCAGCACACCGCCGCCGCCGCGGACTTGACGAGCGCCGTCACGAGCGCCGAGTCCCCACACGCACACACCGCCGTCCCGGGCGCCTGAGCACAGCAGGTTGCGTGCGGCGCAGTGCGTGAGGGCGGTGACCGGGCAGCTGTGGCCGTCGATACGCTTCTGAGAGACACGTAGTGCGAACGTTGGAGGCTGCTCCACGGCTGCGGCCGCGCCGTCCTCCTCCTCCTCCTCCTCCCACGGGCGCGTCCCGTGGCTGTGTGGCGGGCCGAGAAGGCCACCTAGAGGGCCGCCTAGAGGGCCGCCCTCGCTCGCTCCCAACGGGATGAGCGCGCCGGCGCCGAGGCCGCCGCGGCCGCTGCAGCAGCCGCGGCCGCTGTAGCCGCTGTAGCCGCCGCTGTAGCCGCCGCCGCCGCTGTAGTCACCGCCGCCGATGTAGCGGCCGCCAGCACGGTCGCCGCGCGGCGTCGGGGCGGCACGCGTGGCCAAGAGGCCGATACACACGGCTCCCTCCGCGGTGCCCCAAAACAGGCGGCCGCCCCCTGCCACGTGTCGAGATGCGGGGGAGATCTCCTCGGCGAGCAAGCAGCTCGCGGCTTCGTCTATGTTGGCGGCGATCGGGATGGCGATCTGTGCATGCAGGTCGTAGGCGAAGAAGGAGAGGCGCAGCGTCGTGGCCCTCAAGTCGTCGCGAGCGGGATCGATCCCAGCCAGCCAGTCTGGAACAGCATCGTACGAAGGAATCGAGAGGAGGAGGTCGGCGGCAGCGGCCGCGTGCGCAGCGGCCGCGTGCGCCGCCGCCGCCGCCTCCGCCCGAGCCCACGCCGCCGCAGCAGCCTCGGCCTCCACAGCCGCCTCGGCCGCGGCCGCCGCCGCGGCTGCCTCCGCTTCAGCCGTTGCGAGCGCAACCTCGGCCTCGGCGGCCGCGAGCTGAGCCGCCGCCGCCGCTGCGGCCTCGGCAGCCGGGTGACGGACCCGCATTGAAAGGGCGGCGCCGCCTGCCGCTGTGGCGAGCACGCGCACGCTCACGACGGCGGATCCATTATGCCCGTCGCCGCTCTCGCCGCCACCCATGCGACTGTGGGGAAAGTCCTCATCGAGGTCCGCAAGATCCTCGTCCTCGTTCTCGGCGGCGGCGGCGGCGGCGGCGGCGCGGCAAGGCATCCCTTTCAATTCGGGTCCGTCGCCCAAGCGGTCAGGCATCCCAAGGGCCGCACTCGCGTCGCGTAGCCACGAAGGTAGGGCATCCTCCAACGGCGAGGGAGTCGACTCGGCCAATAGCTGCTGCATCGCCGTCGAGGGCTTCGGGGGCGCCGCCAGCCAGGCAGCAGTGGCGACCGAGGCTGCGGCGGCGGCCGCCGAGGCCGCCGAGGCTGCGGCGGCCGCCGCAGCGGACGAGGCTGAGAGGCGCGCCGTGTTGGGCGAGGCTGAGCGGCGCGCCGTGTTGGGCGAGGCTGAGAGGCCGCCAGGTGGACCTTCGCCACAGCCGCCAGGTGGCGGCAGCGAGAGCGGCGGCGACGGCGCGGCGGCGGCAGCGGCGGCGGCAGCGGCGGCGGCATCGGCGGCGGCAGCGGCGGCGGCGGCGGTTCGGCCGGGGTGCGCGCGCACGATGAGTGACCCGACAGGTGCTGAGTGCGCGTCCAGAGCATACCGGTAATGGAGAGTGCCTCGGGCGCTCAGTAGGTAGCACTGGATGACGCCGTTGCGTAGCCCGACGCACACGAGCTGGCGCGCAGACGCATAGGCAAGCTGGGTCACTCCATGGGCGAGGGGCACGTAGCCCCGAAGCAGGCCGTTGTGACTCGGATCAGGCCCGGGGGCGACGCCGGCCGCCGTGCCCTGTCGAGCCCCTCGCATCATCTCCTCGTATCTGCGCCGCTCCTCTGGGGCGAGCCTATCGAGCTCAGGCCATCGCCACACGAGCAAGCCGCCCAGTGGACGCAGCGCGCCCGCGGCGTCGAGTGCGGCGGTTGCGGCGGCCGTTGAGCCGGTGGCCTGAGCGACCGCGGACGCGACCGCGGCCGCGTGCCCAGGCATACGAGACGACCCTTCGATCATATGCTCCATCTGAACGGTAGGCGAGAGGCAATCACGAGGGCGATCAGCGGCCGATTGAGGCAATTGCGAGGGCGATCAGCGGCCGATTGAGGAGGCAATCGTCATCACAGACGAGTTTTCGCAAGTCAAGCCCACCAGAGCCCACCAGAGGCTTTCCGAGGCGATCAGAGGCCATCAGAGGTCATCAGAAGAGGCCCACCTTGTCGAGCGTCGAGTCGTTGGCACAGCCACACACGAGCAGACCGCGCGAGCTAATCTGGAGCAGGGCGGTGATGGGAAGCGGCTGGTCGGTGGGAATCGTGGCCGCCTCGAGCAGCAGCGCCGGCCGCTGCAGCTGCTCGAGGAGCGTCACCCATTCGTCGAGACGGTACTGACGGCGCGCGTGGCCCGCAAGGTGGCCGCGCACCCATTGACCCACCGGGAAGGCGTGCAGCTGGCGGAACATGGCCACGAGGAGGCGCTCCGCCTCAAGCATGTCCTCGTCGAGGCCGGACGAGGGCCCAGCCACGCCTTTCGCGGCCGCCGGCAGCGGCGCTTCGAGCAGCCGCAGCCGCTTCAGGCACAGCGCCATCGTGAGGTCCTCGTGCACGGTCGCTGGAGCGCCGCCAACCTCGGTGCCGCCACCCTGCTCGCGCACGAGCACCCAGAAGAGGTGGATCGCCGCCGTGCGCTCCTTGTCCGAGAGCTCGCACGACGGCTTCGCGGGCGTGTCGCGCGTTGCGTCCTCAATGACCTGCTCGACGGCATCCAGCGCGTTGTCGGCGTCGCAGAGCGCCCGGTCGAAGCCATCCTCGAGCGCGCCGGCAATTTGCTTGCCGCGTGTCGCGCAGGAGAACTCCTGCCCCATCGAGAGATCGAGGCGTGCCGCAAAAAAGCCGTGTGCTCGCGGCGCTCGAGCGCGATGAAGGTGTCGTCCTTCTCGGTCGCCTGCCGCGAATCCATGTCAAGTCAAGTCAAGGCAAGTCTCTTGCCTCATTTGGTTCGAGTTTCGAGCGCTGTGCAGGTCCCCATATTCAGCCGCCGACAGGCGATGGCCAATGGTTGCCATCTCCGGTTTCTTTCTGAACTCCGCGATCGATCGCTTCTGAAAATCGGCGGCGTTTTTCTAACGGTTGAAGAAATAAAAGAAAAAGAAGAAGAAGGGAAAGGAAGGAGAAGGAGAGAAGAGGGAGTCTGTAGAAGAAATGGCACTAATAACTCACAGGCGCGACCACGCTCCGCGGGCTCATTCCTCGCGGGCGGGTCGGCAGCCGGGCGGCGGGCTGCGAGGGCGGCGGCGGCGGCGAGGGCGGCGGCGGCGGCGAGGACGGCGGCGGCGAGTGCGGCGGCGGCGAGTGCGGCGGCGGCGAGGTCGGCGGCGGCGAGTGCGGCGGCGGCGAGT
>Ga0210239_100890_pt1 | contig 25627 bp, 17 predicted proteins | sample ChrtobMetP5a_0mM_FD_155451 | JGI IMG/M metagenome (GOLD analysis project Ga0210239, IMG submission 155451) | Chrysochromulina tobin associated microbial communities from unialgal haptophyte culture, Seattle, Washington, United States - P5a_0mM | ecosystem: Host-associated > Algae > Haptophytes >... | reverse complement strand
GCAAGGTTGCCCCCCCCCCCTCCCCCCCCTCGCGCTCTGGGTGACCGCTCATCCCTCCCCGGGCCCTCCCCGCCCTGGTCGACCGTGGGTCAACCGCTTTACGTAAATGGACATATCAATGGATAGTACATGTGTACCTCGCCCGGGTAGTCGACGGCCTCTTGGGAAGTGACGAGGATGCTCTATAGAAGGGGGGTAATCAAGTTGCCCCGCGCGCGCAGCGCGCGGGTTTTCAGCCCGCCGTAGGCGCGAAAATTTTGGCGATATTGACTATAAATCACTACATTTAGGCCCTGAAATTGATGCCACTCACACACTATTGACTGCGACGTACATGTATGTACCGACTACTACGATGACACACTAGCCACAAATGACAAAAGCAACTGTCTAGCTCACTCATCCGCCCGCTCTCTCGACTGCATGGCCGGGATCAATAACGAGCTTGAGCCTGAAGTCAAGAAATCCTTGACCGAAAGCTGGATTGTAGCCTCACACCGCCCTGCGGAGCACACGTCAGCAACGAGCACAAGCTGAGTCGTCATCTGCGTGTGGAGTCAGTCGAGGCTCACAAGGCGGGCATTACACTGTTTGCAGCTGATTGCTGGTCGACTGCTGCTCATCACTGTGCTTGGCCCACTGCTTCCAGCGGTTGGTGGCCGCCACCTTTGCTGCCTCTTCCTCTAGCAATGCTTTCGCTTTTGCTGCAGCCTTTGTGGCGGCTGCTGCGGCGCGACCACCCTTCTCCTGCCAGTAGCAGGCAGGCAGGCCAGCCTTGCTGCGGTCACCGCCATGGCCACCCTTGCGGATGTATGTCCTCACCATTGAGACGGAAAGAGGGGCGGCAGCCAAGGTGCTGGGTCGCACCGGAAGCGAAGGTGTGCGCGGGATGTTTCGTGAACAAAGTTGGAAATGCTGTTTGTGGGTTACGGTTAATCGTTGCAAGCCGAATTTCCGCGGTTTGGGGGTCTACGTTCCGAGATCTGTCGATTGGCACCCTGCATTATGGTGCATTATCTCGCTATTAACGCGTATTACCGATGGTAATCAAGTTGCCCCGCTGACGCGAGAGCACCCCCGTCGCCGTTACACCCCCGTGGTATTGGGGTAGTTTTCAATACAAGAAAAGGGAATTTTCAATACAAGATATCATTATATATCATCATATATCTTGATTATATCATTGTGTATCATGTGTATCATGATACAGGGGCGCGCCAATGGGCGCGTCTCTACACCTCCGACGCCCTCTGCGACGACGGCGGCCCGGCACCGAGTACGCAGACTGCACCTACGGCTCCGACTGCGCGGACTGCGGCCGAGCGCGTCTCGGGCATCATCTTCGTCGTCGACGCGGCTGATGCGTCGCGCTTCGACGAGGCTCGGCAGGAGCTGCACAAGCTGCTGAGCGAGCCGCGGCTGCGGGGGGTACCACTGCTCGCGAATAAGATGGACCTGCCCGAGGTGGAGGCTGCCCTCGGGGTGGCCGAGCGCGACCCCCGACCCGACGGAGCGCGCTGCGCCGTCCAAGGCGCGTGCAGCCTCTGCGGCGATGGCGTCGTGGCCGCGCTCGAGTGGTGACGTGTATCTCCGAGGTGCATCATATGCCTCTGCGACACTGATCATCCTGCCCGCCGTCTTCGGACGTGCTGCGGTCTCGAGATACACGTGTTGTGCTTCGAGCAGGCCGTTACCGCCGATCCACTCCGTTGCCCGCATTGCCGCTCCTGTTTCGCCTGCCTCTTGCAGGGCTCTCAGTGTCGAGCATGTGTACGGACTGTGGCTGAGGGTGCAGCGAGGGCAGCTGCCATAGCCGCCGTGGCAGCTCGAGAGGCACAGATGGCGCTGGATGTACGGGAGACGGCGGAGGAGGCTGGGACTCAGGCTGCAGCTGCGGGGGCCACGCCCCACCCAGCGCCTCTTCCTCGGCCTCTTCCTCGGCCTCTTCCTCGGCCTCGGATGGAGACAGCTCATCAGCCAGGCTTTGGCGCTCGCGCTCGGGAGGCACTCTTGACCGAGACGACATCGGTCGTCGCGCTGACGTGCGGGGTGTTTGTTGTTGGTGGGTTTGGTTGGTTCTGAGATTGGTCTGTGTGCCTTTGTGCGTCCGCGTGTCCCGTGTGTCCCGTGTGTGTCCCGGCTCCCCCCGGTGTCTTTTTACCGGTACCGTACCGGGTGAATTATATGTAAAAAAACAACAACAAGACTTGAATATAAAACAAAGTCGTTCGCACGCCGCGCGACGAGAGATGCAGCAAATCTCTGCAACGCACTCGCGTGCGCTCGCTGCCATAGTAAGCATATTCGTGCATGCCCCCACACCACCTGGCAGGGAAAGCACGTCATATAAAAAGCCTGGAATAGGCGAGTTTGCCCTCCAGAACCATGGCAGCTACGCTCGCCGGCATGGGTATTTGCACCTGACGCAGGCGAATCTCTCAACGGTGAAGGCCAGACAGTATGTTGCAATGATTTACCCGCCATCTTGGGCAAAACTCTGGCTGCTGATGGAGCTGTTCACTGATGAGCGGTTCGCATCGGTCGAGTTCTGGGCATGGCTTGATGCGGATGCCTTTGTTGTTCGTCACGACTGGACTCTCCAGAGTGTCTTCAAGCGCGCAAATGGGAAGCCTGGCTGCAGTGTCATCGTCAGCTGGGACATCGGCTACGATGACGAAGCTAGGGCTTGGCTGTCAGAGACGGAGCGAGTCGCTGGCTCACACAATATGAAAGCAGCGCGTCCCTTCGACAAGTACCGGTACATTTTCAACGCCGGCGTGATGCTTTTGCGCAACGAGCTTAACACTATTGATCTTTTGACACGTGCCATGGACATGGCTGTACGTGAGCGCTATCGTTCGGACTGGGAGCAGGGCGCGTTTACAGATCTGTACCTGGATCACCTTCATGTCCGAAAGGTTCTTTGCCCTGTCGACCGCCACCTACTACAAGGCATGGTGAAGCTTCCCGAGGATCGCGAGCTGGTGTATAAGGCACGCGTTTGGGTTGCACACGTAACAGGCGCCAAACTGGACAAGTCGGGAGTGCAGGCGCTCCTGAGCGGTGCTTACCAACGCCGGATGAAATACAGCACACCTACTGGTCAAAAATCTTGGAACTCGTCTTTTCGAGACTCTTCTCGACCGGGCGTAGGACAGGTTCTCGGCCACCGGTCAGCGCTAGGCGCCGACGGGCTCCAGGGGGCCTCCGCCCAGGTGGATGGTCGCCTTACGGCAGCCATCAAGTCGGCCAATCAAAGTGTTGACCGTGTTGCTCGCCCGCGTCCAGCCAAAAGCTTCGAGCGGGCTGGTGAGCATCGCGTGTGCATCAGCCGGCAAGGTCGAAGTTGGGAGGCGGCCGGGCACGGGCACTCCCCCTCAGGGAGGGGGGGCTAGGTGTGGGTGGGTGGGAAAGCAAGCGTCCGCTCTTCGAGCTGGTCGCTCATTTTGGGCGCTTATCGATACAGGTAAAATACAGGGTTTAGTCCAGATGTCCAGTACGACTACGAGTACGGTACTCCTGGCGTGGGCGCGCTGCGCGGCCGCGCTCCTCTGCTGTGTGCTCGGCTGATCCGTGCTGTCTGCTGGCCGCGTCTCCGGGAGGATGAATAGAGGGGCCACCCCGCCCTGCGAACCCGACCCTGCGTTATAAAACTGTTATTGTCGACAGTAGTACAGTAGTACACTGTATAGGAGTATAGCTCTTTAGCTATACCGAGGTCGGTGGCGGGGCCGTGCGGTGGGCGCCATACCCGCGCCATTCACGTGAAATTGAACGTAAGGTGGTTCACCAGTTAAACCTTGACTCTCGCTGCGACGCCTGCGAGGGTCGCTCGGCGCATTGCAAGGGACAGGCCAAAATTCTGTCCCATGTCGGACAGACGCGCCGGAGTCATGTCATTGTGCGTGAGGTCACAAACATGCTCAGCCCCCAAAGTTCCGCTCCGCCTCGGCGCGGAATTCCTCAGCTCGGGCCTGCTTGGCCTCTTCCGCCTGTTGCCTCGCGAGCTCCAGCGCGAGCTCCTCGTCCTTCAGCTGCTTCGCCTTCACACCACGCCCGCCGTGGTGTGAACGCGGCCTCTTGGCCGAGCCAAGCTCCGTCAGACCCTCCGGAATAGGCTGGCCCGCATCCGCCAAGAGGGTCGCCAGGGCTGCAGCATGCCGGCTATCTGCGAACGTGAAGAGCGTGTGTGCTGTGCCGGTCGCGCCCGCCCTCGCGGTACGCCCTATGCGGTGAACGTACTCCTCAGCGCCACCCTCGCCGGTCGGGAAGTCATAATTGATTACGTGGTCGATGCCCGCAATGTCGAGCCCCCTTGCGGCCACATCCGTGGCCACGAGCACGGAGATCTCGCCAGATCGAAACGCCTTGATGGCCGCCTCCCTCTCCTTTTGGGAGCGATCGCCCGATATGGTATCGCATCTCCAAATCGTACGATCGCCCGTTGTGGGATTGCATGCCAACCCGCCAGGCCCCGCCAGGTAGGCACCAATCGCGTTGACGTCGCGCCGAGTGTTACAAAAGATCAGGATGCGCTCGGCATGACGCTCGGCGCGAGCCGCCGATGAGCCGCCGGCCGTTGCCCGAGCCGCCGCCACGCCTGCTTCGCCCAGGCTAGCCGAGCCGCTCGTGGGCTTCGGAGCGCCGTTTTGAGCGCTGCCCAGGCCGGTGCACTTTGGATTCGTCGGAGCGCCGTTTTGAGCGCTGCCCAGGCCGGTGCACTTTGGATTCGCCGCGAGCCGATTTCCCACAGCCGCGAGCTTGGGCGGTGCCGGTGCACGCCGGAGCGCAGATAGGATCTCGACGAAGGCCGCCCACTTATCCTTGGGCGCTACGAGGCGTACATGCTGCTGCACACTCGTGTTCGCCGCGAGCCGATTTCCCACAGCCCCGACGGTGACCCTCGCGTGCCTCGGGCTGAGCAGCGCATCAGCGACCCTCTGCACACCAACGGGCCAGGTCGCGCTAAAGAGCAGCACCTGCCGTGGCTTGGGCACCTGCGCCGCGATCGTGTGGCAGTCACGCTCGAAACCCATATCAAGCATCCGGTCGGCCTCATCGAGCACTAAGATCGCACAGTTGGCCAAGGAGCAACACTGTCCGTCGCCCGAGCTGTACCCGCTGTAGCTGCCACCGCCGCTCCTCCCACCGGGCATGCCGGCGTGGGTGCCATGGCCAGCGCCGTCGACCGGACGCTTGCCGCCTACGCCAAAGCCCGAGGTGGAGGCGAGATCAAGCATATCCAGCATGCGGCCTGGTGTGGCGACGACGATCTCGCAGCCCACATTCAGATCATTGACCTGCCCCCATTTGGGGGCGCCTCCGTACACGGCGACGGTGCGCACGCCCAGAGCTCGTCCAAAGAGCTCCCCTTGCTGCGTCGTCTGGAGGACGAGTTCCCGCGTAGGTGCCATCACAAGGCAGACCGGAGATGGGAGAGTCCGCTCGGCTGCGACTGGGTGGGCCTTGCGCTCGGCCACGCATCGCACGATGGCTGGCAGCAAAAAGGCGAGTGTCTTGCCAGAACCTGTTCTCGAAATCGCAAGCACATCGCGGCCAATGAGCGCCATAGGCCAACTTGCCCCTTGGATGGCTGTCGGCTCGGAGAAGCGTGAGAGCAGCTCCTGAATGGGCGCCGGAAAGGGCGCGGCGGCCATGGTCGTGAACGGTGGCGGTGCGTCCTCTGCGTGAACTACGATCTCGTGCCGCTTCATGAAGGACTCGGCGGTGTCGTCGCTCGGTGCTGCTGTGACACCGACGCTCGCGTCAGGGCCATTGGCATCTACTACCGCACTCTTCAACTTGGATCGCTTGGCATCTAGTGCTGCACTCGTCAACTTGCGCACGGCACTCTTCACCTTGCGCAGCTTCACGGCCTTCTTCTCCGCGCGGTGCTCGTGCCTCTTCTTGATCTTCTTCTTGATCTTGCCATATGATCCGATGGGGAGCATTTTGCGTGGTCTGCCTCAAGGGAAGTCGGCCGTCGCGCCGCCCGCCCGCGAGCTGGCTCCAGGACTCTCGGCGCCCGATCACTTGTCTCGTATGAACCCTTTTTTTCTAACGAAAAGCCAGGATGTCGCACATGCCGCTCCACGGGCGGCGACTTTGTGGAATGTCCAAAGTCTAGCCCGATCCAACCCATTCACAGACCGCACGATCATGACAGCCTCACGTCCCTCACGAGGCGCCCGTGAGCCGCTCTGCAGAACGAGCAGAAGTAGACGTGCTACTGCTTGCTCGTGTCAAGGGCTACACGTCGAGCATGGCTGCCGCCTCAAGCCGCACGGACCCGCGCGTCGTGGCGCTCATAGACATGGATTGCTTCTATTGCGCGTGTGAACGTGCGCTCGACCCGTCTCTCGTCGGCGTGCCGATGGCGGTCGTGCAGTACAATCCGTACCAGAACGCGCACCACGAGGACGGCAACGTTGGCGGCGTCGTGTCCCTGCCCGCCGAGCCAGCCTCGGCGCGGGTGGTCTACAAGGTGCGATGGATGACTCTAATCGGCACTGAGTGCTACTGATTGGCCACCCGATCGCCTCTGATGGCTACTGGTTGCCTGTATCTTACACAGGGCGGCAAGGTGCTCATGTCCTCGGGCGCCAACGGGAGCATCATCGCGGTTTCGTACGAGGCGCGCAAGCGCGGCGTAACTCGCTTCTTCCGCGGGCGAGAGGCGATCGCGCACTGCCCCGAGATGGTGCTCGTGCAAGTGCCGACCGCGCACGGCAAGTCGGACATGGGGATGTACCGCTCCTTTGGTGCGCGCACACTCAAGATCATCCGCGAGGTATGCGGACAGAGCGCGCCCGTGCTCGTCGAGAAGGCCAGTGTGGACGAAATGTACGTGGACGTGAGCGCAGCAGCGGCCGCGCTGCTCACGCGCTCCGCACTGCGCCGCGCTCTGTTCGACGAGGCTCTGGCTGCCGGCACACACGTGGCGGGGGCCGCCGAGGCGGCGGACGAGGCGAGCCGCGGCGCGCAGCCAGGCGGCGTGCTCGCTCGCAACAGCTTCCGCGCGGGGCATGCGGGCCAGATCGAGCGAGCGGTCGACGTGGCATCAGCTGCATGGTGGGAACGTGACGCCTCCGAGTGGGATCCCGAGGAGGAGGCCCTGGCCGCGGCTGCAGTGATCGTGGACCGAGCGCGCCGAGCGGTCACCGCCCATCTCGGCTTCACTTGCTCGGCGGGCATCTCCTCTAATAAGCTGCTTGCCAAGCTGTGCGGCGGTCTCCATAAGCCCAACCAGCAGACTGTCCTCCCGCCGCAGGTATTTGCTCCGGAGTGCTGTCTGAGTGCTGTCTGAGTGCCTTCTGAGTGCTGTCTGAGTGCCTTCTGAGTGCTGTCTGAGTGCCTTCTGAGTGCTGTCTGAGTGTCATCGGAGTGCCTGTGATGGCCTCGTTTAGTAGCACGACCAGCTGACGGAACTCCCGCCGCAGGCGGTGCATGCACTCCTCGACCCGCTACCGGTCGATAGGCTGCGCGGCTTCGGGGGCAAGCTCGGCGAATTGCTGCGATCAGGCCGCCCCGAGCTCGGGCTCGCCGGCTTCGACACCGCGGGTGCGCTGCGGCATGCGGGGGCCGCGGCGGTGGCACGCATCTTGCGTGGTGAATGGGCACATCCAGACGAGCAAGCTGCGATGGCGTGTCGAATGGCTGCGGGGGAAGACCCTGCTGCTGTCGAGGACCGCCGACTCGCGAAGCAGGTCGGCTCGTCCAAGAATTTTGGTGGGAGCCGCGAGTCGGCGCGAGGACCTCTCGACACGCGCGCGAGCCTCGAGCGCTGGGTGCGCGAGCTCTCGGGAGATATCGGCGACCGGCTGCGTGACGAAGCCGAAGAGAATGAGCGCGCGCCGACGGCGCTCGTCGTGGCGGCGCGCTTTGAGGACGATGGGTTCGGTTGGCAGCCCGCTGTCTCGAAGCGAGCGCCCCTCCGACCGGAACGCCGTCCTGAGCTACGAACTGAGCGCCCTGCTGACGCTACCGGCGCCGGCGAGGGCAGCATCGGCGGCGGCGGCGCCGCCGCCGCTGCGGTCGCCGACATCCCTTTGAGGCAGCAGACGATCAGTGCCGAGACGATCACGCGCGAAGCGATGATCCTCCTAGGGCAGCTGAGCGCGGGGCGCCCCCCGACGCGCCTGGGCATCACCTTGCTCGAAATGAGTGTCAACGGGTTCGTCCCAATAGGCGCCGCAGCGGCAGGCGGGCAGGGCGGCGCCCTGCGCCGTCTCTTCGCCGCGGCGGCGACATCGGCCGCACCGGTCCCGGTACTGGTACCGAAAGCAGCGAAAACGGCAGCAACTGCGGTAACGGCGGTAACGGCGGAATCGGCGGCAATGACAGAAGGGGTAACGGCGCTAACGGCAGCTGGCGATAGCGGCATTGCGGAACGTCTGGAGGAAGACTGTGCGGACTATGCGGATTCTGCGGACTTTGGGGAGGGCGAACCAGCTACGAAGCGCGCCCGACCAGCGCAGCCACCCTCGCAGCCGCCCTCGCAGCCGCCCTCGCAGCCGCCCTCACAGCCGTCCTCACAGCGGCCCTCTCGACCGTCTTCACACGCAGCCTCCCTTGTCCCTTCACACGCAGCCTCCCGTGCGCCATCGCATGCCACGTCACTCCTTGGGTCGCCGCTCCATGGCCACTCATCCTCGACTGCCCTTCATCTCACTGCCGCCGACGCTGCGCCCTTGCCGCCGCCCCCGCCGCGGCCTTCGCCGCGAGCGGGTGAGGGCGTTCATGCGGCTGGCACCGCGGGGTGCACACGCCGTCCCGAGCGCATCGGGTGGGCGTGCGGCGCATGCACGCTGTTGAACCATCCTGATGCGATTCGGTGCGCCGTGTGCGACGCCGAGCGGCGCGAGGACGAGCGCGCTGTGTCGAGCATCCCGTGGGCCTGCGGTGCATGCACGCTGCTCAATGAGCCCAATGCAAGCCGATGTGCAGTGTGCGATGCCATTAGAGGCAGCTCCCTCCCAGCCGCCGCTACGCTCGCAGTGCAGGCTGGCGGTGGCGGCTCGTCCCATGCGGGCGGCATGGCGGGCGGCGGTGGTGGGCGCGTCAGCGGCGGCTGCGGCCCCAAGGCCACTGCTCGAGGTCCTCGAGGTGCTCCGGGTCGTGCGAGCGGCCGTGGAGGCGGCCGTGGCGGCGGCCGTGGCGGCGGCCGTGGCGGCGGCGCGGATCAGAAGGGCCAAATGGGTATCGCAGGCTTCATGCATCCGGAGCCTCGAAGTCCAAAAAGCCGCGACGTACTGTAACGGAAAATGGTAGGGGTAATCGACTTGTTAGAAAGAAACCATACCAGACAAACTTGAAAGTTCTTCTTTTTGGATTTTGGATTTCTCACTGCCAAAGGGTCGACAGCATTCGCGCAGCGTGCACGTGAGGAGAATTTTGGAGCGCCCCGCTTGCTGAAGGTACTGTGAGGGGTTGTGAGAGGAAGGCAACCCATCACTGAATCCGCAGGGCGGAGCCCTTGGGGGGGGCATGGGATGCGCGGGGTCAAAGGTAGAGCGTGTGCACGTCAATGACCACAGGGCCATTCCGCTACTCATGGCGCTCGACGACGAAATGGAGGGCGCCCTCCTCATGGGCGCCGTCAAGCTGGTCATCGCCGATCGCGTGCGGGATGGCAGCATTGGCAAGAGGATCACGCGCCGGCAGGACCTTGAGGCGCGCGAGCGCGCAGAGGGAATCCGCTTCTTCCACACTCCCGACGAGGCGGTCGCGCTGATTCGCGGCAATGGGCGCGAGGTCGGCTCGCTCTCGTACGGCTGGGCCTCACCGGACGACCCCGACCCATCCGGCGAGTACCTGCGCGCTGCGCGCCGCTTCCTGAAAAGCGAGCTGGGCGCGCACGTTCGGGGCATCTTTTGGGACTTCATGAGCCTGCCGCAGTGGCCACGCTCTGAAATGGAGGACCGTCTGTTTGTCGCCGCGCTCAAGGTGATGGCCGACATGTACGCGTCGTTGCTCGGCACCATGGTGATGCGTCACCGCACCGTGCCCGCTCGCCCGTCGCACCTCGACGGCGAGGTGATCGTGCTCGGCAAGGCAGCCGAGGAGGTGGTCCGCCCCGCGCTCGAGGCCTACGGCGCGCTCAAGAGCTTGCACCGCGACGAGCAGGGCCGGTGGCGCGCACGCTTCGCCTCGCACGAGGACGCAGAGCGGGCGGTGGCGGCGGGGCCGTTTCAGGGCGCAACGGCCATCTTCACGTGCCACAACGCGCGGCCGTACGCCGCGCGCGGGTGGACGAGCCTCGAGACAGGTGTGGGTACTGAAGGTCTTTCGTGCGCTGCCTATTTTTCGGGGCTGAAGGCGACGCTCGAGCGCCTCCCACCCAAGCTGGTTGAGATCGACGGCAGGGCGCCCGAGCCGTTGAGCGAGCAGTACGGCGGCCGCGAGGGTGCGGGGCCGCGGATCGAGCGCGTGCGGTCGAGCATCAAGGAAGCATTCTTCTGCGTCGACACAGACAGGGCGATCGTCGTGCGTTTGTATAACAAGTTCATCATCAAGTTTGGCAATGCGATGGTCCTCTCGGGCGAGGCGTTGGCTGGTAAGTACGAGGGCGAGCGCAACGCGGCTGGACAGGAAGAGGGGCGCGGCACGGAGCGGTTTCCCGATGGCGCCGTCTACGAGGGCGAGTGGAAGGCTGGCCAGCGGGAGGGGCACGGCATGTACCAGTATGCTGGCGACGTTTACGAGGGTGAGTGGAAGGCTGGCGAGAAGGAGGGGCGCGGCAAGTTCCGGTATGCCGACGGCGCCGTGTATGATGGCGAGTGGAAGGCTGGCCAGATGGAAGGGAGCTGCACGTTCCAGCTGGCTGGCGGCGACGTCTACGAGGGCCAGTACAAGATTGGCCAGATGGAGGGGCGCGGCACGCTCCGCTATGCCGACGGCGCCGTGTACGAGGGCCAGTACAAGGGTGGGAAGAGGGAGGGGCGCGGCACGTTCAGGGATGCCAACGGCGTCTACGATGGCGAGTACAAGGCTGGCCAGATGGAGGGGCACGGCACGTTCCAGCATGCTGACGGCACCGTCTACGAGGGCCAGTACAAGGCTGGCAAGAGGGAGGGGCGCGGCACATGCCGGTATTCGAGCGGTGACGTGTACGATGGCCAATGGAAGGCTGGCCAGAGAGAGGGGCGCGGCAAGATCCGGTACTCCGACGGCGATACCTTCGAGGGCGAGTGGAAGGCTGGCCAGGAGGGGCGCGGCACGTGCATGGACGCTAACGGCATCGTCTACGAGCCCGAATATGAGTCATAGCTGAAATGACTTCATACGTGTGTACGTAATACGTGCAACGTGGGAACGACGTTGGGGGGGCAAAGGACGGTACGACGTTTGTAAGGGCGCGGCTGGCGCGAGTGCGGAGTGGGGGGCGACGAAGCCGAGGAAAGCGTGCACTTCGGTTTAGCTTTTCGGTCGGGGCGGGGCGGCGGAATAGAAGCTAGGGCGAAGCAGGGTGTCGATTATTTAAGCTCCTCGTGTGTCGGACCCGCACTCACGCCGGTCGCCGCGGCGTCGGCGGCGTGACACGTGCGGACGTGCCCGGTGAGTCGACGTGCGACCGCGTGTGTGTCGTGAGGCTTTGGCCCCGCAGTATACGAGTACACTGGGGTCCGCAGTATACGAAGGACACACGCCAGACCTACGGAGAACAGCCTGAACGGTCCGAAGCGTCCGAAACGACGCGTGTTCACAGTGCAGAGTGCTGATCGTAAAATGGATTCCTTGGACGCTCACATGGCTGTCTCGGCGTGGGGCCGTGGTGGTGGTGGTGGTATTAACCTTTCGGCCCCATCGCGTCCTTCCGCAACCACCTGCGGCAGTGTGGGAACTGACGGCAGCATTGGCCCTGGACGGATTGGTTCCGCCGGCTGTGGGCGGTTGGCAACGGGTAGTGGTTATCCACCTGGCTTTGGCCAACCTGGATCACTCCGGTGCGGCAGCAACGTAGGCGCCGTTGGGGTGGGCGCGTGCCCGTCGCATCCAAAGGGTATCGGTGGACCCGTCAATTACGGGTATCCGTCCCCGTCACAAGGCGCTGGCTTTGGTTCGGTCCTCTCCGCAGGCATGCCGACTCCAGTGGGACTTCTCAGCCGCGGCAGCAGCGTTGCCGCTGGAGTCCAGCCGCCCTTTGGGGGGTCCTTGGTGGCCGCGCGGGCGCTGCCCGCCAGCCAAGCACAGACGCCTCACTCGTCGACACCGTCGACATCGTCGCAACGCTTTGTGACGCCGGCAGCGCCTCTGACCGCGGTGCCTTCGCCGCCGCAAGGGCTCGAGGCAGGTTACCACGCAGATCAGAATGCGGCCTTTCGCAAGTACATGGAGGACGACTACACGGTCGTTGAGGACTTTGCTGATCGGCGCGGGAGCCTGTACTGCGGCCTCTACGACGGGCACGGAGGCCGACTCGCCGTCGATTTCGTCGCCAAGAACCTTCACGGCAGCATTGAGCGCGAGCTGCGCAGCGGCCCAGCGGGGGACGCTCCTCTCGAGGCCATGCGACGAGGCTTCCTCAAGTGCGACCGGCAGCTGCTGCAGTGCGGCGCGATGCAGGTAGGCACGACGGTGGCCGTGTGCCTGTGCCTACCGGGGCCGAGCGGCCAGCTCGAGCTGCACGCGGCGAATGCAGGTGACAGCCGCATCGTGCTCATCTCAGAGCACGCGCCCACGCGCCTGTCAGTGGACCACGTGGCCACCGATCCGGTGGAGGTGCGCCGCGTGCAGGAGCTGGGTGGGCGCGTGGTCAACCAACGCGTGGGCAGCGTGCTCGCGGTCACACGCGCACTCGGGGACCATGCACTCAAGTCGGGCAGCGGCCTCACGGCGGATCCTCACTGCGTGGCCCACACGTGCGGCGTCGCCGATCGCTTCGTGCTCTTGGCATCAGATGGGCTCTGGGATGTTCTCAGCGATGGGGATGCGCACCGGATCGTGCTCCAGCACGCGCATCTGGCGCCCTCCGAGATCGCCGCCAAGCTCGTCCAGGCCGCCCTCGATGGCGGGACACGGGACAATGTCTCCGCGCTCGTCCTAAGGCTGCGCTGATCGCACACGCTATAGGCCAGGCCACGCCCTTGGGCCAGGCCAAGATGGGTCAGGCATAAGTTCCTGCGCAGGATCGGTGGATCACACGCTCTCACCAAGAACCGCGGCCCGCCAGCCTGTCACTATTCTCATACAGATTACAGTAGTGTTCGTGTATGGCGTGCTCTATTATCTAGAGGGGCACGCTCGTTTTAAAAACGCAGTCCCAACTCCCTCGCCCCCAAGACCCCCAAGTTCCTTGCCCTCCAATTGCGGGATCCATCGGAGATCGCGTTCTTCTTTGTGAGGTGCGCCCCTGCATCGCGACCCTCGGCAACATGCTCGAGCCTCTGCACGGAAATTTCTGGGGCGGCGTGGCTGCCCACGCGTTCATGATTCCACTGTGGACGCTCAGTCCTATTCCGGCGGTCATGGGCGTGGTTCTGATCCTGATGGGAGGTCTGTACTCAATCATCGGTGCTGCATTCCTCGTTGCACTAACGAGCCTGAACACCATCACGTTTGCCTACCGACCGTGGTTCGTCAAGGTCTTCTACGACCTCGACATGACCCGGTACTATCGCCGCTGCGAGCTGCGCGGAGCGCTGGGCAGCATGCGCAAGGAGTCGACGCTCTTCATGTTCCATCCACACGGGATCCTCGCGACCGGCTTCGTGGTCAACGGCTGCTGGTCGAAGCCATTCAACGAGCTGACGTCCGAAAAGGATCTTAACACGCCCAAACACACCGGGACTGTCTTCTTGATTGCGCAGAGCCTGCGCGAGTGGTCGGCCCTCTTCAAGGTGCTCTGCGACTGCTCGGGGCGTTTGGAGTCGGCGACCAAGAAGAATATCACGATGCTCATGCGCGCGCGGCGGAATTTGGCGATCATCCCAGGCGGGTTTGAGGACGCGACGCTGCACGAGTACGGCAAAGAGCGTACATGCATGAAGCCTCGCAAGGGCCTCATCAAGTACGCGCTGCAGAACGGGTACGCGCTCACTCCGATCTATTCGTTCGGCGAAAGTGGGACATATCGGACATTTACCGGCCTTTTGAGCTTCCGGCTACAGCTCAACCAGTGGGGGATCCCCGGGGTGCTCTTCTGGGGCGAGCCGCTCGTGCCCACCTTCCCGAGGATCGACTCGCAGGTTCTCACGTATGTGGGCGAGCCGCTGCAGCTGCCAACGATCGACCTGCCGACGGACGAGCAGGTGAGCAGTGGTCTTGAATGCCTTTGATCACCTTCGATTGCCTTTGAGATGGCGGTTGGTTTGCCACTGATGACCTCTGATGACCACTGAGGACCGCTCGCCACTGACTTTGCGCAGGTCAATGAGTGGCATTCCAAGTACGTCTCGGCGCTCCTGGCGCTCTTCAGCAAGCATAAGGACGAAGCGGTTGCGGCGGGCGCCTGCTTGCCCGACGCACAACTGGAGATCTGGTGAGATTGTGCAAGTGCTGCAGGTCGCTACCTCTCACACGCCGCAGGTCGCTAGCTGGCCGCAGTGGCGTACACGTGTCCCGACCATGATTTCCGACTACGGTCTACGCATAAAGTACGGCGCGCGTTTAGAGAGCATGCTGGAGCGCGTCCACCTGTTGAGGCCTGAGCCTTCGTCCTTCCTTCGTCCTGGGTGACGCGCCGACGGTTGAGCGTTGTCCGTAGACACACGACACAGGCTGTGTAGACAGGTCCAGGTACTGTCTGTCGGTAGCGCGCGCTCATTTTGGACACACTTTATTTGAAGTCGCGTCGGCCGTTGTGCGCGCTGGACGCGCCGGCGTACCGTTAACCGTACGCGGGCGACTCGACTCAGACATTCGACGTTTACATTCGACCGCGCGGGAAACATGTTCCGCGTGGTGGTTCGTCTTGAGTGTGCCTGCGCGCTCGGACTACCGCGAGCATGGCCGTCGGCTCATTGCCTGCCGCACAGAGGGTCCCCCGGAGGAATGATGCCCTTGCGCACGAGCTCCTCCTCGCTCATCGCCGTCTGCCGCGAGCCCCACCCGAACGGCAACGAGCTGGCCAACGTGGGGAGCATGCATGGGTTGCACTCAGTGGCACTCCTGGACACTCCGTGGCACTCAATGGCACGTGGACACTCCGTGGCACTCCGCGGCATTCCGTGGCACTCACCTGGCCATAGTTGTTGAGCACGAAGTCGGTGGCGATGGGCCGTCGGCGCCACCGCGGGTGCCGCCGCCGCCGCCGCCGCCGCCGCCGACGCCACTGCCACCGCCGCCGCCGCCTCCGCCAAAGTCGCCGCCACCGCACGCGCCTTGGTAGAGCTCGAGAGCCCTCTGGGCCTGCGTCCAGAGCGCCTGGATGGCTGCCGCCTCGGCCGCCGCTGCCGCTGCGTCGCCCGCTCCCACGGCGGCGCTGCACGTGCCAACGCGCGCCGTGAGTGCCGCGAGAGCGCTCTGAAGCACGGGCACCATCCGCGCCGCCGCGGGCGGCAGCGACGAGGGAGGTGCCGGCGACCAGGACGGCGCTGGCGCGGCAGCGGCGGACGCGGTGACGGTCGCGAGTCCCGCCGCACTTCGAGCCGGCGCTGGGGGAGGTGAGGCGGCGACGGGGGAGGTGGGGGACGGGAGGTGGGGGACGGGAGGTGGGGGAGGTGGTGGAGGTGAGGCGGCGACGGGGGCTGCGGGCGGTGGCTTCGCAGGTGGCGGTACCGGTACGTCAGTTGCCGGTACCTCAGCTGTCGATGGCGACGGCTGCGATGGCATGGCCTCTGCCTTGCGTTCAGGCTCGTGTCGCTTTGGTTCCGGCGCCGCGATTGCCACGCCGCCGCAGGCCGCCACGCCGTCGCCGCCGTCCACCCCTCCACCTCCGTGGTCGACTCTAGCGGCGAGCGCGAGTGCTTTTTGCCCGATGGCGCCGTCGGGCATCTCGGGTGGCTTGGACGTCCATACGTGACTGCCGAAGGCGCCGTCTGCGATCGTAGCCACGCGTTGGCCCCAGCCTATGGGCAGGCTCGGGGGAGGCCCCCCAGGTGCGGACGAATCCTCAAGTGACGAATCCTCAAGTGACGTTTCCTCGTCTTCACGGGATCGCTTCGGTTGAGCCGCCCAGCCTCCGCCGCCGCCGCCGACACTGCCACCGCCGCCGCCGAGGCCCCCTCCTGTCCTTCCGCCCCATCCACCGCCGCCGACCGGCCGGCTGGAGAGCAGCATGTCCAATCGACCTGTAGACCCACTTGCCGCCGCGAGCAGTGCCGCCGCCAACTGTTCACTAAGGCTGAGGTTCACACCTGCAGGTGCCGCCGCTGCCGCCGCTGCCGCCGCCTCGGTCGATGAGCCTCTTTCCGCGGCATAGCCGACGGCGGCCGCCGCGGCCGCCTCGCACGCGGCCGCCGCCTCGCGCGCGTACTCGAGAAGCCACTGCGTGACGATCTGATAGAGCGATGCACCAGCGGGGAGAGCGGACGCGTCGACGTGCCGGCGCAGCCGACCGCCGTCGAGATGGGCGACAGAGGTGGCCCAGCCGTCCAGTCCGTCAAAGATGTGGGTGCAGAAGATGACAGTCGCGCCGCGCGCCTCCGCCTCCGTTCGCAGGAACGCCAGCAGCGCCGCGCGCGAGAGGACATCGAGAGAGTTGGTCGCCTCATCGAGCAAGATCAGCTCCCGCTCGGGCAGCAGCTTGCAGAAGAGCTGCACTCGTCTGCGCTGGCCGTCAGAGAGTGCGTGCAGCTCGGCCGTGAGGAGCGGTGCGAGTCCGAGTACGTCGAGCAGCTGCGCGACGCGAGCCGCGCTCGCGCTCGCCGCGGCCACAGCTGCAGTCACAATCTGGCGCACGGGCAACGTGAGGCTGTCTTCCCAGTCCGCCGTGACGAGGTTGACGCGCAGGGTGAGCGCCGTGTGCTCAAAGGCGTCCTCGCCGAAGACGTGCGCATCGCCGGCGCTCCGCTTGCGCCGGCCTCCGATGATGCGCAGAAGGGTCGACTTGCCCGCGCCATTCGCGCCGACGAGCACGACGCGCGCACCGCGCGGCACGTCGAGGTCGACGTCGGTGAAGACGGGCGCGCGCCCATCGTAATGGTACGAGAAGGCACAGCGCGTGAGCGAGATGGCTCCGGCCGAGGTGGCCTTGGATTGGGTGGGCTCCATTCCGGCGCGCTTGGAAGAGAGGCGACGCAGTTGGCGACGCGGTGTGGACGGAAGTGTTGCCATAATAAGCCATCTATGAATACAACTCATCCATTAGTTCGAGTTCAACTTGAACCGCCAAATTAGTTCGTGCGCTATTTTTTGCCACTATCGATGCGCCGGTAAAAAGACACCGGGGGGAGCCGGGCAGGTCCGGTGCAGATCCTGTTTCCAAATCTTGAATCGCAGTCGGGGCCCGACGGAATGGACGTGCACGACGACTTCCTCGAGCAACTTGCTGAGGCTGAGAGTCGAGACGCGTCTCGACGCTCGAACGCATCGACGGCTTCCTCGAAGAAGTCGGCGGCTTCCTCGAAGCAGAGCGGCTCGTCCAGCGCGTCCGCCCAGGCTGAGATGCCATCTCATCGACAAGGCACGCCGGCAAAGGCTGCCGCCAAGGCTCGCGGCGGCGCCACGCCGAACAAGGGCGCGCTCAAGGAGAGCAATGGCAAAAGTACACCCGCTTCAGTGGCCAAGGCGGCCAAGGCCGCTCCAGCGAGTGCCGCCAAGCCCGACGCTAAGCAGGCTGGCATTGCTGCCAACAAGGTCGAGAAGGAGATCACCGAGTTTGGCTTCAAGTCACTCGGACCGATCGCAGCGGGCGCATTCTCGACCATTTTGAAGGCGAAGCATGTGGCGAGTGGCAACGAGGTGGCTGTCAAGTCCTTCTTGCGCACCACGGGCGAACAGCAGGAGGAGCACGAGCGTGAGATGGACATCCTGCGGAAGCTCTCGGGCACGGCGCACGCGCACATCGCGAACCTGCTCGGCGAGTACGAGACGCCGTCAGCGATCATTGCGATCCTCTATCTGTGCAATGGGGGCAGCCTCAAGGCCTACCTGGGCAAGCTTGCCAAAAAGCAGTTGGCGATGGTCGAGCCGATGGCCGCCGTCGTCACCGCACAGATCGCCTCTGCGCTTCAATTTCTGCACGGCGTAGGCATCGCGCACCGCGGTAAGCGCGCGCGTGGGCGGCGAGACATGGTCATTCGCTGTGCCTTTCCTACTTGTTTTCCGCCCTCCCTCTCTCATCGGTTTCTGGTCGAGTCCCGCCGCTGCGCATAGACATCAAGCCGGCCAATGTTCTCTACGATGGTCAGCGCTGGCGGCTGTGCGACTTTGGCTTTGCGATCGAGTGCGGCGACAAGCGGCTCAAGAAGCCGTGCGGTACGCTTCAGTACTCGGCGCCCGAGATCCTCACCATCGGCACCAATGGAGATGGGGGATACCTGGGCCCCCCAGTCGACCTGTGGGCATTTGGGTGCCTCGTGTACGAGATGCGTCTCGGGCGCTCGGCGTTCGTCTCTCCCGACGTCGAGACTCTCAAGCTGCGCATCAAGAATGGGTTCAAGGGCGGCTCGGAGAACCACCCGTGGCTGCCGCACATGACGAAGCCCTACCGGGCGCTTGTCATGGCGCTCCTTGAGCGCGAGCCTGACAAGCGGCTGAGCGCGGAAAAGGTGGTGACGCACAAGTGGATTACGACGCACGTTGAGCCAAACACCGCTGGTGGCGAGGACGGCATTGCGGCCGCGTCGGGTGGGCATGCTGGGGAGACTGTGCCCTCGCCGCCCTGGTGGTGTGACGTGGCAGGGGAGGGCTGCCTGCGTCCCACCGAGCCGAAGCGCATCGATGAGTATTCCGGTAACCACCGCTGCTGGCATCTGAACCAAACGTACATGGTCTGCGAGGTGTGCTACCGTGCAGGGCGCGCGACTGTGCCGTATGATGAGCTCGTCGAGCTGCCAACGGCCGGGGCGGCCGCCGCGGCCGCCGCGGAGGCCGCGGCGACGAAGGCAGAGGCAGAGGCACAGGCCGAGGCGGCCTCCACCGCCGCGGCGGTGGAGGCGGCTGCCAAGGCCTCCGCCTTGGAGATCGAGCTGGCGGCCCTCAAGGCGAAGCACCAAGCGGGCTCGCGCCTCGAAGCGGTACTAATGGAGCTCGATGAGGAGCGCGGCAAGAACATGGTCGCCCAGGCCGCGCTGCGCTCCGTTCAGCATCTCCTCGAGGAGGGTGAGGTCGAGGCTGCGAAGGAGGAGGTGGCCAAGATTGTGCCGGCGCCCAGCGACGACACAGGGGAAGAAAGCTGAGAGAATACTTCGACGCTGAGGAGTGCTGGCGTCCTTGGCGCTCTTTCTCAAGGGGCTTGCGAGACGCATCTCGATCCATTTTAATAGTGTGCCTGTGCGCCAGCGTGCCTGCCAGGCGTGGAGCCCGGCCGAGTGTCCGGCAAGAAGAAGGTCGAGTACTCGCTACCGGGCACAGCGCACAGCACGGCACGGGTCGCGAGAGTGTTTTCCATGCTGTGTCTCTGTGTGATCTCTGTGTGTGCGCATACCGTCGACCGTCGTGTCTCGCTTCGTGCGATTCCGGTATCCGGTTACGAACGATTCCATCGACGCATCGTATATCACATCCGCGCGCCGCGCACATGCATCCGATGCTCGCGGGATCCCTCTTCCCTGCGGGCCCGCGATGGCGTGTTGCGGCGTCCTATCCGTCCGCACCGCACCAGCCGCGCATCGGAGACCTACGCAATGCCAATGCGCAATGGCGCTCCCGATGCACCGGGCGCTGAAGTCCTGTGAAGTGTGAGTGAAGTGTCGATCATTGTGTGAAATTCATGCGTGGGAGTAGCCGCACATCCGACAGCTGGCCGTCCGGCTCTCGCCCGATAAGGAAGCGGCGATCCCGGCAAAGGAACGGCGCCGATCGCCACGTCGCTTCGCGGGGCCCAGTGGGGCGCCGGTGCCCCCCATCTACCGTGTGAACGACAGTGCGGTGCTCCGCTACTTTCGCAGACCTCGTCTTCCACTTTGGCGCGTTACTCTCTGATGGCTGTACCCCACATGTATGTTGTAGATGCGGAGTAAGGTAAAGTTCATGAGTCGTGTATCGCCGGACGCCGCCGCCGGGGGAGATTATCCTCGCCTGCCCTGTTACCTTCGCTCTTTCCCTTACCTTTTCGCCTTGTCATTCGTGACTGCTCGCATGGATCATTGCTCAACCTGACACCCACTCAGCATCGAACCAGCAGTGAGTGGGCTGTAGCGCAGCGTGGCGTGGCGTGCTGCGTGCTGTGGGCGTTCGGTTCGACCCCGTTTCAACACCCGCGCCCACAGATTTCAAGCGAGCCAACGTCGCCATCGACTCGAAGCGGGTGTAAGCACCCGTCCGGATCAACCACGCGCAAATCTGTCTTGGACTCGTTTGGAGGAGGTAGCTGAATGGTGGGATAGGCTATGGAGTTCCCCTTCTTAAACAGGCGGCCGCAATCATAGCAATAGCTGCGGCAGTCCGCACAATTCGTTGCTGATCGGATAGCGGCGACGCCCCCGGAAAATGTGGAGTAGGAGTTGCCGTAAAACCCAGCCGGCGCTTGCGCCGCGGCAAACATCTCGAGAGCCGCGCGCACCGTGTATGTGAGCGTCTTGTTCAGAGGGAGCTTCGTCGTCCGCGACCCAAATTCCGACCAGTGCACCTTTGGGCTTCGCTTATTCATTAGGTCCTCGGCATACAAGAGCAGGGTCCCACTCGAAAGTGCGTCTACACGTGATCGATTCGTGATGATGGCTATCTCCGTGGGCGTGAAGCAGCGACGTGGCCTCAACTGCTTGCGACAGTAGTTGGCAAGGAACATCCAGTCGGTTTCGATGCGCAGATGAACTGCAGCCCAGTTGGCTCCCAGGCGCCCTTCGATGGTGCGTATGGAGTTGGCCAACGGCTTAGCCACAATTCTACCAGGCTTTAGCGCGGAGTGCACCGCAGGCATGGGTTTGGGAAGCATCGTGTGGTTTCCGTGCACATTAGCTTGAGGCTTGCTCTTGCCGACAGCATGCACGCTGAGCTTCCGATAAGTTGCTCCTTTGGGCAAATGCTCGACCACCTTGCATTGTGAACCACCCGTAATCCGACCGACGTGTCGTGCAAAATGATCCACGTCGAAGATGTCGCCGAAGGCGTGGCTCGAGTTGTCGAACCTGTCTCCGTGCGGACGGTAGATGAAGAAGTTTGCGCCGGTCGTGAATCGTGGCAACACGAGTGTTTCTGTTGCATCATAACAGACATCGCGCACGAGCTGTGCGACGTTGGATACCATGTTGTTGAGCCCTCCTTGCAGCGGATGAGGAAACATGGCGTACGACGGGGGTGCATTATCGGCTCCCATCGCCACTCAGCACACACGTTTTCCGTTCTTTGTTGAGAAAAGTTGCGGAATTTACATCCCGACTTTGGTTGGACGCGATAAGTCGTACGCTCGTACATGTACCGGTAAAAAGTGTCTTTTTACGGAAATTTCCGGGAACGGCACATGTAACGACCCGCGAGTAACCGGCGCCCGAAACGGTCACTTTTTGGTTCCTGCGCCCCGGTGCGCGGTGCTTGCCTCTCCGCGGAACCGGGCCATCCCCAAGTGTGCTGTGAGCTACGACCGCAAAACGAGCGACACCACGCGATGCTTTCTGGCGAGGCGACGGAGGCTTTGGCGGCCGCAAAGCCTGATGGGGCCGAAGTGGCGCAGCGTGCAATGAAGGACGAGGCCTTTCGCAACAGGATGAGACTGAAGATCGAGGACCAAGAGTCGCTTGCATCGCGCATGGCACAGCGGCGGCTGGACAGCGCGCGGAAGCGCGAGCTGGCCATGGAGAGCAACCGAACGGCTCGAGAAGCCGAAGGAGCTCCAACGCCTCCAGGTGAAGTGTCTGAAGTGTCAGAGCTTCGGACGGAGCAGCCGGTGAGCAGGAACGTAAGAGCGCCGGTCGCCGTGATGCGTGACGACGAGGAAGCGATGGCGCAGTATGAGACCGATATGCGCGCGTGGCGCGAGGCTAAGACGCTCGCCCTGATCGAGCAGGCCAGGGAGGAGGAGAAGAAGCGTGAAGCGAGACAGCTGGAGGAGGAGCAGCGCGAGCAGGCGCGTCTGGCGGCACAGACGGCGAGGAAGCAAGCCCTCGAGGAGTTGCGCGAGCAGCAGCGAGCCGCCGCCGAGGCCGAACGCCTCGCCAAAGAGAAGGATGAGGACGAGGCGCGCAACGCCAATTTCCAGCAGGCGCAGGAGGCCGCCGAGGCGAAGCGAGAGGAGCGGCTGCAGTTTACACGCTCCATTGTGGCGGAGCGTGACGAGCTCGAGGCGCAGTTCCGCGCCAAGGCCCGCGCCGAGGCTGAGGCGGCATGGGAGGCGGCCCGTGCCGCCAAGACGACGCGCGAGACGATCGACAGGCACGCCGAGGCCAGGAGCGAGGCGGAGCGGCTGGAGCGGTACGCGGCGCAAAAGGCGGCGTGGGTGGCGTCTGTGGAAGAGCGAATTGCAAAGGCGATCATCGACCAGCATAGGGCGGCGCAGATCGATGTTGAGCGCGAGCAGCGGTTCGGGGAGCAGAAGGCGGCATGGCAAGCGGCGAATGAGGAGCGCATCCAGGCGGTCGCGGCGCTCGTGCAGAGCCGCAACGAGCTCGAGGCCGAGGCGCGCTCGGCATGGCGCGCAACGCAAGAGGCGGCGTGGGCAGAGGAGCAGAAGGCGAAGGCGGCGCGAGAGGCGATCAACATTGAGGCGGAGGCGGCTGCCGAGGCGGAGCGCTTGATGCGGCAGCAGGAGGTGCTGGCACGCTTGACAGCCGAGGCGGAGGCGCGGTTGACGAAGCTTAAGGAGGAGATGACCTTGAGGGACGAGCGCGAGGCGGAAGCACGCGCCAAGATGCGCGAGATGGAGGCGGCGGCATGGGGATTGGAGCTTCAGATGCGGACGGAGCGCGAGCGTGCGCATCACGAGGCACAAGAGGCGCTCTCGCAGCAGTGGGACGGCGAGAAGACTGCCGAGCGCGAGGCGGCCAAGCTCGAGCAGGAGGCCCGGCACGCGGCCGCCGTCGCCGCAGCGCAATCTCGCGAAGCCGAGCTCAAGAGCTCCCTCGAGGAGCTGCAGTCGCTGTACACGGCCAAGCGGCAAGAGTACGAGAAGCTCGTCGAGGTGGAGTATGCGCAGCTGCTGGAGGAGCTCAAGCTGCGCGAGAAGGAGGAGGCGCAGGCACGGGATACGAGCAAGGAGATGGCATGGGCCGTCTTCGTCCAGCAGCACGAGCAGCGAAAGGCGAGCGTCTCTGAGGAGCTCGAGAAGGCCGAGGCGGCAGAGGCGGCGCGGCTCGAGCGTGTGGCGCAGCAGACCGCCGCGCTCGCCGCCGAGTTCCAGGCTCGGGCCGACTCGCAGTCGCGCAAGCTCAAGCTCGAGGAGAAGGTCGAGGCGGTGGCGCGCGCGCAGTCGGCAGCGGCGGCGGCCGAGGGCTTCCGCGTGTCTCGCGAGGAGAATGAGGCCAAATGGCAGCAGCGCAAGGCCGCGCAGGAGGAGGCCGAGATACTCGTGCTGCGGAAGCATGAGGAAGCGCTCGTGGCCCTGCGCGTTCAGGAGAAGAAGCGAGCTGACGCCGCGCTCGAGGCCGCCCAGCAACGCAAGCTCGAGCTGGACACATCCCTGCAGCAGCTTGCGAAGGAACAGGCCGACACGGTGGCGAAATGGAAAGATTATGTGGAAGGCATCTACCGACAAGCCGTGGCCGATCGAGAGGCGAAAGCGAAGGAGGAGGAGCAGGTGCGCTTTGCTAACCTAGCCAAAGCGGCCGAGGTCGTGCAGCAGCAGCGTCAGCAGCGTCTCGAACAGCTCCAGCATGAAGTGCGCACGCGTGACGAGCTCGAGGCGCAGTTCCGCGCCAAGGCCCGCGCCGATGCACTGGCAGCGTGGGAGGCGGCCCGTGCCGCCAAGACGACGCGCGAGACGATCGACAGGCACGCCGAGGCCAGGAGCGAGGCGGAGCGGCTCGAGCGGTACGCGGCGCAAAAGGCGGCGTTTGTGGCAGCAGCCGAGGAGCGTGCGGCGAAGGAGATGATCGACCAGCATAGGGCGGCGCAGATCGATGTTGAGCGCGAGCAGCGGTTCGGGGAGCAGAAGGCGGCATGGCAAGCGGCGAATGAGGAGCGCATCCAGGCGGTCGCGGCGCTCGTGCAGAGCCGCAACGAGCTCGAGGCCGAGGTTCGCGCCAAGACCGAGGAGGCAGTCAAGGCGGCGTTTACGCAGCAGCTGGAGGAGCGTGTCAAGGCCGCGGCCGCGGCCGTGCAGAGCCGCAACGAGCTCGAGGCCGAAGCGCGTGCCAAGCTGCATGAGGCGCAGAAGGCGGCGTTTACGCAGCAGCTGGAGGAGCGTGTCAAGGCCGCGGCCGCGGCCGTGCAGAGCCGCAACGAGCTCGAGGCCGAAGCGCGTGCCAAGCTGCATGAGGCGCAGCAGGCAGCATGGGCAGAGGAGCTCAAGGCGCGCGAGGCGCGTCAGGTGATTGACAAGGGCGCACAGGCGGAGAAGGACGCGGACTTGCAGCGGCGGCAGGCGGAAATCATGGCGAGGTCGATGGCGGAGGCCGAGATGTACAGGGAGGAGCTCAGGGTGGAGAGGGAGAGGAAGGACCAGTTGGAGGCGGAGGCCCGCGAAAAGCTGAGGGAGGCAGAGGCGGCGGCGTGGGAGGCGGAGTTGCAGATGCGCGTGGAGCGTGAGCGTGCGGGTCGCGAGGCGCGTGAACAGCTCTCCGAGCAGTGGAGCGCTGTGAAGGAGGCTGAGCGCGTCGTCGCGCACGCGAAGCAGCAGAGTCGGCATGAGGCCGCACGAGCGGAGACGGAGCAGCGCGAGAAGGAGCGAAAGGCGAACTTCCAGCAGGCCCAGAAGCTGCAGGGGGCGACCTTTAGCGAGCAGCTCGAGGCACGGATGAAGCAGGCCCAGGCATCCCTCGAGGCGCTCGCGCTCAAAGAGGCTGACGCCGAGAACAAGCTCGCGTCGGAGCGGAGGGAGGTGGAGACGGACGAGTACCTCAAGCGCAAGCAGCGTGAGCATAGGCTCAACGGCAAGTCCTTTGGGTGCCCGGGAATGGTCGAGCTGCTCAAAGCGACGTTTGAGGATGAGGTGATTGCCCTCTCGGAGCCGGTCGTGGCCGTGGCGTTCCGTTTCATCAAGGAGCATGAGCTCAAGGCCGCCAAGGACATCAAGCGCTTCAAGCTGACCGAGGCCTTTAGCGCTCGACTGCCTGGGCTCGATGCGGCGGGTGCGAAGCGCCTCAGCAAGACGCTCGAGGAGATGTCCGAGATGAAGGAGGCGATGCGCTCCGCCTTCTTTGGGCAGCGCGGCGTGCGATGAGGCATCGATGGATGAGACTGAGACAGTCACAGCGAGACACACACACACACAACACACACACTATCTGAACAAGCTCCCGATCTCACCGCGGACCTGCCCTGGTACCGCGTCTAACCATGTGGCGGTGCGTGGTGTGTTGATTGGGGTGACTGTTCATAGGTCATATGGTCATAGCGCGCTCTATTGTGGTACGGGGGGATGTGTGTTGTTGCATGGGTGTTTGTTTGCCATGAGTGTCTTTTGAGTGAACCCACGCGAAGGGGGGGGGGGGGG
>Ga0210239_100882_pt1 | contig 25771 bp, 12 predicted proteins | sample ChrtobMetP5a_0mM_FD_155451 | JGI IMG/M metagenome (GOLD analysis project Ga0210239, IMG submission 155451) | Chrysochromulina tobin associated microbial communities from unialgal haptophyte culture, Seattle, Washington, United States - P5a_0mM | ecosystem: Host-associated > Algae > Haptophytes >... | reverse complement strand
GGCGCTGGCGATGACGCGCATGAGGTGCGAGCGCAGCTGGGTGGCGTTGCGCGCCTTGCCAAAGTCGCGGATGTGGTCGACGAGATCAAGGTTGGCGATCTTGTGCTCCAGCGTCTGGCGCAGCTTGTTCGAGCACCAGTCGTCGTCGCCGTAGTAGCCGCCCGCCGCCTTGCCGCCCTTGAGGATGCCGCCGGGGTGATGGGGCGAGCCGGGCAGGTACGCGGGCGTGCCCTCGAGGTTGCCGTCTCGGTTGCCGATCGGCGAGTAGACGCTCACCTTGGTGAGCTTGGAGGTGAGGCGCATCGTCTCCCACGCGTGTGTGCGCTTGCACTCGTACGCGGCGTGCACGCGCTCGTCGCCGTTGAAGTACGTGTCGTCGGCCGTGCCCGTGATGTTGACGGCCGGGTGGCGGCGTTGGACCTCGCACAGCATCCTATGATGCGCGCCGACGCACAGCATGGTGGAGAGCGGGCAGCCCATCATTCCACCTGTGCAGGAGCGCATGTGGCCGTCGAGCTCGTGCGGCAGGCGCACCGAAGTCTCGTCGGCGAGCCGGCTTGTGTAGCTCGGCTTGGCACCCGCGGGGGCGGTCTCGTTGGGCGCGCGGGGCACTCTGGCGCCGTCCGCGAAGATGCCCGTGTGTGTCCCGGCTCCCCCCGGTGTCTTTTTACCGGTACCATGGTAGCCAGAGCCGGGCGGGCTGCAATGCCGGGCCGTGCGGACGCTTCGCTTTACGACGCCTGCGTGCGTGGCGACGTCGGGGCAGTCAAGAGCTGTCTGCTCTCGCGGCGCGCTTTGCGCGCGCTCCACTACCGGGATGAGGCGGGTCAATCGGCTCTGCATGCTGCTTGCGAACATGGTTCATTGGAATGCGTTCGAGCCATCCTTGGCGAGGCGAGGTGCTTGAGCATGCTCAACCTTCAGAGCAATGCTGGCCAGACTGCCCTGATGAAGGCCTCGATTGGCGGCGATGCCGCGCTTGTCGAGCTTCTGCTCGATAGTGCCGCACTTAAAGACGCGTCGACGGCTTTGGCATGCCCGCCCTGTACCTTGCCCTCGTCGCGGGGCATCACACGGTGGTCGCGCTGTTGCTCGCACGCGGCGCGGCGCTGCAGCCGAGCGAGCCCGCTGCGGGTAGCGTGAGGGCGAAGCTTCTTGTCAACGCGCTGCGCAACGCTGAGCAGACGGGTCATCACGAAGCGGCGCGGCTCGTGCGCGACGCGCAGGCGGCCCACGTGGAGATACTCTTCCGCGGCGATCGGCGCGTGCGCATCAGGCACGGCACGCCGTACGTTGAGCCCGCCTTTCGGTTCTTGTACGGCCAGTGCGGCACGGCAATCAGATACGACGCGCAGTCGGGTGATGTGGTGCTGCAGCTCGACGAGGCACGCTTCACCAAGGGCCCACTCGGAGTGTCAGCCCTAGCGCTCGTGGCGTTAGCTGAGGAGAATTCTGCTGGTGACGCTACGGTTGGCGGTGGCGCCAAGGGCAGCAAGGGTGACAAGGGAGGCAGCGGCGGTGATGGCGGCGGCGCTGCCACACTTCATGGCGAGCGCGGCGGAAAGGGTTCTGATGAGACCGCTACCGATGCGGCGGCTCGGCGTGCGGATCAGAGGGCGGCCGACTTGCTCGCCGAAGAGGAAGCGACCAAACGCACCGCCCTCTTCCTCGCCCTCGCCGCGAGGCGACGGAGCAAGGCGGTGGCGGCAGTGGCGGCAGTTGAGTGCGTTCGTGGCGGCGGCGCGGTGAGCATAGCGTCGAACAAAGCGGCAGCCGAGGCGGTGGGGGCTGAGGCGGAGGCGGCCGATGAGGCGGCCGCCGAGGGGGCGGCGGACGAAGAGGCGGTGGCCGAGTCGAAGGGCGACAGGGCGGCGGCATCGGCAGCTGATGAGGAGAGGAGTCGAGAGGCATTCCGACGCTACCGTGAGCAAGAGACCATGAGGCAGGAGGCGGAGCACGCGGCGCGACAGAGCGCGGCTGCGGCCGCGAAGGAGCTCGCCGCGGCGGCATCGGCCCCGGTCCGAGCTTGGCAATTCGACCCAGATGCAAATCTTCCATCGGCGCCATCGGCGTCATTGGCGCCATCGGCGCACCGGCCGCCACCCGCAGCGGCAGTAGTTATGAACGAGAGGCCCGCCGTCGGCACCAACGTCGGCGCGATTGTGCGCTTTGCTGCTGCCACCGCCGAGGCGAACGCAAGCGCGCAGGCGCGCGCGGCGGCGCAGCGGGCGGGGCTGCGGCCAACGACCTCGCTGAGCTTGGGCGTCGACACGCGCCCACGACGGCTCATGAGCATTGGCTGCAACACGGACGCGACCGACGAGGCAGCGGGAACGGCGACGGCGGTGGCGAGGGAGGCGCAGGCGGAGATCACTCGCCTCCGAGGGGAGCTGTTGCATGCCAAGATGGACGTCGAGGCCTCGCAGCAGATGGCGCTCGCATTCAGTCTTGTCACAGCGTCACCGGCGCTGCCCTGTGCAGGTGACCGTGGCAGCGGCGGCGGCGGCGGCGGCGGCGGCGGCGGCGGCGGCAGCGGCGGCAGCGGCGGCGGCGGCGGCGGCGGCGGCGGCGGCGGTGGACGGCCGTTGAGCCCGACCACGTCGCTGTTGCGGTCGCTAACACACGAGGAGGCGCATGCCGTTCTTGGAGAGATTGCGCACCTGACCAAAGCCCTCAACCAGCTCGTCGTCAGCAGCGCCGCGAGTGTCGTCGAGCAGACGCGCGGAACGGCGCGGTGTCCGTGAATACCCCTGTGTGAATACCCCTGTGTGAGCCCACCACACTGCACACTGAGCCTGATGCGCCCCGCTGACGTTGTGTGCGCACACCCGGGCCGGTCCATGTGGGCCGCCTTCGACGACTCACACAATGACAATCGACGCGTCGTACGAGCGTCCGACGTCGCGTACGCAGCGTGGTTGGAGGAGGTTGGAGAGGGTATCCATATTCAGGATTCGAGCGGTGCGGTGCAATTGAAAGAAAATTGAAAGCTTATGTGGTACACCTCTGATCTCGACAGAGCCACTGACGACTCAGCACATGTGTAGACACGTGGCGTGTGTGCGGGACGGACGCATCGGGTCGGTTCTAGCGCCGAAGGCGCTAGATTAGTTGTCTTCTGGGGCGAGCAATGTAACTGGGGCGGAGGCGCGGCTGCCCTTCGAGCAGAGCGCGCCGGCGGGCGGGGTATGAACCAACGCATGCATGCAGGAGGATACATACCATAAAGCCCACAGTCCGAACAGTTACTGTGGAAAGAGGGCGCGTCGCCTGCCTCAGGCTTCGCGCAAAAGTCACGCGTCTGTGTGAGGTCGCCGCGCAAGGCGGCTCTCCCACTGCGTGTTTGTCGTGCCCCACCCTCCCGGACCCGTACTGTCTAGAATAGGGACTCAGAGCCGGCCCCTGGCCGTCTCTGTGGGGGGCTGCTTATTCATAACCATCCCTAAGTGTGATGCACAGAGAAGACGCATCGAGAACGATTCGCATAGACGTTGAGAGATGCACAAGTTCGACATACTGTACGCTTTCGAGAACCAGAATGCTAAGCCTAAAACAATGCTGAAACAATCCATCATGCAGGCGCTGCCGCATAAAAGGTGAACCTTGTGTCCATCGCCGACGGCGCGCTACTGAGCAGGTCTGATAAGCACTTGACGTGCACGGAAAAAGGACTAAGTGCTTGCCGCGGCAAGTAGCAAATAGCATACTGCTGCGCGACAGCGACGACCACAGGAGGCGAGTCGAAGGGCTTCGTAAACGTGACGGCGTACTCGCCAGGATTCAGTCGCTCGGATGAGAAGCCCATCCCACGCAAGACGGTGCCAGACTCATCAATTTCGCCAACTAGTGTCGTGAGCATGGGCACAAAGTTCAGAGGCGGCGAAAGTTCAGACATGGCGCCGCCATAGGTAGTGCTGCTGATCGCCACGAGTAGCGCGCACGCGGACAGCAGGAAGGAGCCACCCGACAAGCACAGTGAGGCGCGCTGCTGGTCGTGCAACATCGTCCGATCGACTGTGAACCATTGACTGTGAACTGTTCTATTTTGTCGCCCTCTAGCTTTCGCTCGCCGCTATGTGAGCTCTTGCGATAGGTGAGAGGTTCATGTTTATACATTCGCGCGGGCAGGCTGAGTGAAATACCCGCCTTTTGGCGCGGACACTTTTTCACATGGGAACTCCCGCACCCGCGAGCCTGTGTGTGTTCATGGTGTGAGGAATATGTCTGCGCCCTCCACGGTGTGTCTCCACGGGACTGGTGGTCACGTAGCGCGTGCGCGACTTGTACGCGACTTGCCGAGACGGCCAATTTTTAACGTGAACGTGTGTTCATGTGTTTGAAGTGTGAATGTGTAAGTGTATGTGTCAAACAGGACCACACAGTGCATCGGCGCTCATGCAAGCGCGTCCCCCCGGGGGGGCGCTTGTGGGCATGCATGCTGATTGAGAATGAACGCCCTTCGGATTGCACAAACGACACACAAACACCGGTAAAACCACAGATGCAATGCTGCCGGCGACGCACCTTACAGCCAATGTCTCGCTTACCTGTGGCGGCAGCCATGGCGCGCGCACGTGCATCCCAGTGGCCGAAATCACGCCGTCAATCCTTGACTCCTGGTGGGCGAGTGCCGACACGCGAATCTTTGATCCGCACGACGTGCGCAAGCGGCGCTGCGGCAACTGCTCTGCTGCGGACCAGTCGCCAGAGCTTCAATCAACGCCAGGGCTCAAGTCGTGCTCGCACTCGACCCCAAGCAGGCAAGAGGCTTTCGTGATCAGGCTCGCAACCGCGCTGGGCGTGGCGCATAACGGCCTCTTTCTGGAGGTCGGCGGCCACGATGGCTTGCACGCCTCGAACACCGTATTCTCGCAGGTCTGCCGCAATTGGCGCGGGCTCATGATCGAGGCGAACCCGAACAGCTTTAAGCTGCTCACGCAGCACCGTGCTGGCGTGATTGCCGTGCGCACAGCGCTGTGCGCCACCGCTGGTTCCGTCAATTTCGTCACGCGCCGTGCGCAATACAAAGGGTCTGCTTCTGACGAAATGGGAGGCGTTGCCAGCGCATTGGACACTGCCGCGCAGGACGCTTGGAGGCGCAAGTTTGTCGACAAGTTTGAGCTCCGGGTGGGAAAGGTGACGGCAGCAGACCCCTTCGTGCACTACGCGGTGCCGTGCATGCCACTCTCAAGTTTGCTATCGGCGTTCCATGTGGCGCGTGTCGACATCTTTTGGCTCGACGTCGAGGGATCGGAGCTCATTGTCCTCCAGTCGATCGACTTTAGCTCGATCTCCATCGGATTGCTGGTCGTCGAGCTGCGAGTGGCCAACGCCAAGGTCAACGCCCAAATACGCTCACTGCTGCGCCAAGCCGGCTACGAGCTCGTCCGCACTATGAAGGTACATGCTTGCGTCGAATGCATGCGCGCCGCGAGCAGTGCCGTTGACATTCTCACGCGTTCGTGAACATGACTGCAACTAGACTGCAACAGTATTAGGGAAAGAGCCTCCTTGCACATCCCTCTTACCTGTCTTACCCTATCTGTGCATGCATGGACGCAATCCGCGCCGTTCACAGCGGACCCTGTGCCGTCCACTTTGGACAGGTGTGGGCCTCCAAGATCTACGATAACGTGTTCTTGCGCTGTGAACACTTCTTGCAGGGCCCCACACCGCACGATCGGCGCGAGATGCCGCCCTATGCGCTCCAACTTCTGCAGCAGCCGTACGCTTACCGCAAGAGGGTGGGTGCCATTCACAGCACGTGTACACCACGGGTCGCTGGAAGAGTGCAGGGGCCTTCGTGCTCGATGGCGTGCACGATGAGTGTGCCGCGGTGCCGCACCCTTCGGAGAAACGACAGTGGTGCTAGGAGATGTGCACCTTCGCGCTATAGTGAGATGAACTCAGACATTGTGTGTCTGGATGTTGGGAGGGGCGTTGTTTAGACCCAGTCGTCCGCGCGACGCGGCGATTACACGACGCCGGCGTCGAGAAAAACGCGCGACCGCGCGGCGTCACGTGTGATCTGTGAAACTGTCCGCGCGGTACGCAGAGGTGGGGGTCGAGCGTGTGAGGAGTGTTCGAACTCTTAACAAATTGCAAACGACGAAGCTCTAACCGAACCGACCTTCCATCAACGTCGCTTGTGGGAGCTCCTGAGCTGCGAGCTCTCTCGTCTCTGGGACAGGACGGAAGCGGCCGACTCGATGGCGACTTGGAAGGCGTCCGTGATCCCACTGGCTCTCCGCCTCTCCGGATCCCAGCTTTAGCGTCTCCTCCCTCCCAATGAGCATCGGCCCTCTCTCGAGCCTCGTTCTCTCATTCTCTTGCGCTCGGCTCGTCTCGGCTCTCGCGCTCGTTTTACAGTACGAGACGCGCAGCTCGTCGTTTCCGAACGTAGTCTCCCCGGTCGCGCCTCGCGCGCGGCGCATTAGCGCCTCTGTCCCCGCCGTGCTCCCCTACATGTGGCTGCGTCAGTTTTGCGCTACTCGGCGCACCTCGTTCTTTAGCGATGGGGCGTCGCCGCGAGAGTGCCATCTTATTGCCATCTTGTGCCGTGTAGCTTGCTGCATCCGAGCAAGCGCTTTCACGCTGTGCCATCACGTCTCTCCTCGTCGAACTCCTCGTCTCCTTAATCACCGATGCGGTGGTAGAAGAGCGTGATCGGGAGCTCGCGCCCCGCAATGCAGCGCGTCTTGACGTCTTCCAGCCGCGCGCTCACCGGCATCACGATCGAGCTGTCGTCGTACTTCCACCACTGACGGCACTCGGTGTTCCAGCGGTAGCATACCCAATGCTCGCCGTAGAGAGTGATGAGGGCGCGCAGCTCGTATGGTGCAGCGCCAACGAGCTCCTCGAAGGCATCGGTGAGATTCAGGGACGCGGGCACGCCCGCCAACGTCGCCGCCACCTCGTCCTTGCTCGGGTCCGCCGAGTCTGCGCTCAGTGCGAGCGTCAGCACCTTGGGCGCGCGCTCCATTCGAATCGGCTGGCTGTCCTCATCGCGCGCCGCCGCGAGCAGCGCCACAAGCGCTTCCTGCTCAAAACCCTTCTTGCGAAGCTGCACCTGCTCGGACAGCTCGCGCACCTTTTCGCGTAGCCGGCAGCCAACGATGTACTGGGTCCATTGGGTGTACCAGAGCGGCCCGCCATCCTCCGGCTCGCGCTCCAGACGCATGCCCATCGAGAGCAGCGTCGCCACCGGGCCGTTACGCTGCTTCAAAACGGATGGGCCATCAGCGCCCATCTGAACGCCGTTGCCGACGATGGCGAGGTCGACGGCCGCGAGGACGTGTTCAAGCACCTCGGTCGCATCGTGCCGCTCGCCGAGCTTGAAACCGCCGCCGGAGCCCTCGTCAAGCGCCTCAACGGCCGCCTGCAGCCCGAATGCGCTCGCTCCGCGCTCTGCGGCGCTCAGGGCGGCGAAAGCGGCTTGGAGCTCGCGTAGCAAGGTCACATGGATGGGCGCGGCGCTTGGGGCGTGCGTCGCCCCTGCGACGAGCGACCGCAGCGGCTCGCAGTCGTGCAGGCAGTGCACGATCACGTTGATGAAGCACGCGTTGCGGCCAACCTCGTTGGCCAGTCCCGAGACCCAGCCCGATCCGCCGCCGCCACCGCCGCCATCGCAGCTTTCGCCTCGCAATGCAAGCATCGGTAGCGTCATGCGCGGTGGGGTCGTCGCCTTCTTGGTCACAAGCGCCTCTGCCTCCCTCGTCTGTTTCATCATCTGTTTCGTCGCCTGCAGCTCCTCCTCCTTTTCTTTCCTCGCGTGCGCATCCGCAGAAGCCTCCGCTTCGGAGCTCTCCTTCTCTTCTTGTGCCTCCGCCTCCGCACGTGACTCGGCGATGGCGCGCTGAAGGATCGCTTCGTCTGCAGCCTCCTCGTCCTCCATCAGAGTCTTCTCTTGAGCGAGCATTGGCCGCGACGCCCGCGAGGACGGCGGCGAGCACGGTGGTGTCGGCGAGCGCCGCGGCGAGCGCGGCAGCTGCGTGACAAGGAGTTGGTCGCGCGAGTGGGGCACCATCTCGGGCACCGTCGTGTTGGCCGCGCAAGCATCGCTCAGCTTCTGCTGCTGGCCGCGCTCCTTGAGCCGATTCGTCGGGGCCATGTTCTCGTCCTTGCGCTCTTGCTCGGCCTTGGCGCGGCGGCGCTCCTCGTAAAGCTTCGCCGCCTTCTCCTCCTCGTCCTTGCGCTTCTTTTGCGCCTTGTCCGCCTTCTTTGCCTGCTTGACCTTGTTCTTCTCGGCCGCATCGTCCTCTTCCGCCAGCAGCGCCTTCGCCGCAGCTTCAGCCGCCGCCACGGCTGCCGCGGCTGCTGCTGTGGCCGCCGCCGCCACGGCTGCTGCCTCCGTCTCATTCTCCGTAATCATGTCCGTCTCTCCCACTGCGTACACATGTGCACCCTTGGGTAGTGCTGCTCCTTGTGACAGCGCTACCGTCCGGGGGGCGAACGCGGGGCGGCAAGCACATGCTCGAGCATGCTGCCGCACGAGCAGGCGGCGGTGGTATTTCATGAGTTCGAGCGTGTCGGGGTGCCGATCGCCGTGCGTCGCACACGTCGCCTCGAGCTCCTCGCGGAGCAGAGACTCCGCCTCGTCGAACTTGCCCTGGGCCTGCAGCAGATTCTCCAGATTGCCGATGGAGGAGAGAGTGTCATGGTGCCGATCGCCGAGCGTTGCACGCCTTGTCTCGAGCGCCTCGCGGAACAGCGGCTCTGCGTCGTCAAGGTTCCCTAGGAGGTACAGCTGTTCCCCCAGGTCGTCGATGCAGTTGAGCGTGACGGAGTGCCGATCGCCGAGCTTTGCACGGATTGCCTCGAGCTTTGAACGGATCACTACGACCATCTCGCGGCGGAGCTTATCTTCGAGTGTGCACCCACAGGGCGAATGCGGGACCGCTTTCGTGTCGAGAGACAGCATCTCGCCCATCGGTCTAGGCTTCTCGGGCAGCTCGGCCTTCTTGAAGACGACGCTTTCGAACCAGCTTTGGAGAGAATCTGCTATCGCTACGATCTCGAGTATGGCTTGCGTGGCGGCAAGCGCCTTTGCGCTAGCAGGCTTCACGACGGTCTTGGGCGATCTGGACAAGGCCTTTGCCAGCTCCTTGTTGCTTAAGCCCTGCTTGAGCTTGGTGTTCGTGTCCAGCTCCTCGTTGAAGCAGCGGTCGCCCGCCTCGACTTTCACGTCCGCGCCGTAGATGACCAGTAGCTTGCACACCTCCTTGAGATTGAGGTGTACAGCTAGCATCAGCGGCGTCCAGCCGTCCCAAGTCCCGTGGCGCCCCTCGTGCGCCAAACTAGCCGCATACTTGGAATTTCGCGCACGCGGCGGCCGCTTGTCGACGAGCGTGGCATTCACGTCGGCGCCGTATTCGCACAGCAGTCGGCATGCCCACACGTTGCGTGAGAACACGGCAAACGCGAGAAGTGGAAAGTGAACGACCTCCTTGTCAGCGCCGACGTGCGGAAGCGTCCACCGCGAGTTGACCTCAGCGCCGCGCTTGAGCGCATGGCGCGTCACCTGCTCGAGACGGTTCGTGCTGCTGACGCTGGGCGGTGAGCTCGCGCCGCCATCATGGGCGGCAGCAGAGCCGGGCGCGCAGACCTCAGCAGAGGCCGCTGGCTTCATCGAGGATAGCCCGTCAATGAGAGCGAGGTAGAGTGCCTCGGTCACGCTTCGGGTGTCGGGAAGTTTGTTGCTGAGCAGTTGCTTGACGCGCTCGTCGACACAGTTGAGCTCAGCCAGCATCAACGTCGGACGCGAAGATGTGCCTGCCGCCCCCGATTGAACCGAGCTGTCATGGTCGATGCTCAGGAAGATCGGATCAGATACCTTGCGGATCTTCTTCTCCGGCTTCTCGGGCTGCACCTTGTACGCGTGCAGGTAGTGCGCGATGTCGGGCTCCTTGACCCAGAGCTCAGTCACGCGGCCTGGGATGAAGCACTGCTGCTGGTCGCAGAAGTACTTGACGCGATCGCCTACGCCGAAGCGCAGAGGCACTCCTGCGTCGCGCCACCACTGGCTCGACATTCCCTTGGAAGGCGAGCTGCTGTGCAGTCCCGTCTCTGACGGGAGGAGGCGTGCAACCTTCTTGGACGACATGCTCTCGTCGTCGCAGAGCTCCACCAGCTCAGACGGTACCCACTGCTCGTCGAGGCCGAACTCGCCGCTCACGAGGTCGGCGAAGTTGCCGTTGTCTGTGAGCACCTTGCGACGCAGGTATGCGAGGAAGTACAGCAGCTTACACAGCAGCAGATCAGGTTCCTGACCCTCGAACCTTTGGCAGATTCGTCCGTCGAAGACAACTAGTCGCACATACCCGGTGGCCGAGGGGCCCGAGGGCTGTTTGTCTTCGACTGTCGCTGCCCATGCGTCGCAGAAGTACTTTGCACCAGCCTCTCTGGCCGGCCCTCGCAAGGTCACGAATCGCCCGACGCTCTTACGCACCGAAGCACTCGGCTCGCACAGAGCCACTTGCTCTACGCTGCCGTCATGCATGCAGATGGCAAGCGGAGCGCATACGGAACGGGGGCTGCCCCCTACCGCCTCAGCAACGGTTGGGCCATCCTCGAAGTTGCCCGCAAGGGACTTCATCGCAACGTCGCGGCCGAACGATGCTGCTGCCGCCACAGCCCGTGGTGGTGTCCGATCGCCCATGATCGCGCTGTGATCGCGCGCCAAGCGCACCTTGCAAGCGCACTGCCCACACACAGCGACTTGCCGTGGCGTGTGCAGGCTCGCGCCTCAGAAGTTAAAAACATGCATGTCATACCCTAACCGTTGCGGTCCTTTCTTGATGGCTGCCTGCTGAGCTCGTAGGTCAAGTTGCCAGATTAATTGGGGGGGGTTAAACCGATGATTGCATGCATGTTCGCGTGATAAGGCACAGCAACACACATTCACACGATGTCGGAAAACTCTGCCGCTCATCTCATCGCTTGTGTGATCGGCGTATGGTTCACCTGGAGCGCGCACGATTTCTTGCAAGAGCGCATATTCCGCGCACCGGGCTTCCAATTTGGCATCTTCATGGCCTTCTCGCTTCAGTTCGTGGCCTTTGTGATGTCGCTTGCGTACCGCGTTGGCCTGTGGCTCCTTGACGATGGCCGCGAGCAGCTCCGCATGGCAGAGGCGGCGCGGCGGCGATTGGCGGCCGCCGAGGAGGAGGAGCAGGGCGAGACTCTGCTGCTGGAAGGCGACACTGGGGCTACTCCTGCTGACAAGGGTGACTCTCCTGGGAAGATGGTGGAGACACCCGGCTCGGTGATGGGCTGGTACCTTGCACTATCGCTGCTCATCGCAGCCGCCAATGGCGCAGCCACCGCCGCGCTCAACTACGTCAACATGCCAACAAAGGTCTGCTTCAAGTCGGCCAAGATCGTGACGGTAATGCTGCTCGGCCGGCTGTGCTTCGGCAAGAACTACCCTGCGCGAGTGTACGTGTACATGCTGAACGTCGTGCTCGGCCTCGCGTGTTTCCTGCTCGCCCTCAAGGGTGGCGCGCTCGGCTCGTCGCTGCCCGGCGTCGCACTGCTCACGCTCTCCGTGCTCGCCGACTCGCTCGTTCCCAACGTGCAGCAGCGGCTCCTGACGGTGCTCGCGCGACCGAAGCACGAGCTCGTGTTCCACTCAAATTGGATCTCGGCGCTGCTCACAGCGAGCTACGCCGCCACGACGGGCGAGCTGAGTGCCGCACTCTTCTTCCTGCGCCGCCGGCCGTACCTCGCGCTGCTGCTGCTTGCCCAGTCCGTGTGCGGCTATTTGGGCATCCTCGTCTACCTTGAGACGGTGCGTGGGTTCGGTCCCAAGGTAACCGCCGTCGTCACCTCGTGCCGTAAACTCTTCACCATCGGCGTCTCCGCCGTCGTCTTCTCGCACCCGCTCAATTACTTCCATGTGCTCGGCGTCGCCGCGGTCTTTGCGGGTGTCATCTGGGACGTGTACGGCGACTTGGGTTGCTCGCGCGCCCTCGCGCCACCAGCACTCGCGCTTGTGGCGTTCGCTGTGGCCCTTGAGCTTGAGCTCGACGAAGGGTTCCAGCCCGAGATGCGTGCGCAGCTCATCGAGCCGGTACGCGACTTATTCAGGACACGCATACTCTGAGCCACGATGCGCCGCCGAGGTTGTGGGCTGCATTCTCACCGCACACAGAGAGCGCTATAGGGGCCTTGAATCAGCTCGGCTATCAGGGGGCCGACAACCCACCCGCCCGAAAGGCAAAGGGAAAGCCGAATGCCGTGCGCCCGCCATCGCCTGCGGCTATACTTCTCGAGACGAGTTCGAGTCCGAGTCGAGTCGCTGTCGAGACTCTCTGGGCCCTATCTGACGGTGACGCGCGGGCGGCGCGCACGCCGGGGGCACGCGCATCCACGACCGCGACGTGGACGTGGCTGCGCAGGTCATCGTGTGTTGAAGCGGTTCGTTTAGCGGTCGCGAAGTCGGTACCGCGCATATTCCATATAACTACTCGTGACGTTTAACTCTCCCTTCGGCTTCCTCGCGGCTCGGGCACTTTTCTCTCCGTGAGAAAGCGACCACTTATGCTTGCATGCTTGTGCTGCCGACGCCCGCAGCTCTTGCTGTAGCCACACACAGAAGGGCATCCAATGCAGTGAGCACTGCCGCTACTGAACGGGCTGTGAATGGGCGGTGAACGCAACCTCTTGGACGGTCACGCGCCGTATCGGACGGTCGCACGCCGTATTGGGCGGTCGCGCGCCGTATTGGGCGATCGCACACCGTATTTGTTTGTCGAGCCCAGCAGCATCGAGCCGACCGTTCAGTCGCGGCGAGGCTTCTTGGCGGGGCTATGGCGCTGGCGCGCGGCGTCGGCGAGGATCCCAAGGGCCTCAGCGGTGGCGGCCCAGTCGAGGCAAGGCTCGGTGACGCTCATACCGTACGCCTTGGCAGGCTGCCCCGGCACCATGTCCTGCCGGCCCGAGAGCAAAAAGGAGGGAAGCAGCACGCCGAGCAGCCCGTGCGCCTCGGGCGCCCCCGAGGCTAGCAGGGCCGCCACCTCGTGCACCGCCTTCGAGATGGCCGCGGGCGCTTGAGACACCTTGACCCCACTGGGCGCGCAGCAATGCACCATCAGGCGCGTGGGCAAGCTGAGGCCGCGCAATGCTGCACCCTCGGCACCCAGGCTGCTCGCCAGATCGCCCGGCGGCAACACCACATGGCAGTCGCGGTTGCCGGTCGTCTCGACGATGCCGGCGACGCCCTGCTTGGAGACGGAGAGGAAGGCGTGCGGCGCGGCGCTCGCACGCACAGCATCCACGGCGATGCGCTCGTCCTTGCCCTGGAACGGCGCCCCCTTTTGAAAGCCGACCGGCGTCGAGAGGCCCGAGGCGAGCTCGCGGTGAGACCGAGAGGCGCAGGTGCGCTCGCCCACCATAGCCCACGAGACGAGGTCGGCGACGAACTGGGGCGTGATGGTGTCGAGGTATTCATAGCTCGTCGGCAGCCCAAGTCGATTGATCGCGAGGAGAAGTTGGCGCGCCGCGCGCAGGCCCTCGTTGATCTGGAGTGAGCCGTCGAGCCGCGGGTCGTTGATCAGACCCTTCCAGCCGCCCGTTGGGACCGATGAGGTGTCTTCGAAGCTCACATTCATCACGACTAGCAGCTCGTCGGCGTGCTCGGCGGCGAGGCTGCGCAGCCGCGACGCGTACTCCATCGCCGCCTTCGGATCGTGCACCACCGGCGGTCCCACAATTACAAGGAGCCTCCCGTCGTCCGCGCGCACGCCATCCGAGCCGCTGTGCAACAGGCCCGAGATGTCGCACCGTGTTTGGAAGACGAGCTGCTTGATCTCGGCGTCGGCCTCGAGCTCCTCGAGGCAGCACGCGGGCGGCAGCAGCGAGCGGATCCGGCGCACGCGCAAGTTGTCGCCGAGGTCCTTGTCCTGCTCGAGGAACGACTTCAGGTTCGTCACGGACTCTTCGCGCTTAGGTGTCGGCACAGACTTCTGCCGGCGCGCGGTGACAGCGGCTGAGAGACCCTCAAGAGCAGTCACAGTCGAGGTCCAGTCCATGCACGGCGCGGTGACGCTCATGCCGTACTTGCGGTTCTTGTCACCCGGCTGCAGGAGCTGCGCGCCGCCCAGCAGAAAAGAGGGCAGCATGCACCCGAACACGTGGCGCTCACCCGCGCTCACGCCCGAGGCGATCGAGGCGACATCTGCCGCGCTCTGGCATTCGACCATGACGCGCGCGGGCAGCTCGAGCGCCTCGAGCTTCGCCTTCGCGCGTTGGATGGCCTCCGCGCCCGGCGGTAGCAGCACGTGGCAGTCGCGGTTGCCGGTCGTCTCGACGATGCCGGCGACGCCCTGTTTGGAGACGGAGAGGAAGGCGTGCGGCACGGCGCTCATCCGCACCGCGTCCACGACGCGCTCGGCGGCGTCGCCGCCCGTGGCGACAGTCTGGAAGCCGACCGGCGTCGAGAGGCCCGAGGCGAGCTCGCGGTGCAAGAACGATTCCGACGTGCGCGATGAGATGGTTGACCACGAGACGAGGTCAGCCACAAACTGCGGAGAGATCGTGTCGAGGTAGAGGCAGCCGCACGGCAGCCCGAGCTTGTTGATCTCGAGGAGCAGTTGGCGCGCCTGCTTGAAGCCCTTGTTGATTTGAAAGGTGCCGTCCAGCTCGGGGTCGTACATCGCGCCGCTCCAGTAGCCCGCGCCACCGGCAGGTTCGTCGAGGAAGACGCGCATCACGATGATGAGCTCGCCTTTGAGGCGCTCGGCCAGGTCGCGCAGCTTGTGCGCGTACTCGATCGTCGCGGCGTAGTCGTGTACCGACGCGGGGCCGCATATCACCACGAGGCGGCTGTCGAGGCCGCGCACGGCCTGCGAGAGGCTCTTGCGCGCGGAGGTGACGGTCTCGTAGACGGACGCGTCCGCGGGTGCCTCGTCGATGAGGCACGCCGACGGCACGAGAGGACGGATCGCGCGGATGCGAAGGTCGTCGAGGTCATCGAGGCATAACGCACGGTCGGTTGGTTCAGACATGAGCACCTCGCCGCGGCGGCGGGCCGATGTCTCGGGCGGTGACCACGGGGTCGTGCGGCGGCGATCTCGCTCCCGCGGTGATTGCAAGTGGGTAAAATTCCACACTCGCATTTGCAAGCCCACCTCGGATACTATTGTCTTGGCAAAAAGCGTGTTCACGTGAGCATCCCATAGTTCTCGTTTTTCTTGACTTCGCGCCAAATGGCCGACGAAGTTCCAGAGGCAGCCTCGACCAAGAAGACGACCAGCAAGAAGATGAGCAGTCAGAAGAAGCCGCCGGATGAAGATGGGTCCGAGTCGCCGCCTGTGCCGGGCGCCTCGAGTGCGGCGTGCATGCGGGCGGTTTCGGCGGGCGCCACTGCCGGTGCCCTCATCGGTGCGATGGCCGCAGGCCAGCAAGCGGCCAACTATTTTCGAAAGCCAACAGGCAGGGAGTTAGCGCCGGAAGCAGCAGCGCCGCCCGCGCCACCCTCGCAGCCACTGCCACCGCTGCCGTACCCGTACCTCTCAATGGCCACACCCTTGGCCGCGCAGCCAACGCCGACGCCATCACAACTCTCATCGGCCCAGCAGAATAGCTGGGCCGGTGCGCCGCCGCCGTACTTGGGCTACCCGAGCTACTACACGCACGCGCCGCCCATCCCACTGGCCGCCTATGCGCCGCCGCCGCCGCCGCCGCCGCTTCAGCATCCCTTTTTGCACGTGCACCAGCAAGGTCCGAGTGCGGCTGGTGGCGGCAGAGGCACGGAGCCGCTGACCCTCGCGCGCATCCTCGAGAGCGCGCCCCAGCTGCTCGGCTACGCTCCTCCCACGTTCGTTGCGCCCTCGGCCCCCGCCCCCGCGCCGCCGCCCGCATCCTCGCCGCCTCCTGCGCCGCCGCCAGCGGCGCCGCCCCCTGCCCCGCCGCGCCTTGCAGAGGCTGTGGGCAGCGCGGCGCTCTTTGCTGACTATCAGCACTGCCTCACGTCGCTCGAAGGGCTGCTGAACGGCGAGCTGCAGCGCAAGAAGGGCGACCTGGCGGCGGTTGCGGCTGTGCTCGAGAGTCAGATCAGCGAGGTGCGCCAGGCTGTCGGCGCCATTGAGTACGAATCGCGCGAGGACGCGGCCGCGATCGCCGAGCGGCTGCACGTGTACCAGCGCCGTAAGCTCGCGCTGCTCCACCATGAGCTCTCGGGTGCCATGCTCGATATCGAAGCCATCGAGAGCTTCGTGCGACAGGTCCTCAGCCTCACCGCCGCGCCGACCGACGCCGACGACTCTGGCGGCGGCGGTGGTGGCAGCGGTGGCAGTAGTGGCGGCGGCGGCGGCGCCTCCGCGGCAGAGCGCGCGCCGTCTCGAGCGTACGCCGTCTCGAGCGCCTCGGCGGCAGAGCGCGCGCTGCGGCTGGTGGAGCGCCACCCGGAGATGCTCGAGACGGCGCGTCGGCTGCTACAGAAGCCAGTGCTACCGCCGCCCCCGGGTGTGAATCTCGACGATCTGCCGCGCGAGGTGGCCACGCGCCGCGCGCAGCTGCAGCGGCTCGACGAGCTCGAGGAGACGCTCGAGGCCAAGGACGCGTCGTTGCGTGCGCTCGCCGAGGAGGCGGCGAGCCTGGACGCGGAACGAGCGGAGCAGGCCGAGTACGCCGCACGCGCCCATGCCTTCGCGCACGCACTGCAGAGTCGCGCCCAGGAGGAGCTCGCTCACTGGGCTACCCTCGCTGATGAGTCCGCCGCTCGTCTGGAGGAGGTGGGTGGCGCACTCTCCGCCTCGCGCCACGAGGCGCTGGTGCTGCGCAGCCAGAATGAGGAGCTGCGCGATCAGAATGAGCTGTTGCGACACCATTGCGAGGAGCTGCGGGAGCTCGTGACTCGCGCGGGCCTCGCAGCGGTGCGGCCAGCGCAGCCGGTGCCGGGGTCGGCGCAATGGCTCGTGTCGTCCTAATCGGAACGAGCGAGCGGCTCTCGACTGCTGTCCTCTACCCTCTGCTGCCACACCCGAGCGAGCCAGAAGCCCCCGGCCATGTGTTTCCGGCAACCCTTCAGAACCTTTTCGAGTGATGCGCAGGTGACGGTCAACTGTAGGACAGCCCCCGCCCCCGCGCCATCGTGTATTAACAGCTCGTGTGTGTGAACTCAAAGTGTGTATTCATAATGAACTCAAAAACCGCGAGCGCGAAATGGCGTCCATCTCGAAGTCGTCCACCGCTCTAATAGATTACGAACCGGCGAAGAGCGCCGCTGCATCATCAACTGCGATCGTCGTGGCGTCCGAGCCCGTCGTCAAGAAGCGCACATTCAATGACCTCATCATGGCTGGCGAGCACACCAAGGTGAACGCCGCCGCTGCCACGTCCGCTGCATCTGCCCTCCGGCCTCTGCGCTGCTGAGGATGCTCACCCGCTGGCGCAACGCGTGCACGTGCGTTAGGCGTCACTCGAGCAAGGATGGCACGAGGTGAAGCCACTGCAGCCGAGCGAGATACCGCCCGCGCTTGTCGGCGCGACCCTCAGCTGCCTAGAGGTGCCGATTCTTGCAAAGGGCTTGCATCGAGCCCAAGCAGAGGAGGCGGCAAGGCTCACGGGGGACGGACAGAGCGCGCCACTTGGACTCTTCCTGTTTGGCGGCGACGATGACCAGAACCGGCAGACGGACATTTTGATGGTCTTCTACTTGCAAGACCAAAAGTGGCGCCGGCCGATTTGCAAGGGGCGGCCTCCATCGCGCCGCTCTCGGCACACGGCCTCGGTGGTCACGCTCGATCGCAAGCAGCGACTACTGATTTTTGGGGGCGTGGGTGCGACTAATGCCGTGAGCCTGCTCGACCCCGTCGAGATCGAATGGACCCACCCGGCCGCGCGCGCGGCCCAGAAAGACATGGAACGGGCACGCCGACGCAAAAAGTCGTCCGAGGAGCCGGAGATGCTGCTACCGTGCGCGCGCTTTGGGCACACGGCGGTGGTGGAGGCGCACGCTGGCACGCAGCGCTTGATCATCTTCGGCGGCGCCGACTTTAAAGGCGCGCTCGGCGACGTGTACGAGCTCAACATGAGCCTTGAGCAGCCTGAGTGGTCGCGTCCCGAGATTACTGGGCTCGCGCCGCCGCCTTCGGTCAAGCACTGCGCGGCGCTGGTGCGTGGGCACATGGTGCTCATCTCGGGCGAGAAGGAGTGGGGCGGGCACGTGTGGGCACTCCGCCTGCAGCCCGCCGGCCAGATGATGTGGCTACGATCGGCCGTGCCGGACTTTCCATTGCTTGGCATCTCACGCCACGCGATGCTCGACTACGTGCGCCCGCGCCCAAACCGGCGCGAGGAGATTTTGATCTTTGGCGGCGTGCTCGAGATGTACACGGGCGAGTCGCAGGTGCTCGACTCCTTCTTCACCCTCGACCTGCGCACGTGGCATGAGACGGAATCCGAGCTCCCTCGTCAGACGTGGGGCGACATTGAGAAGTCGCTCAGAGCGGCGGGCAAGGACGAGAAGGACATCATCAAGAAACGCGAGGAGTGGGAGGAGGAGATGAAATTCAAGCAGAAACAGAACCAGCGCGCCGAGCGCCTCCGGCGGCGCAACCTCTTTGGCGCCATCCGGAAGGACGCGTCGCAGAGTGCCGACGGCAAGACCAAAATGGAGCGGGAGCTCGAGCAAGATCTTGCGGACCCGCTCGCGGACGATGAGGAGCTCGCGGCAAAGCTGCGCGATCTGGAGTTCGAGCTCCCCCCTGAGATGATGCCCACCATTAGCTTCGGCGAGTGGGTGCCGCTGCGCGTGGGCAGCCGCCTGCCGCCCGCGCGCTTCGGACATGCGATGTGCATGGGCGGCTCCAAAGCTTACATCTTTGGCGGACGCGACAAGTCCGATAAGGCGCCCGTGCGGAATGACCTGTACGCGTTTGAGTGCGTGCCGCTCGCGTGGCGGGCGATCTCGTACGATGGCGACGGACCGGGCACACGCGTCTCCCACGCTATGCTCCAGATCGACCAGTACCTGTACGTGCTCGGTGGCGGCTCGGGCAACCGCTCGTTCAACGACCTGCATAGGCTCGACTTGTTATCGATGCATTGGGAGCTGATCCATACACGCGGCGAGCTGCCGGGCTCCAAACCCGACGCACTCATCGGGCACTCAGTGCAGTGGGTTGACCCATTCCTCGTCGTCTTCGCCGGCGGCGACGGGCGCAAGCCCTCCAACGAGCTGCACACCCTCGAGGTCTCCACGGCCGTCTGGCGCAAGATTGACACCCAGGGCGCGCCGCCCGCGCCGCGCGTGGGTCACTCCTCGACGCAGCTCGGAGCTCACATGTACATCATCGGCGGCTTTTCGCGCGGGAAGTACTTCCACGACGTGCATGTGCTCGACGTCGAGCGTCTCCAGTGGACGCAGCAGGCCGTGCTGGGCACGCCTCCGCACGGGCGCGTCTCGCACTCGGCCACATTGTACAAGGGCGCCATCCATATCTTCGGTGGCTCGGCGGGCGGGACGTGCTACAATGATTACGTCGTACTCAATCCCGCGGAGAGAGTGGCGCCGGCGGCGGCGGGCGCGGCGGGTGACGGGCGCGGCGCGGCGGGCGCGGGCGGCGGGCGGAGCACGATCACGGTCGGTGGCAAGGGCGGTGGCAAGCCGAGTCGCAACGCACAGGCTGTCTGGTCGTTTCCGGAGGTGAGCGGCATCCCTCCGGAGCCGCGTTTTGCGCACACGGCGACCACGATCGGCGCGAGCCTCTTTATCGTGGGCGGGCTCAGCCGGAAGGGCAAGCCGCATGACACGCTCCATGTGCTCGATCTCGGTGTCCTCGAATGGTCTTTCCCGCGCATGTCGTTGGAAGGGCCGCCGCCGCGCGGCCGCCACACGTGCGCGGCGGTCGGCTCGGTGCTCTTCATCTTTGGCGGTGGCTCGGCGGGCAGCATCTACGACGACGTGTGGGCGCTCGACGCGGACGGTCAGGGCATGCGCCTGCTCGAGACGATCGCGACAGAGCAGGTGCTTGGGCCCGAGGGCACCGCCGCCGCCGCCCGGCGCGCGAAGGAGTCCCAAATCCCGATGAGCTTCCTGGTACCGCATATGCTCACCACCGACGAGGAGCCATTCTATCCGCCCGAGGAGGAGTACGAAGACGTGGTCGCGCGCGAGGCCGACGCGGATGAGGTGCGCTCGTGGCTCATGCACCTCGGGCTCGCTCAATACGCCTACACCTTCGAGGTGCATGAGATCGATTTCAGCGTGCTGCTCGAGCTGCAGGAGCACGACCTTAAGGATATGCGCATCGACGACCCGACGGCGCGTCTCAAGCTGCTGCACGGCATTGACGTGCTGCGCGCGCGGGGTTCCCTCGCGGCCGCCGGGCGAGCGCCGCGCGAGCGCCTCTTCCGTGAGCGCTACCGTCTCGGCGCGGAGGTCAATTACGGCGGCTCGCCGGCGCTCCTGGCGGTCGACTGCAAGACGGACCTCAAGGTAGTGGTCAAGTTTGTGGCCTCAATGGCCGAGTATCATCGACAGCTGCAGCTGTACAATGACCTCAAGGAGGAGAGATGCCTCGCGCGCCTGGCAGACTCTTACGCGGCCCTGCCCGGCAGGGCGGCGCTCGGCTCTCGGTGGAGGCGACTAGGGAACAGGAAGCCCACGTCCGGCACCGAGCTCGACTACCCGGCGCTCGCCGCGGCGCTGCTCAAGAAGAGCCTGGTTGCAAAGATGGCCGCGGTAACCTTTGACCCTAAGGAGATGGAGCTGTTGCCACAATTGAGCGAGAAGATCAAGCAAGACAGCTTCATCAAGGCGGGCGAGGAGTACTTTGAGCAGTCCGCGCATGACATCGCCGACCTGCAGCGCGGCTGGGGGCTGCCCTGCCTCGTGCTCGAGTACGGCGAGTGCTCGCTCGCCGACTACATGTCGCGCGGGCTGCTTCCACTCATAGAGCTGAAGGCGACCTTCGAGGCGCTGATACGCCCAGTGCTCGTGCTCCACGGCAAGCGACTCGCCCACTGCGGGTTGCAGCCCGAGTCGTTCCGGCTCTATGACGGCGTCAACTGGCGCCTCGCGACAGCGGACTCGATCACGCCCTTTGGCGAGCCTATGCCTGCAAAGTGTCCGATCTGCTACGCGGCGCCCGAGGCCGTCCGCCCGTTGCGTCATCGTGGCGGTGTGCAAGCCGCCGCGTCTGCGCTGCTGAGCTTGGCCCCCGCCGCGGCTTCCCTCGACGTATGGTCGCTCGGCGTGCTGCTCTGGCAGTTCTTCTCGCAGCAGCCGCTGTTTTGCTCCGAGCACGAGGCGTTCGAAATGGCGACTGCGACGGTCGGGCAGCTCGAGCCGAGCCTGGGCTGCGTGACCGACTTGCAGGCGCGCCATTTGCTGCACAAGATGCTGCAGCGTGAGCCGCGCGAGCGCATCGACTCGCATAAAATTGCGAAGCACTCGTACCTGACCGGCGGCCTCGATGAGGTTGAGTTGGAGAGCACCTTTGGGCCAATGCAAAAGGGGCAGCTCTTCCTGCGCAATCTGCTGCTTCAGATGGCGGGCTCGCCTGGTGGACGATAAAAAAAGCCGTTCTCGCAGAGATAAAGACGGCATCTGCCAAACCGCAGCCAGACAAGTTCAAGTTCGCTTCACGCTTGCCGGATTATCTTCAAACTTCGATCACATAGTTACTCAAGGAGTCAAGGACAATGTGTACATATGTGCTGCTCCGCGGACAGCCGACCCCGCCGCGCCGGGGACGGCAGTGTGTCCGCACTCACAGTTTCACGCGCACTACAAGTATTAATCAAAGAATTTTCAACTTCATTCGATACATTTTAGAAGGGCCAATCGGCGCGATCCTTCGGATATCCGTCGATCCGATAAGCCAACGACAAGCCCAGCCCCAGACGACCTCGGTGAGCACGGTCTGCAAACTCGGTCGGTGCGCACATGATTGTCGGCATTCTATCAGCTTTCTCGTCCTTCTTATCACACATCCGACGAGAATAGAGCTGCCCGCGCACGCGGCCCCACGGCGGTCTTTGCCCCACAGACCATTCCCCACACCGTCCGCGGCCAAACGCCAAGCGCCCACAGGATTATACCCCTTCCTGTCAGGCGGCGCCGTCGACCACCTGCACCGTGCACGCAGGCGGCGGCGGGCACGCGACGGGCACCGTGGGCCGCTGCGGCTGCGCGTTGGCGCCCACCTTCCAGCCGCACACGGATAGTCGGAAGCCATCGAGGGTGAAGGTGCCCGCGGAGCACACAGCGAGGCGGAGCGGGAGCGTGGCGACGCCGTTGGGCTCAATCCAATGCTCAGCGATGCGCGTGCACCCAAGCCAAAAGGCCTCGCCTGAAGACACGCGCTCCGACGCAATCGTGTCCGACTTGTCCGACTTGTCCGACGTCGCGTTGGCCGAAGGGATGGCGGCCGCGACGGTACCAAGTGCAGTAGACACGGCCGCGGCCACTGCGCCCGGCGACGCGGGCGTGAGCGTGAGCGTCGGCGTCGGCGTCGGCGACGACGATTCGCCAATCTGGGCGAGGTCGAGCGTGAACCCGACCGCCGCTGCACGGTCGCAGTTCTGTACGACTACGAGCAAAGGGACCTCGCAGATGGGGGACTTGCCGAATGGGTGCACCACACGCGCGCTTGCCTCGACGTGGACACGTAACGTCGCGGCTGCATCGAGGGGCATGCTGCTCCCCGCGGAGGGGGATGCCGAGGAAGACGCTCCCCCGCGCGTGCTCGGCGCGGCCACGAGTAGCAACGGCGGCTGAGGCACCAGCCCAGTCAATTGCAGCTGCCCGTGTGCCCCCCCTTCTGGATCCAGCCAGTGCACCAGAAGCGAAAGGCCCTCACGCGCGCCACTCTCTGCCGCGCTGAGCTCGCGGGTGCGTGGCTTGCGCCCGTACGTCGCCTCGCCATCCGTCTCGCTCACCGCGGCCACCCCCTGACGAAATAGAGCCCCCAGGTGAGGCGCCAAGCGTGAGTCGATCGGCGGTTGCGAGCCGCTAAAGATGATCTCGCTGTGGCTCATCGCCGGGGGGACTGCGGCGGCCGTTAGGGCCGCAACGGTCGCGCGGATCCCAAGGGTATCGTTCGGCGCCGCCTTGGCCGCGGCGGCGGCGGCGGCGGTCTCGACCGCGTCGGCGGCCAAGGCGGCGGCCGCAGCGAGCGCGGAGGTACGTGGAGAGAGGCGCAGGTAGAAGGCGTTCGCCTCGGTCGGCTCGAGCAGCGAGGGCTGCGAAAGCGCCATAGAGAGAGGCGCCGCATTCCAGACTGCCGAGACGATCGACAACTGGCACACGCGCAGCCGCGCACTCGTCGCCACGTTCTGCACGTGGAGAGAGAGCGCGTACTCGGGCGCGGCGCGCTCGCTCCCCTCGGCCGTAGCCGCATCGGCTCGCTGTATGGCCGGACGGAGAGCATACTGGACGTTGAGTGACGGCTGCACGCGCAGCTTGGCAGAGAGTGGGCACAGGCGCCGCTTGAGAGCGGTGCACGTGTGCAGCGGCTGATAGCAGAAGACGAAGTGGAGCGAGTGTGCGCCGAGCGCGGCCGCGCGTACGTACAACGGCATGCGCAGCGTACCTCCCGGTTTGAGCTCACCCGAGGGCAGCGGGAGATTGAGGAACGACCAGTCGGGGGGCTCATACTTGAGCTCCTTGACCGGCTTGCCGCCCGCCTTGCTCTTGAGCGCATCGGCGAGCTCGGTCGGCGTCGGGATGGGCGGATTGTCGCGCCCCTCGGCCGTGTGCGTCGGCCGCTCGCGCGAAAGAATCGTCAAACTGCCGCGAGCGACGGACGGGCGCTTTTGGGCGCCCTCATCGGGCAGCTCGGGCTCGGGGTCGCCGAGCATGCAAAACGCGGGCTGCGACATCCTCAGCTTGATCTCGTTGAGCGGCGTGCGCCCCACGTTGCACAGCACGAGCGAGCACGTGGCGATCTGGCCAAAGAGAAGTGTTGAGGGCAGCCCCTCGATGGAAGCCTGCAGCAGCGGCATCTGCTGCACCACCTTCATCGAGAGGCTCTGGTCGAAGGCGTACACCTTGCCCACGCGCTGCGCCTTGGTCTGGTTGAGCCGCTTGCCGTGCAGCACGAGAGGGTGCGTGCCGTGCGCCACGTCATTGAGCGTCCACGTCACGCCGTCCACTACCAGATCACCTTCGCACAGCGGGCGCACGCCGAGGCGCACGTGCGACCTGCGCCCCGCTGGAAGCAGCAGCGACTCGACGGACGTCTCGAAGAGCGAGTCCTTGCCTATCGAGACAGGCGCCGCCGCCACGGCGGGCGCCGCTGCCACAACGGTCGCCACCACGACGGCGCCATCTGGCGCCGTATCGGTCGCATCCGCAGCGCTCGACGGCGGGGCAGCCAGAGTGTCGGCCGTTGGCGCCCTATCCTCCTTCGCGTCGACCTTGGCCACGGGCGGGCGCTCGACGGGCAATACGGGGCGCGGAGCGCTTGGATCAGGCGTGAGCGTACAAGTCAGCTGGAGGGCCGTCACATGCATCTGCACGTGCATCGGGTTCTCGAGCTCCACCTCGACGTAGACCCATTCGCCGAGCACGCATGGCGACACCACCTCCTTGGCGGCGGTGGCGACCTTGCCCGTGAGCCAGTTGCCGCCGCCGCCCATCTCGGCCGGTAGCAGCGGCTTGGTGAGCGGCAACCAGAGTGGATGGAGGGCCGAAAGGAGCCCCGAGGACTGCGTGCCGCTCGGCTGGTTGTGGTCGTTGAGCAGCACACGGATGGAACGACTGTTGAAACGTGGCAGCGGGAGAGCGCGCAGGCTCGCATGCGACGGGTGGGTCTTGAGGATGGCACCGAGCTCACGCACGAAAGTCTGTTGGCGCTCCGCTGGCTGTCGGGAGTGGTGGAGCAGCCGCAAGAAGTAGGCAAGCGCGAGCTCGATCTTGCCAAGCTGCGAGCAGTTGCGCCCGAGGGTGAAGTGCACGTGGTCCTCCACGTGCGACCAGCCCTTGCCCACGTACACGCGTAGCGCGCCCACGTACGCCCGTACGGCATGCCGGCGTTGCGCGCACGAGATGTACCGGTAGCCGGCCAGGATGAGGTGGAACGCGTACTTGCGCTGCATGGGCATGCGCGACGAGCGGAAGCAGAGCGCGGCCTGCTCGAGCAGCAGCGCCGCGCACAGAGGTGACTCCTGCGTCGACTGCGCCACGAGAGCTTGTGCCACCTCCCGCGTGGCCGCCTCTCGCTTCTTGGGAGGTGCATGCACGAGGAGATCCATCTGGAGCAGCACGGCGCGCGTTGCGTGGCGCGCGGCCCGATCGCCCGGCTGCTTGGTGAGCTTCAACCAAGTCGCCGCCGCCGTCTCGGCTGCTGCGTCCATTTCTTTCCATGCGCCGTCAGTCGCGTGAGTGCAAAGCGCGATCATCTCCTGCGAGAGGGCGTAGTGCTTCCACGCCTTGTCGTTCTTGAACTCGCTCGAGGCGTACCCGTACGCCTTGAGCGCGATCGCGTAGTCGCCGAGCAGGAAGGCGCAGTCCGCCAGCTGGCGCGTCTGCGCTTCGATCGAGCCGCAGAGGTACTTGATGGCCTCGCCAGTACCGGTGGTGCTCGAGGCACCGGTAGCCTTACCGCTGGCCATACTGCCTCCAAAGAAGGTGCGCAGCTTGTTGGCGACGCCCGCGCGCGCGGCCTTGACCGTGGAAGAGAGCGCCACCACGCGGGTCGAAAGCGCCGCGATGATCTGGGCGAGGAGGGGGGCAGCAGAGAGGCGATGAGTCGCCAGAGCGGAGGACTCATCGCGCGGGAAGCGCGGAGGGCAGAGAGAAGGGGGGCACCGGGGATGGGGG
>Ga0210239_100881_pt1 | contig 25786 bp, 23 predicted proteins | sample ChrtobMetP5a_0mM_FD_155451 | JGI IMG/M metagenome (GOLD analysis project Ga0210239, IMG submission 155451) | Chrysochromulina tobin associated microbial communities from unialgal haptophyte culture, Seattle, Washington, United States - P5a_0mM | ecosystem: Host-associated > Algae > Haptophytes >... | reverse complement strand
TGGAGCACACCATGGATGACGGAGATACATGAGAGAGCCGTGCTGTGTGCCACGACACTGTCGTCACTCGACGCCGCCGTCGTCACGCGACGGCGGCGTCGAATGACTTCTTTTGCGTTCCCTTCGGAGGGGCGCGCCATCGGGCGCATCTGCCGACAGTGCAGACCGCAGCAGTAGCACTACCGCAGTAGTAGCAGCAGCAGCTTGGACGCTCGCTGCTGCCGGCTGGGCGGCCTCGCCGATGAATCTGCAGAACGACCCAGCTGGCGTAACAGCTACGGCTACGGCCAGTGCGGTAGCACGAGCAGCGGCAGCGACGGTGGTACCTCTGGGTGCACAGGCTACAGCTGCTGCTCCTAGCGCGGCCGAGGCGGCGACTAGACCGGTGGACTTGGACGAGGGCGATGAGGGGTCGATTGGCGTGCTGCAACGCCTGAATACGGTGTCGCTGACGACCGCGGCCGCAGTGGCCGCACCCGGCGACGGCGTGCGTGCGCCGTGGCCGCACCCGGCGACGGCGGGCGTGCGCCGTGGCCGGGGCCGTGGCCGGGGCCAGGGCCGTGTGCGTCTACGGTAGACGTATCTGAGAGTTTGGTGAGAGACGTATATGCGTCAGGTTGTATATGTTTACATGTACACATGGGGGTTCTCGGTGTTGTTTGAGTCCATATAGTCCCTAGACTCGATCAAAGGCCCTCCAGCTATGTGCTGTCTCACGCGATCGAATAACCGAAAAAACCGTGTCGACAACCAGCACTTCTCCTTTGCAGCTTTGTTCGCATCTCACTTGACCCAATCAGGGGAGGAACCCTGTGAATACCTTATCCATTCAGGACCCTCCCCGATGGCCACCTCGGACCTCGCGCTCGGAGCGAATATCGACCACATGAACGTCGCGACCCCTGGGAAGGACGCGCCCGACCCCAACAAGATCCCACCAAAACGAGCGCTCTTCTCATCGCCGCCGGTTGCTGCGCACAACAAGACCAATGAGCACACACCTTCAACGGCAGAAAAGCGTCACCTCAGAGAGTCGCACCTCGTTATCCTGCGTGGCGACTGCATCACCAACACGTCTGAGCAGCGCGTCGCGAACATTACCAAGGCGATCGATGCGGAGACGTCGCTCGAGCAGCTCCTCAAGAGCAGAATTGAGATGGTGGCGCAGGCCATGGTCAAGATCACGTCGGAGCCTCTCGACGGATTCAAGCACAAGGACCTCGTCCTCTTGAAGGAAGGCCTTCAGAATACGCAGGCGATGCTCGTCATGCCCAAGTCGGCTTGCATCGGCGCGCTAGCGTCTACGATCGGTGGATACTTCGACGCCTATCGGCGCATCTACGGCCTGATGCAAGGACCTGGTTGCTGCTGGGCGCTCGTAGGCCTCCCGTGGATGAAGAAGATGGCGGAGCTGTTCGGCACCGGCACGGAGGGTGAGTTCGACATGACCTTCGAGCGCAACCTCGATCGTCACAAGGACAAGCTCAAGTACTGCACGGACGCCATGGCTCTCGGATTTACCTCATGGGCGCTGCCGCATGTCATCAACGCGCTCATCTCGGCGCTCCGGTTCGAGTTCGTCTCGGAGGCGGCGGACCCAGAGGACCTGTACAACAAGCAATACCAGGAGTTTAAGACGGTGACCCAGGAGAGTCTCAAGGCTCTCGGAATCCAAGGACCCGAGCGAGATGATGGCTGGGTAGTGTATCCGGAGAGCGAGGCAACGGAGATTACGGCGAAGGGGTTGGACATGCTGCGTCTGCCCGTCGGCACCAAGATGGAGATGAAGCGGCTTGTTACCACAGAGGAGCTGCAGGCGGTCGTCGACGTCTACGTGTCGCCACAGATCGGCATCTTCAACATCAAGCGCGGTTTCCGCGAGGGCGGCGAGGGGTTCGAGGCGGTGATCACTGAGCTCGGCGACGACGTTCTCATGATCATGCCGCGCATTGAGATGGACACGGAGGCGACCGGGCTACTCAAGCTCTCGTTGCGCGTCAAGCTGATCTCCGAGAAGGAGATTGAGAAGAAACTTCAGACACTTTGCAAGGACCCACGCAATGACACGGTTGAGAACAAAGGCGTTCCGACCAGGCTGGCATCGGGGGGCGAGGTTCGTATCATATGGTCCGGAGATCTCGGCACGGCGCGGGTGCGCAACGGGCTGACTCGGGCTGCGGCGATCTCGGCAGAACTCGGCAGCAAGAACTCGGAGGAGACGAGGAAGCTCAGGGGCGAACTTGAGAAACAAATCAAGGCGAACGCCGACGCTCTCCTGGAGCAGGACGCCAAGCTCACCTCGTACACGGCGCATTACACTATGCTGGTCGACAAGCAGGCGGCCGTTGTCACAGATATGCAGGGCAAGCATATGGAGGCGATGACCGAATTGCACAAGCAGATGCAGGTCAGCGAGGAGACGCATGCCAAGATGCTGCAGGAGAGCGAGCAGGCGCGCAAGGACAGCGAGCTCTCGGCTGCGTTTGCGATGGACGCGCTGCGGCAGCAGATCGCGGAGCTGCAGAGCCTGCAGATCAAGTCGCAGCAGCACATGCTGGGGTTCGCCGCGAGGGCCGATGAGATGGCGGCGGCGCTCACAGGCCACGTGAAACGGACGGAATGCTTCATGGAGGCGGTCAAGCTCGAAGTGCTGGCCCAGAAAAAGGAGGTGCAGCTGATCAAGGACTCCGCAGGGTATGTGGAGGCTATGGCGCGGCTTCACTCTGCTCTCATGAGTGAGGTGGCCCCCTTGCATACGCAGGTCACCGCCTTTGCCAACTCCGTGCGCGCAGGTCTGGGGGCGAATGACGGGATCTCCCGCATGACTCCGTCGATGCACCGTATGGGGGGCGGGGACGGGACGACCGGAGAGACCGAAGGCTGTGAGAATGCAGCGAATGGGGCGGCATGCGGCTTCGAGGGCGACTCGACTGGGCTGGTAGACTGCGGCGAACAGGCAGTAAACGGGGCGGATTATGGCATCGAGGGCGACTCGACTGGGTTCGGAGGCAGGGTAGGCGGACGAGGGACTGCCTATGGCCAAGTTCGTGGGGGGGCCGCTCGCGGGAAGCCTGTCTCGCGGCAGGAAGGCTCCTACAGCGCCGGCGAAGAGCGTTCGATCACGCTGGGCTTAGGTGTGTGTGCATCGGAGGCCTCTCGGGTCTCCGACGTGGTCGAGAACCAGGGTCCGACCGCATCAAAGGGGGCATGCTATGTGTCGAATCAAGTAGGCGGCATTTTATGTGTCAAATCTATGTCTATATCGCCGGTTCAAGCTCGGTCGACCACGAGGGTGCTCGACGTAACGCGCCGAGTCGGGCAGCGAAAGTTTGGAAACGCTGCAGTCAGTCGGCCATTCACGCGTTCATTCCATGCGACGCTCCTGGTACTGGCCCTCCTTGGGTCGCAATGCGAGGCGCTGGGAAGAACGGCTACGTGCTGCACGACGCTGGACATAGGGCGAGATGATGCGGGGATGCTTCGGTGCCAGGACACTGCTACTCTTCAGTGCTATGGCGCATGGCAGGGCCCGTGGAACATGATGATAGGAAGAATGACGCAGCTGCCGATGAGCTGCAAAGACGCGGGGCCCACATTTTGGAGCTGCGTTCAGGCACTCGACGAAAGGCCCGATCCAATAGTGTCGCGTGATGCGGCGCTGCAGCACGCACCTGAGCCCGAACCGAGCCCGAGGTGGGAAGTACTCAGCCAGCAGACGGGGCCAGAGCCGGAGGCACAGGGAAGGCAAGGAAGCGGACCAATTGTGATTGCTCACGTGCCGCGGTCGCAACGTAATGCCCCGAAGCCACGGTGGGCGATGAGTCGATCGAGGAAAATCCCGGCGGACCCGGGTTGTCTGCAGAGACGACGGCATCGTTGGCACATTAGCTGGCTGGAGTGGTAGAGGCGGATGCGCGCGCTTCGCGGAAATACGGTCGAGGAGGTGTTCAACGTTGCACTTTGGAACGCGCGGGAGTTTCACGCGGATTCATGCCCAGCTCGAGAGGCGTCTCGAGCCAAGGCACTATGGATCATGCGGCGCTTGCAGGAGGAAGACGTGGACGTGTGTTTTCTACTCGAGGTGATGGGAGCACAGGAGGCGTTCACAGCCAAGACTTATGGGCTGCGTGCTCTTGCGAAGAAGATTGGCTACGAGGTTCGCTGGATGGTGGGCGAGGGCGGGAGTCAGCGGGAGCAGCGGCAGAGCGGCGAATCTTTCACCAACGGCATCGCCGTACTTGTCAAGCAGGCGACGTGCACCATCGAGCGCTACGCTCGACTCGAGGAGAGGGTTCTTGGTGTATGGATCAGAGGCCGTGGGACGAAGGAGCAGCTGCAAACAAGAATCGCGGCGGTCCACGGGCTGCATCACAGTGGCACCTCGAGCTTTGAGAAGCAGTTACAGGCCACATACGCGTGGGCGGCTGATTATTCTCAAACCACGAAGGGCTGCATTGTGGTGGGCGATTTCAATTACGTGGCGGAGGAGGCGTGGCGATCCTCTCGCATGGCGCTGAGCACCAATGATCGTGCGTTTCGTGACTACATTATGCAGCCGGGAGCGGAGTACGTCTTACCTCGTTCTCCACTGCCGTTGGTTGTTTGGACGCGGAAGGGTGGCGAGGCCTCCGAGACAGGCGACGCAGACGGCCTTGGATCCATGCTGGATGGGGCTGTGACAATCGGTTGTGAGTGCGGCCTTTGGAACAGAACGGTGGTGGATTTTGCCTTCATCAGCGACGGACCATCGACCGGAGTGTCCAAGCCGCTCTCGGACCACGCATGGGTCACATTTTCCAGGGTGGTTCCAAGGTTGGCAATTTGCGGTGAGAAGCGTCCCGTATCAGCGCTGCCCAGAGGTGACACTCAAGCCAAGGACACCTACTGCAAGCGTGTTCGTGAGAGCGTCGTGTTCGAAGATCTGCTCTCGGTGCGGGGCATGGTACACGCGACAGCAGCTGCGGTACAATCGCTACGAGGGGTGGCGGAGAAGGCCGTTGCAGAGACGCGAAAACGCCGGGAGGAGCGGCCGATGGAAACAGCGCACAGGTGGCGCAGGTGGTTGCAAGAGGCGTACGCCGCACGACATCGGGGTCTTACACCGCACGAGGTGGACGGTGGCCTATTCAACTATCACTCTCGCCTAGGGCTTATTCGAGAAAGATATGCTGGGGCCGGGGATGACGTGTGCTGGGCCAAGATCATTAGGCGATGCCGGCGGTGCTGGACGATGGCAAACCGGAGGCTCGTCCGCAGCCAGCGGTGCGACGACGAGCGGTTTCGTGAGCTGGCGCTGGGGATCGTCGAGGGCAAGGGTAGCAAGGATCTCGCGCAGGTTGCCATGCGAGCGTGGAAGGCGATACGCCCTCAACGCACAAGCTTGGCATTTGATAAGTTTCACCCGCGAGATGACATTCACAGCACCCCAACGACTGCGGCAGAGGACCCAGATGCTTTCCTGAGCGGGCTCGCAAGGGAGGGCGAGCGGTTGGTCAAGGGCTTCGCGTCCACCCCGCCCGTCATCGAGGCGTTCAAGGCGTTCTGCAGGGTCTTCTGTCCAACTTATGAGACCTTACGTGGGCGGGACGGCGGCGAATGGGAGCTCGCCAAGGAACTCACATTCCCGGTGTTCCTGCAGGTGCTCAAGCGGGTGCCGAGGGGAAAGGCAGTGGGATACGGCGGCTTCTCGATTGAACTACTCATTCACGCGGACCGCGAGATCAAGAAGGCGTTCTACGACTGTCTTATGGCGGACCTGCGAGGTGGGGACTTTCCGCCGTCGTGGCGAAAAGTCATCTATGTACTGCTGACGAAACCGCCACCTAGCAACCCGGCACTCATCTCCGAGAGACGGGAGATCGCCTTGATGGCGCAGGATATGAAGCTGGTCATGCACATGGTGCGGGCGACGGCATACCGGCTTATCACGGGCAGACTGCGATCGGAACAGTGTGGGTGGCTGCCTGGGTACGGCACTGTCGACGCTGGGCTCCCTCTGGCAGCCGTGATCCAGCAGGCGCAGAGGCAACAGCAGTCGATATGGATATTGTACGTTGATCTGGCGACGTTCTTTCCGCGCATTGACCGCGAGGCTCTCACGATCGCCGAGCTTTTGGTCGGGCTCCCTCCTCAAGTGGTTGAATTGGTCGGTCAAATCTACGGCGCAGGACGCGCGGCTGCGGCTGAGGCCGTGGAATGTCAGTTCGACACCGCCGTCGGGCTTAGTGCCTCCTTTCGGAATCACATGGGAGCGTTGATGGGGGAGGTGCTCTCGCCAGACCGGGCGAAAATCATTCTCAACTCGATCTTATGGGCGATTAAGTTGCACGTGCATGGGGTCCAGTTATTTGGCTTTGGGGAGGATGCGGAGGGCCGCATTCGAGCAATCGCGAGCCTAGCCTATGCTGATGACTGGGCAGGTACGTTTGGCAGCGAAGCTGATCTGAGACGCGCATGGGCGATATGGAACGTCTGGGTACCGATCTCGGGCTCGAAGTTGGGTGTTAAAGGCAAACTCAAGACGGTGGTCACCGGGGTGCTTCGTGATGGGCAAGGAGGGGAAAGCGACATTCCCGATCCACAGCTCGTCACCCTCGATGGTACACGGGTGCCGACTCTATCGCGGAGGGAGGCCTACAAGCACCTAGGTGTCCTGCGGGCCGCGATGGGCGGAGATGGGGCGGCAGCCGACTCGCTCAAGAAGCAGCTGCGAGTTGCGATCGGACGGGTCGCGCGCATGCACAGACCGTCGAGGCGCGACATGATTCTGGTCTCGAACGGTCTCTTCCAGGGACTTGCCGGATTCAAGTGCAGCACGGTATACTATCCCTTCGAGTGGATGGAAGACATCGAGAGGGAGTGGAGGAAAATGTTCAACAAGAAAGCGCGACGAGACGCGACTACACCTTCGTGTCTGTTGTACGAGGGCGGGGGCGGCGCGACAGGAGGTCGGCGGCATCTGTGGGCGATAGGCTGTGCCTCTTTCTACGTGTCCTTCACCAGAGCCCTTGCGGACGCAGCGGACACCTCGCAGCGGGCAGCGGCCCGGTCGGCTCTGGCCCTCAGTTTGTCGAGGTGGGGGGCGCAGGGCGACCCTCGGTTATTCTCGTGGGGACATCTCACGAGTACTCTCGAGAGGCAACTGCGGGGACGCCAGAAGCACCTTGGAGAAGCCTTTATGTTGATCTCGAGCCTCCTGCAGGGTGACAAGCCGCCTGGGGACAACTGGCGTTGGGTACAGAGCCCGGAGGCTTGGGATCCGCTGCACGATTGTCGGCCGCATTTTCGGAGTCGATCGCGCTTTTCGAGCCGGAGCAGCGCGGAGGCCTTGGCATCGAGCCGGCGCCTAAACTCCTCGACGCACGGATTAGGGTGGCGGGGCAGTTGTACGCGTGGGGGGCCATGCACGAGGGCCCTCGGCTGATGTCGTTTGAGGAGGCGCGGCGACTTTATCCATGGCTATCTGGGGGCGCTCGGGCGGAGTGGGACAGGACGGTGGCAGGGGTCGAGGAGCGTCTTGACGAGGGGGCAGTACCGGAGCGCGAGGCTTTCAGAGCATGGGATCAGCGGGGCTTAGTTGCAGATGGCGACGCGCTGGTCGGGCTCAGCGGCAGCACCGGAAACACGACGAGGACGGATGAGTCGAGTGAACACAAGCTACACGACGCCATTCGACAGGCACTTGGCGAGATCAAGAGCGGCGCAGTGCCGACATCGGTCGATTGGGAGTCTCTCCTACGGAACACTTTCCAAGGGATCGAAACACCGAGCGGCGAAGAGTGGTGCATTGGGGGTGGCGACATCCGGGCAGACGCCAGAGGAGGACGGGTTTTCTGCGACATCGATAGTGTGGAGGAACCACGCGGCGGGGAGGCGTCTTGGCTTTGTCGCGCTGACGTCGACGATCAGGGGTTCCTCGAGGGCTGGATGGAGCGTGCGTGCAGAACGCGCGCTCAGTTCAGGTTCGACGCGGAGGGTTATCTCTGTCATAGGGACGGCCCGAGACTGGAACCGCAGCAGCTCGTGCATCTCGACCCGGCGGTGCAACTCGTGGCACGCGCGCGTATGGCGCTCAAGGACGTTGGCGTCCTTCCTGGTGACGGAATCAAGAGGCAGGAGACGCACGTACAACTATCCGCGCAACGCCATCTATGGGAGAAACTTACGACGTGGTCAGCGCGGATCAAGGCGACGCGGATCTACACGCTGGACGGTGGGTGGCGCGAGGTCAAGACGGAAGGAGGAAGGGTGAAGATCGCCACGAGAACTGCGATTGACCACGAGGGGCGGGTGCTTGGAGGTCGGATTTGTGAGGAGGATGTGAACGAGGACAACTACATAGCCGAACTCGCGGCGCAACTCGACGCGCTCACAGATGCGACCTCTCGTGGGAATGAGGAAAGGGTCATCGTGGTTTTCGATGCCACGTCACCGGTGCGGGCGATGCTTCGCTTTGGGCGACTCAGCGCTCGCGCGCGCGGGGACCGGCTAGCTGCTGAACTGCTCGAGCACTTTGAGCGGCTTCGGCGGCGGGTGGCAGCCTTGGCCGACGTTATGTGTGATAAGTTTGGGGTCGATGACGACTACCCAATCCCGAGGGGCAAGGTGGAGTTTGCATCGATCACCTTCCCCGACCACCGGGGGCCGGCACAGTCATACGCTATGGACGGCATGAGTCGGGTCGTCGCGCAGCGCTTACGCAGCAGGGCGCAGGATACCATTCTGCGCGATCCCGGCGAACATGTGCAGCTGCTTGGGATTACGCCAGAGGCACAGCAGATTTGCGACGAGGTCGCGTCGAGACGCTGCCAGTATGTGGATCAGCCGTACGCGGACCTGCGGGTGCGGCGGGTGGTGGCGGCCGAGTGGTGTCCATTTGGCTGCATTGAGCACGGAGGGGGGTGGCGAGAGATACACCCCTCTGCGGTGGCAAGGCGACGGGTTTTACAGCTTCCAAGGCTCGCGACCTTGGTCGCGACAAGTCTGGATGCCCAACCTGGCGCACTGTGCCTGATCTCGGAGCAGGATCAGCAGGACCTGGGCGGCGATGCGGTGCGAGTCGGAGATACGATCGAATGGCGGGGAAGATGGTTCGCACGGGCGGAGCGACCGCCCACTTGGTGGCACTTTCACTTCGAGTGCGAAGGGGCTTCTCTGTTGGCGGCTCGCAAGTCCTACGCGCTGGCGGCTGTGGCGGCGCGGCGCTGTATGGTGTCGCTACAGAAGGGGCGCGAGCTGGTCCCGCACAATCAGCTCGACGATCTCATCTTACTCATACACCAAGGGCTGAAGGGTTGGGAGGCGGAAGACGGCGCGGCGGGGTCGGCTTCTCAAAGGCTGAGCCTACAGAATCGTATCCAACGGGGAGCGAAGGAGGCCTGGGAGACCGAGCTCCTACGTGCAGGCGCGGCAGGCGCCATTCGAATCTCCGGGTCTGGTGCAGATACCAGCGGACGGTGGAGGCTTGCGCTGACGGAGATGGTGCTGGGCGGATGCCAGCTGCAGAAACTGGGCAAGGAGCGCTGCGTGGAAGGTAGGAGGGCGCTTTGGGGACGCCTTGGTGACCTTCGGCTCTTGGAAAAGATCTTCACAGCCTGGAGCCGCGTACTGCTGCACACCACGGTACGCCGGGCTATGGCGCTGCGGGAACTACGGCTTGCTAAGGATTTCGTCACGAGTGTCACGTCTGGCGAGAGGCGGCGTCTACGCAAGGAGGTGGAGAGGAGGCTGACAATGATTGACGAAGAACTGGCGAGCAATGCGCCCGGCGAGTGGCTCCGACTGCGGGCATGGGTGGCGTGGCGTATGGTGCTTGCGCAAGGGCTTGGCAAAAGTGGCAGGCGCATCGTTCACGGGGCGACGCGTGATTCCCTGTGCGAACAACTACTCGAGCATTCCACTGGGCGACAACAGGAGGTGTCAAGGGCCAGCGAGGGGGTGACCACGCTGCGGAGGCGGAAACAACTCGCCTGGCGGCGATGGCTACGCACGGGCGGGTGGGCCGCGTTCGACCTCTGCCACAGAAAGGAAGCAAGGATCAGGCGGAATCGGGCGCTCGCGGCGCAACGGGATGGCATGCGTCGTTGGGCACGCAGGGCGGACGGCACCAGGTGGGCCATCTTGACGGAGGCCGAGACGGAGGAGCGCTTCGAGTTTCGACATGAGGGGCTGCGGGCCCTCCTCGATCTCAAACAGGTCCTAAGCGCTGGTGAATGGAAGGCGCTGGGAATTCATAACTTGCGACTCGGTCACTTCATCAGAGTCGGCCATCTGTGCTACGGCCCGGAGGAGGCCCCTTCTTGCCACACGTTAAGTGGGCACGAGGCGATGGACGTTGGTGACCCTGTACGAATTGAAATTGAACCAAGATGGGACCCGCAACGCGGGAAGCGCCGCAGACAGGAAGTGCAGCGCTCGCGGCGGGAGGTTCGGCAGCGTGTCGCCATGGGTCCAGTCGTCGCCGGCCAGGAGGCGGACGATGGAGGTCGGTGGGCGGTGCGTCGCATCATGGCGGTGCGCCGACACGAGGGACGGCGAGGCCGCCCTCTGGACGTCCTTGTGGAGTGGGAAGGCGAAGATTCCGATGGAGATCTCTGGGAGGAATCTTGGGTCAGTGTCACATATCTCTCGAAGGACCTACGTGACGAAGCGAGGAAGCTCGAGAGCGAGCTGTTCGGGACGCGCGGTGCGCAGGCGCCTAGTCGGCGGGCCACCCAGCGAGACGGGGCGCGACAGAGACAGGAGAGAGAGAGAGAGACCATGCAATGGAGCTCGCGATTACGAGAGCGGGCGAGAGGGGCGCTTGTGTAACCCCGCAGCTCTCGAGCCGCAACCGAGGGTTGACTGATGGCTTTCATCAGCCTCAACACTCGCGTTGTTGAACACCGTACATGCCTAGTATGCCTGGGGGAGACCCCCTCGCCACGTGTACGCTGCCGGTCGGCGTTGTTTACTTACTTACTTACTTACTCACTTGACCCAAAGGGGTAGGGGAGGGTATTCTTTCTGGATTCACACACTATCCCCACCACCTGATTTTGAACTCAGTGGTTGACCCAAAGGGGTAGGGGAGGGTATTCTTTCTGGATTCACACACTATCCCCACCACCTGATTTTGAACTCAGTGGTTGACCCAAAGGGGTAGGGGAGGGTATTCTTTCTGGATTCACACACTATCCCCACCACCTGATTTTGAACTCAGTGCTCTGTCCTCAACCTTTCATGTTTCAAGCATGACGTCGGCACGTCGCATCTCGCGGCCGTGCTGCGGGCGATCGGTGAAAATGTGTTTAAACTCTCTCTGCAACTTTCTCGTACTACGATCGACGTACAACCGCCGGATCTGCGTGCGACCCACGCAAAAATTCCCACGCTGCCTCTCACATTTACGGAGTACGCCGTGCAAAACCAAAAGCATCAGAGAGTGTCGAGTATTACCATCGCACTCGAGCGTGTGAGACGGGAGGGAGCTCGCCCGGCCGCCGCGCATCTGGCAACGAGGCGTCACTGCGAGCCAACCTTGCGCTTGCCGAGCGCCTTGGCCGAGAGCATTCGGGGGGCCTCTGGCACGGGGGGCGCCGCCGTGGCCGACTGCGGCAGGCCCGGCGGTGGCAGCTGCATGAGCGTTGCCAGAGGAGGCGGCGGCTGTGGTGGATTCCTCGACGGCTCCGAGCCCGGAAGCGACGGCAGCCCCTCCGGGAAGCCCATGGGGAGCTGCCCGTCCACGAGCATGTGTGCGATGTTCTCGCCGCGGCGGAGCGCCGAGTTCCAATGGTTCTTGACCGCGTTGCCCATGTGTGCGATGTTCTCGCCGCGGCGGAGCCAATGGTTCTTGACCGCGTTGCCCGTGCGCCCGGGTAGGTACTTGGCAATGTCCGCCCACTTGTTGCCAAACTCGTCGTGGAGCTGCATGAGCTTGCGGTCCTCGTCCAGCGACCATGTGGGATTCTTGAACTTGATGTCGTGGTCGAGGTGGCGATAGCGGTCGCGGCATTGCCCTCTCGTGCGCCCGGGCAGCGACAGCGCCACAGTCTTCCATGCACTCGTCCCGTGCTGGTGCACGAGGGCGCGCATGGTGTCGTCCTCGAGCTGCGTCCACTTTGGTGCTCGCGTCCACTTTGGTGCTCGCTTCTCCGCCTTCTCCATCGCCTGCGCCTCGTGTGCCGCCTTCATCTCGGCCTTCTTCTCTGCCTTCTCCGCCTTCGCCCGCGCCTTCGCCTCGCGCTTGAGGCGCCTCAACTCGAGGGCCTCTTGCTTCGCTTCCAACTTCGCCTGAGCTGCGTCCCTCTTCGCAAGATATTTCTGGAGCACCTTCTTGTCCCAAGCATCGTCGCCGCCCGCCGCCTCGTACGCCGCGAGCTCGCGCTGGTGCGTCGCCTTTGACGCCGCCTCCTGTTCCTCGAAGGGCGCCTTGTCCTCCGCGCTCATCGTGTCCCATTTGGCCTTGGTCGCCTTTTTGAGCTCGGTTCGCGAGACAGGAGCATTCTCGTCGACGTCCTCCTCGGCGCCTACCTTGGCCAACCAGTACTCGAAGAACTCGTATGCAGTCATGGCCAGTGGAACCCCTCGCTCAAAGCAAGAAGATGAGCCTGCCTCGAGTTTGTCTTCGTCTGCTCCAAGGTCCGTCGCGCTGACCCCGTCGTCCTCGTCCTCATCTTTGTCGGCCTCGTCCTCGTCCTCGTCTTCCTCGTCTTCCTCGTCCTCGTCGTCCTCGTCCTCGTCCCCCACAGCCTTCCCCTTGGCCTTCGTCGCGTCCGTCAGCGCCGCCTCGAATCGGGCGCAGAGAGGGAGCACCAGCTCGGCGCCATGCTGCTTCTCAAGGTTCTCCTTAAGCGACTCGATGTGATCCTTGATCTGCACGGCCGTGTCGGCCGAGCATGCACTGAGCAGCGGTGGCATGGTGGCGTCCAGCCAGGCGCCGCGGTCGTCGCGCCGCGCAGCCGCGGACTGCTCATAAGCCCACCGGAGCGATCTCATCACGATCTCGAGCAGAAGCGTGTCGCCCGTGCGCGCGCCGTGAGTGGCACCGCGTGCGCCCGCGCCGGCGCCCGCCTTGGCCTTGGGCTTGGGCGGCGGCTCATTGATGGTGATCGAGTGGAGAGCTGCGAAGGTCGAGGCGGCTTTGGCGGCGGGCTTGACCGATGCGCGCCACTGGCGGCGTAGCTTGCGCCGCGCCTCATCCATCTCCGCCACCTCGTCCTCGTCCTCGTCCTCGTCCTCGTCCTCGTCGTCGACCCAGTCGGGTAGCTCCACCGCCGCCACCAGCGCCCACGCGAACCGGTTGCCGAGCGCCGTGTCGGTCTCGTCACTCGCGTAGTAGTACGCTTTCCATAGCGTGCACAGCATCTGACGAGGGATGGTCATCAGAGGTCATCAGCGGCAATCAGCCTCGATCAGCGGCCATCAACGACCATCCATGGCCATCAGCGGCGATGTGGGAGAACGCATCGCCATCAGCGGCACTCTGGGAGAACGCACCTCCTCCAGCCCCACAACGCGTGGCGCCGCGAGCAGCATGGACAGCAGACGCGCCGCGTACAGCCCGGTCAGCTCCAGACGCAGAGTCGGGTGGATCAACTTCACAGTTGAGCTGAGCCAGCGCTCGGCACGGCGCTCGGCGCCCTTGGGTGCTCCGCGCCCCCACGCCTCAGCGGCGCTCGCGCTCGGTACGGCGCTCGGCGCCTCATCGGGCACGGGGGGGAGGGGTGCGCCATTGGCGCCATTGGCGTGGCTGGCCGCCGTCATGAGCACCTTGAGCCCCTCTGTAATCAGCCAATGGAGCCTTTCGAGCCATCTCGGCGCCTGATGAAGGAGGTCATCAGGCGCCATCAGCCGCCATCAGCCGCAACTCACAGACCGTTGGAGGTCGTCAGGCGCAACCTGGCGCACTCATCAGGCGCAATCAAGGCGCACTCCACTCACCGGCCGTGGTCCGCTCTCGGACCGGCAGAGCTCCGCAATCCTGTCCGATCCCAACGCCGGCGAGTCTGCAACGCTCGGCCCCCGTCCAGCCACGACTATGTCGAGGTCGCCCGCAGCGTCGGCGTCGGCGTGGGCGCCGTCGAGCGGAGGCGCCAAACGTCTCTCGAGCTCGGGCGCCGTGCTAAGCAGCAGCGCGGCGTACTTGTGGAGCGGGATGGCCATCGCACTAAGCATCTCGAGCGCGAGCTGCGCGAGAGAGACTGACGAACCTTCGAGGAGTGCTTGGAGGCTCGGCAGCAGCTCGCGGCGCAGCCCCACGAGCTCGCGAACCTGATGAAGGAGGCAATCAAGAGGTCATCAGAGTTCATCAGAAGCCATCAGAGGTCATCAGCAGCTCGCGCACAGCTGCCTCGTCGTCACCCAGCGCGCCAGCCACAACCACCTCCTCCTCCTTCGCCTCCTCCGCGTCCTCCGCCTCCTCCGCCTCATCGTCCTCATCCTCGTCCCCCGCGGAGCGCCGTAGCGAGCTAGCGTTAGGCTCCGTCTTCATCTTCTTGGCCGCCGCCGCCTTGCGCGACTCTCCCTTCACGCCGCCACCGTTCGCATCCTTAGCGACGACCAACGCCTCGACGCGCAGCACGAGCTGTGCCAACTGCAGCCGCAACAGCGAGCACACGCAGCCAGCCAGCCGGCCCGCGAGCGCCGTCGTGGGCGCGTGCGCCTCGAGCTCGGCCATGCAACGCGCCGTCGTGGGCGACGAGGGGCCCTTGCCTCCGCCGCCCTTGCCGCTGCCGCCCTTGCTGCCGCTGCTCTTGCCTCCCTTGGCATCCGCGCTGCTCGATGGCGCTGCTCCAGCGCCCCCGAGTGAGTCTCCCCGAAGGAGGGCCTCACTGTCGTGTTGGTGGCTCATGTACGTGTCCACGGCCCCGAAGAGGTCCTTGGTCTGCAGCATCTGCAACAGAGGAGATGGCCATCAGTGGCCATCCATGGCAATCCATGGCACTGAGCGGCACTCAGCGGCAATCCATCGGCCCTCACCTGCAGCAGCCCACCCAGCAGGCCCGAGAGGCCAGCTGGCAGCGGCTGCAGTCGGCCCTTGGCGAGGCTCTCGAGCCGGTGGAGCATCACGAGCGCCTCCGACACGAGCTCGAATCTCTGCGGATCTCCCTGGGCCGAGCTCGGCTTCTTGAGCGCCGTCGTGAGCGGTTTGAGCTGGAGAAGGAGGCGTGCGACGAGCTTGTCGAATGTATGTTGCACCTTCTCTTGCAGAGCGGGCGCCCCGGGCTGGGCCAGGAGCGCGGACCATGCTTCGCCGCAAGCCTCGAGCGTCGCCCGGTCGGTGTGCCTGATCAACGAGACATTCACATCAGAATGTAATCAGCCGTCATCATTCGTCATCATTCGTCATCAGGCGTCATCATGCGTCATCAGGCGTCATCAGGTGGTCATCCGCTGGTTATCTGAGGGCCATCAGAGGCCATCAGAGGCCATCAGCGTACTTGGTCGTCACGTCTTCGAGCTCCGAGAGCATCTTCTCGAACGCCTTGTCCTTGAGGGTCGCCAGGGCGGACGCGAGGCGCATCTGCTGCACGAGCGCGAGCACGGCGCGCAATGGCCCTGCGTGCGTACCTGTGGGGAGAGGGGGGTGGGCGCCGTAGTGAGCACTTGCATGCAGAGCACGGCGCGCAACAGCCCTGCAAGCGCACCGAACCGTAGGAGCAGTTGCGCCATCGCCATCGCCAGCTGAGTTGAGAGAGCCGTCGACGTCTCTTCCACATCCGCGATCGCCTTGCGCTGCTTGCGCTTGCGACTCTTGCGCCCCCGCCCGCCCCCCACGTCGTCCGCGTCGCCGTCGTCCTCCTCCTCGTCCTCGTCCTCGTCATGCTCGTCGAGCTCCGCGGCAGCGGCGTCGAAGCGGCCGTTCATGTCGATCGCGGCGGCATGCATCAGCCGAAGGATCACGGGCAGCGTCGCCTCGATGGAGGGGTCGAGATCTTCGTCGTCGGCGGTAAGCACCTGTGGGGAGGGGCGCACTCAGACGGCACATTCTCAGGGGTCATCAGCTGGCAATCAGGCGTCATCAGCTGGCCATCAGAGGCAGGTGATCGCACCTCAACGTACGCCGCCCAGTTGGTGAGCGCGGGCTCGATGGGCGCCATCGCGCGCACCAACTGCCCACAGCGCACACCCAGCTCTGCCTCCTCCTTCGCCTCCTTCTTCTCGTCCGCCAGCGCCGGCTCAGCCTCTTCCGGGACCCAAAAATGGTGCGCCTGCCGATCGGCGAGTAAGAGCGACGCGAGCTGCACTAATGAGGGAGGCAATCAGCGTGCAATCAGAGACCATCAGAGCTACCTGCCGATCGGCGAGTAGGAGCGATGCGAGCTGCACGAGAGGGGACTTGGCGAGCCGGGCGACGGAGCCGGCGGCGAGGTGCTGCCGCTGCGCTTTACTCGGCGAGGTCGGGCCGCCGCCGCCGCCACCACCACCGCCGCCGCCGCCCTCATCGTCGTCCGCTATCGCGCCGCCACCACCTGCCGCTGCCGCGCTGCCGCTTGCACCGGCCTCGGCGCGGCCCTCGGTTGCCGTGGGCGAGTCGTCCTTGAGGTGGAGTGGGGAGGCGGGAGCGCTGTGGTGAGCACTTGCATGCAAGGCAGAGCCTCCGCAGGCAATCAACGTACCTTGAGGTGGAGCTGGATGAGGGGTCCGAGGCCCGTCAAGAGCTTCGGCTGTACGTCACGCTGGCACATAAGATGCAGCGCCGTGTCGGTCTCGTCACTCGCGTAGTAATACGCTTTCCATAGCGTGCACAGCACCTGCCGAGGGATGGTCATCAGAGGTCATCAGCGGCCATCAGCCTCGATCAGCGGCCATCAACGACCATCCACGGCCATCAGCGGCACTCTGGGAGAACGCACCTCCTCCAGCCCGAGTACCTCAACGGCCGGCGCCGCCGCGAGCATCATTGACAGCAGACGCGCCGCGTACAGCCTGGTCAGCTCCAGACGCAGAGTCGGGTGGATCAACTTAACGGTCGAGCCGAGCCAGCGCACGGGACGGCGCTCGGCGCCCTTGGGTGCGCCGCGTCCCCGCGCCTCAGCGGCGCTCGGCGCCTCATCGGGCACGGGGGGGAGGGGTGCGCCATTGGCGCCATTGGCGTGGCTGGCCGCCGTCATGAGCACCTTGAGCCCCTCTGTAATCAGCCAATGGAGCCTTTCGAGCCATCTCGGCGCCTGATGAAGGAGGTCATCAGGCGCCATCAGCCGCCATCAGCCGCAACTCACAGACCGTTGGAGGTCGTCAGGCGCAACCTGGCGCACTCATCAGGCGCAATCAAGGCGCACTCCACTCACCGGCCGTGGTCCGCTCTCGGACCGGCAGAGCTCCGCAATCCTGTCCGATCCCAACGCCGGCGAGTCTGCAACGCTCGGCCCCCGTCCAGCCACGACTATGTCGAGGTCGCCCGCAGCGTCGGCGTCGGCGTGGGCGCCGTCGAGCGGAGGCGCCAAACGTCTCTCGAGCTCGGGCGCCGTGCTAAGCAGCAGCGCGGCGTACTTGTGGAGCGGGATGGCCATCGCACTAAGCATCTCGAGCGCGAGCTGCGCGAGAGAGACTGACGAACCTTCGAGGAGTGCTTGGAGGCTCGGCAGCAGCTCGCGGCGCAGCCCCACGAGCTCGCGAACCTGATGAAGGAGGCAATCAAGAGGTCATCAGAGTTCATCAGAAGCCATCAGAGGTCATCAGCAGCTCGCGCACAGCTGCCTCGTCGTCACCCAGCGCGCCAGCCACCTCCTCTGCCTCCTCCGCCTCCTCCGCCTCATCGTCCTCGTCGTCCTCGTCCCCCGCGGAGCGCCGTTGCGAGCACGAACTAGCGTTATGCTCCGTCTTCATCTTCTTGGCCGCCGCCTTGCGCGACTCTCCCTTCACGCCGCCACCGTTCGCATCCTTAGTGACGACCAACGCCTCGACGCGCAGCACGAGCTGTGCCAACTGCAGCCGCAACAGCGAGCACACGCAGCCAGCCAGCCGGCCCGCGAGCGCCGTCGTGGGCGCATGCGCTTTGAGCTCGGGCTTGCGACGCGCCGTCGTGGGCAACGAGGGGCCCTTGCCGCCACCCCCCTTGCCGCCGCCGCCCTTGCCGCCGCCGCCCTCGTCGCTGTCTTCCTTGCTGCCACTGCCCTCGCCGCCGCCGCCCTTGCCTCCCTTGGCATCCGCGCTGCTCGATGGCGCTGATCCAGCGCCCCCGAGTGAGTCCCCCCGAAGGAGGGCCTCACTGTCGTGTTGGTGGCTCATGTACGCGTCCACGGCCCCGAAGAGGTCCTTGGTCTGCAGCATCTGCAACAGAGCAGATGGCCATCAGTGGCCATCCATGGCAATCAATGGCAATCCATGGCACTCAGCGGCACTCAGCGGCAATCCATCGGCCCTCACCTGCAGCAGCCCACCCAGCAGGCCCGAGAGGCCAGCTGGCAGCGGCTGCAGTCGGCCCTTGGCGAGGCTCTCGAGCCGGTGGAGCATCACGAGCGCCTCCGACACGAGCTCGAATCTCTGCGGATCTCCCTGGGCCGAGCTTGTCTTCTTGAGCGCCGTCGTGTCGCTTGAAGGTGAAGGTCGGAGACGTTCGAGCGGCACGACATGCTGTACCTTGTAGCGCTTCGACGTCACCACGTACATGGGTCCGTCACGCCTGCTCATTTCCACTTCCCACCAGCCCCCATCAAGGTCCATCTCGAGAGGCTGACCCTTCTTGAGCTCAAGTATGAAGCTTGGGTCGTGATCGGGCGGCATCGGGCGCACGTTCTGCTGATCAAACCAATCCTCCCAAAATGAGCCGTCTTCTTCTTGGAACTCCAGATAGCGCAGCCGCAGCCGGATGGTCGAGCGAGCCTCGCGTACCTCCAGCACCAGGCACTGGTACCACGAGTCAAGGAAGCCCTCTTCCATACCTCGTACCTCAACGTGCTCCCCCGGCACAATTGATTGTGCGGGTGCATGGGGCAGGACGTTCTTGAGCGGCTCCAACCGGAGAAGGAGGTTTGTGATGAGCTCGTAGTCCTCCTCGTCATCGACGTTCGCCTCCACGGGTGCACCCTCAGCAGCGGTCGCCGAGTCAGCATCTGGCTCAGCTTCTAGCTCCATCGGCGCCGCGCGCCCGGTCTCCGTCGCCGACGAGCCAGCAGCGGCATCGGGTCCGGATACGGTGGCGCCCACAACAGCGCCTTTGGCTGCACCCTCAGCAGCGGTCGCCGAGTCAGCATCTGGCTCAGCTTCTAGCTCCATCGGCGCCGCGCGCCCGGTCTCCGTCGCCGACGAGCCAGCAGCGGCATCGGGTCCGGATACGGTGGCGGCCTCGTCTGCCCGAGGCGCCGCCACTTGTCCAACCGCCGGCGGTGCCTCCGCTGCCTCTTGCTCGCCCTCTTCTAGACGCGCCTTGGGACCCGCGGCCTCTGGACCCGCGGCCTCGATGCGCCGCACGAGCAGTTTGATGCCCACGCTCCACGGCACAAACACATTCATGTTGTGGTTGGGCTCGAGGTCGACGAAGCGGATGCCCGGATGGCGCCAAAAGGTGTGCCCGTTTGATACGACGATGAGGCGTTCAGAGCCGGCCGCGCGCGCGCACTCGTGCACGTAGGCCACCATGGACCGGCCGAGCCCCTTGCGCTCCTCGCGCTGGTCCACCGCGAGAAGCAGGAGCTCTGTAAAGTTGCATTGGCTTGCGCTCGCACGCCGTGGCCGCTCGACGTGCCGGAAGCACGCTGCGACCACCACGCGGCCACGCGCATCCGTGCCGATGGCACATCGGAAAGCCTTGAGCTCCTTGGCCGCGAGCGGCCGCTTCGAGAGGTGACAGTGGAGCTCGCCCTTCGAGAAGCCAAGCAGCTTCGAGATGAGCTGCGAGTTGTCCTTCGTGAGCCCGCTCGAGGCGAGGCGCGAGGTGAGCAATTCGCGCGCCTCGCGCTTCGACGAATCGTCCTCGACGGTCGCAAACACCATCCGAGACAGCATCGCCTTTTCCCGCGCCTACCCTTCGACAGACGCCCACATGAGTTTCGTCGCGGTCCCCCCGCGCACACCACGCCTGACAGTCAGTCAGTTTCGTAATAAGGTCCTGTTCACGCTTTGTTCACGCCCCCCTCGCAGTGAGAAAATGCTCGAAGGATGACGCCCCCCGCTTCGGCCCGTGCGTTGCCCGCGGACAGCGCCGCGCCCCTCTTCGCGAGCGAGCGCCTCAAGAAGCGGCTCGAGGGTGCAGTCACCTCGTTTGGTGGATGCAGTCACCTCGGCGAGCTCACCGGTCAGCGTGGTGATTCCATGGTCATCAACCGGGCATCAGTGGAGTCGGTGCGCAATCAGGGCACGACCACCGAGTGCCCGCGCACCATCACTGATGGCGTGCACCCGAGAACCAAGTGTCGGAAGACGGGCAAGGCACCCGTCCATGGCTGGCGCTATGAGAGCACCGACCGCGACGCCGATCCGCACGACCTGTCGGCGGCGGCGTACGCAGAGCTCGACTCGACGGCTCGCGCCGCCTACGTGCGCCGCGCGCCAGTCGCGTATCACGCGCCCCTCGAAGAGCCGACCGACGAGGACGACGGGCACCTGACTCCTCGAGCTGCCGGGCTCACGCCGCGCACTCGCGATGCTGCTGCAGGGCGACGCAGAGCTACAGCTCATGGGTGATGGCCACGACGTTGGCGACGACGACGTCTGCTCTGTGATTCTCAAGCTGCGCGGCCAAACGGATTCATGGTTCCTCCTCGCTGAGTACCTCGAGCTCGTGGGCAGATGCAAGCCGGGCGACACGCCGACGGCTTCGAAGCTGCGCTCGCAGGGGCGGCGCTGGTCACAGCATGTGCTCGAGGGGCCGCTCAGCTGGATCCTCGGGACACTCTACATCTTCCTCACCGTGTGCCTCGGCGTGACGCCCATCTGCGCGATCGTCAGTGCGGCCATTGGGCGCTCTCTACCGGCTCCTGAGCTCGATGCGTCCGTTGGGCCGAGCGCCGTACTGAGCGCGGACGTACCGTCCTGGCTGTGGGCCGCACGCCACCTTGCCATCATCGCCGACTCGACGCTGTATGCCTTCCTGCCCTGGTGGGTCACCGTTCTCTTCCGGCTCGTTCAGGGGCGCCCGTGGCTCCACCGCGTCGCCGGCCGTTCGATCCTCATCGGCGATGTGCCATGGGTCGCTCAGTCGGCCGAAGCTTTCGCCTCGAAGCTCTTCGCTCTGTCGTACTCGATTGCCTCGTGCTCGTTTGCCTCGGCCAACCCGGCCGACCACCTCGTGCATCGTCACATGCACTGTGTCCGGCGCGGCTCGCTGCTCGCGGTGGGCCGTCCAGACGGGCGACTCAATGCGCTCAGTACGGCGGAGGCCGCGTGCACCCTCGCCGTCGACCAGGCGAGTTCGATCCCTTATCCGCCGCGCTCGCCTCCATCGCGGTTGAGGGTTCGCCGAGGCTCACCCTCGGCGTTTCCCTCTCTCCGCCGACGGACGAAGTGCTCAAGACGGCGTCGGAATTACCTCCCGCGGGCTCCAGATCTCCCGGGATCTCCGCGAGATCTCCCTTGGGCTCCAGGTCTCCGCTGCCCACGCCTCCGCCATCGCCCCCTCCGTCGATGGCCACGACCAACAGCTGCGACTGCCCTCGTTGCAGAGGCAACGGCCGTGGCCCGTGCTCCCGCCGCCATCGCGGCTGGGGAGGGGATCGCGAGCGCCAACGCAAGCGCCGGCCGCCCCTGCCGAGGAGCCGAAGCCGCCGCCGAAGCGCCAACTCACGCAGCCGAAGCCGTTCGCCGAATGGCAAGAATGATGCTCCGAATGCCATCAAGGCGAGGCTCCGGTCCGTTGAGAACAGTCTGATCAAGGCGAAGCGTTCGCGCGAGCTCTTCGACCGCGAGGCCCGTGCCTTCAACTCCGAGTCGCTGGCAGCCTTCCAGGACGTCGTCTTCGAGCTCGCCCCCATCGACGAGCCCTTTCTGAGCGCCTGGATGATGTCGAGCGAGCAGCACTGCAACTGCACCACCACAGAACTCCTCGAGCGGCAACGGCTTGTCCAGGCGCGTGCACTGAGCGCCTGCGGATCGCGTACGAGTGCCCATCACAGCGCGTACGAGTGCCCATGATTGCGGCTGTGAGTACCTCTGACCGCGTCTGAAAGTGCTCCTTCACCCCCTGGCTCGGGCAGCTGCTGTGTGAGGCGCGCTTCGACTCGATGCAACGGCTCCTCGGCTTCTGCGTCCTCTTCCACAGCCTCGGAGAGCACGTCGCCGCCTTCTGGCCGCGCTGGAGCCTCGGGCTGCTCGGGTATGACATGAGCCGCTCGCAGTCGATCATGCGCGTCGCCACGACCGCCTCGCCCGTCTCGGGCATGGAGGTGCGTGAGCGCATGCTCAGCATTCGCACCGAGACCCACCGCCACCGCGCCGCTGGTCGGATCCAGCGCAAGTGGCGCTACGTTCGCTCTGCGCGCTGGATGAAGCTCAAAGTGTCGGTACGCTCATCGGCACGCCACCAGCCTCACCGCCCCGAGGCGCTGCCGGCAGTGCACTGACTTGGATGATATTGGATGCGAGTTCGGAGGCGGGGGACAGCGGGGAGAGCCGGGGGGTAGCGGGGGAGATCGGGGGAGATCGGGGGGAGATCGGGGGGAGATCGGGGACCTAGAAGATGCTGGCTGGAGCTCAGAGGGTTGGGAACACAAGGCGCGTGTGCAGCCGACGAGTAGCGCTGTGTTGGCAGGGGCCGGGCGGGGAAGCCGAGGGGGTGTGTAGGGGAGGACTCAAGACGGTGTTCTGTCAGAGTGGAGATGCGGTTGCGCGCTGGTGAAGCGAAGACGCGGAAGGGCGTCCCCCACTCATTTAGCGATGTGGCATGCGAGCGGTTCGGCAGCGGCGAATGCATACATCGAGGTGTGGGCTGGGTGGGGCATGTGTTCTTCATTGTTATCGAGCTCGCGCCCGGTTACTTTTTCGAGGAGGGGGTGCTCGAGCTCGTGTGCAGTGCATGTAAAACACGTGACGATCTGTTTAACTAACGGGGAAGGAGAATGCGTGTCGCATGTGTCGTTTCATACCGGTACCGTATCGTTCACGAGTTTCATGAAACCGCGTCGCGAGCCTGCGGCTCGCACTTCCAATGGAGTCCTCCCCGGACTGAACTGACAACCTTCCCTCAACAAACGTCGCACTCGGCTGTGCAAATACGGAGATCACGAAATGGGCACCTCATCCAGTACCCATCACTTTACAGAGCTCCATTAGGGTGCCGCAGCAGCGTGAGGCGGCATTATGCCTGCTGACGCTTGTGTCGCTCGGGTGGGGAGGGAGGCCATTGAACTCCAACCAAGGGAGCAACCCCCTGTGGAACGCGGAGCTCACTTGGCGGCGCGTCTGCTACGAAAGCCAAGATTTGAACGAGGCGGCGTTGTACTTTGCGCGAGGAACACGTGCGTCGTGCGTCTGCCAGGCCCTTGCTGTCCATGTGGACGGCGTCGCGTCGCGCAGATTGCGTCCGCCGACGGCCGAACTGGTAACGACGCGATGGGCGCATGCTGCTGCACGCTGGAGTGACGACGTTTAAGCGTGCGAGAGCTTGCCGCCTGCAGGGAGGCGCAGCCGCTGGCGGCGTGCTCGCTATGGCTGCGCACGTCGGTCGCTCTGGACGCAGCGCCGTGCAGCGGACTGGCACTCGTGGCAGGGACGGAGAGCGAGCACGGTGTGCCTGTCCCCCTCCCTGATTCGCACGGACGCGACGTGGAGCGGGGGGGTTTCACGCGGGCCATTGCACAATCATGCCGGCCAGACGACTGCTCCGATGATGCACGCTTCGCAGCGGAATGGCTCCCCGCGACCGGAGCGGGGCGAGTAGCCGCTGGGGGGGGGGGGGGGCGCCGCAGGCCGGGTCGGACAGCAGGGGCGTGGCCGCGGAGGCGTCCGCAATCGGCAGGCACCTCAGCACTTTGTGCCAGGCGTTGCTGTGCAGCCGGTCGCGCCGCAGCCAGCAGCCCACCGGCGACGTTATAGGAGGAACCAACGCACGGGGGCCACGTACTGAAAGTACCTGCAGAGCTTGACTCTACTTTTTATGCATTAGGACGCGCTGCACGTTCTACAAATATCAGTTACGCATTTGACTTTTGAGCTGCTGCACTCCGAGCCAGCCGGGCTTAGATTGAGCTTAGATTGAGGCGTGTCGCGTTGACCACAGCGAGACCGAACCGACACGAATAGGACACACCGCCGCTGAAATTGGCCCCTCGGATGACGACCACGTTGCCGCCAAACGCTGGTCCGGAAGGCTGGCTCGACAATCTCGAGCCGTGGGGCCATCGCATACGGAAAGTAGCTTGCCGCTGGAGTTGGGCCGCGGCTTGCGCGGCTAAAGTCCTGATCGTTCAGTGAGACGCCGACCGCCACCGGTGCCGCCGCCACGGAGGCGTTGTAGTGGGTGGTGGAGAGCACGCAACGTAATGCGTGCGTTTCATTCCACGGCTGCATCGCCGCACGCAAGGGAGGCTCTGGCTGCGCGAGATCGATCGCGGCGCTCGCCACGAGCGCAAACTGCTCCGAGCTCGCATTATGTGAGCTCGCGTTGAGCTGGGCAGCGAACGAGCCGAGCGCCATGTTGAGCGCGGCATGCACGGCCGCGTCGTTGCTGTTATTGTACGCGAGGTCATGCTGGGGGGGGGGGGGGTGTGGTGCACCTGACCGAGCCGTCGGCTGGGACGTCGCTGGCGACCACTCGGTGCTGGCCGAGGCGGCACCGGTAGGCGTGTCGCTCTCCATAGTGCAGATGCAAGCCGCGCACCGCGATCAGCGTGCCACCGAGCGCAGGGCCTTCCGATGGCTCAATGCTCTCGATGATCGCGGGCGGGTGCATCAAGAAGATCGGAGTCGCCGGCGCGAGCCCGCGAGCCCGCCGCTAAACTGCTGCCCATTCAGCGAGACTGCGACCGGCAGCATCGCGGCCCCGGCGCCGGTAGTAAAAGGGAGCACGGGCGCATAGCATGCAATCCGTGCCACAGGGGCCGCCGCAAAGTCGGCTCTGGGCGCAAGGTACGTGGCGTGGACGCGCGTGCCGCCGAAATTGCATCGTGGATCGAGGTGAATCACACCGACGAGCGACGCGAAGGTGCCCAGCCGATGCGCCTCAACGAGCACGAGCGGAGCGTCTGCCATCCGCTCGTCTGCCATCGGGCCTGAAGCCGGCACGAGCGAGTGCACCACGGGGGGCGTGTAAAAGTCGTAGCGCGTGGGCGCCGAGAGGAAGACCCCCTCGGGCTGCCCTGCCGTGCCCGGATTGAGCGCCACGCTGAGGTTCGCGGCAGTATGAGTCACCACCGAGGCGGACCACATCGCAAAATGGCCGACCCACGCGGTCGCGTCGGGCGCGCCGCCAGCGTCGGCCTCGTTGGCCTCGTGCGCTGGCCACGTGCTCAAGCCCATCACCCACTCAACGGAGTGGTGCCACTGATGGTCCTCGAGCTCGTGCGCCCATGCCCGGCCCGCATACTCGACGCTCAACCGTACCAAGCCGTCCCCACCACCTCCGAGCTGCTCGACGCTCACATGCACGGGAGCCCACGACATCGATCCGAGGCTTCGGCTGAGCGGCGACTCGAAGAGCAACTGGCCGTTGGCACGCCCGTCAGGCTGCAGTTGTCGCGGCTGCCGGGATCGTTGCTCGCGCCGCCGAGAGCCTCGGAGCAGCGCGCGGGTGCAATGTGGAAGAGGACACACAGCCCATGCAGCGCGCACGAGCCCCGGCCTACAATCGTGGGCGTGCTCGCGTTGGCAAGAAAGGGCGAGTCGCCATAGCTGAAGCAGATGCCGCTCTCCGAGCTGCCGCCGAGCAGGATGG
>Ga0210239_100878_pt1 | contig 25823 bp, 10 predicted proteins | sample ChrtobMetP5a_0mM_FD_155451 | JGI IMG/M metagenome (GOLD analysis project Ga0210239, IMG submission 155451) | Chrysochromulina tobin associated microbial communities from unialgal haptophyte culture, Seattle, Washington, United States - P5a_0mM | ecosystem: Host-associated > Algae > Haptophytes >... | reverse complement strand
GAGGCGGTGGTGAGGGAGGCGGCGGCGACGGTGGCGGTGGTGACGGTGGAGGCGGCGATGGAGGCGGCGACGGAGGCAGGGGCGACGGTGGAGGCGGCGACGGTGGCGGTGGTGACGGTGGAGGCGGCGATGGAGGCGGTGACGGGGGCGGTGGTGAGGGAGGCGGCGGCGACGGAGGCGGTGGTGACGGCGGAGGCGGTGACGGTGGAGGCGGCGACGGTGGAGGCGGCGATGGAGGCGGCGACGGTGGCGGTGGTGAGGGAGGCGGCGGCGACGGAGGCGGCGGCGACGGGGGCGGAGGTGAGGGGGGGGGCGATGGTGGTTGGTTGGTTCCATACACGAACACCTCCGAGAGGAAGAAGGTGGCCTGGTTGGTTTCAACGATCGTCACCCAAGAGCCGCCCATGCAATCGGCGTCGCAGTCCACGGTGAACGGTTCATGAACGGTTGCGGCCGTCACCGTAGTGGCGCCGCACTGCGTCGCGTTGCTCGGATGGGACGCGCCCGGCGTGTAGCTCACCCAGACGCTATAGCTCCCCGAAACCTCGTTGCTACTCGCGTATACGCCTTCTGGGAACACGAGAACGCTCGTGATGCATGACAAGTGCACCTGCACGGCTAAGTAGCCTCCGGCCGATCCCGTCCTCCCGAGCGACCCCACAGTACCGTCAATGAGCCGCGCCCAATATGGTTCCCCGGTGCCGACCATGTTGGAGCCTGCGGCAGATAGTGCGGTCAAGGCACCGGTTCCAGCGGGCGCCGGCGGCGGCGAATCGGCAACGTCCCCCCCGGGATCGCCCCCGAAGAAGAGGCGGCGGGGGCCACGTTCCTGCTTTCGAGGTGGTCGTGACTGAAAGCATTCGGAGCAACGGTTGCATTGCGGCCACGCACACTTGAACAACCACGAGCCAGCATTCCCAGAGCACCACCTTTGGCAATCATCCCCTCCGCCCGGTGAATCGTGTAGCATCCGTCCGGCCGTGGTGCTGGCAAATGTAATAGCTATGCCGCACGACTCAATATCTGTCCGTGCTGGTGGCTGCAAGGGTGGCGATGGCGGCGCCGGCGACGGCGGTGGCGGCGGCGTTGGTGATGGCTGGTAGGGCGCTGGCACTGCTGGCGATGGCGTGACGAAGACCGTGGTGGAATTCGCCGTTTGCGACAGCCCATTGCTGAATACGATTATAAGCAGGAGCAGCCTGCCAGGACCTGCGGCAGGCACCGCACCACGGCTCCGCATCCGGCGTGGCCGGTTCAACGAAGGACACGAGTCGGAGAGACACGAGCGTATCGGGAGCGGTTTCACTCAAAACCCCTCGAATCCGGTCCTCCTGATAATGGATCGTCGTTCCGATAAATGAAACTACTGTTCCGGTAAAAAAGGGACACACGCGGGACACACATGGGGCGCATCCGGTAAAAAGACACCGAGGGGAGCCGGGACACACACGGACACACGAATCACACAGACGAACCTCACAAGCATCCGGTACCAAAACGGCCAGATAAATCATTTTTAAATCACGGGCACACCCGGACCCGCGCTCCACCTCACACCCGTCTCAAAGGACGGCTCCGGCGGGTCCGGGCTGCCCCCGGTCAGGGTACAGCACGAGTCGATCAGTGCTACACAACGGTACTGTCATCCGGACTGTAATCGCTGTATCGACTATGACTCTATGAGAGTTAGAGAGTACAGAGTTGAGACGAGACGGCCTATACGCCCCTTATACGCCCCCCCCCCGCTCACGCGCGTCACGGGCATGGTCACGGGGCGCAGGGGTGTCTCGTCTAACATTACGATGTCGCGATATCGTACAAGAAACGTAACTGGCAGGAAGACACGAGCCGGGACACACACGGTGCACACTCACGAACGATGAAGGCCGGCCGACTCAAGGGTGCACGCGCACTGGCGCAACGCGCACATGCAATCAGAGATATGTCGGTAACATCGGATGATGACGAACTGAGAGAGCTTAGACTGAGAGACAGGAAGTCGTCATCACGCCGCATTGGTGAGGGATGCTCTACGGAGCGTCAGGATAGTGAAGATTGCTGAAGATGGTGCTATTGGTGCCTCGAAGGCGCACCTTTGTGTAGTCGTCCGTCGCCTGGGCGCGAGCTCGCAAGCTGTCCGCGCGTGAATGCGCTGGGTGGCCGTCGTGGGTCGAGCTCGGAGTCGGCGGAGGGGGCTGCTGGGAAGGCGGCAGCGGCGGCGGTGCGGCTAGCGGCTTTGAGGGTTCGTGTGTCCGGTGGGCGAGGTCAAAGGGGTGAGGTTCATGCGTGGGTGGAGGGAGGGACCGACGTCCGCAGCCCGCTGCATCCCCACTCCACGACAGGCTGCGCTTTAGTTGCCGTTCAGGCCTTAGGCCCGCGGGCGCAGGTCCATTGCCACTGGCCGGCGCGCGCATGAGCGCCGCGGGCGCCTCGGCCGCGCGGTGCTCGTGCGCGAGTGTGAACGTGCCGCGCGAGAGTTCGTCGTATCCCGGGCGTGCCGTGGCCTTGCCCACCCTCTTCGATGGTGAGCCTGCCGCGTCGGGGATGAACGTACTGTCGAGGTGCCCGCGAATGGCCACCTGCTCGTGCTCGAAGGCGTGCCAGCGCCCACGCCCGCACCGCTCGAGCCGAGATTTGGTTGGGGAGATGAGTGAGGACTCGCCCAGGATCGGGTTGCGTCCTTGGCGTGTCGTAAGAGAGCCGATCGCGACCGCGTCGACGATCCGGCGCGAGCCTAAGCCGATCGGAATCTCGAGGGTCTTGGGGCCCGCGCCCGTGCCCGCCCGCCCCTCGCGCGTCCCCTGCACGCGCCGCGCGAGCGGTGAGCGCTCTGCCACATATGCAGCACCCGTCGTCACGGCCCCCGCCGTATTCCGCAGCGCGTGCAGCCGGTCCGATTGCACTCCAGCGTCAGGGACGATCTCGCCTTGCGGGGCGGCTGCCACGGCATGGTGCGCATCCATAAGCTGCGCGGGATCTTGCGCCACTGCCCCCGTCCCAACCATGTTGAGGCCCGAGATCGCGGGGTAGCTCTGATGACCCTTGATCGGATGGAAGGTGCCGATGCCGCGCTTGAGCTGACGCACGGCCTGGTTCGCGTGGTCCTTGACGAGGTAGATGGAGGCGGCGGCGGCGGCGGCCGGGTCGGCGACCCACTCCGACAGCGCCGCCGCTACGCCGCCGGGCCCCAAATCTATGAGCTTCTTTTGGGAAAAGGTGCGCTTGCCCGTGTAGATGGGTTCTGCCTGCCAGCCGTGCTCCCGCCCGCCTATGGCGAGCGGCTCGCTCTGCGGTCTGGTCTCGTTGCCCGAGGGCGGCGCGAGGGCGCCGCCCTCGGGGAAGATGTACCCCTGCAGGTCGCCACCCGTGGTCGTGATCTGCGGCCCGCCGTGCCCACGCAGCTTGCGCGGCGTCACCGACTCCGAAAAGGCGGCCGCATCCGCTGCCGCCTTCCATGCGGCCGATGGCGCGCCCGGATAGAGGACCTCTTGGGCGGTGCCCTCGCGCTCCCTCTGCTGTGCGTTGCTGGAAGCGCGCCCGTACAAGCGCCGGTAGTACGCCGCGTCGCTCTCGGGCGTCATCGCACTCGGCTGGTTGAAGACGACCATCGCCACCTCCGAGCCGGCGTGCGGACGCGACGCGTCAGCCTTGATAGCGGTCGGCAGGTTCGGGTGGCGGTCGGCGACGTGCGGCTCGCGCGCCGTCGGCTGGCCGGCCGCGTTCGAGTACACATTGACCACTGGCCCGCGCGTCCGCCGATCTGACACGGCCCCGTCGTGTCCGTACAGGATGCTGCTCATGAGCCTCGCCGGTTCATTTGGATAATCGGCGCGCGGCGGCGCATGCTCGAAAAAGTGTGCGTCGGCACGACCCTTGGAACTCACGCGCTCGCGTGCGGCGCCCGCCGAGTTGGAGGTCACCCATTGCCGCTGCGGCGCCGGCGTCGTGGAGAAGACGCGCGAGTCGAGCGTCTCGCACACCCAAGAAGAGCCCTTGCCCTTGCTGCGCGGCGCACTGCGCGTGTTGAACGAGGTGCGTGGCCGTATCATCGACATCCTGCTGCCGCGAGTGAGTCGACCGCGCGGCTCCGCTTCTCAATGGAGGACTCGGACCACGCTCGACTTTCCGTTACTTTCGATGGCAAAATCTCGAATCGCAAAACGTGCCGAGACTTCTCAAAACGCGGCCGCACCGCCACGTTGCATTTGCTGACAGTCGTGTTTCATTTGTTCGAATTCGCCGAGAAGACCGGAAGAAAACGGCAGTACTGAGCGCACTGTTGTGGACGTCCCTCTTCGACGCGCCCGCGACGATGGCCTCGGCCCTCGTCCTGCCCTCCTCCGTCGGCGAGTGGCTTCTCGAGCTCGGCCTCTTCGACCACACCGAGCTCGACGCGCCGCCTCTCGACAGCTACGTGCTGGGCAGGCAGGCGACGCAGGAGTTTGTCAACGGGACACGCGTGGCACGGCTGCTGCAGGAGCTGGGCGTGGGCGATGCCCAGCTCGATACGCTCAAGGAGACGAGCACGCCCGTCGCCAAGCTCTACAATTGGAACCTGCTGCTGCCGAAGCTGCGCCAGCAAGGCCTGGACGTCGACCAGGACATGAAGGTGCTCATCGTTGCGGGCGACTTGGAGATTGTGGTCGACCTGCTCGAGCAGCTTCAGCGCGCAACCGTCCGCCGGGCACCGGCCAGCTCCGTGGACGCGCTCTCGGGCGGCGGCAGCGCCGCGGCCGACGCGGTGCCGCCGCCCAAGGGCGGCGCAGCGTCGTCGACGAGCGTGGCGCAGTTGCTGGCCTTCTGCTGCCAGCAGGAGCTGGGCGTCAGCTGGGGCCAGGCGCTCGCGCTCGTGCGCAACCACCGGCAGCTCGCGCGCCAGCAGATGGGCGGCGCGCACGGCGCGCGCGGCGGCTTCGTACCGATCGTCCGATGGTACAAGCTCGTCTTCAGTCATTGCCGGCTGCTGTGCACGCTGTGCGCGCGCCTGCCGGAGGAGTCCGAGCTCGCCCTCTCGGCCGTCGGCGGCGGCCTCTCCTCGGCCGACGACGAGGTCGCCCTCTGGTGCTCGCGACTGCTCTGCCGGATCGCGGCTGAGCTCGCAGCCAAGGGCGATGCGCTCGCGCTCTGGCGATGGTTCTCGAAGCAGTCCGGAGGAGGTGCGTCGGCGCTCTTCGATGCGTGGCGTAACCACCCGGACCTGCACGCTCAGGGGGCGCTCATGCCGATCGCGCTCCACTACGTGGGCGAGAATCTGCTCGACTTTGTGGTGAGCGTGCTCCCGCGCCACCTGTCGAGCGCGTCGACGAGCCTCTCCTTCTTGCTTGAGCTTCTACCGGTCCTGGCGAGCGCGGAGGGGACGCGAGAGTTCGTCCTCGGCTCAGGCACGCTCAAGCATCTGCTCAGCCTCGGGCTGCAGGCGGCCACCAAGCCGCAGGCGCCGCCCACCACGCGCACCCTCGCGCTCGAGCTCCTCGCCTCCCTCTGGACTCTGTTCACACGCGAGCTGCAGACCCTCCCAATCGAGGGCGCCGTGGCGGGCGCAGGGGCGCCGTCGGAGCTCACGGCTTTTCAAGACGTGCTCACGCTCGGCGAAGGCGCGCGCGGCGCGGAGGGCGAGGGCGGCGAGGGCCTCGGCGCGGCGGCGGTCCCCAGGGACGCTGGCTCGCTGATCCTACGCGAGCTCAAGCGGGGCTGTCGCGACTCCTCGTTAGAGCTGCAGCTTGGCGCGCACATGACGCTCTTCCGGCTGCTCGACGAGTTCGCCGCCAAAGGGCACCCGGGCGCGCCGTACCTGTTCAACGTGCTCGCCTTCTCGCTCATCGAGAATCATCACGAGCCCACCCTGCGCCCCTTTTTGGCACGCAACATGCAGCACACCCTGCAACGGCAGCCGCACATCCCCGTGGGCGTGCTGCTCAAGCCACTCGTCAAGCAAGCGACACTGTACGGGTACAACAACACCGACTTTGACTTCTTCCTCGCCCTCGCCAAGCACCAGCGCCTCGGGCTGCGCCACGCGCTGCTCATGATGCAGTTCCTGGGCAAGGTGTGCCTCAACGACGCGCTGCACGGGCGCGTGGCCACCATTCCATTCTTGGTACTCGTCGAGCGCTTCCACGAGTCCGATGTGCTGCACGACTTTATCGAGATCTTTTGCGAGCAGGCGCTTGCGACGCTGCTGCCCGCGACGAGCGGCGTCGAGGGCAAGCGCGCGGGCGAGGCGTCCGCCATTCGCTCGACGCTCGTCATTGAGCTCGTGGCCAAGCTCCTTCATCTGCCCCACAACAGGCTGCTCGCGCGTGTCGCTCCGACGGTAACCTCGGCGGCGCAGCAGTACATGGCCCTGCGCGGCGTCGAGCACCCGGGGCTGACCGCGCTCCTCCACTTTGCGGCCAGGGCACGCCCCGAGCTCGCGCCCCCCTCCCTCGAGCTGCCGCCGCCCGAGCTCTCCGATCTCGCGCCGCCCGCGGACGATGGCTTCAAGGTACGGCCGGCGGAACAGCGCGGTCGTTCCACGAGGGGTGGGGGCGAGGTGGTTGAGAACCTCGTCGAGGGCGCGAGTGCCGAGAGATTGCCACTGATCGGCAAGCGCGGCACGGCGGTCGCGGGTGGGCTCGTGGGCGGTAGCAAGGACTCTGCACGCAAGGAGGGGGGGTACGCGGCGGATGCCAAGGGCGCCGGGGGGGGCAGGGGGGAGGGTGGGTACGCGGCGGATCCCGAGGGCGCGGGCGCGGCCGGCGCCGGCGCGGGCGTCTACGCGCGGCGCGGCGGCGCGGCGGCTGCCGACAAGTCACCGCCGCCGCCGCCCAAGGGCGCGGAGGTCAAGGGCGCGGAGATCAAGGGCGCAGGCGCGGAGATCAAGGGCGCAGTGGTGAAGGAGCTCGATGCATTAGACAAGAACGGCGACGGGTACGTGAGCAGCATCGAGCTGCCCGAGGATGACGAGGCACTCGCGGCGCTCGAGCTCGAGGTGGAGGCGAGACTCAAGGCGCTCGACCGAATCGACGCCGAGGCCAAGGCGGGCGGCGCGGCAGCGCCGAGCGCCTCCCGGTTTGAGCAGCGCGAGGCGCTCATCCGCGTGCAGCGTCAGAACAAGGAGGAGCGCACGCGTCTCGAAGAGGAGCGAAACAAGATTCGAACTGCGCGCGTGCGGCGCAAGATGCGCGCCAAGTATGATGAGAAGCTCGCGGCCGCCAAAGGCGAGGCCAAGGGCGAGGCCAAGGGCTATGCTGCCAAGGGCTCTGCTGCCAAGGGCTCTGCCAAGGGGCCTGCCAAGGGGCCTGCCAAGGGGCCGGGGGCGCCCAAGAAGGCCGCGCCTAAAAAGGGCGTCGCCGCTGAGGCTGAGGGCGGCGCGGGTGGCAGCTACTCAGCGGATGCGAAGCCGTTCGTCAAGGTGCTCGGCGCGAAGGAGGTCGCCGCCTTGGAGAAGGCCCTCAACAAGAGCGCCGACCCGAACTCCCTCACACCGCCCGTGGGCTATACTGTGAAGGTGATCGAGTCGACGGTGCCCTTTTACGCGGTGCCCCCGGCGATGGGCCTCGGTGCGGCGCTCAGTGCGGCGCTCGAGCTGCTGGATTCGGTGGCGGCGGATGCGCTCGGCCTGCACGTGCTCGCCCCCGTGCCCGCGAGGCAGACGCTCCTCAAGCTCGCACGTCTGGACGGCAAGCCGATGCCTAAGCCCGACGTGGCCACGGAGAGCGAAGCCCCAAAGCGGGGACGGCCACCGCCGGGCAAGGTGGGCGGCGGCGCGGTGACCGATCGTACCAGTGTCGTCCGTGGGCGCTCAACTTCGGTGACGCGCCCCGCGGGCGGCGCGGCCACGGCGCGCGCGCGCTCGGATTCCACAGGCCGCTCGCCGGGCGCTCGGATTCCACAGGGCGCGCGCTCGGATTCCACAGGCCGCTCGCCGGGCGCGCCCTCGCGCTCGCCGCCGCCCAGCAACCGCTCGGCCGGCGGTGGAGCGTCATCCCGAGCGCCCACTAGGTCGCCCAAGCCCACGGGCGCGATCGTCAAGAAGAAGAGGTCGGCAGCGCCCAAGGCAGTCGTGGCCGAGGGCGGCGCCGAGGGCGGCGCCGAGGGCGGCGCCGAGGGCGGCGCCGAGGGCGGCGCCGAGGGCGGCGCGGCGGACAAGGGCGCTGCCAAGAAGGAAAGGAAGGTATCGGTGCCGGCGCTCACGGCGGCGCCTGTGCGCAAGACCCCTGAGGAGATTCTGGAGGAGGCGGAGGAGCGGCGCAAGCAGAAGCTCAAGCAGGTGCTCGAGAACCCACCCAAAGGGAATCTGACGGAGGAGGACGAGCGGCGGGCCGACGTGCGCAAGTGGCGCGCCGAGATCGAGCAGTTGACCAGGGAGGGCGAGCAGAACGAGCGGCTGGCTAAGCGCGCGAAGCTTGCCAAGGCGCGCCTCGAAAAGGGGCAGGCGGCGCGCAAGGAGCGTGAGGCGGAGCGGCAACGCCAAAAGGAGGAAGAGGAGCGCAAGGAGAAGGAGGAGGAGGCTAGGAAACGCGAGCGCCAGAAGCGCCATAACGAGCTGAACAAGAAGAAGCTCGCCGAGTACCACGCGCAGCAGGGGATCGTGCCGCCGGCCGGCGCGCCGCCCGCCGATCCTACTGCGAAGCCGGCGGAGCGCGCACCTCGTAAAGGGAAACCCAACGCCGACGAGGGGGGCGCTAACATGCCAGGGGAGAAGGGCGCTGACGGCGGCGCGCTAGGCGGCACCGCTGACGCCTTCCCAACAGGAGATGCCGCGTCCGCACCGCCCGCACTGCCCGCAGAGGCGGCACCGCCCGCACCGCCCGCAGAGGCGGCACCGCCCGCACCGCCCGCAGAGGCGGCACCGCCCGCTGAGCCGCCTGCTAGCTGATGTGGATGTGTCCGGAGGCGCCGGCGGCGCGCGAGGGCATTCGACCTCGTTCGTGCGGCGGCGAGTGCGTGTGCGCATCAGGTGCGAGCGGGGCATGAAGGGGGCATGAAGGGCCATGGCTGCTCAGTGGCATGCATGTCAGACTCTCGGGCGTTGTGGGGTCATACATGGGGCGCGAGCGGTCCCATTGCATGAGGCTGAGCGGATGAGTCCCCCCCCGCGGATTAGGTGGCATGTGTGTGTGCGATGTGGTGTTGTCGTTGTGATCGAGGTTGAGCGTTGCTTGGACGGATCGACCTTGGCTTTGCGCATGGGTGGGGCGACCGTGCCGTTTGCGGAACGTGGATACGCGAGGATGCCAGATGTGCGTTCGGTTTGAAGATGTTCATGCACTGCGATGACGTTCCCGTTCGGCGTCCGTTGTGGGCGGGGACTGGGGTCATATGAGAGGCCTCATGACATATCTCGGACTCGGTGCTCGTTCCGGTAACGACTAACAGCGAATCTTTCATGTTTCAACGCATCATGCTTCCGTACGTGGTACGAGTGCCCTCCGCCGCGGCGCGGACGCGAGCGAGCTCGCCAGGAGCTGCCTCGGCCACCCCTGCTCGCGATTCCTTCACGCGGTCGTCACAGACACTCTTTCAGCTGAGAGAGTCCTCACTCGGAAGGCGCTCAAGGGAAAGCTCAAGCGCACAAGGCCCAGAGGTTATACAGAAGCGCCTGCAGGCGCGAGAGGCGCGAAGCACTGCACCGTCTGGATGGGCGTTGCCTGTGCACTTCCTTCGCAATCGCGCAACCTTCTCGCCACGATCTGCCTCGATCCCCAACTTGTGTACGGCGCTGCGTGCGCTGCCCTGGGCACGGTGCGCTCAGCTCGTCGGCCCAGGCGCGGGCGGTGGCGTGGGCAACTCGCCGAGCGTCTTGCGCAGGAGACCCTCGGCCGACGGGAAGCGCTTGTACGTGTAGTCGGCAAAGAGGAGGTCGTCATGGGACGCGAGGGGCGGCTGAGCGGCGACGCCCGAGCTCTCAAAGTGATCGAACCACGAAGTGTCCTCTTGTGAAGAGAGGCGTGGCCGGTACGGCACCGCCTCGGGCGTGCGCAGCCGATCCCACTCGACCCCAACAAAGAAGGGGTGGGCCTTGATCTCGGCCGCGCCGTTGCGCCCGAGGCGCTCCTCGCGATCAGAGAGCATGCCTCGGATGAGGGAGACGGCACCGGCCGAGAGGGGCATCTCGGGAGGAAAGACGAGGGACTCGTGGTGGCACAGGATCTTGCGGCACGTCATGAGCGAGTCGTCGCCGTAAAAGGGCGGGTAGCCCACGAGCATCTCGAAGATGACCACCCCAAGTGACCACCAGTCGCATTCGGCGCCGTAGCCGCTCTCAAGTAGGATCTCGGGTGCCATGTAGTCCGGCGTGCCAACGGTCGACCAGATGAGCGTCTTGCGGTTGCGATTCCACGTGGCCATGCGCTCGCGACGGCTCATGCCCTGCCACTGGCCGGCGTCTGCGCGCGGCGTGCCGCTGCCCATGGCCGCCGCCGCTGGCAAGGGCAGAGAGGACGTGATCTCACCGCCGCCTGGAGAGCGCGCGGAGGGGGTGGACGCGTCGGCCGTGCAGCTGCCCTCGGCGTGCGCGCTCGCCTCGCGCACGGGCGTGAGCCCTCCCGCGCATCGGCCCTGGAGTGGAGAATCGGTGCGCGCCGTCGTCGCCGCCGCGCCGCCCGGCGTGTGGAAGCGCAGCCGCGTCTGGGCGAGCGACTTGACGAGACCAAAGTCTCCGAGCTTGATGTGCCCCTCGGCGTCGATGAGCAGATTGTCGGGCTTGATGTCGCGGTGGATGTACGAGAGCGCGTGGATCGACTCGATCGCGAGCACCGTCTCGCCCACGTAGAAGCGCGACTCCTCCTCGCTCAGCGTGTCGCGCCGCATGAGCAAACTCATCAAGTCGCCACCCGGCACGTACTCCATGACCAGGTAGAGGAACTGCTCGTCCGAGAAGGAGTAGTGGAGCTTGACGACCCACGGGTTGGAATCGTCGACCGCCGACATCACGTCCAGCTCCGCGCGCACGTGGTGCACCTGCCCCTTGGACACCATGTCCGCCTTGCGCAGCTTCTTCATCGCGTAGACAGCCTGCTTGCCTTCTAAGCCCTTCCGGCGGCAGAGGCAGACCTCGCCGAAGGCGCCGCGCCCGATGATATCCATCTGCTCGAAGTCGTTTAGCGAGATCTTGTTGCGCTGGCTGCGCAGATGCTCCGACTCGAGCTTTGCCGTCTCGTCCAGCACCTTGCTCTTCTGCTCATCGTTGAGCTGCAGCTCCTCCATCTTGGCCACGACCGTCTCCTTGCGCCGCTCGCGCTGCTCCTTGAGGTGGTTGACGCGCGCGTACCGCGCCTCGATCATGCGTTTCAGGTCCGCCTGGCTCATCGCGCTCCGAGCTATCCCAGCCGCGCGCGACTCTTGAGCCAAGGCAGGGGAGGCTGAGGCTTGTGAACTGGCTGTTATTTAAACGCATGACGGGTGTGAAGTGAAATATTTGACTGAGATTTTCTACCACGGCTGGACTTGGTAGACATGGGGACTTGATTTGATTCGACACGTCTCGATAGCGCCCCGAGCTCCGCCGATTAACTTGACTTGACTTGACTTGACTTGACTTGACTTAATACGGGTGTGTTAGCACGGGCTGTGTCGGCCACACCTCCGTCCATAGCGACAGTGGCCCCCGTGCTTACAATTGTAGGGGTCCGGAGTGTGTGCGCGCGTTGTGTTGAACAGCAACAGCAGCAGGCGCCCCGAGGGCCGCCAGGCTCGCCACTCGGCCGCCGGTGGTTGTGTGTTGATACGCAAGTTGATACGGACGTTGGGTCGACAAATTCGCATTTGCATGCATGCTCACACGGGATTTACTTTTTATTGCCAAGCCAACCGCCATGGTGCAGGTCCGGCCGCACCATCTCGCGCTGCTCGTCATCCTCACGGTGGCGCTGCACGCCCTCCAGGTCGCCTACGTCACCTCCGAGACCGCAGAGAGCGTCGCCGGCGACGGCGGACGATCGGCGTCATCGGCAGCGACTCACGTCCGTCGGGCAGCGGGCACGTCCGTCGGGCAGTCGGGCACGGCAGTCGGTGGGCGGCCGCAGCTACTCATCGTCACGGCCACCCAGCCGGCGCCGTGCACGACCGCGCACGGCGACCACGTCATCCAGCTGAGCCTCAAGAATAAGCTGCAGTACGCCACATTGCATGGGTACGCGGTGTGGCCGTCGACGGAGCTGCTGAGCCCTTGGGACCTGGGTGGGCAGTGGAACAAGGTTGCGCTTCTCTCGGTGCTCATGGAGCCCCGCCGCGCCGATGGCGGCGGCGGCGGCGCGTACGAGGGCGAGTGGTTGCTCTGGATGGATGACGACGCGATCGTCGTCGACATGCGCTTCACGTTCCCGTTTGCGGCGTACGATGCGGCGGGCGTGGACCTGGTCATGTGGGGCGACGAACGCATGACGTACGTGGACAACAATTCCGAGGGCATCAACACTGGCATCATGCTGCTCCGCGTCTCGGACTGGTCCCGTGCCCTCCTCGCCGAGTGGACACGAATTGCGTCGTCGGCGGTTCGTGAGAGCCTTTCCAATCACGACCAGGGCGGGCTTGTGCACCTGCTGCACCACGCGCCCGAGCGCTGGCGTGCCAAGACCCTGCTCGAGCGCAACTTCACCATGAACGGCCATTGGCCCGAGTACGCCGGCCGCTTCGTGCGAGGCAGTCGCTCGCTCCGAGGGGCTGTGTGGGGATCGGATGGACCACCGTTCATAGTGCACTTCTCGGGCTGCCAGATGTGCCGAGGGCACTCGTTCAACGGCACATGGACGGAGGCGGGCGTCGAGGACTGCCGGCTGGCCTTCATGGAGGCCTTCACGTATGCCGACGACGAAGTGCTCGAGCGCATCGGGCTGCACCACCTGCGGCTGGGTCAGATGAGCGTACGTCCCTTGCTGGGCTCCCCTCTGCAGCGACGGCACGCGCGGCTCTCGCGCTGCCTGCCGAGCTTCCTCGTCGTAGGCAGCCAAAAGGGGGGTACATCGACGCTCCACTACTTGTTCCGAAGCGGCTGGCACAAGGGGATCGCCATCAACGAGGGCGAAAAGGAAATACATTACTTCTCCTTCGATGACAACTACGCTAAAGGGCCCACCGTCTACCAGCAGCGATGGGACGGCGCCGGCGCCACCCTCGGAGTATGCCCAGGCAGCGGCGCTGGCGGCGGCGGCGGCGGCGGCGGCGTTGATGCCGAAGGCCGGGTGCTGCCGTTGCGCGGCGAGGTGTCGGCTAGTTACCTCGACTACCCAAAGGCGGCAGAGCGCGCCGCTCAGCTCCTGCCAGGCGCGAAGATCGTGATGCTCTTACGAGAGCCAGTCTCGCGCGTGCTCTCGTCGTTCAACATGCGCTGGCAGATAGAGGTTTGTGGCAAGCTCACCTGGACGCGCCCCGACTGCCATGCGGCGGTCTCGTCCCGGGAGACGATCCGCGACAATTCCGTCGGTCCCTTCCAAAAGACCGCCGCCCTCAAAGTACCGAGCCAGTGACGAACCCCAGTGACGAACCCCACTGACGAACCCACTGACACCGACCCTGACTCCGCCGCCCTCAAAGGTGTGGAGCAAGTGTGCCTCGGGCAACACGCTCCAGATCGAATGCCTACGCGCCGACTTCCTTTCGAAACTGCGCAACAGAACGCGCGTCGAGATGAGCGCCATCGACGAGTGCGGCCGTCGCGCGCCCTCGGAGGCGCTCGCCAGCTGCCTGGGCTACCGCACACTCTCCCAGAAGAAGCTGTGCGTCATTGCCTCGGATTGAGCTCTGATGACCTCAGATTGCGCTCTGATGACCTCGGATTGCGCTCTTCATCTCTGATGACCTGGGATTGCGCTCTTCATCTCTGATGACCTCGGATTGCGCTCTTCATCTCTGATGATACTCTGATGACCTCGGATTGCGCTCTGATGGGCCTCTGGTTGGCCTCTGATGGCCCATCGATTGCCACCGATGGTCACCAAGGGGTATTGAGTGCGTCCCTCATCAGGTACAAGGCGCTCGAGGACCGCGCCTTCGTGTACCGCTCGCTGTACGTGGAGCATCTGCAAGGGTGGCTCACCTACTTTGCGCCCACACAGCTGCTCGTCCTACCGTCTGAGTCCCTCTTTGAGGACCGGCCGCGCGTTGCCGCAATGGATGCCTTGGCCTCATTCCTCGGCCTCCCCGCGAGCGGCGACCAAGTGGACGTCGCCGTCCTCACGAAGCCGTCGACGGCCTCGACGGATGGCTCGCCGCATGAGAACGGGCGCACTTACGTCGTCGAGAGCGCGCCCGAGGACGTGGCCGCCCCGATGCGCGCCTGGCTCTGCCCGCGACAGCGCGCCCTCCACAGGCTGCTCGAGCGCCATCAGCTCACACGCCCCCTCGGGCCTGGATGGCCGTCCGGGCTACCGTGGCTCCGACAGGCGCTCACTGAGTGCAACCGAGGACGACCCGCCGCCCAGCAGCAGCAGCCGCAGCAGCCGCAGCAGCCGCAGCCGCAGCCGCAGCAGCAGGGGCAGGGGCAGGGTGCGCGCGCACGCGCTACCCCCGGCCTCCGCACGACCTCGCCCGCCGCAGCGTCCGCGGAGGACGACGAGGACGAGCCCGACTGACCGTCAACCTCAACGTACCAATGTGAAGGATCCGATGTACTTTCGCGACTTTCAAGTTTCATACCCGCAACGCCCGCGGGGCATGTTTATTATCAGAGACTCTGTCAGAAAATTTATAACCCACGCGATCACGCGCGAGGCGACTCCCGCTCGACAAAATGGTCACCACACACGGCATTTTTGCACTCCCTCTCCGCAACGGCGGCAACGCGAGCATGAGAACAGCAGAACACATCTCACATGGCTCGCACAATCATCCCCCCTAAGCTCCCCGATCAGAGGTCGCGGCACGTACATCCGTATGCGCTCGCTCGTCCGCCGCCGCTTGCCGTCCCCGTCGTAATCGCACGACTCTCTCACCGAGCTTTGCGCATGGTCCCGCGCGAGCGCGAAGCGCCGCCGTCGCGCGGCCATCCCCCAAGTCAGATCCACCATGCGAATGGGCTGAGGTAGGTAGGTAGGCTACAGTCCCTTTCCTCCCTACATCCCACCGCCACCCGTGGCTACCGCTGTACTCTCGCGCCGTCACAATGCGCCATGCATTCCACTCCTTCGACGCCATGCTCCCACCATCCGAACGCTTCGGAGTCCACAGATGACCACTGATGACGCAGATGTTCCCACCATCCGAACGCCTGTGCATCTGCGTCGCCGGCTCAGTCACCAATCTCGTCGAGAGGCTCTTCGGGTTCGGGCTCGGGCTAGTCATCAATCTCCTCGAGAGGCTCCTCCAGGAAGCCCTCGAGAAGAGCGCTCTCGAGTAGAGCGGTCTCGAGTGAGCCGCTCAGGTCGCCCAGGCCGAGCAGATCGCCGGTCGCGAGCGCAGGCGCTGCCGTAGCCGCCGTAGCCGGGTTGCAGGGCACACTCGGCTCGGCGGATCCCCGCTGCCGTGCGAGGCGCTCGCTCGCGCGAGTGGTGGGGCGGGGCCCCGCACCGGCGGGGGTGGCGCATGCGGCCTCCGCGGGCGCCGTCACGGGCGCAGCCTCCGTGAGAGCAGGGGGCGCTGTGTTGAGCGCGACGCTCGACGGGCCTACCAGCGGCATGAGCGAGAGACGGGATGCTGCCGAAGGGCGCGCCACCACCGCAAGTGACTTGCGAGCCTCGAGCTTCGCGCGCGCAGAGGCGAGCGAGGAGGCCGCGGCTGGCGCTGCGCTCACGAGAGCGCTTGTGCTCTCGGTCACCGGCGGCGGCGGCGCGGTCGGCGGCGGCGGCGGCGCGGCCACCTCAGCCTCAATCGCGGCTGGCAGAGGTGGCGGCGGCGGTGCCGGCGCCGCCGCCTCCTCGCCCTCCTCAGCAAGGACAGCGGCAGGGGGCTTGGCAAGGATGCAGAGCGATTTGCGGGCGAGCTTGGTGGGCATCAGGGACGAGCGGCCGCCCTTGAGCGAGCGCGCGGCCGGTGGAGCCTCTGCGGGGGGCGGTGGCTCGGGCGGCGGCGGCGGCGGCATTGCCATGGTCGTCTCATCTGCCTCAGCCGGTGCCTCGGACGGCGGCGGCGGCGGCGGCTCTGCGGCAGTGGGCAGTGCGGAGGAGCAAGCGGGTGCTCCGGTACCGGTACGCGCGCGCTCGAGGGCAAGGCGCAGGCTCGAGGCGCTCTCGCGGGCGTAGCGCGCCTCGGCCCATGCCGTCACAAGCTCGGTCTCGAGAGCCTCTGCCTCCACAGCCCAGCATGTGTGTGTTGCGTGCGCGGCCAGCCGCTCACTTATCGCCATCGCTGCACGCTCTGTGCGCGTCGCCTCGGCCGCGGCCGCCTGGGTAGACTCCAGAGCCGCGCACTGCTCGGTCGCTTGCTGGAGCGCGCGCGTGAGCTTCGCCTCGGTGGCCAGTTGCGCGCTCATCAGCGCTTCCGCGTCCCGCAGGGCAAAGCTCGCGCTCTCCTCGCGCCCCTGGGCCACCGCGCGCATCCGATGCGCCTCCGCCGCGGCCGCGTCCGCTTGTGCCGCGTCGGCACGCGACTTGGCCGCCTCGATGCGCGCAGCGCTCGCCGCCTCGATCGCTTCGGACGCGGCCGCCTGAGCCGCAGCAGCCCTCTCCGCCGCCAGCTGTGCCTTGGTCTCGGCCGACTCCGACCGCTCGAGGGCTGCCGCCGCCGCCGCCTCCACCTTCTGCTTGGCTGCCTCGGACGCATCGCAAGCACGTTCGAGCATGGCGTACCTCGCTTCCTCCTGAGCCAATCGCGCCTCGAGCGCCGCCGCGCGCCGTGTGAGCGCGGACAGCTCCGCCTCGGCCGTCGCCGCGCGCGCCTCGGCCGCCTCGGCCGCTGCCGCCGCCTCGGCCGTCGCCTCGTCCACTGCCGCTCGCACGTCAGCCGCGCTCGGCGCCGCTTGCGCCTGCGCAGCCGCCACCTCGGCGCGCGCTTGAGCTTCGGCTGCCTCCATCTTCGCCGCCTCCACCGCAACCTCGAGGTTTGCGCACGCCTGCCGCGCCCTCGCTAGCTCAAGCGCCTGGGCCTGGGACTCGGCCTGCGCGGCGGAGAGGACGGCAGACGCCTCGTCGGCTGCGGCGCGCTCCTCGGCGGCGAAGTCGGCTTGCTCGCGGGCGTGATCGACCATTCGGCTGAGCTCCGCTTTGAGCCGCGCCACCTGCCCCTCGCTGGCTGACGCCGCCGCACTTGACTCCTCCGCAGCTGCGGCCGCCGCACCCGCCGCGCCCTCGGCCGCGCCCACGGCGGCGCCTTGGACACGTCCGAGGACCTCCGCGAGCACCTCGGCGACCGCAGCCTCAGCCTGGGCCGCGCGGAGCGAAGCCGTCGCGTCGGCGAGTGCCTCGCGCAGCTCAGCCGCCTCTGCGATGGCCTCGTCACGCTCGAGCAACAGCGTCGTCGTCGACGCTACGCCTTGCGGCGCCGTCGCGGCGGGCGCGAGCTGCACGAGTGCGGCGTGGTTGGCTTCGAAGAGGGAGGCGAGGCGCACGCTCGCTTCATTCGCCGTGCACAGCTCGGAGAGAGCCGCCTCCTGCTTGGCACACCGGTACGAGAGCAGCGTACACTGGGCGGCAGCTGCCTCGTACCGGCGGGTAGCTGCCTGTAGCTCCTCCTGAGACGAGCGGTAGAAGAGGCGCAGGTCACCCTCGAGGCGACGCACCTCGGACGCCTCGCGCTCGGCACGTGCGTCGGAGGCGGCGCTCGCCGCCTCGGCTTGCTGCACACGCGCCTCGAGCGCCGCCATCGCCGCGCTTGCCAGTTCCGCTTGGGCACGTACAGGCTCGAGAGCCTCTGCCTCCGCGCGCGCGTCGTGCGCGTCCTTGAGCACCGTCTGGATGTGCGCGCGCAGCTGCGCCACCTGTGTCCGTGCCGCCTCGGCCTCGGCCTCGGCTGCCTGCGACTGCGCCACCGCCGCCACGCGACGCTCCTCAAGGGTCGCCTCGCGCTGCGCGGCCGCCTGCGCCGCGCGCGTCTGCGCCTGACGCGCTTTCTCGATCTCACGTCGCAGGAGCTCATTCGCCATGGCCGCCGTCTCAAGCTTGGCGCTCAGCTCAGCATGGCTGAGCGAGGCCGCACTCTCGATCGTCGCTCTCACCGACGCAGCAGCGTCCGGCGTGCCGCCACTCGCTGCACCCTGCGTGCCCGCGTCTACTGTCAGCGGCGCACCGGTGGCCGCAGCGGCAACGGCAGCCGCAGCAGTGAGCCGATCCTTGTCGGTTTCGGCCGCCTCGCGCTGCGCCTCGGCAACGTCGCGGAGGGCCTGCGCCTCGGCGCGCTCGGCCTCGGCGCGCTCGAGACGCGCCTCCGCTTCCCGCAGCCGGGCCGCCATCGCACCCAGTCGATCCTCGAGGCGGGCGGTCGCCTCGCCATTGGCGCTCGCGTGTGCTTCGAGCTGCGCACGCGCCTCGGCCTCGGCGGCGCGCGCGCGCTCGAGCTCCGCACTCACGGCCTTCAGCCGCTCGCACTTGGCCTGGTACGTGACGTAGAGCGAGGCGCCGTCCGCTCGGATGCGGTCGTGCTCTTCGCGGTATGTGTTCGCGTCCTCGCGCGCGTTGGTGAGCTCGATGGTAGCGATGCGAAGCTGCTCGGCGAGCGCGCCTCGCTCCGCCTCGACGGATTGCACATGCAGCCAGAGCTCCTGCATCAAACCCTCGGGACCTGCCGCCCCTTCCTCGCCCTCCGCCACCTCCGCCTCGTCCGCTTCCTCGCCCTCCGCAACCGTACTGGCGGCCGGGCCGATCTCAGCTGTGCTCTCGAGCTCCATCGCTGCCTCCTCTGCCTCCGCCTCCGCCTGCGCGAATACCTCCGCCTCCGCCTGCGCGAATGCCTCCGCCTCCGCCTGCGCGAATACCTCCGCCTCCGCCTGCGCGAATGCCTCCGCCTCCGCCTGCGCGAATGCCTCCGCCTCCGCCTGCGCGAATGCCTCCGCCTCCGCCTGCGCCGCGGCCTCCGCGGCCTCCGAAGCCGCGGCTTGCGCCGCCTCTGCCTCTGTCGCGACTTCCTCGATCGCCTCAGTCACTGCCGCCGCCGCCACTTCGGCGCCCACAGCCGCCGCCTCGGCTGCTGCGGCTTCGGCCGCCACGGCCTTCTCCTCCGCCACTGCTGCCGCCTCTGCCTCGGCCGCTGCTGCTGCCTTTGCCTGGGCCTCTGCCTCGGCCTCGACCTTGGCCTCGAAGGCATCGAGCCAGCCGGAAAACTCCGATGCCGGCACGTAGGCACGCACGGCCTCGATTTCAGTCGCCTGAACAGCGGGCTCGGCCTGCATAGTCGCTGTGGCCACGTCGTTCGGCTGCTCGGGTGCACCCACCAGACCATCTAGGTCGAGATGCCTCCACGCCGGAAGCTGCGCCGCGATGGACTCGGACTGTGCTGATCCCAACACCGCCTCCTCCTGCTCCTCAATCGGGTCCTGCTCGAGGAAGAGCGACGCGCGCGCCAATTGCTTCGGCGTCTTGCGACCGTTGTCCTTGTGGCCACGGCTCGTCGGCGTGTTCGTGACGTCGCGAGGACGCAGCCGGCCGGGTGTCTTGCCGGCGTGTGGCGACTCCGCCACAAGCTCGTCGGGGAACGCTGCGATCTGGATCTCCATCTGCTTGGCGCAGCAGCGCGTCCAACACGCAAATCACGCAGCGGTCGGACGACGGACCCTGTTCGAAGTGCCAGCGGCAGAGGGGCCTCGATTGCGGTTTCATCTCGAGCGGCTTTCCAACACCCACTCGTACAAGCAAGCAAGCAATCAAACAATCTCCTCATCTCCTCTCCGCCCACCCTTTCCTACTGGCTACGAGGGTATTCGGTTGCGCTTATTTAGGTACTTGTGTTGTTTCGACTAATTAGCTTGCGTGCTTGCCAATCGTACGCAAGGGGTTCTTGGGGTGTCGGAAGGTTTCGACCAAGTCAAACGAAATTCCGGCGCGCGCTCGCTTTTCTGAAGCAAGAGTCCCGTCCCTTTTTGGTGCCGCTCGATTTGCTCCCGGGCGGGCCTCGACTCACGTGCGGAAATCCTCACGAAAGACGCACCGGCGACGGCGATCTCTCATGGTCGGTGTCCTCGTCTTGCCGCTCGCACTTGCATTTGTGGTGCCGCCATCTCTCGTGCATTCGCGTCCACGGCTCATCGCGGCAGCATCGCCACTGATCATGGAGGAGGGAACCAAACCTGAGGTTGTCACTCGCAAGCAGATCTCTGAGAAAATGGCCGACAGCATGCAGTACGGAGGCCAGCTCTCAGTGTACATGTTGCTCAGGCCAAAGCTCGAGTCGCTGTTCGAAGCGGTGGCGGGTGGCAAGGACGCAGTCGTCAGCTCCGAGCAACTCGGCACTCGTGAGTCTAGCACGATCGTCCTCCACAGATGGCCTTGTGGCTCCATATTGCTGCTGCTGCACATGTTCAGAGATTCGCGTGCCTGCGCCGCCGACCGCAGTGATGAGCAGCGTCGGCGACAGCTTGAGCGAGGAGCAAATTGCCGGCATGGTGCGTCCTCAAAGAAACTCGAAGGCGCCGCCGACCTTCTCTCCGTCTCTATTCCATGTCCCTCGACCCTTCGGCCCTTGCATGCGCACTCGCCAACACAGCTCGACTATTGTGATGCACTACGTAGATGCGCGATGCCGGCTGCGGGCCGGGTGGGGGCATGAACTTTGCCAAATGGGCCAAGCTGATGATGGAAGGCGACCCGGCGGCAAAGCCGCCCACGAAGAAGGGCAAGGGGTTCTTTGGGTTGTTTTGAAGGCACGAGTCAGTGACCGAGGATCGCAACAGCCAGACCTCCAGGTGCGCGCGGTGGCAACTCAGCCACCTCATGAGCGACCTCCTGGTCACAATTCCGTGGGTCTCCAACGTCCCGTTGGCGTCGGTGCTACCGTGGGCTCCGCGCGTTTCGCGTCTTTCTGAGTGGGTTCACATCGTCTAGTTGCCGGTCTCGGGAGGTAAACTATGGAATACCACGCGAAAAAGGACTAAAGAGTCGCTGAAATCACGATTACAAGCGCTCAAGAGTCGCTCATATCAGGAGAGAGGAGTCAAGAGACAAGGAGTGACTCAAGACGATCAAGATTCATGCAGATATATCCCTATATAATTCAAGATGCCTCCATCGAGTCTTGAGTCGTCAAAGGGTGCAAAACAATCTAGGAAATCGGCATAAACCAAGACTAAAATCCTAACGTTACATGTACAGCAAGAGTGTCGCGGTTCCTAGTATTTTTGTCTGTTATGTTGGTAGTGTAAGTGTAGTGTAAGTGTTAACAGTACTCGCGGCACCCACCGGTCGATCCGGATGAGAATTTGAAGGGGACTAAATGTTTCGTCAAGAAACGGCAAAAACTAATCACGTGTGCGTCGCGCGCGCGCGCGCTGCAATCACATAACAAACAATCATCGAAGCGAAACGGGCGACGATCCCGATGCCGGTCCTCGAAGTCGTATCTCCGTCAAGCACGCGCGCCTCACAAGATGGCAACGATCGCCAAGGAATCTGGCGCCGCGGCCTGCGACCCCGTGGACCTGCCTTGAAGCTAGAGGACATCGAGTCAGCCAAACCGAGCCGCCAGTCCCTCTGGATTCACCCCAATGAGCTTCTAGCCTCACGCATCTGCACCTTCCTGAGCCACCTGCTGCTCAGCGTTCCGTCGGCGTTCATGATCATTGTGGCGATCTGCGCTATCTACTATCTGCAAGACTATCACGACTTTGCCATCATCTTGTTCTTCGTGATCGGGAACGCTGCTCTCTGCGTCTTTGAAGAGGAAGTCAATGCGATCCACGTGATGAGCGAGTCTGAGAGCAGCACCGGCATCTACAACACCTCCGTCACCCCAATGAGCGAGGTCATCGAGAAGGCCGCAGATCTGCTCCCCCACCAGCCGATCATCGCCAATTTCGTCCACCACAACCCTTGGGAACGGTTCCAGCACATGCCCTTCTTCGACGCGCTCGAGCACGTGTCGAGGCTCTCGGCGTACATGTCGCCTGCGGAGCGCCTCTATTCGCTTACTCTCGCCGACCCGCGCCTGTGCGCCAACGAGGCCGTCGCGGAGCTCGCCGCAATCTTCCTCGATCTCGGAGCGGCCAAGTGGGCGGCGCCCCATCGCCAGCACGGCTTCGTCTACTTCTTCGCGTCCCTCGAGTGTTGTGGCCTTGCGCCGTGGCGAGGACTAGCGCGCGCCTACGCGCGTGGTATCCTCGCCGAAGGCCCTCAGTCAGCCGTGTCCTCGCCGCGGGCTTCGGGCGACTGCCCGTCACCGCCGACTCTGGCTGAGAGACTCATCCAAGAGAACCTCGACGCGATGGGGGTGCCAGTGGAAGAGCGCATCTCCGCCCTGCGCGCGATCTTGCTCGATCTGCCGGGCTGGGCGGGAATGTTCCTCCGCATGGAGCACGTCCCATGCGAGGCGCCCGAAGGTGTGCCCGTCCGCCTCGCCGACTTTGCTGCGGTCTACACCACCCTGCAGCGCGCGAGCCTCGAGTGGAGCGCGCGCCTCGCTGGCCAGGGATGCTATCCGATGAGCACCTTCTTGAAAAACGCGCCAAAGACGCGCCGGACCGATCGGTCCATCTTCGGAGCGGGCGCGGCGCTCAGTACAACTTGGCGCGACTTGGATCGTACACTCAGCAACCCGTCGGCGGTCGCCGCAAGCGAGCAGATCGCCCGCGCCTGGCCTCTACCCCTGACACGCGAGACGCACGCCGGCCTCGAGAAGCTCGAGGATGAGTACGAGAGGATCATGCTCAACACCATCAACAACAACACGCTGGCGTCGCCCGCGAGCGCGCAAGCCGCGCGGTACCCTACAGATGGAACCACGCCGCCGCCCAAGGAGCGTCCGTCGCTGATGTTCTACACGTGCTTCGACGAGCGCGAGTGCTCATTCCGCCGCTACATCGAGGCATGCGCGACCTCGGCGAACGAGATCGAGACCTTCGGCGTGCCCGGCTTCTTCCATCTCGCCATCCGCCACTACAAGGCGTGCCCGGGCTCCAAGGAGTGGATCTCCGCCCCCGAGGGCTCCGTGCCCCCCGCGGGCCACAAGATGGTCGAGGTCGAGAAGAACCCAAAGCACACTGCGCGCGCTCGGCTCGTCGCTCGCTTCGGCTGGCTCTTCGAAACCTGGTCGTTGAACCCCTTCACCTCGCTGGTTTGCGGCGCAAGCCTCAGCGTCTGCAACCTTGTACACCTGTGGATGGTATCCTGCCTGCCGACGGCGCGGCGCAAGCTCGCGGACATGTGCATGGAATGCTTCGTGCCCCCATCCGAAACGGACTTTGACATCCCGTTCACTACAGAAGAGGCGGCCGCGCGCCTCAAGCAGATGTTTCATAACATTGGTATTCGTCAGCACTTTGCTCCGCTTGTCATCGCGCTGGCCCACGGCTCTCGCACCGTCAACAACCCCTTCGACGCTGCGTACAACTGCGGCGCGTGTGGAGGGCGCTCGGGCGGCGCGAACGCGAGGATGTTTGCGCGCTGCGCAAACGACCCCGCGATCCGGCAGGCACTCGATGAAAAATTCGGCATTGTCATCCCCAGTGACACGTGGTTTGTAGGAGGCTATCACGACACGACCGCCGACCTCGTCGAGCTGTATGATTTGGAGGCCGTGCCTGCGACTCATAAGCAGGCTCTCGAGCGCGCCATCGCCATCCTCGAAAATTCACGCTGCAAGAACGCCCTCGAGCGCTCCGCCAAGTTTATCGGCATCGTAGGCTTCGGCACCGAGCAGATTTCGACCCCAGCGCAGGCGATCGCGCATGTGAAGACGCGCTCCGTCGATATCGGCCAGGCGCGGCCCGAGCTCGGCCATGCGACCAATGCGAGCGTCGTCGTTGGTCGGAGAGTCCTCACTAAAGGCTGCTTCCTCGATCGTCGCCCCTTCCTCCCCTCGTACGACCCGTTCAACGACGATGACCGAGGATCCAATCTGGAGACCATCCTCGCCCCCGCCCTCATCGTCGCATCCGGCATCAACCTCGAGTACCTCTTCTCCACCATCAGCGGGGGAGCGGGCACCAAAGCGCCCATGAACCTCGTTGGCCACTTCGGAGTGAGCCAAGGCTCAGCCGGCGACCTCCTCGTCGGTTTACCCACCCAAATGGGGGAGTGGCAAACACCGGTGCGCGCACTCTACGTGATCGACGCGCCCGTCTCACGCGTCGAGGACGTCCTCAAACGGCGCAACGAGCTCGCCAACCTGGTGTACAACGACTGGGTGCGCATGGTGATCAGAGACCCAGTTTCCAAGGACTTCTATCGCCAGGAAGGCGGCAGCTTCAAGCTGCTCTCGCCCGACGCGTACGACCTCCCTCCGGGTGCAGCCACCCATACTGTCTCGGGCTCAACCACCCACACGACCCACACCGCCAAGTTGGTCTACCCGCCCACCACGGCTAAGGTCGAGCACGTCTCGCCAGCCCCTCAGATGAACTGGTACGGCAGGTTGGCCATCAAAGAGCTCGCGGAAACGCTCCTCTGCATGGCGGGAGCCATCGTATCGTGCGCCGGTCCGATGGGCATGACGTTCAAAGAAGCCCGCCCGCCAATGTTGGCGGCCGCTCCGGCCGTCTCGGCGTGCGCCACCGCCATCACCCTGTGCGTCCTCGTCTTCTCTCACCGCTACTTGACGGGCGAGACGATGTTTGGCCGATTTGCAATCCTCTCGACGATGTTGCTCGTTGGCTTCAATCTGGTAGTCTCGGCATCGGATCTCCATGAGATGTCGCTCGGATGGGCGTGTCTTGGCTTCGCGTCCTTCTTCCTCATAGGCGCTTTCTCGGACCGGCCGACTGCTCGAGATAACGCGACTTTCGCATTCCTCGTCTACTGTCTGTCGGACATCGGCCTTCTGCTCGCCGCCGCATTCGCTCTCCCGAACGCATACCCATCCTGGTATCCAACCCTCTCCGCGGGCGCAATGCAGGCGAAGCTCGACCATTATCCGGCAAACTCGAAGGACATCTGCGCTGCCGGCCTTGTCATCAGTGCCCTCATCAAATCGTCCCAATTCCCCGTGACCGGCCTCCTCATTCGGTCGATGGAAGGTGTCTCCCCCAACTCGGCCTTGGGATACGCCGGGATCTCGTCGCACGTCGGTGTCGTACTGCTCTGCGGCACGCTCCCTCTCTGGTTCCCTCTCACCTGGGCACGCGCGCTGGTTGGCGCGGTCGGCGGCTTCACCGCCATCCAGTCGGCGTGTATTGCCCAAGTTCGCGCTGACCGGAAGGGTGGGCTCGCCGCTGCGACCGCTGGCACGATTGGCACCCTTTTCTGGATTCTCGCGGCCTCGGGCATTCCAGAGCTGGTCCTCGTCCTCTGCCTCTGCCATGCGGGGCTCAGAATCACACAAGTACTGAGCGCAGGCAATTGGCTCCTTGAGTGGAATCGGCTCGCAGGCGCGCTCGGCCACCATGCCGTCGCACCGAGCCACGTGCCAAGTGTTGTGTATAAGCTCGGCTGGGCATTCAACCGTCTTCACACCGACTTTAACATCCCCCAAGGCTGGGTTGCGTGGCTCGACCGTCCGATCATCAAGCTCGGCTGGCTATCCCAAATGGTGATCAGTTTGGGGCTGACGGCAGTAGCCTTCTACACTCACCTGCCAGCCGTGGCGCATGGTCTGTCTGATCAGCTTCGGACCGACCCTTCAAAGGGGTGGATCGAACTTTGCTTGCATGTCTGCACCACGGTCGCGCTCGTACGCTTCGTGATGGGAAGCGTGATGGACTTCCGTCGCTTCAGACCCGAAGGTGCACTCTGCGGCGCAAAGGCCAATCGTGGCGACTACAAAAGTCCAGCGACTACTACTGCCGGGTCGGGGGTTGAGGGGGTGACGGCAGAATCTGCGGATTCCATTTA